>ENA-OZLH01000008-OZLH01000008.1-human-gut-metagenome-genome-assembly--contig:-NODE-8-length-135311-cov-12.797162_pt1 | contig 135311 bp, 126 predicted proteins | sample MGYA00244832_ERZ653776 | MGnify/ENA primary metagenome ERZ653776 (study PRJEB26926, sample SAMN06165218) | human gut metagenome | biome: ENVO:00009003; feature: ENVO:2100002; material: ENVO:00002003...
ATAGTCCTCAATTTTTACTTATTTGTATTAATTATATCATAATATGACAATTTGTTCCAACCGTCTTTTCCTGATAATCCATTTCTCCTGCGACCATATATATGTTATTATATTGCTTCTCCGTAAGGCGAATCATTCTAACCGTGCCTGTCTTTGGTGCTACCTCTTCAATACGCCGGTAATGTTTTTCCGATGTTTTTCTATTTTGAACTATTCTCATATACACTTCTGGTGCGATACGAATATATCCATCCTTTTGTAAAAATTTTCGAAGTTTTGTATATTCTGCCTTAGTTCCCCATTTATCTGTAGGACTAAGTATTACTAATAATCTCATTCTGTTATACCCTCCATGCTTTCGATAGGAAGAATTAATGGGAGTTGTAGCTTTTCTTTTGATTTATCAAGAATGATTCTTTTAAGACTTTCTACCATCATATTGATTGCCGACATAACATTTATCTTCATTCCATCCATCATACAGGCATTATGTAATACATATGCCATTGCTCGTCTTTCACTTTTGGATAATTTCACATTTGAGCCAATATTTTCATGTGCAACAACATCCACTATAGCACGATATGGTTCTATAAGATCATCTGCAAGATTAAAAGCATTTAACTGACTATCATGATGTATACCAAATGTCGGATGAAATCCGGCTGCAACTAAGCTTCGGGCTATCGAACTTCGTACTATCGCATATCCATAATTTAACCGACTATTGATTGGATCATCACTTCTTCTGTTTAATCCTTCATGATAATATGAAAAATACTCTTTCGCTGCCAATGCTACCTGCATATGCATCAGCTTAGACTGCCTTGCATGTCCTTCATACGGAAGCACAATTGCAGTCGGCAGATATTTCTCATCCAATGTCATAACAGATACTTTATTTTGGCTAAGTATAGATAAATCCATTGTTGAAAGTCTTATATTTGCACCATGTACCATTATTTGATTCAAATCTTCTATTGGAATCAATACAGTTCCTTCATCGGAAGAAATCTCCAACTGGCCTTCTTTTATATGAATTTCACATGCCCTACTAATCTCAACAGTTCTGAATCCCATATAACTCCCCCATATCATATAAGTATCTACCCTTAACCTTGGTTTTTAATGCTTCATAATTTACACTTTTCCTACATAACTTTGACAACAGAGCCACAATATTTACATTTTCCAGAACACTATAAGTTAAATATAGCACTATGATTTATGCTTCTCCAGTGCCTGATTCATCTTATCTGCCAGATTCCTGTAATACCTCATAAAGCACAGCCATATCACCACGCCGATAACTATCACGCCCGCAATTGTAATAATACACGCTGTCACTCCTCTCTCTACCGGTATCCATCCGACAAAGGATGCGGCTACAAAATAAATTGTAAATCCGATGCCGAGGTGAATCACCGATGCCAGGGGCCAGGAAATTCTTTCCGAGTTATAGAGAAGTGTCGGTACCCCAAAACCAAGACCTGTCAGCACACAGGCAAATGCCATCTTCGTGAATCCATAGCCTTCCAGCGTAAAGATTCCCCCATTCAATATATCAAAAACAATACCAACTATAACAAAAATAATAAAACTCAAAGCGACACTTACAAATATACTTTTCAGAACCTCTTTCAATACTTTCATACTGTTTCGTCTCCTTTCTATGTTACATTTCATTGACCCAACCGGTTAATTATCATAATCCCAGATACTTCTTTAGCTGCGGCACAAACTTACGTGATATATATTCTTTCTCCCCATTCTTCATATGAAGCAGCATCACTCCATTGAAGGATGGCTCCACACTTTCCAGATACTTCAGATTGATTGCGGCCGACTTTGAAACCTGCATAAAATCTTTTCCAAGAATTTCCAACAGCTCATACAGCCTTTTTCCAATCCGATATGTGTTTTCTACTGTAACGATATAGACCTTCTCTCTTTCAACTCTTATGAGCACGATCGTCTCAGGCTCGATTACCACCATCCGCTCATCAAGGTTTCCGATGATCATGCACTTATTTCCCTGGAACTGTGATATTTCGCGTGCCAGCTCCGCAATCTCCGGTGTCAGCTCTGCCGCATGGATGACTGCATATGGTTCTTTTATATTTTTAGAAATATTCATATCAACGCGCATACCCTTCCTCCTCATAGTTTCATAATCTGCAAGAAAATAAATAACCCAACTATAAAAATCCCTCCGTTTCGTCTTTTGATAAACCAATAATAACGAAAACGGAGGGCAATGTCATGTCCATTACGGCAAGAGGTAGATTTCAGGCGGTAAGATGCAATTCTTTCTTTATTCCACCCTTTTCCATAATCTGATCGCCAATCTGGTCTGTTTGGTGAATTCCACGCATTTCCAATTCTCGCTTTGCCTGTTCCAACGCATCTGTAAATCCGTTTACCATAACATCAAACCGTCTCATGGCAATCTTTGTACCTAGTCCAATCTGAGTTGTTGCTTTTTCAAATGATTCTCTTGAAATTTCATTAATATTATATTTACCGTCAATGCTTAATGCCATATCCTCCGTGCTATTCTTATAAATCACCGTGCTCACAATATCATATGCCGGAGCCAATCGGATACTTTTCAAATCCTCTCCATAAAGCAAAGAGAGATTCTTGATATGATTATCTGTATTTCCAACCAGATAATTAAATACACAAATATCCCACAGTTTTAATGAATCTGTCACTGGATCAGAAGAATATGAACGAATTACATCAAAAAGCATTTTCATATATCCTTCTTGGTTTTTCTCGTATTTATTCACTGACGCAATTCCAAGTGCCTGTGCAAAATCTTCCTGATGAAGCCTGCGAGGAACCGGCAACCCATTGATTTCATTATTGTTTGCCACAAATTGTCTATCATATCGTTTCGTTGCAAAAAGCACAGCTTCATCATCATTCCTATTTGTTGTAACAATGAAGCTTTCCGGAATTTCAATTCCCAAGTGCTTGGCTGTCAAAAGGGACAGTTGTTCATTTGCAACTATCTTCTTCAACCGAACATGACTCTGTTTTACAATATGTGTACTTGGAGCCTCTCCAATCGGTAAGTACCATTTTTTATCTATCTTATTATAATACAATCCAACTTTTCCAGATGCTCCTGTTAAGGATAAATGCGATTTTGTAACCAATCCTGCAGATTCTGTTGCTCCTTCCCTGGCAAGTGCATATACTTCCTCCTCGGAAAGTTCACGATATTCTGGTGTAATGATGTGATCTAAATTTTCTATAACTTTGATTGCTCCAAGGCATTCTCTTCCAAGCCCTGCTAAAATAGATAAATAATCACTTTCATCCATATGCATCCATTTTGCAACACATCTTCTTGTATACCCTTCCGGAAGTAAGCCCTCAAAAAAGATTCGAGTACGTAATGCATTAAATGTTTTTTCTTCCAACGGAAGCCCAATAGAAATGGCCTGATGTTCTGGATTATTTAAATACATTGTATCATATGTAAAACAAGCATCTTCAGAACTGGTTCCTACAATTTCTCCTACATATTCACTTTCACCATTGATTTCAATATAGACAGATAATGTTCTCATAGTCTTATCCTCGTCGTTCAACTAATAAATCCAACCCCAGGACATTTATCAGTTGAATTGTCTTTTCAATCTCTGCTGTTGGCTTTCCCCGTTCCAAATCTGAAATAAAAGTCACAGAAAAACCGGTAAAATCAGATAAATATGCTTGCGTATAATTTAATTCTTTTCTTCTTTCACGAATAATTTGACCTAATGATTTTGAATCTGTTATTTTCATAATTTCTCCCAAATATGCCGTACGGCTAAATAATATAATTATATTATATTATTAGCCGTACGACTATGTCAACTCATTTCCTTTTGTAATTTGCATACCGTCTCCACATTCGCAGTCCCCGGGAACATATCCACGCAGCATACCTTCTCCACCCGGTAGCCCTCTGCCTGCAATGTCACCAGATCCCGTGCCAGACTGGTTGGCTTGCAGGATATATATACCATCCGCTTTACCCCGTAGCGAATGATCTTATTCAATGCCTTTGGATGAATCCCATCGCGTGGCGGATCCAGTACGATCATATCCGGCAGCTCGGTCAGACCATCCAGCACCTTCATTACATCACCGGCAATAAACTCACAGTTATCCAGATGATTCAGCACCGCATTATCGCGGGCAGACTCCACTGCCTCCTCTATGATTTCCACACCGACTACCTTCTTCGCTACCGGCGCCAGCATCTGTGCAATCGTACCGGTTCCGCTGTAAAGGTCAAATACCACCTGATCATCAATATTCCCTACATATTCTCTTGCCTTCTCATATAACACCTCAGCCCCCAGTGAATTCGTCTGGAAGAATGAGAATGGTGTGATCCGAAACTTCAGTCCCAGAATTTCTTCATAAATATAGTCCTGTCCGTATAACAGATGGGTCTCATCACTCTGTACCACATCTGCCAGTCCGTCATTTATCGTCAGAAGCACTCCGGCAATTCTTCCGTGAAGTATCAGGGCCTGCAGCTTCTCCAGCCAGCCTGCCGTATCCAGATACTCCTCTATCTGCTCACGGCTCGCTGCCTTACCGCTTTCCGGCTGCTGTGCGACTATAGATGCATCTGCAATCTGGCTGCTGACTACCAGATTGATCAGCATATCCTTGGATCTCGCCGTCTGACGCACCACCAGATGACGCAGGCTTCCCTCATGACTCATCTTCTTAAAATAAGGGATGCCTCGTTCCGCAAAATGCTCCAGCGTACATGCCAGTACCTGATTATAATCCGAATCCACGATCTTGCAATCCGTTACTGTAACCAGATCATAGAAGCTCCCCTTTTTATGCAGTCCGAGTGCTAACGGACCATCCTTATATTCATCTCCGAATGAGAACTCCATTTTATTCCGGTACCCTTCTACTACCGGACTTCCAATGATTCCTTCCCATGTATATTCCGGACACACCTGATCAATCAGTCTCCGTACCTGATCTGCTTTGATCTGCAGCTGCGTTTCATATGGAAATGTCTGATATGTGCAACCGCCACACTGTCCGAAATGCTTACATACCGGCTCTGCCGTTTCCTGTGGAGATTTCTCCAGCACCTCCAGCAGACGTCCCTCTGCCTTCCCGTTTTTCGCCTTGGTGATCCGGATGCGCACCTTCTGTCCGGCAAATGCTCCCTTTATGGTCACCTTCCGATCTTCTATATATGCAATTCCCTTATTGGGAAACTCGTATTCCTGAATAATTACTTCATGTTCACTGCCCTTTTTCATGCATTCTCTCCTGCCTGTTTTCCTTAATTCTTCCTGCTGATTCCGATCATCCTCAATCACCAAACAACCGGCCAAGCCATCCCTTTTTGGATGCTTTCTTATCCTCTTCTTCCAATTCCTGCCAGTGATACTCCACATTGCCCTGCTCATCCATTTCCATGAGCATAAATGTTCTGGCTCTACCCTCCTGCCGCGGATACGCGAGGCTCCCCGGATTCAGCAGCGTGATATCCTCACCCCGATCCAGATATGGATAATGAGTATGTCCAAACATCACGATATCCATCCGGTTCATTGTTCCAAACATCCCCAGCCGGTTCAGATCATAGTTCACCATATAGCGGTGTCCATGTGTCAGAAATATCCGCTTGCCACACAACTCGATCGTCATGTGATCCGGAAGTGCCAGACCTCCGTCGTTATTCCCTGCAACAATATAAGTGTCACCATCGATCAGAGACTCCAGCTCCTCCACATCATCCTCTACATCGCCCAGATGAATCAGCACATCAATATAGCCGGTCCGTTCTGCCTGCTCTACCGCCTGCACTACATAGTCATTTCTTCCGTGAGAATCACTCACTACCAAAATCCGCATTTCAATCCTCCTACTGTCGGCTTTCACTGTTCCTTGTTCCTCCACTGAACCGTCAAGCATATCTCTTACTCGGCCTTCTCCAGCTCTTCCCGCATGAGTCGAAGTGCCTTACCTCTGTGGCTGATTGCATTCTTCTGCTCCGGTGTCAGTTCTGCACTGGTGCAGCCGTATTCCGGCAGGAAAAAGATCGGATCATAGCCAAAGCCGTTTGCTCCTGCCTCATGATAACCGATAATGCCCTCCATTGCAGCCTCTTTTACGACCTCTCTGCCATCCGGAAAAACAGCTGCGATCGCACACATAAACCGTGCTGTTCTCTTATCATCCGGTACTCCCTCCAGCCGGTCGATGATCATCTGATTCTTGATCGAATATGGGGTATCCTCGCCACCAAACCGATGAGAGAATACTCCCGGCTGCTTATCCATATAGTCTACCTCCAGACCCGAATCGTCTGCCAGAACCAGTTCATGGCAGAGTGCATGGATTGCTCGTGCCTTGATCAGTGCATTTTCCTGAAACGTACTTCCATCCTCTACGATATCCACATCGATTCCGGCTTCCCTCATTGATAAAATCTCATAGTCCAGTCCTGCCATAATCTCCCGGATTTCCCGCATTTTATCCTTATTTCCCGTTGCAAATATTAATCGTTTCATCTTGTACCCTTCCTTACTTTTTCTATTTTCTTATATTGCTGTTTTTGCAATTTGTATTTTTATTTCTTGCTGCTATCGTTCGTAAATGCCTTCAGACACAGATTGCAGTCCTTATTCTTCTCCGCACTCATCCACTTATTTCCGTACAGACTGATATAACCCTCTCCGTCCGTAATATCGAACTCTCTGGTTCTGGAATCCGCATCATACTCAATGGCTACCGGATGTACGGCGCCCGGCGTCTGTATATGCACAACCACCGCAAACTTCTGATTGTCTTTCAACTTTACCGCCTCATCCAACCGAACCGTATAATAACCGGCCTGTTCAAAGCTGCCCTCCGCCACCAGCTTCCGGTCATTCAGGCTGTCTTCATCCTCGAATTCCGGCACCACATATACCTGGTAGGTGGTGTCCACATCTGTCGCATAGAACGAGACTGCTGCCAGCTCTTCATCCTCTCCTGCCCGATATACATTAGCAAAATAAGCCTGATCTTTCTCATAGCCGAGCTGCCCACGCCATCCCAGAAGATCGGACTGATAGATGTTATCAAAATTGTTTGCATCTCCGAGCTTTGTATATACCACATTGGTAGTTCCTATATTGGCATCCTCATAGGAAACATAGAAGTAGCCGTCCTCGCCAAACTCCGTGCCCCAACTGTTCTTACAGATAAAGGCTCCGTCATTTTCCGGTGTGATCGTGAAATATTCCTTGGGAAAATCATCATCCCAACCTACAATGATAATGTCATGATTACAGGTGGCCTCCTGATTGTAGTAATATGTCGCGCGCTCCCGGTTATAGTAGCCGGACCAGCTGTTTGCCGTCTTCATCTGCGTATAAATAGAGGTCTCGACCGCTCCGTATTTATAAATGGCTTCCTTGATTGCCACATAATCCTTCGGTGCCAGAATCTGTGCTTCCTCCAGATGCTTTCTTGCTTTCAGATCCGGGTTCGTTTTACCATCTCCGTACGGATCGTCCGACTCGTACACCGGTCCCTGCCAGCTGGCCATATAGGCAATTGCCATCGTATACTCTCCACCCTCGTTCTGACCCAGGCTAAAGCTGTTACACAGGCTCATATGATCCGGAGAAAACATCAGATTCTCCTGCGGTGTCAGAGTCGTTTCCAGAGCAGCCAATGAAGCAAACGCCCAACAGGTACCATAGAGCCCCTGATCCCGTACCGGCGTCACTCTTTCCAGCTCTCTCATGTCATAATGCTTTGGCAGCTCTACTTCTGCTGCGATTCGTGCCATAGACGCTGACGCAGTTTTATAATTCATTACAAAATCATAATTAATATACTGTGCGATATCTCCAATCGGCACATATAACTTATCCGAAACGATCTGCACCTTATCCTTCAGTTCTACAAGCTGCCCATTAATGTTTGCTGCCGCACTGTTTGTGTACAGACTGATAGAATTTGAGCCTTTCTCGATCAGAATATTTCCATTCTCATATACCTGTGTGGAACAATTAAATGCATCCGTTAACTGATCAACCGGAAACATCAGGCATCCCTTCGCACTCACATATGGTTTCTCCTCCACAAAGGATAATGTCTCCTGCCCGACAACAACCGACACACCTTTCTGATTATCCATCTCTGCCAGATCACTTAAAAATTCGCTTGAAAAATTTCTGGCCGTCGTGCGCTTCACCTGGACCTCCGAATGTCCGGTCAGCGAAAATATGATCATGATTGCAAATACCAGTACGAATATCGCACCAATTAATTTCTTCAAGTGTACAATCCCTTTCTGCTAAATACTTCTCTCTCCCTGCTCCGGCCGTGGCTGTCTCGGAGGCTTTGGTCCCAAATATTGATAATAATACGCCTTAATCATACCATTATAAATCTTCCGGTTTTTCGTTGCTTTCTTCCCCAGATACTTCTCGGCCTCCGCATAAGAAGTGATAATATATTTTGACCAGGTATCCAGTCTATCAAAGCTCTTGCCTATCATCCGGTACAGATCCGGAAGCTCATCCTGTTCCTCGAGTCGTTCTCCATATGGTGGATTGGTAATGATAAACCCATATTTTTTCGGATTACTTAACTCCGCCACACTTCTCTGCTGGAAATGGATCTGATCACCGACTCCGGCAGCCCTCGCATTTTCCATTGCGCATTTCACAATGCTGCTATCAATATCATATCCCTGAATGTTCATCTTAACATCCCGGAGTATCCGATCCTCTGCCTCTGTAACTGCAGCCTTCCATGCGGACTCCGGCGTGATGTTTGTCCATTTCTGTCCGGTAAATGTCCGCTTCATTCCCGGTGCGATCTTCGCTCCGATCATGGCCGCCTCAATTGGAAACGTACCACTGCCGCAGAACGGATCCACCAGAATCCGGTCCTTGTTCCAAGGTGTCAGCATGATCAGTGCGGAAGCCAATGTTTCAGAAATCGGTGCCTTACCGACCAGCTGTCGATATCCCCGCTTATGCAGTGAAATACCGGACGCATCTAATGCAATACTTACCATATCTTTATTAATAAATACCCGGATCGGATATTCTGCCCCATCCTCATCAAACCAATTCACATGATACACGGTCTTTAACCGCTCCACGATTGCCTTTTTCACAATTGATTGAATGTCAGATGCACTGAACAATGCACTATTCTTTGTAGATGCCTTTGACACCCAGAACTTTGCATCCTTCGGAAGATAATCCTCCCAGTGTAAAGCCTTGGTGGCCTCAAATAATTCATCAAAGGTTTTCGCCGGAAATCCACCAACCTTCACCATAATACGTTCTGCCGTTCTTATAAAAACATTTGCACGTGCAAGAGCTTCCATATCACCGCAAAAGGTAATTCTGCCATCTTCCACCTGTACAATTTCATATCCCAAATCCTGTATTTCTCTCTTCAGCACTGATTCCAGTCCAAAATGACAGGGTGCTATCAACTCTATCTTATTCATCATTCATTTCTACACTTTCTATTAATGTCTATTACTTCTAGTTTATTGTACGTTTCTACCCGTCAACTGTCAAGAAAAAGCCGGCATTACTGCCGGCTTACGGTTAAATCTTTATTATATTGTTTTATTCCTCCCACTGTATTGATCACTCGATATCCCCTCTCTGCCAGAATCCGTGCTGCATTCATACTGTTGACACCATGCTCACAATATACGATCAGTGTTCGATTCTTCGGAATCCGTACTCTTCCACTCTGGATTTCTTCAAACGGAAGACTCATCGCCATCGGTATATGCCCGTTATTAAAAGCCTGTCGGCTTCTCACATCTATGATAATCGCATTTTCTTCCACTGCCTTGCGGATAATATGACGAATATTGATATTTTCGATGGTCGGTACCATAATGCTCACCACCATTTTACTTTATATCTTATCATATTCGTCCATCCGGCACGATGTGCCTTACCGCTCATATGCCGACAGCGGCAGAGATACCTCTGCCGCCACCTATTATTCTGTATTAGTAGTTTGATGACAATCCTGCGATTGCCCCGGTTGCCGCCATAGCAATAATAACTATCAAGCCGATAATACCCAGAATCAAACCTATGATTCCCAATACTTTACCGACCTTTGCCTGCTTCGGCAATTCCGGATACTCCTTGCTCAGCTGACTGCATAATACCAGGTCTATGATTGCACAAATCAATCCGACACCTCCACAACCGGTCAGAAGCGATGCAATTCCCAGGATCAATGCTGCTATTGCTTTTCCAGGTGCTTTTTCCATAATACATTCCTCCTCTTCTTTAATTTATATTTTACCATATAACATGGGCAAAATATCTGTCTAGACATTCATGGCTCCACCGCAATATTCGCAGCAACCATTCGCATCCGGAACTGTAGTCGCTCCACAAAACGGACAAGTCATAGCTACTTTTGGTGCATTCGCCTCAGCAATCTGATTCCGGATACTCTGTCGTGCATCCGATAACAGATCGCAGATTTCTCTTCCCATTTCTTTATATTGATTATATTCTGTTCCTTTTCCATTGATGCTTGATGAATTCAACAGAAACTTTATCTCATCAAAATACGGATGATTCACTCGAATAATTATATAAAAATTATATTCATATTCAAATCGTTTCGGATTATAGCTGACTTCGTTTCCATCCTTATCTTCATATGTAATCTCATTTTTTTCTTCTTCAATATCCAGATCACATCCTGTCACCTGTGAAAACGCCAATATATCCGGATTCTCATCCTTTATATTTTTCGTTCTGGAAACCATAAAAAGACTCTGCTCTTCATCAATTAGGACCTTATTATTTCTTCCAAGCGAACGGGTAGTATGAAAAGTTTCCAGTTTCGCCCGGTTTTCTTCTCTATATGTTAATTGTTCCTGTATTTCGGCAACCGTACTGTTTTTCCGATCACTGAACCATGGCGATAGTAACGCTGCGCAGTCCTTGCACATATTACCATCTTCCAGTTTCCGATTTCCAAATAACCCTATGTCGCCACCACACAATGCGCATGTTTTCTTTTCAAACATCTTTCCAAATAAACCCATATAAATATCCTCCTTCCCGATCTATAGTCTGTCACTGTCGTTAAACGGATCCCCACACTCCGGACAGAACTTTGGTGGATGTGCCGGATCCTCCGGCTCCCATCCGCATTTATCACATCGGTATAATGGCATACCTGCCGGCTTGGGAGTTCCGCATTCAGAACAAAACTTACCCTTATTTACCGCTCCGCACGTGCAAACCCAGCCATTAACCCCTTGCGGTGCCTGCTGATAGTCTCCCTGCTGTCCCGTCTGCGGTGCCTGCTGATAGCCTCCCTGCTGTCCCGTCTGCGGTGCCTGCTGATAACCTCCCTGCTGTCCCATCTGAAATAAAGTCGCCGCATTTGCTCCTCCCATCTGCCCGGCCATGTTCATTCCCATGAATGCCATTGCCGGTCCGGCACTTTCATTCCGGGCTGCCGCCTGCATTGCCGCTGCCTGTGCACCTACCATATGTGCCGCTGCCATGTTAGGATTTCGGAAGGTTGCATTTTTCTGAAGTTCTTTGATCATTTGCTCATCTTCATCACTTGCCTTCACCGATGATAAACCAAAGGATACTATTTCAATACCTCTTAGTTCTCCCCACTTTCTGGAAAGTACCTCATTCAATGCCTCTGCCAATTCAACTGTATGCCCCGGCAGCGCTGAGTATCGAATGCCCATATCACTAATCTTTGCAAATGCCGGCTGAAGTGCGGTCAGCAGCTCTGTCTTCAACTGTCCATCGATTTCTGCGCGGTTATATGCCCCCGAAATATTTCCGCATACATTGGTATAAAACAAAATCGGATTCGTGATCCGGTAGCTGTATTCCCCAAAACATCGGATACTGATATCCACATCCAGACCAATGTTTGTATCCACTACCCGGAATGGAACCGGAGTCGGCGTGCCGTATTTATTTCCCAGCAATTCCTTCGTATTAAAATAATAAACTCTCTGATCCTTGGGTGCCTCTCCGCCAAAAGTAAACCGTTTTCCAATGTTTTTAAGAACCGCCGGAATATTATGACTGAGGTCTCCGCAAAATACAGAGGGTTCTGTAGAGCTGTCATATGTAAACTCTCCCGGTTCTGCACAAATATCTACAACTTTTCCCTGTTCAACAATGATCATACACTGACCGTCTGCCACTGCTATGGTTGAACCATTTGTGATAATATTATCTTCTCCTTTTGTATTAGAAGAACGACTCCCGAGTTTTTTTTCTCCCTTTGTTACAAGTACATCTGCAGGGAGTGCTTCGCAATAAAAAAACTCCTTCCACTGATCTGCCAGCACGCCTCCGGTTGCACCTGCAAGTGCTCTTATTAATCCCATATTCCATACCTCCTCTTATTTTCTGCTCAAATCCCGCCTTACTACAATTACTTTTCCCATAAAATCTGACATTTTGTCTTTTTCGCCAATATTCTATTTATATTCTACTTATTTCGCCGCAAAAAAATAACTGCCTAAAATGGCAGTTATTCCCTGAATTATAAGTCTTCTGCTACCAGCTTTCGCAGCAGCATCTCTGACACCAGCTGCATAGTATCTTCATATCCTGTCTTTTCCTTCATACTATCAATATGAAACCGAACTGTCCGAGGCGATATAAATAACCGGTCTGCAATTTCCTGTCTGGAATATCCTTCAGACAACAATCGTATAATTTCAAGCTCACGTTCCGAAAAATCCGGGCTGTATGCATCGCCAATCGGCACAACCGGTGCCCGCTCCGGATACACCCGTTCACCGCTTCTGACCCTTTGCATTACATCTAACAGCTCTGCATCTCCATACTCCTTATACCAGAAGCCTTCGCATCCGGCTTCCATTGCTTTTTTCATAAAACTATATTCCGGCAATGATGTAATAATAATTATCTGAATTTCGGGATATTTTTTCTTTAATTGCTTTGCTGCCATCAGACCGCTTGCATTATCCGCTGTACACACATCCATCAATATCATATCAACACTATGCTTTACACAATACAATTCTGCATTTGCAGCGCTCTCGATTGAAGCAATTATCTCATATTCCGATTCTTCTGCGATCAATCCCTGGATATAATATCTGGACTGTCTGGAGTCATCTACCAATAAAATCCGAAACATCCTGTTCCTCCTTTCTTTTCCCTCCATCCTTTTCAGCAGAAATCTCTTTCTGATCGATATCTATATTGGACAGCCATACCACCAGCTTGAATTGAGGCTCCAAACGAATCTCCACCTCTCCGCCTGATGCTTCTACACGCTGCCTGATCCCGGTCAATCCACCACCCTCTTTTAATTCTGATGGGGTACTTTTTCCATTATCTGTTATTTGGAGTATCCATTGTTTTTTCTCATTTATAATATCAACATAAACTTCACTGGCACCTGCATGTCTGATCGCATTTATGATTGCTTCCCTCAATACCATCCGTAGTATTCCCGCCTGCTTACGGCTCATTTCCCCATCTTCTTTAAGCACAACCCTGCACCCCAGTTTTCTCGCAGATACTATGATTTCATCCAGCATCTGCCGGTCGTTTGCATTCTGCCCTGTCAGCCATTGCAACCGGTCATTCTCACCCAGGCAGCCGATTACCTCCTCCCATACTTCTGCACCGTTCAGGATTTCTTCTTTTGTAAGACTCTTTTTCTGCAAAAGAAGTCTTGTGCTTAATGCCGCTTTACCCATATCATTATGTATACGGATTTTTGAATTCAGGACTGCCTCCTCATGCTTCATTTCTTCTATCCTCTCTGACAATTCTTCTATCCGGTCCTTCCTCTTCAAAAGCTCCTGTTGCTCTGCCTCCAGCTGTCTATATAGCTGACAAAACTTTGTAATATCTAACAAATTCACCTGGTCATAGCTCTCATCCTGAAGCCGGATCTGCTCACCGGTCACTCCCCAGATCGAGCCATCCGCGAGCTCCAGTGTCGGACGATCCAGCTCCGTGAGTTCTATCCCCTGTATCTGTGACAATTTTCCCTCCAATATCCGATATAGCTCTTGTTCTGATATCACCATACTGCCTGTCAATTCATTCGATATCTGATACATCCTGCGGTTTGCTAATGCGACCTGGCCATTTTCCCGAAAAAATGCTAATGCAACCGGCAGATTGTCAATCCCTTCCCGTATAGATCTGACGCTGACCTGTAACTGTTCTCTGCGCCGTGAATGCCAGATCATATTAAAAATCCAAAGGGTAGAAACTATTACTATTGCCCATATAATCCAAACCGGCATTCCACCCACCGCCGGGTTCCCCGGTTCCTGTCGTTGAAGCATGACATTTTCTGCAAATAATAGAATCAATTCTGTCGTCCATACAGCGAGCCAGACCAGCAATAAGACACTGCCGATCCCGGTGTTCCGGTTATAAATATGCTGTATAAACAGAAACACTGCAACTGTATAAATTCCAAGCATACAAGATAACAGACCAACCCTATGTATCTCCGAAATCATCTGAAATGTATCCATTCCCTTCACCTCCCCGGAAATCTGACAGAAAACAAATATTCTGCATCCTCCTCTTTTTTAAAGAAATATGCTGCCCTATGTTCCTGTAACGGTTGATCCAATACCGCCGGCATCCGTATATCCGTAATCTTCCCAAGACTGTGGATAAATATAGACAGCTTCATGATCCGATGATTATCTTCCGTAAGCACAACGTATACCCGGGAGGCTGCAAACAAAATCTGTTCCATAACCTCTTCCGGTATGTCATATAGCAGAACTGCAGTTTTTTCATGCAGGCTCCCCTTTAACTGCATTAGTAAAGATGCCTTAACACCACAAATCTCCAGATTATTAAGGCTTTCCTCAAAGCAAAAATGCAATTCCTCGACCGGGATCCGCTCCATACTCTCTCGGATCATCAGCAGATTGCAACGCCGCTTAATATATACACCTTCCATATGGATTCGGATCAGCTGCCTTCTCTGTGCCTCGATTTCATTGATTTTCTTTAGCTTTTCGACCTCGAGCAGAATCCGTCCGCATTTTTCTCTAGTTTCCTCTGCCACCAGTTGATAGATTCCTTTCATCTTCTGTATCTGCATACGTCTGGACTCTATTTCATATTCCTGCTGCATAAGCTCTGTCTGTTCACGCAGTACCTGCTCTGTCTGTTGCTTTTCTCGAATCAGTTCATCCAGCTGCGAAATATCCTCCTGCCAGACAATATATCCTCCCTGTACGGGTGCACTGTGTAATTCTGTATCTTCATCCGGTAATATTACATGTCCCTGTCTGATATCCTCCAGATATCCGGATATATCCAGCGTCTGATGCCTGGAGCGATAACAGACTTTTCCCATCCAATCGACAATCTGCATTTTCAATCCTGAATGATAGAAAAACTCTTCATAATTTTTATTCACCGGAACTGTTCCGATCGCAATACAGCTTTCCCAAATACATGCATGAAACAGTGCCAATGCGGCTGTCATTTCTATAAACCCAAAAGTTTTCATATTTATCGCATACAATAAACAGTAAAAACCGGCCAGACCCAATACGGCAAAGGGAAGCAGCTTCTCCTTTCCGATATTCAAAATCAAGCTTTTTCTTAAAAGCAATATAATTGTACTGCTTTCCAATACTGCAATCCATATAGCAGCACAAAGATATAAAACTCCTCTGCTATATTGTTCCGGATTTTCCTCCACAATCCGAAACGCTAAATGATGAAACTCATTTGTCAGAATTCCCAGGATCAAAACGGTCGCCGGTATCCAAAGCAGTTTCCAACGGGCAGGAATATTATAATCCTCCCGCTTTCCCATACTTAATGCTGCATAGAAGCTCAACAACGGAATTAAAATCATTGGGATATAATATCCGTACCATGCATATCGGCTGACAACTCCATCCCATAACAACCGATGCCTGATAGAACGAAGCAAAATCCAAAAGCAGATCAGAACTGCAGTTCCGATCAAATGTCTACGCATATTTTTCTGCATGATCCTGTGATGCAGACTCAAAAGCCAGACAACCGCCATACTGATATATATAATATAAACCAACAAGAACAACACTATATTCCAATATAAATTCTCCGGTCGAATTATACGAATTAATGACGCAATCACCAGAATTATCATTGCAAATAGCATTTGCACTATCTGTTTCTGAAACTGATTCAGGTGCATTCCGTTCCCCCCTTATCAATATTTGTTCTATTCTAACATAAGCTACCGGACAGAATCAAATATAATCTGATACATACTATTTGCAGACATGGTATATAACTGCAAAGAGCGGCAGATTAAATCTGCCGCTCTTTAACGTTCTTTATTGCTCTTTATACAAGCCCTATATCTTAGTAATAAGAATTAAATGCATCAGAAACTGCAACGCCTGTTGTTACACCAACGATAATCCATACGATCAATGCAATGATGCTAAGAACCAGACCAATGATACCAAGAACCTTACCAACCTTAGCCTGCTGTGGAAGCTCCGGGTACTCATTACCTAACTTACCACATAATACAAGGTCAATGATTGCACAAATCAAACCGAGACCACCGCAAGATGTTACGATAGAAGCAATACCTAAGATTAAAGCGGCAACTGCTTTTCCAGGTGTCTGATTTCCTGTGTTATTTACGTTATTATCCATTTTTCTCCTCCTTCATGTTCCTCTATGTCCTTCTTCATCCTATTTTCTGACATAGAATTATTAAAACCATATGGTATTATACTACAATTTATACCGGTTATGCAAGCCTTATAATCGCTTTGTCACACATGATGCCTTCCCCATCACCAGCACGCAAAAGACCGGAATCCTTTCTGAGATCCCGGCCTTTGTTCTTCTGTTGTAATTCCTACTCGTAATCCTTGGATGCTTTGCTGTTTGTAGCTTTATTACTGCTTTTGGCAGAATCAGAAGCCTTATTGCCTGCCTTATTCTTAGAGCTGTTCTTTGCATTACTTGCAGAATCGGTGCAGTTTGTCTCGTTTGAGTAGTTGTTCTCAGACATCTTCATGTCCTCCTTTAATGTAATAAATACTTGTTACATCTACATTGTTGACAAACTGTACATTTTTTATACGGCCTTTTTATTTTATTCTGCCGGTTATTTCCTATGTCTATGCTATTTTAACTGGCCTAAACGTTCTTCTACCTGAGCTAACATCTGCGTGTACTTCTCCAGCTTGCCCTTCTCTTCTTCGATTTTGGCTGCCGGTGCCTTTTCCACGAACTTCGGATTATTCAGCATGCCCTGTGCACGCTTGATCTCACCCCGGAGTCTTCCCTGCTCCTTTGTCAGTCGCTCAATCTCTTTCTCGATGTCAACCAGCTCTGCAAATGGCATATAAAGTGCTGCGTCATGGATCAAAACGGATACTGCATCCTCTGCAATTCCGGTCTTGTCTGCCTGAACATGTACCTCACTGGCATATCCGAGTGTTGCAAAGAATACCTTACTGTTCTCGAAAATATCCCGTACACTCTCCTTCTCTGATACAACATAAACAGTTGCCTTCTTGCTTGGAGCTACATTCATCTCAGTCCGGATATTCCGGATACCGCGAACGGCGGCCTTGATCGTGTCAACGGCGGCCTCATCCTCAGCAAAGTTCCATTCTTCTCTGAACTCCGGCCACTTAGAGATCATAATGGATTCTTCCTCATCCTGCAGGTTGCAGAAAATCTCCTCTGTAATAAATGGCATATACGGATGCAGAAGCTTTAAGGACTGGATCAGAACTGTCTTTAACGTCCAGATAGCTGCTGCCTTGGTCTCGTCTTCATCATTCCACAGACGCGGTTTTACCATCTCGATATACCAGTCGCAGAACTCTTCCCAGATAAAGCTATGGACCTTATCTGCAGCAATACCCATCTCAAACTTCTCCAGATTCTCGGTTGCTTCCTTTGCCAATGTATTTACCTTGGACAGGATCCAGCGGTCTGCCTGTGTAAGCTTGCTTAAATCAACCTCCGCGGTATCTGCCTTCTCCATATTCATCATAATGAATCGGGATGCATTCCAGATCTTATTTGCAAAGTTCCGGCTTGCTTCTACACGCTCCCAGTAGAAACGCATATCATTACCCGGTGCATTACCGGTGATCAGTGTCAGACGCAGTGCATCTGCACCGTATTTATCAATAACCTCTAACGGATCAATACCGTTTCCGAGTGATTTACTCATCTTGCGTCCCTGATCATCCCGTACCAGGCCATGGAATAAAACATGATCAAACGGCAGTTTTCCGGTCTGTTCAATGCCGGAAAATACCATACGGATAACCCAGAAGAAGATGATATCGTATCCGGTAACCAGTACATTGGTCGGATAGAAATAATCCAGATCCTCTGTCTTCTCCGGCCAGCCAAGAGTAGAGAATGGCCACAGAGCTGATGAGAACCAGGTATCCAATGTATCCTCATCCTGCTTTAAGTTCTTGCTCTGACACTTCGGACAGGTACAAGGTGTCTGTCTGGCTACGATCGTTTCTCCGCAATCCTGACAGTACCATGCCGGGATCCGGTGTCCCCACCACAGCTGTCTGGAAATACACCAGTCACGGATATTGTCCAGCCAGTTATAATATGTCTTATCCATACGTTCCGGAACAAGCTTTAACTCACCATCCACAACTGCCTGCTTTGCCGGCTTCGCCATCTCTTCCATCTTAACAAACCACTGCGGTTTTACCAATGGTTCCACGGTTGTCTTACATCTGTCATGCGTACCTACCATATGTGTATGCGGCACTACCTTTACAAGCAGTCCCAATGCATCCAGATCCGCAACCATTGCCTTTCTGGCCTCATAGCGATCCATGCCGGCATACTTGCCGCCCAGTTCATTAATGGTTGCATCATCATTCATGATATTAATCTCTTCCAGATTATGACGCTTGCCAACCTCAAAGTCGTTCGGGTCATGTGCCGGTGTAATCTTCACACAGCCGGTTCCGAACTCTTTATCTACATATGCATCTGCAATAACCGGGATCTCACGGTCCGTCAGCGGCAGCTTCAGTGTCTTTCCAATGATATCCTGATAACGTTCATCCTCCGGATTAACCGCTACTGCGGTATCACCCAGCAATGTCTCCGGACGTGTGGTAGCGATCTCAACAAATCTGCCTTCCTCACCGACTACCGGATACTTAATATGCCAGAAATGACCCTCCTGCTCCTCATGAATTACCTCTGCATCCGAAATGGTTGTCTGACATACCGGACACCAGTTTACGATCCGGGAACCCTTATAAATATAACCCTTCTCATACAGATTACAGAATACTTCCGTAACTGCCTTATTATTTCCCTCATCCATGGTGAACCGTTCACGATCCCAATCTGCGGAAGAACCCATCTTCTTTAACTGATTTACAATCCGTCCACCATACTCTTTTCTCCAGTCCCATACACGATCCAGGAACTTCTCACGCCCCAGATCATGCTTGTCAATGCCTTCCTTTTTCAGAGCCTCAATAACCTTAACCTCTGTTGCGATTGCGGCATGATCTGTACCCGGCTGCCATAATGCATTATATCCCTGCATACGTTTAAACCGAATCAGGATATCCTGCATAGTATTATCCAATGCATGTCCCATATGAAGCTGTCCCGTAATATTCGGTGGCGGCATCACAATAGTAAAAGGTTTCTTACTCCGATCCACTTCCGCATGAAAATACTTCTTTTCCAGCCATTTACTGTAAATGCGTCCCTCAATCTCCTGCGGATTGTAGGTCTTTTCCAATTCCTTGTGCATAATTCTCCTCCTGATTTATAAACCTCTTTTAACCTGTAGCTCTTATACAGGTCTAATTAGTATTTAAACTTTATCTGTTTAATACTACCGCTATGTGCTGATAAAATCAAGTATTTTGTGTTATTGCCACCAGATCATAGTGTGCATCAATAGCAGCTTCGCATGCCTCCCGGTCTTTCTCCTTCAGCGCCCGGAAAATCTCGCGATGCGCCCGGTGGAGTGCCTGTTTGGTCTGCTCATCACTCTGTCTCAGGATTTCATCGATCCATTCCCGGTAAACATCCGAGACTGCATCCATCAGCCCCATCCAGAGATGATTTCCCGAAGCAGCCGCCAGCAGATAATGAAACTGTCGGTCATGCTCTGCCGCATCCTCTTCCTGCTCTCCGGTATTGCCCTGTTCCAGCAAGCTTTCCACCTCCTGCAGCTTTGCTTCCGAATTCTCAATCACAGAGGCACAGATTGCCTTCTCCATCATCCTGCGGAAATCACAGATTTCCTCCTGTGTCACCAGCTTGATCCGCAGGAATATACGCAGCATTTCCGATAATCGTTTGGATACATTTCCGGTATAATAATTTCCGGAGCCCTGAACACTCTCAATGATTCCCATATAGTCCATACTGCGCAGTGCTTCTCTTGTAGAGTTCCGGCTGATCTGCAGCTGTTCCGAGAGAACCCGTTCTGTCGGCAGGCGATCTCCCTGTCTGATCCTGCCTTCCCGGATCTCATCACATAAATAGTCAATCACCTTTTGATACTCTCTGTTCCCTTCCATCCTTCATCTCCTGATCTATATTGTTACCCGTTTTCTGCCGTCTCTTGTTTTATACCATTTTCTGATCCATATATTCCGGTTCACCTGTTTCTTTCATCAATGATAGAACCTGTATCACAGAAAATTAGAAAACAGAACCGAGCCACCCACCGTTAATACTCCGGCAACTGCTATGGACAGGCTGCTCATTGCGCCTTCTACCTCACCCATCTCGATCGCCTTTGCTGTTCCTACTGCATGAGACGCCGTACCGATTGCAATTCCTTTAGCAATCGGTTCCTGTATCCGGAAGATCCGGCAGATTGCCGGTGCAAACATATTTCCCAGCACACCGGTTATAATAATGACTGCAACAGTCAGTGTAACGTAGCCGCCTAGCTCCTCCGAAATACCCATGCCGATTGCTGTCGTAATGGACTTCGGAAGGAATGTGACATATTCCTCATGGGATAATCCACAGATAAGGCTCATGACAAGAATGCAGCACAGCGAAGCCAGAACTCCTGCCGTAATGCCCGCAAAGATTGCTTTCCAGTTATTCTTCAACAGCTCCAGCTTCTCATAAAGAGGAACCGCCAGACAGACCGTGGCCGGGGTCAGGAGATAACTTAAATATTTCGCTCCGGAATAATAAACATCATAATCAATATGAGAAACCGCCAGAATCACGATCACCAGAATGACGGAGATCAACAGCGGATTAAAAATCGCCAGTTTAAATTTCTTATGTAATAAGCTTCCCAGACCATAAGCAGCCACACTTACGATCATTCCGAAAAATACCGAATCTTCAAAAAAACTCATTTCTTTCCATGCCTCTTTTCTTCCATACGAATCATAACCTGTGTGATATGACCGGATATCACCATAACCAGAAATGTAGAAACAACCGTGATCAGGACATATGCGATCAGGTTAGACTGTATCACATTCCAGGATGTCAGGAGTCCGACCGCCGCCGGAATAAACATCATAGGCATGATTTCTATCATAAAATAGGATGTTGTTTTTACATCCTCCACCTTGATTATCTTAAAACATAACGCCAGGAACATTAATACCAGACCATAGATACTGGCCGGAATCGGAAGGGGAACCAGATAATTTAATATTTCCCCTGCAAATGATATGGCAAGAATAATGCCAAATTGTTTCATGTACTTCATATGTACCACCCTTCTTATAATTGGTCGTACCAATTATAAGGTGGTCTTGTTCATTTGTCAATTGGAACTACCAATTTTTAAGCATCAAACTACTATCGTCTCATACCGCAATATGATATGAGGTCAGAACTTCCTTCGCCTGCTCTTTCAGCTCCGGATATTCCGTGAGGATTCCCTTCACACAGGTGAAGCTGTTCTGCCGCTGCTCTTCATTGCTCTTCATGCCCTCTCGCAGCTTCTGTCTGCGTACATTCAGAGAATGCTTCACCTCTACCATTTCACGCTTGTCTACCAGTGCTGCCAGCTGTTTCAGCCAGATATCCGCATCCCGCACTCCGGCATCCTGCAGAATAACAAGCAATTCTTCCTGATATACCCGGAGATCTCCTGTATTGCGCTGATACTGCTCCTCTTCCGCTACCATTGCCTGATATTGTTCCCAGTCATATGCCAGTTCTTTCTGCGTATTCACCTCGAACTTGGCATACAGATAATCCAGACTGTTCGTATTATTCAACCATTTGATCTTCACCTTATTCTGCAGCAGGATTGCCCGGTTATGCTTACGATAGCACAGCTTCCGCTCGGTCTCCGCCCGGCTGTAGGATGCAAAGATCAGAAACTCGGCGATCATTGCCACAATTGCAATTGCCGCTCCCGGAATCGTCAGTTCAATCTGATATTCCATTGTCAGTACCAGGAAGCCGATAATCGTGATCGCTGCAAGTATCCCGACCACAATCGCACTGTTCCGGAGTGTTTTCTGTTTTTTCTGGAGTTCCTCCTCTTCATAACGCAGAGCACCTTTCTCACCCTCCAGGTATTCCAGATCCCGCTTGATTTTCCCCCGCATTGTCTCTAACTCTTCCAACCGTTTTAATGCCTCCGGGATATCTCCCTCCAGACGCATTAAAAGCTTATAACGCTCTCCCGATAAACGCTTTGGCATATGCTGTAATTCCCGCCGGTTCTCCTCCAGCATCAGGATTCTCCTCGCATCCTCCTCCAGATTCTTCAGCCTGCCCGGCTCCATCTGCTCAATCCGCTGAATATCTGAGAAATACATCGTTACCAGCTCATATTCCCGTTTCTGGTCTTCCATCTCATAAGTAATGTCTACAATCTGCCCCAGATGGTGATTCAGCTCTGCCTCTTCTTCTCTTTTTCCCTGTTCGTCCGCATCCATGGACTCCAGGGCTGTCGGTTCTTCCACCTCTGTCCGTCCGAAAATCTGCGCTATCTTCTTAAAAAGTCCCATAGTATCTCCTGCTTATACGATCTGCTCCCGAAAGTCCTCTTTCCACTGATTCAGCATCATATCGATCCGCTGATTAAATGCCTCATAATCTCCCCGCTCCTTATTATACAGTGCCTTCTGATAGCGGGTGTAGACGGATGTGCTTTCCGCATCCTCCGTCGCATCTTCCAGTAAACCCATCAGGCGCTGGAAATCTGCCTCATCCATTCCAAAGGCTCTGGCTTCTTTCTCTACCACTGCTTCTTCCGCTTCCTGTAACCGAAGTACTATATACGCTTCCAGAGATGCCGGCTTCTGATTCCGTTCAAATGCCTCCAGAAATGCCAGCTTAGCATTCGTAACCTCCATATTTTTTGCCAGTGCCACTCCTTTATTATGATACACATCTCCGAGGAATCTCCGATCTTCGATCTGATCCTCCCTGCGAAGAATCGTATTATAAAGCGAGATAGCCTTCAGCAGTCTCTTATACATCAGGAAGCTATCTGCCTTTAATTTCAGCTTCTCTTCCTCCGGCAGTAATGCCACAAGCTCCTGCTTATCCCGGAACTGCTGAATCTCCGCCGTTTCATAATAACTGCCTGCGGAAAGAATGGTCACCAGAAGCTCTGTCAGAGATGCCTCTGCTGCCAGCTTCTCCAGCAACCGGTCCGCCAGCTCCCCCATCTCCAGTTCTGTCTTGATCCATTGCACTAATTTCCCCTGAAACTGTTCCGGATTTAACAGTGCTACATTATTGTAAATATAAAAGCACAGCTCCTCATAGGAATATACCTCTACCTTTGTATTTGTAAATCGATATGGAATTACCGCCTGTCTGGGCTGACATAGAATAATTCTTCCCATAATCCTGATCCTTCCTGTCTACTCATCTTTATCCAGCACAAAATCCTTACGATAAATCTTGTTCGTTGTCGGATATAGTTTTCCAAAGCCTTCATCCCGAATCACAACTGAGCCCTTGCACCCGCTGTACATCTCAACCTCCAGCGAAAGTCTGGTCGTCTTGTTCGGTCTGGATGGCAATCCGTGAATCTCTATGATTTCGCGCATTGCTTCCTTTGTATAATGATTCTTATATAATAATTCTACCCGGTTGGTATCATCCAGGCAGACATATATTTTTCCATGCACATTATACCATTCCCTGCCACCTCTAGCGATCGGAATGAACGTGCCTGCACCGTCTCCGCTTAAAATTCCGATATCACTGTGTACCATATCCTCGGCATTTACAATATATTTGGCAGGATTAATAACATTGGAACCGATATATGCCGCATAGCAGGCACCCTTGGTATAAATATTCTGTCCGACAAATACCCTTCTGCCATTACACAGTGCGTTCTGGGATGCGTTCGCCCATACTTCTGAGAATCCCACTCCGGTCAGGTATACCGATGACATATAGGACTCCCGCAGTACTTCATTGACAATCTCCAGAAATCTCTGATCCAGCTCCCGCTTATCATCATAGAGCCGATAATACCCCATCTGTTCCCGATAGTCTCTGTGAATCACGGTTACTACCTGCGGTGTCGTTCTCCTGGCGATGTCTACCCGGTAGAAATCCATTCCCTCCGGTCCGTAATCGAACAGCCCGACGCTGTTGTTCCGGAGGTTCTCCGGCTGTTGGAAAATAAAATGCAGATACGCACTGGTGTGCCCAATGATAAAGAAACGATCTCCGTATAGTTCCAACTCATCCTGCAACATATGCAATACCCGGAATAATGCATGCGAATATTTATAAACGGTCACTACCAGCCGTTCGATCTGCGCATCCTCATATCGATTTATAAAATCCATGATATGCCCTTTCAGAATCAGCAGCAGCACATCCTCGTAGGTATAATCTTCTTCCCGGAACGTCATCCGCTCCGTAGATTCCAGCTTCTCCACGACCTGCTCCAGCATGGTTCCTTTCTGATGGAATCGATGCTCCAGCGCATCACTTCCGATATACCACTGTCCTTTTTCTTTTCCGAAAAATGCCACATTCGGCAGCAGATAGGTATCAACCGTATTCAGCTGGCAGATAGACTCCGGCTCTTTTGTCTGTTGATTAAAAAAGCTTAACTGCGTATATTCGGCACATACATCCATTCCCAAATAAAATTTCTGCATGAAGCTGTCCCCTTTCTATAAGATCCTCATGACCTCTTCAAATACATGGCTGTATTTCATATATTCTTCCATGGATGCGGTCAATGCTTCCGCATCCCGCATTTCCTGATGGATCAGCATCTGATTCAGGCGTTCAAACCGGCTCTCCGGTGCATCCTGTGAATAAGCATCACTCCGGATACTGTCACTCTCGATCAGTGTTACCTTACCGGTATATTTCTCTGCGAAATGATATAACAGCTGTTCTCCATGGAACACAACAAATTCCTGCACATAATATCCCGGAATCCGTTCCTCCATCCGGCACGGGCGGAAGTCCAATGTCTGCAGCTCACTCGTTCCCACACTGTAGTTCACAACTACTTCCTGCCGCTCTTCCCCTTTATAAACCAGATAGGTTTTCAGGAACAGCTCCTGTGGCAGATCTACAATGTCCGCAAAAGACTTAAAAAACGGAAGCAGAATTCCCCGGTTCAGGAACTTTCCTACGGTTACTGCAATATAAGAAGTCTCGTCCTGTGTCAGCCGGATGCATTTTGACAGGTGCCAGAGCATTGCCCCATGACAGATATCATCGCCGATCTCTCCCTTATGGATCTCCGGCATCAGATATTCAAATACCGAATCCGGCACCCATTCCTCCCGGATAAAGTACAGATATGCCATCCGTTTCAGGAAAGCCTTCGTAACCATCCCCCGGTGTCTTCCCTTATAATAAGACCGGAAAATATCCATTGCATTATCAAGACTCGCATCTGCAAATACCAGTTGAGCAAGAATATTTTCCTCCAGCTCTCTGGCTTCTCCCAACACAACCATGGCTACTTCCCAGAGCTTTGCCAGCTCCTTTGTATCCGCTTTATAATAAAAGATCAGATACTGTATCGTCCGGTCATTGTATTGTCCCTTCTGATAAAGATAAACACAAAGAGATGTCAATGCCTCATCTCCCATGATATCCGTATCTGTAACTATATATGATGCCAGGCGGAGGAGTCTTGAAATCTCAACTTCTCCATATCCAAACTTCCGGATCGCCTCATAGGCTTTCCGGTTCATGCCACGCATAATATAGCCGGAAATGATCTCCGCACTATGAAGTTTATCCAGATAATCCAGGTCTACCTGAAGTAAGTATTTCTCCAGAATGTCTCCATCATAGTTTTCCAGATAATATTCTATGATCTGCAGGAGTACCTGCTGCCTTGTCTGATAGCTTAGCTCCCGGCATTCCAGAATATCCCTTGCCTGGTTGACATCTCTGGCATCCCGTAAATGCCGGTGTTCCATCTCACTGTATGTATATGCCAGAAGCCGTGCATCCGAAGGATTATAATGCCGGCAGATATCTAAAAATACACCGGTATTCACCAGCCGTTCCAGCCGATATGGCATCGTACTCACATAGCGGTTACCTCTGGTATCGATCAGTGTTACGACCGCAGAATCCGTTACAATATCCACATAGGCCTTGCCGTCTGCTACCGGCACCTGCTGCTCATCCTTTAATTCTTTATGCGTCACGACAACTGCCTTGATCCTTGGATTGGTACAGATCAGTCTGCGCTTAAAAATAATATTTGTCAGCCGTGCCGCATACTTTGGGTTAATCTGTTTCGGATTCAGAAACTCCTTATAAATCACCAGCAGGAATTCATGAATTACGCCTTTTACAAGCTGTTCTTCCATGAAATTCTCAATTGTGGATGCCATCTCTGCATATAATTGCGGATAGGTCTTTTTATTCCGGATCAGATTCGCATATAAATATGCCTGCTCGTACTCCGTTAACGTATGACTGCAGATCAGATATCGCAATACAGCTTCCGGCAGCACCGGATATTCCTTCAGGCTCATACTACGGATATAGCATTCATAAATACCGATCAGCTTCAGTCCCTGCCGGATGCCCCGGTCAAAGTAATCATGGTATTCTTCTTTACAACAATTAGCCCGAATCAGCATGCTGCAGATAACATTCAGTGCATTCAGTTCCGGCTTCCGTATATCGATCTCCTGCAGCAGGCGGAACAGATTCTTCTGAAATCCATGCTCTTTTTCTGCCAGCTCGACACACCCATGTAATACATCATCAGAAATGTAATCATGATGCATTCCCCAGCGGATTGCCGACACCTCCAGCCCATCCAGCTTCCGGAGCATTAACGGCTCCCGGTTAAACATATCACATATTTCATAATAGAGAATCGGGCTATGGATCCCCTGCTCATAAAGCTTCCGGATCTGCGCATAAACAGGTCCCTTCTCTGTATCCGGGGATTCATCCAGAAATGTCAGCAGCCAGAAATAAAACAGCTTCTCACCTTCTGTTTCAAACCTGTCACGGATCATGGTCCTGGCTCTCGTTACAGACTCTGAATCCTTGAACGCCAGAGCTTTCAGATATGCATAATAACTGGATGCCCGGTCTCCCTCCACCATCCGATCCCGATCCGCATCGATTCGTTTGAATTCTTCTTCTACCATGGCCTGATTGCCTGCCAGAATATTCATATGCAGAATACCCAGCCGGTAAAGCTGATCGTCCTTGCAATACTGCACCAGATTCCGTAATGCATACAATGTTTTTTCTACATACTGGTCCAATGTCAGCTTTCCGGTCCGAAAGTCCAGATACCCTGTGATCAGATTACATTGATGAACTTTTATAATGTGACTGTTCCGGAACAGATGTGGCGGTTCCGGTCTGTTAACAGCCTCCGTCCGGATCACGATCTCCACCACGATCTTCTGATATGCAGTCTCAATCATAATATGTCCTAGATTGGAATCACGATCCATATACTCCGGGAACACCATATATTCCAAATTATATTTATTGCCGATAAAATCTTCCATGCTGATATAATGCTTCAGCGGCTTTATAAACCGTACATCCGAAGTCACTTCCGCATTCAGATACCCCCAGGTATTCCTTACCAGCTGCAGGCTGTGTTTCTCCGCCTCTTCACGATAAGCGATCTGCTTCCTACGTTCCGGCACTTCCAGAGATATGGAACGTTTCTTATGTGTATAGGTCAGGAATTCTTCCATTGCCTGGCTGGCAGACAAGCTCTGTGTCAGGCTGTTATATACTTCTGCATACATTGGCTCCCGTTCCAGAAATGCCCTGTAAAACTCCGGAGATGTAAACAGCCGCACCGCCTCATTCCAGTTATTCTCTGCAAGACTCGCAAACTGGAACATATCTCCCAGCTCACCCATGGAGCTCTCCACCGCCGGGGCTGTGATTTCTATATCATATGGAATACGGAACTCGCCGCCGTCCGTTACCAGATAGATCACACCGTTGATCTTCTCGCCTTTTTCCCATTTTCCGGCATCAAAGATCAGCTCTACGTCCTGCGACTTTCCGATAAAATTATGCGGCTCGATCTTAAACAGGTATCGGTTATCATATACCATTGCCTTCATCCTCTGATCATTTACAGACTGTACATTCAGTATCCCCTGATACTGAGATCCTGCTTCTATATTCAGTTGTAAATGATCGGTAGAAATCTCCACCTGTGGACGTCTGACATCAAACTCGCCCTTTGCATACTGTTCAACTTTTTCTTTCATCTACAACACCCTTGCCAATCCTTCCTGATATGGGCTATAATAATCCATAACATAATTAGCTATATTATACCAAAGATTGTCAAAATAGAAAAGAAGGAGAGGGATATTTTTATGTTACAGCCAGCAGATCAGTTTCACGGCAGTGATTTAGAGAAAGTAGAACAGTTATACGGAATTAAGCGGGAAGACATCCGACCATTCGCTTCCAACGTAAATCCCCTCGGATTGTCACCAATATTAAGAAGTTCTTTACAGGAGCATATCGATGTTCTCACCGATTATCCGGATCGGGAATATAAAGAACTACGGGAAGCCATCCATGCGTATACCGGTGCAGAAGCGGGACATATTCTGCCCGGAAGCGGTACGACAGAGCTGATCGTTACATTCATTCAGGCAATCCGGCCAAAGAAGACTCTGGTTGTAGAGCCTACTTATTCCGAGTACAAAAGGGATTTGAAAGCGATCAAAAGTGAAATCGTCGATCATGTATTATCAGCCGAAAATGATTTCAGGCTTGATCCGGCCATGCTCTGTGAACAGATCGATGAATCCGTAGACCTGGTTGTTCTGTGCAATCCAAACAACCCAACCTCTACCTGTATCAGTATCAGCCAGATTGAAACCATTGCGAAAAAATGCAAGGAGAATTCCGCATTTCTTATGATTGATGAGACCTACGTGGAATTCGTAAAAGATGTATCTGTAATTTCTGCCATCCCTTTAGTCAAAAAATATAACAATATAATCGTACTCCGCGGCGTTTCCAAGTTTTTTGCCGCACCGGGTCTCCGCCTTGGTTATGCCTGTGTATCAAACGAAAAACTGCTCCGTTATCTATGGAAGCACAGCAATCCATGGTCCATCAGCTCTCTGGCCGCCTATGCCGGAACTGTTATGTTTACCGACCGGGAGTATATGGAGCAAACGCGTGATCTGATCGCACAGGAGCAGAGCCTGATCTGTTCTGCGCTCCGTGCCAGAGGTACTATAAAAGTCTTCCAGCCGGTTACAAACTTTGTATTACTTCAGATTCTGAAGGATGGTGTCACTTCATCAGATGTATTTGAACACTGTATCCGAAAAGGGCTTATGATCCGGGATTGTTCCAACTTCATGGGGCTCGGTCCGGAGTATATCCGGTTCTGCTTCCTGAATCCGGAGGATGATGACCGGCTGGTCAACACTCTGTTAGAGATTTTGTAAGCAGCCTCGCCTGTTTTGGTGTTTCTTCCTTGAACTTTTTATATATCCGGATAAAGTGGCTTGCATCCGCAAACCCGGTTTCCTGAGCAATGTAGCTGATCTCATAGTCACTGTAAAGCACCAGCTCTTCTGCTTTGGATATCCGGATATATTCAATATATTCTTTGCAGGAACGCCCATATTGTAATTTAAACATCTTCGCAAAATTCGAATAACTCATTCCACTCAGCTCGGCCAGCTTCTGTACCCGGAGTACTTCTCCCGAATGTGCATCAATATATTCCAGAATATGATCAAAGAACTGCTCCCCGGTTTCCGCCTTATCTGCTCTCTGAAGTTCTTTTCGCTCCGGTATCCAGTTCCGGATCATGCGGATCAGCATCGTTGCCAGATTGGAATAAATATTCAATTCATATCCGAACTGTTTTCCCTCCTGCTCCTTTAAACAATCCAGGATCAGTGCTCCCAATCCATAGTTTTCCTGTTGCTCTTTATCAAATATCATCGGATCCCGTTCCTGTACCATTGCCAGCGTTTTCCGGATCGTCGGCATGTAAACACCCGGTATCCGGATCACATTCAGATCAAACTTTACTACCGCATATCGAATCGGAAGCTTCCCATATACCCGGATCCGGTGAAGCATCTTCGGAGGAAGTACGATTATCATCCCCGGCGTCAATGTGTATCGATATTTCCCGCAGTCTACATGAATACTCCCCTCCGTGACATATAAAATCTCCATAAAATAGTGCCAATGTCCACGGACATAAAACGTAAGATTCTGTACATCCTCCATATAAATCTGATACGGTGTGTTCATGACATCAATGTATTCAAATAATTCCATACCCAATCGCCACCTCCTGTTCCTGTTCCTGTTCCTGTTCCTGTTCCTGTTCCTGTTCCTGTTCCTGTTCCCAGTTTATCACCTTGTGTTTCATTTTTGAAGAGATTTGTTCTATTTTTTGATTTTTATATTCTAGATTGTGTGTATTATGATTTCTATAATAAATTCATAAGTTAAGCAGTTTACAGATTGGTTTTACAACTGCTCACTTAAATCTGAACCGGATTCAAAACATTTATATTATAATTTACAATGGAGGTATTACAATGTTACGTGAAAGTGTTATCAACAACTTAAACAACTGCATCCTGCCTTTCTGGGAGGGCATGATGGATCCTGATTTCGGCGGCTTCTACGGCATGCTGGATTTTGACCTGAAGCTGGATAAGAAAGCAGTCAAAGGCTGTATCCTGAACAGCCGCATCCTGTGGTTCTTCTCCAATGTTTATCTGACAACTAAAGATGCATCCGTTCTTCCTTATGCAGATCATGCTTTTGAGTTCTTAAAGACCTATTGCATCGATCGCGAGAACGGCGGTATCTACTGGTCTATGACCTATAACGGTAAGATCGATGATTCTACCAAGCACACCTACAATCAGGCGTTTGCGATCTATGCATTAGCTTCTTATTATGATGCAACCGGCCATCGGGAAGCACTGGATCTCGCCATGGATCTGTTTCATGTGATCGAGACCAAATGTCGTCTGGGTGATGGTTACGGTGAGTCTTATACCATAGATTTCGTTCCAAATGTGAATGACAAGCTGTCTGAGAATAATGTGATCGCCGACAAGACCATGAATACACTGCTGCATGTATGCGAGGCTTATACGGAGCTGCAACGGGTAGCTCCGAATGAAGAGGTGCGGAAGCGTCTCTACTGGACCGTTGATGAGTTCTATAACTCTGTTTACTGCCCGAAGCGTCATCGCCTGGAAGTATTCTTCGATTCCGATATGAATTCAATCCTGGATCTGCATTCTTATGGTCACGATATCGAAGCTACCTGGCTGATCGACCGTGCTCTGGATGTTCTGGGTGACCGTGAGTTGTCAGACAAGCTGGCTCCGATGATCCTGGATCTGACCGAGCAGATCTACCAGGTAGCCTATGAGGATCATTCCGTTATGGCGGAGGCAGAGAAAGGGGTAGTATTAACCACCCGTATCTGGTGGGTGCAGTGCGAGTCTATCATCGGTTTCTATAATGCATATCAGAAGACACGCGATATGCGTTATCTGGATGCCGCTGAGAACATCTGGACCTACATTGAAGAGCATCTGCTGGATCCGCGCGAAGGCTCTGAATGGTATTCCGAGGTAGACGCTGACGGTGTTCCGTCCAGCCGCCTTCCGATCGTAGAGCCATGGAAGTGCCCATATCATAACGGCAGAATGTGTATGGAGATCATGCGCAGAACCGCTTTTATGGATCCGGTAAGTAAGAACGCAACCAAGGAAGCAAGAACATTGCTCCGTAACCTTTATAAAAATGCAGGTAAGCGCCTGATCACCGGCCAGCATACCCAGACCATTCCAATGGAAGAGCGCACCCATATCCATGAATTAACCGGATGCTATCCAAAGCTGCAGGGCTTCGAACTGCTCTCCTACTCTTCTAATATTAACTACGAAGATATGGATGATGTATGCCGGGCAGAAGTAGAAGAGAATAAAAACACCGTAGAGACAGCTCTGAACTGGGCAAAGGAAAGCAATGGCATCGTAAGCTTCTGCTTCCACTGGTTCTCACCGATTGGTGGACGTGATAAAGCCTTTTATACCCGTAACACAGATTTCAGCCCTTATCAGGTACTGATCGAGGGTACGGAAGAGCGGGCTGCATTCTTCCGTGATCTGGATCTGATCGCCGATCAGCTGGCAAGATTCCAGATTGAACATATTCCGGTACTTTGGCGTCCGTTCCATGAATCAGAGGGCACCTGGTTCTGGTGGGCATCCAAAGGTCCTAAGATTGCCAGTGAGCTATATAAGCTGATGTATCATTATTTTACAGATGTGAAGCACCTGAACAACCTGATCTGGGTATGGAGCTGTCCATCCAAAGAAGGATATCCGGGTGATGATTATGTAGATATTGTTTCCTGGGATATTTATGTAGCTCCACATACCGTTACAGACTACAAGGAACAGTACGAAGAACTGACGGCCAATACCAGCCGCGAGAAGCTGGCTGCACTGAGTGAGGTCGGTGTGATTCCCGATATTACCATGATCCGGGAAAGCCGTGTTCCATGGTCTTACTTCATGACCTGGTCAAAGGAATTCTGTCTGACAGAGGAGCACAACTATGATGCCTCCCTGAAAGCATTATATGCCAGCGATTACACAATAAAATTAGGAGAGAGCCTGTAAGGACTCTCTCCCTGATAAAGCATTCACGATTACTCTCCAAGTAATACTAAATCAAAGACGTATGCGGCTTCCTTTGCGGTATAGCTGCGTACGTTTTTTTCATTACTTTCCGGAACTCCATCGAGGTATACGCATCTACCGTCTTCCCCGATCAGAAAATATTTCAGTTCTCCGGTATAATCCACATAGATCGGATGTCCGTCATAGGTCTCTCCGGTATCCTCCAACCGTTCCCGATAATCCGGTACCGCTTCAAAATGAAGTACGGCATAGGTATTCCAGTTCGGCACCTGTACAGACATATAAATGCTTACATTGTCATGATCTGCATCTCCGGTTGACGGCGAACAGCATAGAAAGCCTGACTGATTGACGCCTTCCCGATACGCCAGCGTATAATGATCCATGACCGGATTCATTCGAAGTCCTGTCATTACATCTGTAAGCGTTTCTCCCTTGTCTGCCGGTACAATGGCGGTTCCCATCTGCGCCAGTGCCTGACATAATGCATCCATTCCGATCACATTTTTATTCACCAGCTCTGTCCAGTTCTCAATCTGATAGACCAGATCGTATACCTTCAGATACATCTGTTCATTCTCTGCGGTTTCTCCGTCCTGCTGCCGGTAGATAGTCACGCTGTCATCCGAATATGCCGTTATCAGACTGTCAAGCGCCGGTTCTGTCTCCGGAATCAGGATCCCAACCTTATGTCCTTTTACATTCAACATAAACTGGGTCTGCAGATCGTATACCCTTGCCTGATTATATAGCCACAGATCCTCCGTCTCTGTAAATACATAAGTCTTATCGCCGGATGTAAAAGAAAAATGTTCCCTTGTACCCGGATTCTCAACTGCCGCTCCCGGTTCCGGCAGCTTCTCTTCTATTTTCCGATATCCCGGTGTCCCATTGGGTATCCGGATCTCTTCGGAAGCTGTTATCTGCCCCGAGCCTGTATCCGCCCCTGCCGGCATATCCGATTCCAGTGTTGTCTGCCCGCAGCCTGTAAGCAATATACAGGCTCCCAGGGCAAGCACACCTTTTATTCTCCTCATGAAATCCCCCTTGTCATGTTACTCGGTTTCTTCCTGTGCGGACACTTCGATTCCGAGTTCTTCCAGCTGTTTCGGATCTACTACATTCGGTGCCTCGCTCATCAGACAGGATGCATCCTTTACCTTCGGGAATGCGATCACATCCCGGATAGAATCCTGCTGTGCCATCAGCATAACCAGACGATCCAGACCATAAGCCAGACCTGCGTGCGGTGGAACACCATACTTAAATGCATTTAACAGGAAGCCGAACTGGTCATATGCACGTTCCATCGTGAAGCCAAGTGCCTTGAACATCTGCTCCTGAATATCATCCTGATGGATACGGACAGAACCTCCACCGATCTCTGTACCGTTTAATACAATATCATATGCCTTGGCACGTACCCGGCCCGGATCAGACTCAATATACTGTAAATCCTCTTCCATCGGCATCGTAAACGGATGATGCATAGCCTGATATCTTCCAAGCTCTTCGCTCCACTCAAGAAGTGGGAACTCTGTGATCCATACGAACCGATACTCATCTTTATGAAGCAGTCCCAGCTGATTTGCAATCTCCAGACGAAGTGCACCTAATACATCATAGACCAGCTTGCTCTTATCAGCTGCAAAGAGAAGCAGATCGCCCGGTTTTCCCTGCATCTGCTCAACCAGTGCTGCCATTTCTTCTTCCTTCATAAACTTTGCAAAGGATGACTTGTAGCTTCCATCCTCCTGAATTGCGATATAAGCCAGACCCTTAGCACCGTATCCCTTTGCAAAATCAACCAGTGCGTCGATCTTCTTACGCGGCATTGCTCCCTGACCGTTTGCATTAATACCACGTACGCTTCCGCCGTTTTCGATTGCACTCTTAAATACAACGAACTCGCAGTCCTTTACTACATCGGTAACATCGCGCAGCTCCATGCCGAACCGCAAATCCGGCTTATCGGAGCCAAAGCGCTCCATAGCCTCTTTGTATGTCATCCGCTGAATCGGCAGTTGTACATCCACATTCAGGACTTCCTTAAATAATTTAGCCAAGAATCTCTCGTTGACATCGATCACGTCATCCACATCGACGAAGGATAATTCCATATCGATCTGTGTGAATTCCGGCTGTCTGTCTGCACGCAGATCCTCATCCCGATAGCATCTCGCGATCTGGAAATAACGATCATAGCCGGAACACATCAGCAGCTGCTTATAAATCTGCGGTGACTGTGGAAGTGCATAGAATTCACCCGGATGAATCCGGCTCGGAACCAGATAATCTCTGGCACCCTCCGGTGTAGACTTGCACAGAGTCGGAGTCTCAATCTCAATAAATCCCTCACCTGCCAGAAATGCTCTGGTCAAGGTCGTTACCTTACTACGCATCATAATGTTGCGCTGCAGATCAGGGCGGCGCAGATCCAGATACCGGTACTTCAGTCGAAGATCCTCCTTCGTCTTACTGTTTTCTTCAATCGGGAACGGAGGAGTCTCTGCCTCTGCCAGAATCCGGATATCGGTTGCGATCACTTCAATATCACCGGTTGCCAGATTCTCATTCACGGCTCCTCCTCTGGCTGCAACGGTTCCCGTAATCGCTGCCACGAACTCGGAACGTAACTTCTCTGCCTTGGCGAAGCTTTCTGCTCCACATTTCGCCTCTTCAAAAATCACCTGTAAAATACCACTTCTGTCACGAAGGTCTACGAATATGATGCCTCCCTTATTCCGGCTCTTCTGTACCCAGCCCATAACAGTTACGGTATTGCCGATCATTGTATTGTTTACTTCTGTACATCTGTGACTTCTGTGAAGTCCCTGCATTGACTCTGCCATCTTTCTTCCTCCTTAACCTGACGGTCATCCTCTTCTATCTGTCCGGTCCGCATCCGCTTACATACGATCTATAAAGAATTCACGGAACTCCTCATAGCCTTCTGCCTGCATCTGCTCCTTCTGGAACTTTTTATTCTTCTTCATGATTGCAATATTTACGATAGAACCATTTGCTCTTGCCTGCTTTGCCTCATCCAGGATCTGAAGCAGCTTGTCCTCCGGCATATTCTTCTCGATCAAGTATGCGGTCTTCTTTCCGGCACCCGGAATCTGGAAGCCGCGCTCCAGCAGCAGCATAACGATTCGCTCAAATCCAATCGAAAATCCACAGGCCGGTGTTGCCTGTCCGGTAAACTTACCGATCATCTCATCATATCGTCCGCCGCCACCGACAGAGCCGCCGAATTCATCCATGGAAATCTCAAAGATCGGTCCTGTATAATAAGACATTCCACGTACCAGTGTCGGATCGAATGCCATCTTAAACTCTGCACTCTTCGTGCTTTCCACACTGGCAATGATTGTCTTTAAGTTCTCTGCAACCTCAGCCGGAAGGAAATCACCCAGTGTTTCCTGCAAGTACTGCACACCGGTCGTATCTGCAGTTACCTTTTCAAACAGCTCCAGATATTTATCTACGGAAGCCTCCGCATACCCTTCCTTCAACAGCTCTTCACGGACTCCGTCCAGTCCGATCTTATCCATCTTATCCAGAATAATAAAAACCGTATCGTAGTCTGTCTCCGGAAATCCACTGTATGCAGCCATTGCCTTCAGAATCCGTCTGTCATTGATCCGGATCGTAAAGTTCTTAAAATCCAGCCTGCCGAGCAATGTGGTTGTTGCAAGGATCAGCTCGATTTCTGCCAGAATGGTCGGTTCACCCAGAATATCGATATCACACTGCATAAACTGTCTGTATCTTCCGCGCTGCGGACGGTCTGCACGCCATACATTTCCCATCTGAAGTGCCTTAAACGGACTCGGCAATTCGTTTGCATTATTGGAATAATATCTCGAAAGCGGAACCGTCAGATCATAACGCAGACCTCCGTCCACCAGATCCAGCTCTTCCTTCGCTTCCTCAAGCTTTAACTTCTCGCCACGTTTTAAGATCTTGAAAATCAGTTTCTCATTCTCGCCGCCCTGCTTACTGTTCAGGTTCTCAATATGCTCCACACATGGAGTCTCTACGGAACAGAATCCAAATGTTCTATATGTCTCCTTGATCAATCCGATGCAGTAATCGCGGATTGCCATCTCCTTTGGTAAGATGTCCTTCATACCGGTGACCGGCTTTTTTTTCATTGCCATATATCTCTCCTCCAAGTAATTATTTTATATTCTGTATTTCTGCTGTCAAAGGCATCTTCTGCAGATGTGTTTTTCCATCCATCCCTTCGATCTCCTCCAGCTCTTCTAATGTACTCTGCGTATGGACTACACTCTGAAATGCCAGAAAAACACGCATGTCAAAGTTCTTTACTTCATCTATCAGCAGCCGGATTGCCGTATTTATATCAAAAGCCTTCCGATACGGGCGGTCTGCGATCAATGCGGCAAACACATCACATACACGTAAGATTCTGGCTCCCAGCGGGATTTCCTCCCCACGCAGGTTAAACGGATATCCGGAGCCGTCATAGTTCTCGTGGTGGTATAAGACCATATTGCAGATATTATCCGAAAACCCCTGTTTCCGCAGGATCTGCTCACCCAGCTGGGCATGCCGCCTGATATACTGTGTCTCCTCAATCCGCATAGTGTCCTCCTGCCGCCCATATATATATCGGCTGATCTTCAGCTTTCCGATATCATGTACCATGCCTGCCAGAGCAATCTCCTGTATCTGATCTTCCGTAAGTCCAAGCTCCCGTGCAAGCTTTGCTGCCAGATCACTGACACACATGGCATGCAGAAGACCGGCGCTCAGATCCTCGCTCAAATATTCATTTATTGTTTCGCCGGAAAAAACATCCTGCTCCATTTCCATGTTTATCACCCTATCTGCTTTCCGGATGCAGCTCTGCTGCTTTTTGTCTGAAGCCCGCAGCCTTTCTCTGCATCATTTCATCCACCCGGACAATATATTCATCTACATTCTTTACATTCTCGATCCGTTCAATCCGGTTTTCATCCGGAAACACCAATTTCGTAGATGTTCCTGCACCTAGTGCTATAATATCCATTTTTTCTTCCATAATCAAGATATTATAAAGACATTCTTTTCCGGAAACCGTATATCCTACATTTTCCAGATTTCCCGGAATATTTTTCTGTCGATACAAATAATAAGGCCGCATATCCATCTGTCTTGCATATTCATCCGCAAGCATCAGCATCTCGTTCGTGCTTCCGGTAATGCTGTCCCGATATTCCTGCATCCGGATATTCAGCTCAGCTGCCCGCTTGATTGCCAGCGAATGGACTGTCAGGCTATCAGGCTGCAGCTTCCGGATCTCATCCAACGTATGACGGATCTTCTCCAAATCCTCGCCGGGTAGTCCGATAATCATATCCATATTGATATTATCCAGTCCGCACTCCCTTGCCAGATGAAATGCATCGACTGTCATCTGTGCAGTATGTGCCCGTCCGATAAACCGAAGCGTCTCATCGTTCATGGTCTGCGGATTAATACTGATCCGTGTCACCTTATGTTCCCTCAGCATTTCAAACTTCTCCCGGTTTAAACTGTCCGGTCTTCCGGCCTCTACCGTAAACTCCCGCAGATGTTCTGTTGGAAATGTCTGATAAATCCGGTCGATCACAGCTGCCAGTTGCTTTGCTGTTAACGAGGTCGGTGTACCGCCGCCAATATATACCGAAACCAGTTTCTTATTCCGGTAAGCCTCTGCCACATAGTCCATCTCCCGGAACAATGCCTGCAGATACTCCTCTACCCGGTTCTGATACTGTGCGATCGGATATGCTGTGAAAGAACAATACAGGCACCGGGACAGACAGAACGGTATGCCTACATACAGACAATATTCCTCCCGGAAATGAAAGCCCCGGAACAGCTCCTGTTCCTTCTTTGCCACCTCATAACAGATCTCGCCCTTCTGTCTGGTTGTCAGATAAATCTGTTCATATTCCTTTATGATCGGCTCCTTCTGCCATCCTTCCTCCAGCCTGGCAGTTGCGAACTTTGTGGGACGCACTCCTGTCATACTGCCCCAGGGAAGGGTCTTCTTACAATGCCTGCTTAACAGGTAATAAGCAGCCGCCTTAATTGGGTTTCGCGCCTGCTTCTTATCCGGATAATGACAGATTGCCGTTTCTTCGTCCAGCTTCCGATCCTGTTCCCACAGGCTCAGCCGGACTGCCTGCTCATCCAGATCTGCCCGGAATGTCAGCCGGGTACCCTCCGGATAAAGCACGATCTTCTCTCCCGGAAGGAATGCCTGTATCATAGTTCGGAAATCATTATTATAATCATCTACATTCTGTTTCAGATAAATCATTTTATTGCCTCAACTTACTGAATAAACGGATTCGCATTTCTCTCTTTTCCGATTGTTGTCCGTTCATTATGTCCCGGATACACTATGGTCTCATCCGGCAATGCCATGAGCTTCTCCTTAATGCTCTTTACCAGTTTTATTCCATCACCGGTCGGAAAATCTGACCTTCCGATACTCCTTGCGAACAATGTGTCCCCGGAAAAAAGTATTCCGTTTTCCGCAAAATAATAACACATACCGCCCTTGGTATGTCCCGGTACCAAAAAGCACCGGAGCTTCGTGTCCAACAGCTCTATCTCCTGATCATCCTGCAATAAAATATCCGGTTTTACCGTCACCATCTGACCACTCAGCATGGTTGACAGATTCTTCCGTGGATCATTTAAAACATCTTCTTCCTCTGCAGATGCATAAATCGGTACTTTATGTCCAACCAACTCCATCAATTCCGGCAAGGCACCAATATGATCGTAATGTCCATGCGTCAACAGAATTGCTACACAGTTTAATTGCTCATTGACCAGAATATTATTCAGAAATCTGGCATTGCTCGCCGGATCGATCAGAACTGCGTCTCTGGTCACTGCATTATACACAGTATAGCAATTGGTCATGAAATCGCCCAGTTGATTGGTGATGACGATAAGTTCCTGCATATTGTACTCCTTTTCTTTCCTTCTCTATAACGGTCTCTCTGTTCTCCCGTTTCCGCTATATCAGCCCATGGTCCGTTCAATATCAATAATATCATCGATATTCCGGATCTTGGCGATTACCTTATTCAACTGATCCACGCCCCGGATCTCAAATGCCACATTGATCGTAGCCTTGCCCTGACGATTCGTCCGCAGTGTCATGCTGGTCACATTGATCAACATTTCCGTAAATACCTTTGACACATCAAATACAATATTCCGACGATCGATTGCATATATTTTAATATCTGTGACATACATGGCATCCTGATCATTATCCTGCTTCTGCCACTCTGCCTCAATCAATCGTTCCTTCTCTTCCTCTGTCATACCAAGTACATTGATACAATCACTCCGATGAATGGATACGCCACGACCTCTGGTTACATAACCGACGATCTTGTCTCCCGGAACCGGACTGCAGCACTTTGAAAAATGAACCGCTACATCATCGATTCCCTTAACGATAATGCCACCCTTCGAATGTCTCGGCCGATGGACAACCTCCGCTCCTTCCGGAGACATCTGTGACAGGATTTCTTCATCACTGACCTGTTTACAATGGTCACGTTCATACTCCTCTACGAGCCGGTTCATGACCTGTCCTTCTTTCAGACCGCCATGTCCGATAGCCGCACAGACAGACTCCCAATCCCGGAAGTTATACTTCTCTGTCACCTTAGCAATATATTCCGGCTTCGTATAATCACTTAACTGAATTCCCTTTGTCTTGCAATAGGAATTCAAAAGCTCCTTGCCGCGGGTAATGTTATCTTCTTTATATTCCTGACGGAACCACTGATTGATCTTGGTCTTTGCCTGTGTACTCTTTACAATATTTAACCAGTCACGGCTCGGTCCCTTCGCATTCTGTGCAGTCAGAATCTCTACCCGGTCACCGTTCTGCAGCTTATAATCAATCGTTACCTGCCTGCCGTTCACTCTGGCACCAATCATCCGGTTACCGACTGCCGTATGAATGCTGTATGCAAAGTCGATCGGAGTAGAACCGGACGGAAGATTCTTCACATCCCCTGCCGGTGTGAAACAGTATACCTGCTCTGCAAACAGATCCAGGTCCGTCTTAATGGCACTCATAAATTCCTTGTTGTCATCCGTCTCCTGCTGCCACTCCAGAATCTGACGCAGCCATGCCAGCTTTGCCTCTTCCTTCTCTTCTCCGGTGCTGCCCTGCATATTCTCCTTATATTTCCAATGGGCTGCAATACCGTATTCCGCAGTCCGGTGCATATCAAACGTCCGGATCTGGATCTCAAACGGCTGACCGGACGGTCCGATCAGAGTTGTATGAAGAGACTGATACATATTGGATTTCGGCATTGCAATGTAGTCTTTAAACCGCCCCGGAATCGGAGTATACATCTCATGAATGACTCCCAGCGCCGCATAACAGTCCCGCACAGTCTCTACCTTGATTCGGACTGCAAATATATCATAAATCTGGTCCAGCGTCTTATGCTGATTCACCATTTTCTTATAAATACTGAAGAAATGTTTTACACGGCCATCAATCTCTGCCGGAATATTTGCATTATCAATATGTTTCTGAACATCCTGAACAATACTGGCAATGAATGCTTCCCGCTCTGTAATTCGTTCATTGATCTGTCTTGTCAGGTCTTCATAAACCTCCGGCATCAAATATTTCAATGACAGATCGTCTAATTCTACTTTTATTTTGGAAATACCCAGACGATGTGCGATCGGCGCATAAATATCCATCGTCTCGCGGCTCTTCTCAATCTGTTTCTGCGGTGACTGATATTGCATCGTTCTCAGATTATGCAGACGATCGGCCAGTTTGATAATAATAACCCGGATATCCTTTGCCATAGCCAGAAACATTTTCCGCAGATTCTCTGCCTGCAGCTCCAGCTTATCCTGTGAAAAATTCAGCTTGGTCAGTTTGGTAACACCTTCTACGAGCAGGGCTACTTCCGGCGAGAATTCCTTCGCGATCTCATCTGCAGTCATAACCGTATCCTCTACCACATCATGAAGGATACCGGCCACGATCGTCTCCTTATCCATCTCCAGTTCTGCCAAGATGATCGCAACACAGAGTGGGTGAATAATATATGGTTCACCGGACTTCCGCTTCTGATCCTTATGCGCCTCACTGGCAATATGATAGGCCTTTTCAATCATGGAAATATCTGTGGATGGATGATATTGCAGAATATGATCGATCAAATCATGATATAACTCATCCGGTGGTGTAAAATCAGCAGGGGTGCTCAAGGTTTTCTCTTTCTTCTTGCCCACATTGGCACCACCTACCAGATGCTGATTGTTCTTCAACACCTCTTCCATTTTGTTTTCAATCGTCTGCTCTGTATCCATGACTTCTGTTTTGTTTTCCATTGAACTGTCACCACACTTTCCAGGGATTCTTCTATCTTTTATTGTTACAGTATAAAAGGATTCTTATGAAAAATCAAGGGCAGCCGGCAAATAGCTTTTTACAACGATTTCCATTGCCCGCATACCATTGAACTCATTAATCGCCGGATAATATGCTACATGCAGCACCACATTATTCAGCCATCCCTTTAACATCTGATCACATTCCGCTTCCCCGAACCAGGTTCTTATATTGGCCAGGAATTCCTCTACTTCAAAATAAATTCCTTCCATTCTGGCTCCGTTCTCGCTCTCAAACTCCAGCTTTAACAGATTGGCATTCCGCCCCAGCACCCGCGCTGAACGGACTTTTAAATTTTTCTGTGCAAATACCGGCTTCTCATTACCTTTTCCAAATGGCTCCAGAATCTCCAACTGCTCGATCAGATCAAATGAAATATAATCAATCGGCATCGGCACATCAATGTATAGCTTCGGTTTCAGGTCATCATCGGTCAGCTCACAGAGAACATTTAATTTATGCCGCAGATATTCTAAGTCCTTCGCCCGGATCGTCATACCTGCTGCCATCGGATGCCCGCCGTATTTCACCATCAGTTCTCTGCATTCCGTCAACGCATCATACATATTATAACCGTCAATGGACCGTGCAGACCCTTTCAGCAGGCCCGGCTCCGAATCGGTAAACACGATCGTCGGCCGGTAATATTTCTCCCGGATTCTGCCGGCGATGATGCCTGCCAGACTCTCATGTGTATCCGGAAGGTAGATCACCAGTACTCTGTCATCTGCCAGAGTGGTTGTCTCCACCTGTTCTACCGCAAACGCTGTTCCTTTCAGTGTCATTTCTTTCCGTTCATCATTCAGCTGCTTCAGATACTGTGCCTGCTTCTCTGCTTCTTCATAATCATCTGTCATCAGAAGATCCAGACTCAGCTTGGCATTCTGCAGCCGTCCGGTAGAATTAATGCATGGGCCAAGTACAAATCCCACATGATATGCCTGCAGCTTCTTCTGCTCCAGCTCATTGGCCCGGATCAATGCCCGCAGTCCGATATTTCCGGTACGGTTCATCTCTTCCAATCCCCGTTTCACCAGTATCCGATTCTCGTCCGTCAGCTCCATGACATCACAGATGGTTGCCATTGCCACGAATTCAATAAAATCCTCTGCCGCCTCTACCTCTATTCCGCAGGTCTCATAAAGCACCTGGATAAACTTATATGCCACTCCGGCTCCGCAAAGCTGCTTGTATGGGTAGCCGCAATCCGTCTGTTTCGGGTCTATGACCGCATCTGCCGGAGGAATTATATACTCTTTGTGGTCATCATCCTCATCATATTCAAACGGAATATCATGATGGTCCGTGATCACGACCGTCATTCCCAGACTTTTGGCATAAGCGGTTGCATCATATGCCGAAATACCGTTATCACAGGTCAGAAGCACTTCGATCCCTGCCTCCTGTGCCTCCTGTACCATATTGGTATTCATCCCATAACCATCTGCGATCCGGTCCGGAATCCGATAATCTACCTTGGCATTGCATCGAAGCAGTGCCCGGTACAATATGTAATTCGACATCACGCCATCTACATCATAATCGGAAATAATCCGGATCGGTTTCTGATTCACAATTGCATCCCGTATGATCGCAACGCCCTGCTCCATGTCCTTCATCCGCCGCGGATCATATAGCTTCGCATTTGAATTCAGATAACGTTCCACTGCCTCTTCCCCGATCACATCCCGGTTCCGGATAACTCTGGCTATTACCGGATCAATATGAAATTTCTCTGCCAACGCATAAAAGTCAGCCTTCTTATTCAATGCTATCCACGTTTCATTCATATAAACTTACTCCATATTTCTGATTCTGATAAACACCGGGAAACGGAAGAGGCTGTTCAGATAAGTTTCTCCCCTATCAGAACAGCCTCGTTCCTCAATGTTCTTTATTATTTTGCAGCTTTGGCTGCTTTTGTCTTTTCTTTCTTTGTCAGCTTCGTCCGCATGTAATACCATAATGGTCCGGTGATACAGATAGAAGAATATGTACCACCAAGTACACCTACCATCAGGGCTAATGCAAATTCCTTAATTGCAGATACACCAACGATATACAATACCAGTACCATGACAAATGTAGTCAGGTTCGTATAAATACTTCTGGTAAAGGTCTGCGTAATACTTGTATTTACAATATCCTTTAACGGAGTCTTCTTTGAATCCATAACCTTCATGTTCTCACGGATACGGTCAAAGATGATGATTGTTGCATTGATTGAGTAACCAACTATCGTCAGCATACATGCAATAAAGGTATTACCGACTGACAGATGTGCAACTGCATACAGTGTAAATACAAACATTACATCATGGATCAGTGCGAGTACGGCACTGGCACCGAACCGTACATCCTTAAACCGGAACGCAATGTAAATCAGCATCAGGATAGATGCTACAATCACTGACAGGATTGCATCCCTCTGCATCTCATTGCTGACCGTTGAGCTGATGTTCTCTGTAGAGAAATCATTGATCGTAAATGCATCTTTCAATGCTGTTTCAGCTGCATTTCTCTGATCCAGGCTCAGCTGCGGTGTTTTAATGATGATTGAATTGGAATCCTGCACATTCTGAAGCTGGATATCACCATCAGAAATACCGATAGCCTCCGAAACAACCGGAAGAATCTCTTTCTCCGCCTCAGCCAATGTATACTGCTTATCAAATTCTACTGTCATGGATGTACCACCCATGAACTCCATACTGAAATTCAGTATGTGACCGATATTTGTATTTGCCTTATTAATCGGCAGGAATACAAGACCGGCAATGATCACAAGTGCTGAGAATATAAAGCAGAACTTACTGTTCTTTACATAATCATGCGACTTCCGCTCCGAAATCGTACCATAGAATTTCGGATTAGTTACGCCCAGCTGGATAAATGCATTAAGCAGCATCTTGGTAATTACCAGTGCTGAGAACATAGACAGTAAAATACCTAATGCCAATGTCTGTGCAAATCCCTTGACAGAACCGGATGCCATGAACCACAGCACAGCTGCTGCGATCAGCGTTGTAATGTTTCCGTCTAAAATTGCGGAAAGTGCTTTCTTAAATCCGGCCTGAACCGCCACAGGAACGGTCTTTCCGGTTGTAATCTCTTCTTTAATACGTGTAAATATAATGACGTTCGCATCCACCGCCATACCGATAGAAAGCAGGATACCTGCGATACCCGGCAGAGTCAGGGTTACGTCAAACAGATTCAGGCAAAGCACCATCAGAATCGTGTATGCGCACAATGCCAATACGGAAACAACACCCGGGAATCTGTAGACCAGAATCATGATCAGAGCAACGAGCGCCAAACCGATCACACCGGCCAACAGAGAGGTATGGATAGCATCCTCACCAAGCTTTGCTCCAACGACATTGGACTGCAACTCTGTCAGTTCTAACGGAAGTGCACCGATACGGATCGAGGTTGCGATTCTATCCGCTTCTTCATAGCTTTCAATCTTATTAATCACACAGCTACCGGTTGTGATTGCCTCCTGCACCTGCGGTGCACTGACAACATCTCCATTATATATAATGTAGATCCGCTTGCCGACATTATTTGTAGTGGCAGTGGCGAACTTCTCGCGTCCGGAGTCCGTAAATTCCAGCTGTACCACATAATCTGTGACTGTCTTTGAATTATCGATTCCTGCCTGTGCTTCTTTAATATCTGCACCGGTCAGAACCGTTTCATAATCTTTTCCGTTTGCAAAGAGCTGATAGTTGGTCTCATCCATAAACTCCAATGCTCCCGGCTGACCTAATTCTTCCAGGATCTCGGTTGCATTGGTCACACCCGGAATCTCAATTGCGATACGGTTATCTCCCTGCTTGTACACTTCACCCTCTGTGCTATAACCGTCCACACGTTTCTGTAATCGATATACAGTATCTGCCATGTCCTCTGACGAGATATCATCTCCTACAACACCATACGTAATGCTGACACCACCTGCCAGATCAAGGCCAAGCTTAATATCTTCTGCTTTGCCGGAGCCTGCCAGTCCGAACACATCTACATATGCCATTCCTAAGGTCACAAGCAGAAAGAGTATGATCGCCAGTATTGCTTTGAACTTTTGATTTTTCATACTTTCTTTTCTCCTTTTCTTATTGGTCCGCTAACGCAGCCTTTATCATAATCGCGCATTCGATTCGCTTCTTCTGCAATTCACAGCCGATATCATATGCATCCAGGATACTTCCATGGAAATTATATGAATTAGCCGCACAGCCACCGCTGCAATAGAATCTTGCAAAACAATTCCGACACTTCTCCTTTGCATATACATTGCAAAGCTTAAACTCATCTCGGATTTCTTCTGCCTGAACACCATGCCATACATCGCCCAGCTTAAACTCATCCATTCCTACAAACTGGTGACACGGATACAGGTCTCCCCACGGAGTAACTGCCAGATATTCTGTACCGGAACCACATCCGGACAATCGCTTTGCTACACATGGTCCCTGTGTCAGATCTATCATAAAGTGGAAGAAATTAAAGCCTCTGCCTTCCTTCTCGCGCTTAATCATCTCTTTTGCAAGCTTATCGTATTCTTCCAGCAGCTTCGGAAGATCCTCTTCCCTGATCGCATATGGTTCTTCCGGCGGTGCCACAACCGGTTCTACCGAAATCTGTTTAAATCCGAGATCTGCTAAATGAAGCACATCCTCTGAAAAATCCAGATTATGATGTGTAAATGTACCACGCACATAATAATTCGTCTGATTCCGCAGCTCTGCAAACTTCTGGAACTTCGGCACGATCAAATCATAGGATCCTTTTCCGTTCCGGGTCGGGCGCATATAATCATTGACTTCCTTTCGTCCGTCAATACTTAAAACAACATTGGCCATCTCCCGATTGGCAAACTCCATAATGTCATCATCCAGAAGGACTCCGTTCGTGGTTAAAGTAAACCGGAAATTCTTGTTATGCGGTCCTTCCAGGCTTCTGCCGTATCGAACCAGCTCTTTTACCACATCGAAGTTCATCGTCGGTTCACCGCCAAAGAAATCCACTTCCAGATTTCTGCGGTTTCCGGAATTCGCCACCAGAAAGTCCAATGCCTGTTTTCCGACCTCCAGGCTCATCAGTGCCCGCCGTCCATGGTATTCGCCTTCTTCTGCAAAGCAGTACCGGCAGCCAAGGTTACAATCATGTGCAATATGCAGGCACAATGCCTTTACAACCGTCTTTCGTTTCTTAAAATCGATCACATACTGCTGATACTCATCCTCAGCAAACAGTTCACCGGATTCCTTCAGTGTCTCTACCTCTTCCAGTGTCTCCTGTAACTCTCCGGATGAATACTGCGGAAGCTCTTTTTCAAGAAGAGATAAGTCGGTCTCTACTCCGTTTTCTCTGTTTTTTTCATATAATTCTATTACATCATAGGTTATATCATCTACAACATGAACAGCTCCGCTGCATACGTCCATGACGATGTTATATCCGTTATTTTTATACTGATGAATCACGTTCCCAAACTCCTAATTGAATCACTATTCATATCAGCACAAAAAGAGGACAGCCCGCTGCAGTCCTCTCCTTCTGCTTACAATCATCTCGTTTTACGATTATCTCTTGTTCTCACAGGTCTGATTTCCAACGGTGCAGGAAGTCTTGCAAGCTGACTGGCAAGAAGTCTGGCACTCGCCACATCCACCATGAGCCATTGTGCTCTTTAATGTCTTATTGGTCAATGTCTTTATGTGTTTCATTGTAATATCCTCCTTCAATTCGATAGCTTAAATGAGTATACCATATTTTTTTCTGCCATGCAAGAAAAGTTATACATTAACTCAACCTTAACTCAGCATTCCGCCAAGCATCCCGCCTCCGATACAAAGTACTCCCGCCAATACACCGGCCGTAGATACCATATTCAGGCTGTTCTTCATGATCATAGATACCCCATATAGTATTAATATATAAAACGTTCCCATGATCAGTCCCCAGATGAATTTCCGCTCTTTCACCCTCTTTCCGGTCAGAAACCCTCCCAAAAGAGACGCCAGAACATAGATTGCCAGAATCACAAGATTCACTACGGTCTCGCTCAGCTCCCATTTATATATAACAAATGCCAGGACCGCCAGTGCCGCTCCCGTAAATATGTAAGCCGCCACCAGAGATTTGATCACTTCCAGTATTTTCATTGATTTCGACATATTCCGCCCCACCTTTCTTTCCATAGTACAGGATATGTCCCAGCCTGCGAAATAGAACCGAATTTCTTTTTCTTGCGTTTTTTATTTTTTCATGCAACACTTAAAGTATTCTGTGACACTTCTATAACAGATACGGCAACCGAGGGGTGAGGAAATGCGCAAACACACACAGACAGATACTGAAAAACTGAAAGAAGCGGAACTGGTCACGCGTGCCAGACAGCAGGATGCAGAAGCATTTGCTGAACTATATGCTTCCGTCTACCGGGATTTATACCGGTTTGCCCTTTATACTCTGGGCAATCCCGAAGATGCGGAGGATGTTGTCAGTGATACCGTAACGGATGCTTATGCAGCCATTCATAAGCTGCGCTCTGTGGAAGCATTCCGTCCATGGATTTTCCGCATTCTGACCAACAAATGCCGCATGATCCTGAAAAGCTATGTCAACCGAACCCTTCCACTGGAAACCGATATCCAGACACCGGATCGCAACTATGCAGAGATCCAGGATGTCCGGAATGCCTTTGCCAGACTGGACGAACAGGAGCGGCTGATCCTGTCCTTAACCATATTTGCCGGCTATTCGAATGAAGAATCCGCACGACTGCTTCATATGAAATCCGGAACCCTGCGTTCCATTAAGAGCCGGTCTCTGGATAAGCTGGAAACCCTATTGCATTATGAAAGGAGTGTCTCAAATGAATGAGCATGAACGGATTGATTATATAAAGAAAGAAACCGATGCTACCCCGATTCCGGAATCTCTGGAGCCGGAGCATATTCGTGAACGGCTGTCAACCGGCACTTCCACCACCAAAACTACCGGTGCAACCGCCTCGGCTGCCGACCGGAAAACATCCCGTCCATGGTATCGCAATCCATGGATTTATACCGCCGCCTGTCTGGTGCTTTGCTTTACCGGATTTCTCGGCCATCACTATCTGACGTCCTCCGCCACTTCTCCAGAGACTGCCCGTGAGGAAAGCTGTAACGATCTCGCCGCCGATTCCAATGTCGAATCTGCACCGTTTGACAGTGCAGCTGATGCTTCAAGTGCCTACACGTATCGGGATTTATTTGAACTGCTGAAGCAGAATACCCGCAACTATACACTGCAATCCAAGTATCTCAATGCCGTAGAGGATTTTGATGGTGCATCCGTCACAAATGATATATCCAAGGGAACTTATTACGAGACTAACCATCAGGTTACCGATGTTGCAGAAGCGGATCTCGTCAAAACCGATGGTACCTATATTTATTCCTGCTATGCACAGGACACCGAGGGCAATGGCGACTTAAACGCAGTCTCTATTACCCGGACGGAACAGGGCGATCTGTCTGCATGCAGCCACATCTCTTCCGATGATATTGCGACTGCATTGGGCACTACCCGGTCCTTCCGGATTCAGGAGCTTTATCTGGAGAGCAGCCGGCTGATCCTGCTTTGCACTGTCGACACAGACACGGATGCGGATGTGGGACCTGCCAACTCCATTATCTGTTACAGATGGACTCCTCACATGAATACCTACATTCTGACCTATGATGTCAGTCAGCCGGAGCAGCCGGTTCTGCTTTCTACCCTGATGCAGGAGGGGAATTATGCAGACTCCCGGTTATCGGATGGCTGCCTTTACACGTTCACTCAGAAATGGGTCACTATCCCGGAGGATGCACCATTCAGCCTGGATTATTTCCCACAGGTAAACGATTCTCCGATTGCCATTGGGGATATCTGCCTGCCAACCGACACTACCGGCAACTGCTTCCAGATCATCACAGGGATGTCTCTGGAGCAGCCGGATGCATTTACCGCATCCCATGCAATCCTTTCCGACAATGGTACCTATTATGTCAGTACGGATTCTATTTACTTTGCACAGACAGTAATCCTGTCACAGGCAGATACAACGACCCGGACAGAGCTTTTCCGTTTCCATTATGCAGATGGTCAGATAGAAGCAGAGGGGCAGACTACCTTCCCCGGCACCCTGTTAAATCAGTTCGCCATGGATGAGTATCAGGGATATCTGCGTGTGGCTGCCACCGTCACGGCGATTGCAGACGATGCTTCCGAAGATTCGTCTTCAAATTCTCTGTATATTATCAATGACAATCTGGAGGTGGTAAGTTCCATTACAGATCTAGCCCCGGATGAGACGATTTATTCTGTGCGTTTTATGGGCGATGTCGGATATTTCGTTACTTACCGACAGATAGATCCGCTGTTTGCGGTAGATCTGTCCGATCCCTTAAATCCGGTCATAACCGATGCTTTAAAGATTCCCGGCTTCTCAAGCTACCTTCATGCCTACTCCGATCATCTGCTTTTCGGATTCGGCAGCGAGATTGATCCGGATACCGGTATATTCCAGGGGCTGAAGCTATCCATGTTTGATATTTCAGATCCATATGATGTCAAAGAGGTGAACAAGACTGTCTTAACCGATATGTTCTTTTCCACCGCTCAATACGACCATAAATCTCTGATGATCGATCCCGAGAAAAACCTGATCGGGTTCTATGCAGAAAGCTACAATCCGGATATCGGCGACTATAATGACTATTATATCATTTACTCCTATGACCCATCCACCGGATTTCAGGAGGTATTCCGGTGTGATATTCTACAGGATCCCGATCTGTCCTACGGAACAGGTGCCTATGGCATATACACCTACACGATACGCGGACTGTATATTGATAACATTTTCTATCTGGTAAACGGAAACCGCATCTGCTCTTACTCCATGGACACCTTCCGGAAACTAAAAGGACTGGTCAATTCGCGGTGATGGAGACTCCATCACCGGCGAATGCCAGTCCTGAAGATTGCATTTCTGCGATTATGATTCTACTGTGTCTCTACATGCTCCTGATAGGTTTCTGTAAAGATATGGCTTCCTGTCTCCTCATTGTCTACATGATAATACAGGTAATTATGCTGTGCCGGATTCAATACTGCTTCCATCGATACCTGACCCGGATTACAGATCGGTCCAACCGGGAGTCCTGTATACTTATACGTATTATACAGGGAATCCACTTCCAGATCATCATATGTGACCTCTGATTTATCATACAGCCCATTCGTGATCGGATACAACACAGTCGGGCACATCTGCAGCATCATGCCCTCCTCCAGACGATTGTTGATAACACCGGCTATGATCGGCCGTTCCTCGTCCAGCTTCGCTTCCCGTTCTACGATAGACGCTCTGGTGACCATTTCAAATGCGGTATAGTTCAGTGCAGCAGCCTGATTTCTCATATCTGCATCATACACCTCCGAAAACTTCTTCAGCATCATATCCACAAGGTCATGCGCGGTTGTGTCATCATAAATATCATACGTTGCCGGGAATAAAAAGCCCTGCAGACGATAGGTCACGTTCACACCTTCCGGAATACTGTCCAGGAAATCATAGGAATACGTATTCTCCTGAACGGCATCCAGGAATTCCTCTTCCGTAAACAGGCCTTCCGATTCTACTCGTTTGGCAATCTGTTCTATGGAGAATCCCTCCGGTATCGTCAGTGTTGCCTTAATCTCCTTGGTCTTCTCTACATGTCCCAGGATTTCAATCATTTCCTGTGTGCTCATTCCGGTATTCAGAGTAAACTCACCCGGTTGCAGAGAACCACGGTATTCAGACTCCTTTACCCGCTTTACAAATGCAGCCGGGAACTGTATCAATCCTTTTTCTTTTAAAATCTTTGCGATCTGCTTCGTAGCTGCTCCTTCCGGTATCACTACAATTACATCCTCACCCTCTGTCGACTCTGTGCCCTGATATTCATCCTGATATATCTTATACTGACTGTAGCCGTATATCATGGAAACCAGCACAACGACCAGAATGACCGATATAATGATCAATGGTTTTGGATTCTTCATTTGTATCCCCTTTTATACGGTTTCAGGCTCCGGATACTCAACTCCGAAGGTCTCAACAGTTACAGTCTTCATTCTCTGATCCTCTACAGGGCGATCCATATAATCTGTACGGACAGATGCTATCTTATTTACAACATCCATTCCCTCTGTGATCTTACCAAACGCAGCATATGCGCCATCCAGATGTGGTGAATTCTTATGCATAATAAAGAACTGGGACCCTGCAGAATCCGGTGCCATAGTCCGTGCCATAGACAGCACACCCTCTGTATGCTTTAAATCATTTTTAAAACCATTCTGTGAAAACTCACCCTTAATACTATAACCTGGGCCGCCGGCTCCGGTTCCGTCCGGATCACCACCCTGAATCATAAATCCACTGATGACTCTGTGGAAAATCAGACCGTCATAATATCCCTTCTTTACAAGTGAGATAAAGTTATTTACGGAATTCGGTGCAATCTCCGGATACAGCTCCGCCTTCATGATATCACCATTTTCCATTTCAAATGTTACAACCGGATTTGACATATCCTTGTCCTCCTTTTTTCTGTCCTAATTTCTAAACATCAATATCCCAGAAGCCTTCCAGTGTGGCGAAATAATCTTCCGGGGTCTCTGCCCGGCGGATCAGCTTTGTAGAGCCATCTTCACACAACAATACTTCAGCGGATTTTAACTTACCATTATAATTGTAGCCCATGGCAAATCCATGTGCACCGGTATCATGGATGACCAAAAGATCTCCGATATCAATCTTCGGAAGCTTCCGGTCTACTGCGAATTTATCATTATTCTCACACAGGGAACCGGTCACATCATAAACATGATCACATGGCTCCTGCTCCTTCCCCATCACTGTAATATGATGATAAGCACCATACATAGCCGGACGCATCAGATTCACTGCACAGGCATCCACACCAATATAATCCTTATAGGTCTGTTTCTCATGGATTGCCTTTACAACCAGATGCCCATAAGGTCCAAGCATGAACCGTCCGAGCTCTGTATAAATCTTAACATCGCCCATGCCGGCCGGTACCAGCACCTCATCATATACCTTATGAACACCTTCGCCAATCACAAGAATATCGTTCGGTTCCTTATCCGGTGTATATGGAATACCCACACCACCTGACAAGTTAATAAAGCTTAACTGCACGCCGGTCTTTTCCTTAATCTCAACTGCCAGTTCAAATAAAATCTTTGCCAATGCAGGATAATACTCATTCGTCACGGTATTGCTGGCCAGAAATGCATGCATACCAAAGGTCTCTACGCCCAGTGCTTTTAGTCTGGAATATGCCTCCAGAATCTGATCCTTTGTCATACCATACTTCGCATCTCCCGGATTGTCCATAATATCCGTTCCCAGTTCAAATACACCGCCCGGATTGAAACGGCAGCTGATCTTTTTAGGGATACCTGCAGCCTGTTCCAGAAAATCAATATGTGTAATATCATCCAGATTAATCGTTGCATCCAGTTGTCTTGCCTTCACAAACTCTTCTGCCGGTGTATCATTGGATGAAAACATAATATCATCTCCATGAAATCCCATTTTCTCCGACATCATCAGCTCGGTCAGTGAAGAACAGTCGGTTCCGCAGCCTTCCTCCTTCAGAATCTTCAGGATTGTCGGATTTGGGGTCGCTTTCACTGCAAAATATTCCTTGTATCCCGGATTCCATGCGAATGCCTGTTTCAGCTTTCTGGCATTCTCCCGAATTCCCTTCTCATCATATAAATGAAACGGAGTCGGATACTGTTCTATAATTTTGTCTAGTTGTTCTTTGGTAACAAAGGGTGTTTTATTCATGATGCTCTTTCATCTCCTGCTATAAGTTTCTTTGACAAGTATATTATATTTGATCATATTTCGCAATGCACAATATATGCTGTGCCTGCTGCTTTTCTTCGATCACTAACCGGAATCACTCCTGTGTTTCCGCATTCTCTTCAGTCTCTGCCTGCTGTTCTGCAGCCTCCCCTGCTGCTCCGGTCTCTGACTGCTGTTCTGCAGCCTCTCCTGCTGCTCCGGACTCTGCCTGTTGTGCCTCCGCTTCCTGTCTGTGCAGCTCATCATAATCTACTTCCACTTCAAAATCATAATCATCATTCTTAATCTTTCCGTCATCTTCCGCAATATAACCGCATTTCTTAAAAAATCTCTCATAATTATAGACCAAAAGATATCCTACTACACCGATTCCAAGGAAGAATACAATGGCTCCTATGACAATCGAAGATGCACATAAAAATCCAATGATTCCGAGCAGCACTAAGACTCCGACCGTAAACGGCAGCCTGCCCAAGCCGATCATAAATGCATTCTGCAATGTCTTACCGATTGAGTTCTCAAAGCGCGTCTGTAACGGAAATACAAACATAAAGGTCATAAACCAGAGAAAACAAAGAATCCCGCTGATTCCAAGCATGACTCCCGAGAACTGAACCTGTGAATTCACAAGCCAAAAATATACATCCAGTCCAAGTACCGCTGCAATAGCCAGCATGATCAGCCAAAGAATCGTTGCCTTTTTAAAATTCTTTCCAAAGCTGCTAAAGTATCTTTTAAATATATAGCCGTCTTCCTTTCGAAGAGAGTCCATTGCCGTATAATAGAATGCGCAGAGTGACGCACCGATCGTCACCACTGGCAGGCAGGTGATCACAAACAACACGCCTGTCAACAGCATATCCGCATATCGGTTAATTGCTTTCCATACAGGATTATTCTCCCCAAAAGTACCATAATTTGACATTTTTCATTTCTCCAATCCGTAACGGTTAATTACTTTTAATCAAAATATATCATAATGGAAAGCCTGTTGAATTACAAGTTAAATTATTATAAAACCCTTTGTCTTGTTGACCTTTTTTCAATCCATGCTAGCATGGGGTCGATATTTCATGAAAGAATTGACAATCAACATAAGTATCGGGAAAGACGGGATCCCAAAGTCCGGAAGGATAACACAGATGCCGATCTCAGAATTGAAGCAATCCATTGTCCTCTGCCGCATTGAAAAATGCGGTGGCTGGCAATGCCTATTCCTGCAGAAGCACAGACAAATCTGCATTAATTCAGCAGTCTGCCATGCACGCTCTTATTTCATTTATTTCCCGGCTTGTACACTCTGCAATTTCCAGAATATCATCATCCGGATATCCCATTTTTAACATATTCTCTATAACACGCTGTTTGCTCTCCCTTTGGCCTTCTGCCTTACCTTCTTTTTTACCGATTTCTCTTTCCTCCGCAGCCATATCACTCCATGCCTTACACATATCTACAACCTCCTCTTCGTTCTCCATTCTGATATCCGTTCCGCATCCGGAATTCTGCTGTTTTCTGTTTGAAATTCAGCAAGAACCCTACCTGTCAGATCAGCCATCTCAGCCTTGAATTATAGAAAAAAATAGACAAAATATACTTGTTTGATAGTAAGTATACTTTGTCCATTGTTGTTTGTCAATATTTTCTTTCTATCTTTTACATCAGTAACGGATCTGAAATCCACTTTCGTCTTTCAGCTGTGGCTGATCTGCTACTGATTTACTGTCAATCCGTATCCAGTGCGTACCGGCATCCAGATTCCGGATGAACAGTTCTACATTCTCCCGTTTCCCCTGCACCTCCATCTCAACACCACCGTTATAAAGATTCCGTACCCAGCCGGTCAGATCATATTCCATTGCCAGATTCATTGCATGATACCGGAATCCGACTCCCTGTACTCTGCCTGTTACAATGATATATTTGCGCACCATCTGTAGCTCTCCTATTCCCATTCCTTTTTTTATATCATAACTCTCTTCCCATCTATATGTCTATAAGGCTTCTTGTTTATTTTAATCTTATTATCGACCACTTATATTTCTTTGTACTTTTGATCAGTTTCTGATATAATTATTATTATGATTTTAAAACAAATAATACTATGAATTGAGAGGAATGTATATGGAACAGAATATGAAGATTATTGATTATTTCTACACAAATCCACAGGTGCTCTCCAAGATCAGTCAGGCGGAAGTCATGGATGTGGTAACATTAGGAACATCTATCCTTGCCGATGATACTTCGAGTTATCTTATTCAAAAAAAAGCCTTTGGTGTTTTATGTCAGGTTGCTTCGATTCAGAGACTCCCACTTCAAGATCGTTGGACTCTATATCAGCTATTAAACCAATATATGTTTATTTCAACTACCTTTGACTCCTATACAAATGTAATGGAAGCGGTATATGAATCCATTTATTTCGACTTGGAGAAACAGATTTCACCTGCCCTTCTCCATGCAGCTATGCCTGCCCCGTCAAAGAAACAACCGGTCGTTATTATTACCAGCCAGTTCCTAGCACCAGAACATGCCCCAACAAGACGAGTTCTGGATTATAGTTATACGATTCAGACCAGACTGAACACGCCAGTTATTATTATTAATGAAGCTGGCTTACATTTAAAAGAAGTCCCTTATATGCATGCATTTCCTTCGTTTGCTTACGGTTCTCCTCTTACTTCCGTTAAAAATTATACCTATAAGGATACTGCATTTCAGTTTTACCAGACACCTTGTACAATGCCTAATCTGACCGAAATTTCTAATATTCTGTACACGATTCGGCAATCAAATCCTATGTTGGTTCTCAATGTCGGTGCGAATTGTCTAACTTCTGATCTATGTCATAACTTTGTTAAGACAGCAACCATTGCCTGCTCTACATCTATGCCGAGAAGTCTTGCAAATTATCTCGTATTATGCCGGGAACTTCGGTCTTCCGATCAGAAGCGCCTTTCCTCATTATATCCATGGCAGACCGTTGTTGAATCTGTCTTTAACTATATCATGCCAGATGACTCCCAATTGAATACGTATCATCGTGCTGACTTTAATATTCCAGAGGATGCCTGCTTATTAGTCTGTGCCGGGAATCGTCTGCAGGTCGAACTGGATGATGAATTTTTAACAATGATTAACACACTTATTAATACTCATCCAGAATTTCATTTCTTATTGATTGGTGATATTGCCGACCAGGATGCTATCACTGCCCACTTTGACCGTTGTGAAAATCTTCACCTTGCTGGCCCATTAAAGGATGGCAGTCAGGCTATCCGCTTAGGTGATATCTATGTACAACCAACCAGAAAGGGTGGCGGCCGTGCTGCATTTGAAGCACTTTACTATGGGCTGCCGGTTATTACAACCAAATATGGCGATACCTGGGATGTTTGTGGCGATACCTTTGCAGTTTCCAGTTATTCAGAAATGCAGGAACGAATTATATATTATCATGAATCCCCGGATACTTATCGCACTGCCCAGCACTTAGGAATTGAACATGCACATAAGCTTGAAGATATGGTTGCTACTTTTCAGGCATTGTTTGATCACATGGAACTTCCTTATTCTACTGATTCTGACCATACAATCATCCCGATCCTTGGCTATAAGAATCTGTTTCCTACCGAGAGCGAGCGGAAATTAAGTGAAATATCTAATTCACTAAAGCAACTGAATCACTCTATATATGTTGCCGAACGACGTATGCGTGATTTGGAATGGGCAACTGTTTTCAATGCAACCATTGTCGGCAGCACCTGGTTTAAGGATATTTCCTTATCCCCTGGGCGTTGCGCAATCGGCTACCCGGCTCTATATGCTTTATACCGTTGTCTGAATGATTTTCAGCCTCATTCTATCTTGGAGATTGGATTAGGACAATCCACAAAAATGATTGGAGCTTATGCATCTCATTTCAATACTACGCATTATATTGTAGAGAGCAATGCTTCCTGGATGGAATTCTTCCTGAAAGAAAACCCTCTCAGTTCTAATACATCCATGATTCATCTGAAATGTATTGAAACTCCTTATTCCGGCCGTTGGCTCAAAACCAAGACGGCTATCAAGTATTATGAGGGATTTCAGGAACGCTTGAAGGATCAGAAATTTGACTTCATCTTTATCGACGGTCCAAATGGCAGCGAAGAATTCTCCAGAGTTGATTTCACAGAACTTCTCCCGGAATGCCTGCAAGATTCTTTCGTAATTATGGTAGATGATGCCGAACGGAATGGCGAGCAGAATACCATTCAGGCTATTTCTATTATTTTGGAGAAATATCATATTGCCCATACCATTGCAATCATGGATGGCTTAAAAAATACCGCACTCATTGTTTCTGAGGATCTGGCTTATTTAACTTCTATCTAATCATAGAGAGAATTAGTCATAGCACATCAGAAATTCTGCCCGAAAACGGTTATAAAAAGGCCGGGAGGCGAACTTAATCGTCTCCCGGTCTTTTTATTCAGCGATTGCTCTAACTACAAGATTGATTTCATCTTCTGTCAGGCTGGTACTACACGGAATATTCAGGATCTTATCTGCATATTCTTCTGCTTGTTCAATCCTGTAATTCACATAACTTCTGTAAGGCTTCTGCTCATGAATCAGCCCCCATACAGGTCTTGTCTGGATTCCCTTCTTCTGCAATGTTTCAATCTTCTCGCGCAACTGGTCACCGCGGATTCCCTTCATGATAATGGAGTAAAACCAATGATTGGAATCCGTTCCTTCCCGAAATGGTAATAGTTGAACCTTATCTAATTGCTTAAGTTTCTCCCGATAACTATGATAATTATTCTGTTTACGCTTGATAAACTCCGGAAGCATTTCTAACTGCGCTACACCAATCGCAGCCTGCACATTTGTCATCCGGTAATTATAACCTACCTCATTGTGCACATAGAACAGTGCATCATCCTTCGCCTGCGTAGAAAGGTATTTTATATGTTGTAAGTGTTCGAGACTTCCGGCAACGACTGCACCACCACCACCAGTTGTAATAATCTTATTGCCATTAAAGGAATAGGCGCCGAAATCTCCGATCGTACCGGCATACTTTCCAGCATATTTCCCGACTATATACCTTGTTCCCAGTGCCTCCGTTGCATCCTCAATAACCTTCAAGTGATATTCTGCCGCAATGTCCATAATTGCTTCCATATCTGCCATGTTTCCAAATACATGTACAACAACAATGGCTTTCACTACAGCTCCTGTCTTCTTATATAACAACCGGTTCTCCTGTAATTCACACTCGCTTTCACAGAACATTCTAAGTTTAACCGGATCCATACACAGACTATCATCACAATCCATGAATATCGGTTCGGCAAATAAATAGCGAACTGGGTTTACTGCAGCAACAAATGTCAATGTCGGCACAATAACTATATCGCCCGGTTCAACTCCGCTCTCAACCAATGCCATATGCAGTGCACTTGTCCCACTCTGACATGCAACTGCCTGCGGTATCTGCAAAAAATCTGCAAGCTTCTCTTCCAACTGATTAATATATGCACCTCCGGTGGATACCCATCCCTGCTGAACTGCATCCAAAACATATTTCTGTTCATTCCCCTCAAAATTAGGGACGGAAAGTGGAATAAATGTGCTCATCTTTTCTCCTTCTTTCATTATATGTTATAAATATCCGGCTTATATGCGTCCATATGCTCTTTCATCCATGCAATGGTTTCCGCAATACCTTCTGAAAATGTATATCGCTGTTTCCAATCCGTTAACCGTTTCAATTTCTCATTGCTTCCAAGCAGACGATTAACTTCACTCTTTTCCGGTCGCAGACGTTGTTCATCGCATACTATCTTAGCAGAAGGGTTAATTTGTGAAATAATCTCCTGTGCCAATTCACCAATTGATATCTCCTGCTGTGTTGCAATATTAACCTCTTCCCCAATCGTTTGATTCGATTCTGCGATTGCAATAAAACCTGCAACAGTATCTTTTACATAATTAAAATCTCGCGTTGGTGTTAATGCTCCGAGTTTAATCTCTTGTTTACCTGCCAGCAATTGTGAAATAATTGTTGGAATTACTGCTCTGGCCGACTGTCTTGGTCCAAACGTATTAAACGGTCTGACAATAGATACCGGAAGAGAAAAACTACGATAAAAACTCTCCGCCAGACGATCTGCACCGATCTTGGTTGCCGAGTATGGTGATTGTCCCTGATATGGATGTGCCTCATCAATCGGAACATATTGTGCAGTTCCATATACCTCTGACGTTGATGTAATCAACACACGCTCTGTCTTCAGCTGGCGTGCTGCCTGCAGTACATTCAAGGTTCCCTTAATATTAGTATCCACATATGAATCCGGTGAGTGATAGCTAAATGGAATAGCAATAAGTGCCGCCAAATGAAAAACCATATCCACATCCCTCATTGCCTCTCTTACGCCATTCGGATCTCTTACATCACCCGAAAATACCTCTATCTCCTTCCGCTTCTGCTCCGGCAGAGTATCCAACCATCCCCATGTATTAAACGAATTATAGAATGTAAATGCTTTGACATCATATCCCTTTTCCAGAAGTGCTTCTGTCAAATGACTGCCTATAAAACCATCCGCACCTGTCACCAATACCTTTTTCATTCTTCTTCCTCCCTTGTCTTTCGCATAATAAATTCAGCCATATCAAAATCCAGTTGTGTATCAATATCAATGGAATGTGCTGTGTCCATAATATATGCATAGCTCTTATTCCCATACAATCGCTCTAATCGACTCAACACTTCCGTTTTCAGCATGTAGATTGCACCATTTAATCTGTAATATACCGGCAATTGTTGCCTTGCCTGATTCGTTCTCTGATTCAGAAATCCATCCATACACAAATCCTCCGGAAGTGTATGACTCCATAATGGAGAATGCTCCATCTCGCATACACTAATGACAGTATCTGCATCCCGCTCCACAAATAGCTGATATGCCTTCCTGATATCCTCTGCAGTACGCAGGGGAGAAGTTGGCTGTAATATTGTAATCATATCAAACTCTTTATGGAGTTTCGAATATTCATCTAACACATCCTGTATCACATCCCATGTCGATGCCTGATCAGTAGATAACGCTTCCTTTCTCAGAAACGGAACATCTGCTCCATATGCCAATGCTATTTCTGCATATTGCTTGCTATCGGTTGATACATGCACACAATCAAAGAGATTCGATTCGAATGCCGCCTTTAACGAATACGCTATTAACGGTTGTCCATCCAACGCTTTTATATTCTTGTCTGCTAAACCCTTCGAACCACTTCGTGCCGGTATGACTGCTATATGCTTCATATCTAATTCCTCTCTTCCTGTCCGTCATATGAAAGGTCAAAAAACTTCTTTTCCAAATCTATTTTACCATTCTCAAAAAGATCTTTTAGCACTGCTACTATTTTCTCCGATGTATGACCATCACCGAAATATTGTTTTCCTTCCTGTTTCTCTGTAGCCCCTGCTTCTTTCATTGCCTTTATAATCGATTCTGCATCTGCTTCTGCCTGAATCACGGTAGGTGCCATCCATCTTCCGGCCTGTCTGTTTCCTATGTTCACCGTAATCGTTCCAAGTACAGGTGCTTCAATCACACCACTGGATGAATTGCCTAATACAAACTCTGCATACTTGATTGCGCTCAAGTATCGCTTCATACCTAACGAATCAACCAATCTCACATTGGTGCGTTGATTGCTATATTCCTCCATATACTGATTGATACTATAGCCACCTGCATCTGCATTAGCCTTAGTTATAATATACTGATAATCCGGATACTTGTCCATTGCCTGCAACAATTCCCTGACTGTTGCTTCACTTCCGGCTTCTCTCGTAACAGGATGATATGTAACAACTACATAGGGAGCATCTTTTTCCAATCCTACAGATTCTATAAATTCCTGTCTGGTCAAAAGCTTTTCGTTACAGATATTCTCTGTGCTAAGCGCCCCCACATTATAAACACGATCCGGTTCTTCTCCCATCTGTATAATCCGTCTTCTATACACTTCCGTGGATGGAAAATGCAGATAGCTCATCTTGGTAATTGCATGGCGTACGGCATCATCCATGGCTCCCATCGTCACTTCTCCACCATGTATATGTGCAATCGGTATATGATGAAGCATTGCCGCACTGGCAATTCCCAGTAATTCCACCCGATCCCCCAGCAGAACCACCATCTCCGGTTGTTCTTCGAGAAAATAAGCCGAAAACTTCCGGACTGCCTCCGCCAGGACATTCGACATTTCTTCCTCATTGCCGCTTCCTTCCATGATGGCGATGGTTCGTGATATCGGAATCTGATCAGTTTCAATCTCTTGAATTGTATATCCATAATCCTTTAACAAATGGGTTCCTGTCACAATCAGTCCCAATGTGATATCCGGATCCAGATGCAGACGCCGGAGTAAGGGTTTCAAGATTCCATAGTCTGCTCTTGTTGTTGTCACTACTGCCACTTTCTTCATGCCCGCTCTGCTTCCTTCCTATTTGTCAATCAGCTCATCCGGCTCGTAATGCCGCTTCGCTTTCTGTCCGATATATGCATACCAGTTCATTGGTGAAATTCCATTACCCGGTCGCTTAGTCGTAAGATTCTCTGTTGTAAAGATTTCTCCGGTTTCTATGGTTCTTGCTGCCACAATGCTTTTCCGTGCTGCTACCATATTCTTCTTTTCCGACATCGTTACCTGCTTATTGCCATCTCCAAGTGCTGACTCAATATTACGGATTGCTTTTACCATTGCTGTTAATTCATCCGGCTCCAAGCTTGCCTTATGATCCGGTCCTTCCATTGAATGATCCAGCGTAAAATGCTTCTCGATAACAATAGCCCCCATTGCAACAGCTGCAATCGGAACCTCAATGCCTAATGTATGATCCGAGTATCCAACCGGTACCTGACATTGTTCTCGCAAAGTTTGCATAGCTCTGAGATTCACATCCTGCATCGGAGTCGGATACTCAGTATTGCAATGCAATATCGTTATATCTTCTGTGCCTTTCTGTCGCAATACAGAAATCGCTGCTTTCACCTCGTCCATCGTACTCATACCGGTAGATAAGATTACCGGTTTCCCTGTATCCGCAATCTGCTCCAGATAAGGAAGATTTGTAATCTCACCAGATGGTATTTTCCAAAATTCCATTCCCAGTGCATTCAGAAAATGAATGCTTTCTATATCAAACGGTGTAGAGATAAATCCAATCTCCTGCTCCCCTGCAAACTGATATAATTCGCGAAATTGCGCTTGTGATAGTGCCAGTTTCTGAAGCATACCAAACTGGGTGTCCTGTCCTCCGGTAAGTTTCTTCTGATACTCTGCCTTGGGTGCATATCTGGAAACCAGCTTTTCCGGCTGAAACGTCTGAAATTTCACATAATCAGCTCCCGCCTTTTTCGCCTGAAGAATCAATTCCTTCGCCAGATTCATATCTCCATTATGATTCACTCCTGCTTCTGCAATAATCATTGTTGCCATTCTATTATCTCCGCCTTCTATTTCATCTATATATACCGATTCGCCGGGACACCTACCACTCTGCTATCTGATGGTATATTGGAAACAACAACACTTCCGGCTCCGGTTGTCACCCGATCCCCAATCTTAATTCCCTGTATTACCTGTGTACCCATACCCAGATCACACCCACTGCCGACCTTCACATTCCCGGCCAATCTTACATGCGGGCTCAACGTTGTGAATGATCCAACCTGCGTCTGGTGACAGAGCATACTTCCGATATTCACAAAAGTAAAACTGCCCAGTCGTACCTGCGTGGAAATCACTGTCTGCATAGATATGATACAGCCTTCTTCAATGGCTGCATTCGGACATATTTTTACATCTCCTAACACTATCGGCGGAAAATGTAAATGCCTGTTTTGCTTCAGTATCATTGCTATTTTTCTTCTCAACTCCGGATTACCCACACAGATTGCAACATTTCTCTCTATTTTCTGTTCCAATAGTATTTCATCCGTTCCAAGATATGGATATTGAACTCCGCCCGCAGATACCTCACCTTTTTCTGCAGAAGTATCCACATATCCAAGTACCCGCCATTGATCCGTCTTACTCTCCCTATTATATTCCTCAATCTGCCATAAAAGCTCCTGCATACAACCACCGGAGCCGACCAGAATAATCTCTCTATCCATCACATCTGCCTCATTATTCTACCTTCAGATTCAACTTCTGCTCCATTCGCCGCATTTCTTCAAATTCTCCCATATCTAAGAAGGAATCTTCACTGATCGGATACATTCCAACCTTCTTCCCCGCTTCCATCAACGCATCCGCCAGATCTGTCATATGGAAAAATGTATCCTGCGGAATCCTATCTAACACATCCGGATTTAAAATATACATTCCTGTATTTATGAAATAAGACAGCTTCGGCTTTTCTTCCATCTGTGTAATTAAACCATCTTCTTTTGAATGAATAACTCCATATGGTACTACAATATTCTTAAGTGCTGAAACAATTGTCATACTATTTCCGGTTTTATTATGGAACTTATATATATCTGAATAATCTGCATCAATCAATATATCACAGTTTGTTACGATAAACGGGTTCTGAAATCTCTCCGAAATCAGCCGCAGGCTTCCTGCAGTTCCCAATGGTTCATCTTCTTCTACATAGCGAATATGATATCCATTTGCCACCTCCGAAAAATAAGCCTTAATCATGCCTTTTTGATAATTAACGGTTGCATAATAATCTGTAATTCCATACATACAGAACCGGTCAATAATTCGTTCCATAATCGGAATATCACCGATTGGAATCAATGGCTTCGGCAGAACCTTTGTATATGGATATAGCCGGGTACCTTTTCCACCAGCCATAATGACTACCGGAACCTCTGTCAGAAGATCCTTCTCCTGTTCTTCCGCTATATATCCATCCTGCGCCGCAAAAATAATATCCTTCAGAATTCCCTTTCGTGTTATAACAGGAAGTGCGGTAATCGTATACTTATGCATCATATCCTGTGCCATGGCGCTGTCCTTCTGATAGATTACCTTCGGACTGCAATTCATGATATCACATACAGAACTCTGCAACTTGCCTGTTTTTATCAGCCATCGCCTTATATCACCGTCCGTCACAACCCCTGACAGCTTCCATACCTCATCCACAACAAACAAAATTCCTTTTGCATTGCTATCTATCTTCTGCATGGCTTCTACAACCGTCGCTGTCTCTTTTATTACAAACGCATTTATCTGCTCACGATTCATGTACTTCCTCACCTTCTGCTATCACTGTTCTTTCGGATTGCTCTCCAGAAACTCTTCCAGCTTCATCTGCTGAAATCCTTCCTTCATCGCACCACCTTCTGTCGCATCTATGATTGGCATCTGCACATCCGGCTCCTGAATTCGTCGTTCCATCCATTGCTTGAAATTCAAGAAAGAGCGACTGCTTTTTAACCATTCTCCTTCTACTCCCATGACAAGCTGTTCACCACCTCCGGCAAAAAGCTCCTGCGAAGTTCCCGCTGCATGCAGCTTGTTTCCATAATATGCCAGATCCAATCCTGCGAACGCAATTGCTGCTGCCTGCAAGCGGATACAGACATCCAATGCAAGGGTTGCAACCGATCCACCACTATCATAACATATTGCGTTCCGACTTTCAGCATATTCTCTTGCAGGTGCATATCCTTTCTGACATGCCAGATATTTCGTCCCTTTATAATGCTCAGCAATCCTTCTATCTGCTGTTGCCAGAACTATGACCGGAATCGTCTGCACTTCCATATCCCGAAACTGTGCATATACCTTTGCGTCCGATACAATTGCATAATCGACCGGAATGCCTCTTTCAACCAGCATCGGGAATACAGTTCCAACCGCCAGAATCCTGGTATCCGTTGCTTTCTTCTTTAACTGTTCCACATTCTTATCCAGGGAAGGCCCTCCTGCTACAATGACTACCTTCTTACCTCTGATATCCTCTCGCAATTCATCAACATATGCATCACAATTACGAATATTTCCCCTTGTATTCTGATAGAAGAGCAATTCATAGTCTTCCAGTGCATCTGCTTTATCTGCCAGATGCTCCAGCTTATCCCGCACTCCTTTCTCCCGGATATAGGATAATTCCGGTCGAAAGATACATAGTCTGCGCTCGTCACTTAGCCACTCATGGAGATGAAGCCATGTGGCATCCTGTATAATCGTTATCCGATCCAGCATTGATCTCCAGTCACGAATCTGCAGTGCCTGCCAGATTAATTCAAGATCTGCTTCCACTACAACCAGATCCAGATTCCAATCAAGCTGTAGCAATGCCCAGACCGGATAGCCCAATCCCATACCAATTACCAGATATTGCTCTGACTCTTTCCTATATATCCGTTCAGCCCACATTCTGGCTTCACTCATCGGATTTCGATTACTGTGCAGGTAAGTTCTTCGTCCGTTTTCTTCCAACGCCATTGTATAATAACCACTATTGGTCGGTTCCAACGCATAGGTATATCCGCCTGTTCTCTGATCTGACTGGTTATACTCTCTCAGCCTGCGATATAACTCCGGGTTTCTGTTCGCCAGAACACGGAGATTGCCTTCCATCCAATCCGGCTCTATCAACGGAATCTCTGTATTTCGAATCACATTCTGCTCATCTATCAGAGAGGGACTTAGCTGCAGTTCAAGTAAATCTCCGAGCAGAATCATATCTCTTTGTTTCTGTGCATCCTCTAACTGCATCAGAAGTGACTGCAAATCCTCAATATCCCATAGTTGTCCATAGTCCCCTAACACTTTCCACTCTGTCATAGCCAGTTGAATGCTATGACTTAATTGTCTGGTCAAATCCGGCAATAATTCCTGCAATCTATGCAGATTCTGCCTCCGAACTGCTATACAGATTCTGTCTATCTGATCAATTATATCTGCATTTATCCAGTAAAGCGTTCTTAAATTATCAATCTGTCTTTGGTTCAAACTCATATTTCTCGTTTATTTCCTCTGCAATCTGTCTCCATAATGGAAGCAGTTCCTCCAGCGCCTCATTTAGATCACTTAAGTACTTCTTCATCTTGCCATATAACCGAATACTCTCCATCTCCAGATTCTCTTCTGCATCATGGAGATCATCTGTCATCGTGATATCCGTCTCTATCATCCGCTTTACCAGCATTACCATGGCATCATTATGAGAAACCTCTCTGGTAATCACATCCAATTCACGATCAATCCGTTCCAGTTCTCTCTGCTCATATCTTCCTCTCTGCAAGAGAAGAATGGCCCGGTCTGCCTGACGAATTCCCTCTTTCAACTTCCGCCGAAAACCAACAAAATACTTATACTGCATCTGTATCTGTTCGTAATATTCCTGCTTCTTCTCATAGGTATCCCACACCTGCGGAGTCTCTGTAAATACTTTATAAAAATCAAACTCCTGCTTACAATACTGATCCACCGCCGCTTGTAGCGACATCTGTATTGCACCTTTTAACTTGGCGCCACCCTCAGTTGCATTAATGATTGTACGATCCTTAAATTCCGGTATCCGCATATTGTACCAATCCAGATAATGCTTGAAATCGCCTCTCGTCAGAACTTTCTCGCCATAGTAGCCGTCTACCATCATCAAGCCATAGACCAGATCACTCTCCTGCAGATTGCCCATTCCTGCATGTGCCTTATCATCCGTAAATGCCAGATCCTGTCCAATAATAATAATTGTCTTGAATCCCAGTGCAACACCGATCTGAAAGCATGTTGTTCCAACAGAACCGCCACCATCAAAATATCCAACATCTGTTCCCTGCTTCCGGAACAGCCCTCTGTAGAAATCATTTGTAATAGATATATAGATTGGCTGTATATCTCCGATGCTCTCCAATGCCCGATAATCGGAATCTGCAGAAATTGCTATTGGAATCTCCTTGATTTCCGGTCTTGTAAAGAATGAACTTCCTTTCAAAGGATCCACTGTACATAACAAGTCCGGCATAATCTCTCTTTCCAGCAGATATTTTACAGCCGTATCCACACAGATAATAAATGCTTTCCCCTTTGCCTGTTTCAAAATCTCCACATTCTTCTCCAGAGATGGGCCGGCCGCCACAACGATACATGGTACATCCTCGGTCGGCAATCGCTTTTTCAACTGCTCTAAGGTTCTGCTATCCAACATCCATTTCATAGCGTATGCTTCATTCACCATCCCTGCCTGCGCTGCACGGATCAGGGTGCGCATATCTGCCTGACGATCCTCATACATTCTCTTATAAAGAGCCTGTACTTCTTTATAATCTGTATCAAATATTTCTCTATACTTGGATAGAATTGCCCAGCGGAATAGCTTCCAGCTACGATAATTCATCTCTCCATACAGAAACTTCTCTAGTGCCTGCGGATCGGCTACAATTATCTTCAGACGGGTATCCATAAACAGATCATCAAGCTCCAACTCCTGCAATGCATGACGGAAGATATCAACTGACGGTTCATATACAATACAGCGATTGATCGGGCAGTGTTCGCTCAGAATCTCCCGTATCACTCTGCCATCACTGAACCCATATAGAAACAAGATTGTCTCCGGAACGCATTCGGAGAACTGTGCAACGTATCGATCTGCCTCATGTGCCGGATGATAGGTACTATTCAATGCTATCAAACTGCCATCTTCATTTAAATATGCCAGAAACTTCTCCTCATCCAGTGCATCACCAGTGTATACTCTTTGTGCAGAATTCTCTGATGTCTGTACTTTCTCATATAATTCCGGACGGTACTCTTTCAGACTCTTTATATTCTTATCATATATATTCATATCGTTCCTCTTTTTCTAATCTATTCTATCGCCGCTATTCTATATAGTCACTCAACTCAAATACCAAAATATCTGATAACAGCACATAATCTTTTAGTCCCATTGCCTCTACCAGTTGTTTCAGCTTCAACGTATATCCCTCCTGCTTCTCTGCTTCTATCTCTTCTGCAAGTACCGTCAGGGACTTAATCAACTCTGGCAGTCTCTCGATACCTTGTTCCAGCTGATTCTGATAAAAAAGATCTGTTATCTCCTGTATGCCTAATATTATCTGTTTCTTCTTCTGACCGTCCATTCTACTCTCCTTCATTCGTCTGCACTTTTATTTACTTCCGTATACAAATAAAGCTGACACTTTCGTGTCAGCCCTATTTGCAATAATCTTAATAAATTACTGAAGTAATGATAATACACCCTGTGTTGACTGGTTAGCCTGAGCAAGCATTGACTGTGCAGCCTGCTGTACAATATTAGCCTTGCTGTAATTAACCATCTCAGTTGCCATATCAGTATCACGGATACGAGACTCAGCATCTGTTAAGTTCTCAGAGTAGTTCTCTAAGTTGTTAACTGTGTACTCCAGACGATTCTGAACAGCACCTAATGAAGAACGCTGTGCAGATACATCCTTGATTGCCTTCTGAACGGCACTGATAGTTGCTGTTGCCTGAGAATGTGTTGCAACACTCTTGTGATCCAATGTAAGACTTACAACTACTGCAATCTTCATGTGGTCGCCTGCGTTAGCACCAATCTGAAGATATCCGCTGAATGCCTTTAATTCCTTGCCATTGAACTTCGCACGAGAAGCAATTGCCTTCAGTTCTTCGTCCAACTGATCCATCTCATCCTGGATTGTGGTACGATCCTCTGACTCATTAACATCATTGGCAGCCTTAACAGATAACTCTTCCATTCTCTGAAGGATAGAATGCATTTCATTCATGTTACCTTCTGCTGTCTGGATTAAAGAAATACCATCCTCTGCATTGTTAACTGCCTGATTCAGACCACGGATCTGAGCTCTCATCTTCTCAGAAATGCTAAGACCTGCTGCATCATCAGCTGCACGGTTAATCTTGTAACCGGAAGCTAATTTCTCAGATGACTTCTGAACAACCTTTACGTTGCTACCTAACATTCTGTTTGTGTTGTTTGCCTGAAGATTGTGCTGTACTATCATAATAATTCCTCCTTGAATTTACTGTAGCATCCTTGCTACAGGTACTTGCGGCATCTGCCGCTATAAATAGTTTCTGCTCCTACGAGCTCCGGTTGATAAATTATCAACCCTTGTATTATATATATCGGACAACCTGCCCAATACTTAATACCTTTTTTTAATTTTTTTATTTTTTTTGATCCAGAAAATACGAGTCCGCATTCTGAGTATTAGACATTGTTTTATAATACGTAGATGCTACCTTTGTTGAAGTCTTCACCTGCCGGATTCCTTTCTTCTGTCCGGAAAATTCCATTTCCAATTTCGAACGGTTCCGTTCCTCAAGTGCCCGAATCTCAACCCCGAGATCTGTAACCTTACGGATTAGCTCCTGTATGTGCCGGATTGTATCGCTATACTGATTCCTATTCTGTGTTAATTCCGCCTGTACACCCTCATAAGTCTTCTCAAATCCTTCATCCAATGCTTCCAGCTGTACCAGTAATGCATCCTTCTGCTCCATAATTGCACTGAATGCATCCATGTCAAACTCATCCTGTTCTACCAGATCTTGTTGTTGCCGGCATGCCTCCAGAAGTGCCTGAAGCACTGCCTGCTTTTTCTGAAGAACTCTCTGCAATATATCCATATAGTTTGAAGTGTAATCCATATTTGCCTCGCATTCTATCTTTTCGGCATCTTTGCTATCCGCATGATCTCTTTCCAGGAATCACGCAGATCACGTAATTCAGCCAATGCTTCTTCCAGAATCTCCGGATCCTTCTTCAAGTTAGCCTGAACCAGCTTATGAAAAACATAATCATAAATCACATCAAAGTCTTCTGCCACCTTATACTTATGATCCAATGTAGACTGTAGCTCTACAATAATATTCCTTGCTTTCTGAATATTCTTGTTTGCTTTCTCATAATCCTTCTTCTCAATTGCACCCATTGCAATGTTACAGAACTTAATTGCTCCTTCATATAACATCAGCGTCAGCTCTGCAGGAGTTGCTGTCTCTACTTTTCTGGCTCCGTACATTTGTGCTGCATTATTTATCATACCGTCACCTCAATACTTCATTCTATCATTCTTCTTATGCACAGCTCGCTTTAGTTTGAATTCGTGCCAAACAGACTGGATAAGCTGGACTGACTGGACTGCAGCTTGGCCAGTGCAGATTCCATTGCTGCGAACTGCTTATAATAACGATCCTCTACATCATTCATCTTTTCCTGCAGTTTCTTAATCTTATCATCATAGCTGCTAATCTCTATATCCATCTGCTTATCGTCATAGAACGTCAATGCACTGCTATAATCAGAACTCTTCATAGCCTTCTGGAAATTGGTATATAATTCTCCGCCTAAGGTACTAAGTGTCTGGATCAGTGCGCCCGGATCTTCTTCAATAGCTGCACGCAGCTTATCATCATAATCTTTATAATCCGCATCATCCAGATCGCCATTAATATGTAACTGTCCATATTCATTCCATCTACCGGTATTGATTCCAAAGCTTGCTAAGGAATAGCGCTTCGTTTCACCGTTGGTATTGGTATATTCCACGGACTTGTTTAAGGTTGTCCGCATGCTGGATGTCAAAGAGCTGAGCTTATCATCCCGGCGCAGAAGAGAATCCTTTATCTTCTGTTCCCATTCTTCGATCTCCTTCTCGGACATATTCTCCTTCTCATCACTGGTTAATGGTTCGTAATCTTTTGCCCGATCTGCATTATATAACGTATTCATCTCTTTGATCAGAGAATTATACTCTTTTACAAAATCCTTTACCGCCTTATAGATGGTATCCGTATCCGTTGACACCGTCATCCGGATTGGATTGTCCTTGATATTGCCCTGTTCATCCTTTGCCGTAGTCACATCATTAACTGTGAAGTTTAAACCATTCAGACTGAAATTATTGGAAGACTGCTGGAAGGTTGCTCCATTGTAAACTACAATCGCATCGGCCGCATCTACTTTAGTTGCGGATGCTGCATCCAGACCGAGCTTTGATACCGCATCAGCATTATCTGCAGTCAACGTAAAGTCATAAGCTGCGCCGGACTCTGCAGAGTTTACAAAGAACCGTCCCTGCTTCTCATCATAGCTGGCTGCCACGCCCATCTTGGAAAACTGTGCTGCCAGACTCTTAAGGGTTGTCGTCTGATCGATCGTGTAAGTATAAGTCTTTGCATCGCTGCCACTGCCTACGGTCATAGTATAGGTCGTTCCATCTGCGATGCCCATATCAGTCAGCTTTGTGCTGCCGGTTACTGCTGCCGCCGTATCGGATACTGTCTTTACATGGAACGCACTGTTCATGGTCAGAATGTTCTCTCCGGCATCACTCTTCTGCTGGCTGACAGTCACTCCATCTTTACTGATTCCTAATGCTTTAGCAGCATCGTCATCCGCTGTTTTCAGTGTATAATCAATACCGCCTTCATAGCCGGTTACAGTACCGTCTGCGCCTTTTACTTCCTGTGCGGTATTGTTCACAAACTCCAGAGCACCCTTTGCCGCATTGTAGCTAACGGTCATATTAATGCCTTCGTCTTTCAGCGACTGATTCATATTATCAATTACACTCTGAAGAGTACCATCCGAGCCTGCCTGTGCAGTGATCGTCTTGGTAACTGTAGCTTCCTGTCCGTCCGGACCGGTCGTCTTATAAGAGATTTCAAAGCTCTTTCCGTCTAATTCCAGATCATAGCCCTTAGAATCCTTCAGATCACTCAGCTTCACGTCTGCATTCTCTGCCGCTACATACGATGTCGTGTTAAATGCCTTGTTCTGCAGACTGGCACCGGTCAGATAGGCAGAGCTTGCCAGCTGCTTTACAGACAGTGTATGTACACCATTTACAGCACTGTTACTGCTGGTTACTTTTACCTTTGAATCATCCGTTGACTCTACCTTCTTCGCCTTATAGGTACCTACGGATTTAAAATTACTTAATGCCCCTGTATAGAAGGAATATAGCTTCGTATTCAGGGAAGACCATGCTTCCTTCTTCCACTTCAGCTTCGTCTGCTCTTTCTGGGCATTCTCAACCTTCGTCTTATGTCCGCTGATCATCTGAGTAATCAGGGTCTCTGTATCCAATCCGGATATCAGACCTGTCATTCTCATTGTCATAGCTATCCCTCCTAACGCTTCTCATCCACAAGGATACCTGCCAGCTCCAATGTCTTGGCAATCATATCCAATGTTTTCTCCGGCGGTATCTCACGGATCACCTCACCGGAATCCTGATCTAATACCTTAATTGAAATCCGTTTCGTCTCCTCATGATAAGAGAACTGACACTCTGTCCGTGTCGGCCGGATCTTCGCATTAATATCCCGAATCGCATTCTCAACCTTCTCTTTCGATACTTCCTGAATCGGGATGCCCTCATCAAATAACTGTTCCTGATTTTCCTGTCCGGATGTATCTTCACTACTGCTCCGCTGTTTCTCCGATGTCTGCGCAACTCTTGCAAAATTATCTGCTGCTGCAGTTACACTCTGTACACCTGTAATTTCCGGGACCACTGGTGTCGCCGTTTTCGTAGTAATGTTGCGAACACTGCTTACCGTCATCCCTGACTCAATTCCACCTACTCCCATGATTATCCACCTCCATGTGATAATATACAACTAGTTTTACTTTTCAATATATAATATCGACCATATGTGATAATATCTTAACACATATGGTCATATTTTTCCATGCTCTACGGTTAAATCTCTGATCCTATAACAAGTCTTTCAGGTTTTTGATCGCATCCGCCTGCCGGATTGCTTCCTTATTGGCATCTGTGATCTGCACATACAGCTCCTTCCGGTATACCGGAACGGATTTCGGTGCATTGATACCGACTTTCACCTGATCCCCTTTGATTTCCAGGATTGTGATTTCGATATCATTTCCAACTATAATCGATTCGCCTTGCTTTCTGGATAATGCTAACATAATCACTCACCTGCCTTTTTTTTCTGAATTGCTTCATATACATTAAATTTTGCTTCATAATCCGGATTCTCAACAATGATCTGCTCACCCTTACAGGTCCTTGAATTGATTACGATTGGCGCCTTCATATTCGCAGTTACTCTTGTCACATCGGAAGATACGATCATAGTTAACAGCACTACTATATCTTCATCAGCCGGATTATCGATCACTTCCAGCCACTCATCCTCGATCACCGGATTATACTCATCCAGAACGGCAAACGGTTCGATCACCGGCAATGCCAGATATGGGTCCTCCATAGACTGCAGCCAGCGGATTGCCGTATCAGAACCACGTTCCTCATCATAAATAATCGCAAATTTATGCTTGTCACTGATTCCAATGATACCATTCGGGAAATCTAATACCTTATCATCGTCAATCGTTACTTCACCAAATAATCTCGTTTGTGCTACCATATAACCTCTCCTTTACTATCCGGGGATCCCGTTTCTGTGTATGCCCTTCTTTCATCTGCTCCTTACAGGAAATCCAACAGTGTCTTCTGAAGAACATTACCCGTTACCTGTAATGCGGCATTATAGATAACAGCTGCGGATGAAAATTCAATCGCCTTATCTTCATAATCTACCTCTTCGTTGGATGACATCAATTCCGTAAAGTTTGTATACTGCTCCGAAACACGGGATGCAATCATATCAAGCTTCGACGTCCTTGCGCCGGAATCCGACTGTAATGATGTGACATCCGTCTGGAAGTTCTGGAAGACGGAAATATGCTGATTAAACAGGGTCCGCATCTCCTGATTTTTCATCTTTACTTCATTCTCGGCATCCGAGATCATGTAATTCAACTGTTTTATTGCCGTTGTATCATTGGAATATTTCGGATTGGTCAGCATTCCCTTTAATTCAGCCAACCGTGACTCAGCATCCGCAACCTCTTCCACTTTATCTGCCAATTCATCAATCGACCGTCCTATGTCATGTGTGATCAGATCCCGGCCAAGCGTATTTACTCGAATCTTCTGATTAAAATTAACCTCATATTCTATGTTCTGATCTTCATCCGTAATCTCAAAGTCTACCGTTTCTCCGGTTGCCTTATTCGTCTGTACACAGTTGAAATAATGCTCCGGTCGCAGATCATTTGCCTTAAAGTCTTCCTTTGTATAGGTAATCGATATATCCTCTGTATTCTGCAGCTTCGTATAAGTATTCTTACCAAACACGATCTCACCGGTCTCAGGAATGTAACGCACCTCGTTATCACCGACATTCTTATAATAATCTGTACGCTGTGTGCTGTCCAGAGTTCTTGTTACGGTAAGCTTCTGCTGCACGCCTGTCTCGTCTACATAGGTAATAACAGGCGTCTTCGTTTCATCCAGAGAGTCATATCCAAGCCGCAGACGATATGACGTCTGCTGTTCCGGATAGGATGCCGTTCCATATGTTTTGTTTCCATTTAAATATTGATCCAGATCTGCAGGATCGACCGCATTTACGGTTGCCGTCTTCACATCAATATCACTCTTATCCAGCTTCTCTGTAATCTGATAAGAATATTTTGTGGCGTCACTATCTGTAAAGATCAGACTGGTATCTGTCTTATATCCGGAGAAAATATAACGTCCGGCATAGGTAGTGTTTCCTTCTGAATAGATCATATCCTTATAAGCCCGGATTGTTTCTGCGATTGCCGAACGGTTATCGTTATTAAACGAATCTGTTGCTCCCTGTGTGCAATATCCGGACATATATTCAACATAGTTGGAAATACTGGTAATGGAGTTCTCTGTCAGCTCCATCCAGGAGTTCGCATCCTTAATATTCTTCTGCTTATACTGCTGCAGCTGGCTGACTGTGTTTCTGAGTTTTAAGGCACGGACCGCTACGACCGGATCCTCGCTGGCCCGCTGGATCTTCTGTCCGCTTGTCAGCTGCTGAATTAAGGTATCTACTTTATTGGTACTTGTCTGCAGATTTCTCAATGAGTTATTACTCATCATCTGATTGGTTACTCGCATCTTCTATTCCTCCTGTCCGATCTCTTATACGCCTGTTCCGTTAATCAGCTTATCATAGATCTCATCCAAAACTGACATCACCTTACACGAAAGGTTATAACCGTTCTGCTGAATGATCAGATTGGAGGCCTCCTCATTGGAATCCACACTGGACTCAGACAGTCGCTGCTGATTAATGCTATATACTATGTTATCCTGATGCTGGGAAGATATCTTACATTTCTTCGTCTGGACACCGATGTTTGAAATCAGTGATTCCAGATATTGGCTCGGACTTCCCTGCTTAAATATATCGGTATTGATAAGGCTGTCCTGAATCTTATGAAGAATAGCACAATCCTCCACATTGCCCTGCTCAATTGCCCGTTTATCGGATACAACCACCTTGTTCGGGTCCTTCATGACATCATCATGGATGCTCCAGTTCAAAGCAGTCAGCCGATAATAAGAAGCTTTCTTAGACTGAAAAGATGTATTTCCGGTTGTTCCTGACAGATCCATACTTTTACCGTCTACATTTAAAGCATTCAGCATATCCAGTCCCTGTTTTCCATCCGCATCCACGCCGGAGCTGCAGAGATCATTGATGTATCTGGAGAACGTCCGGACAAACTCATTTAACTTACTCATACAATACGGAACACCCTGAAAGTCCACGTTTTTACCAACCCGTGCGGTTACACCGGTATTAATATCTGCCGGATTCGCTGCCACTCTGGTTGTGCCATCCGCTGCCAGCACCTGCAGATTCTGGAAGGTATAACCGGTAATCTCCCCGGTTGTATTATCATATTCCGCAGTAAAATTATCATAATAATAGTCTTTTCCGCCAATCGTGATCTTGCCTTCATCCGCTACATTTAATGTATTTAATGTAAACGCCTTGTCTGTCGTCATCGTCACATATGGACCTTCTGCATTAAAACCGGATGCTGTCGACTTCCCTACAAATCCGTTGTTATTGTTACCATCCCTGACAGCTACCAGACCTGCGAGCTTTCCGGTCAGGCTGGAACTAACAATGTCAAACTCATCGCCCGGTGTTCCGTCTGCATTCTTCCATGCAAGCTCATATAATCCGTCAATATCTGTCTCGTTTACTTTTTCATCCCGCGGAACTACCATTAACTGCCGGCACTGGAGATCATCCAACAGCATTTCTCCATTGATACGCACCACAAACCTGGTTGCTCCGGAATCATGTCCATCTTCCGCCAGAATCGGTATCTCTTCTGTGGATACATTTACCAGCTCCGATAATTTATCCACTAGCACCATTCTCTGATCCCGCAGATCATTGGCATTTCCGGAACGCAACTCGATATTGTTGATCTGGTCATTTAACGTAAACAGTTCTTTCGCAATCGAATTGATCTCGCCCACCCGGACTGATATCTCATCATTTAAGCTGCGCTGTGTAATCTGCAGATTATTGGAAATCTCATTGAATAATTCTGTATAGCTTTTAAAGTCATTTGCATACTGTACCCGCGTTGTCGCACTGGATGGATTGTCTGCCAGATCTTTCATGGCATTCTGAAGCTCCGTTAACAATGATGTATATCCGGTCTTGGAGTTCATTTCATTAAAATATGTCTCTATTTCATATGTATAATCATATTTGGTTGAATATTCTCCGCCTAACGCGTTACTGTTCCAATATTTCACATCATAATAGGAATTCCGGATCTGTTTAATATCTGTAACCGAGACACCGGTTCCCTGCATGCCGGCCGAGTTGTTCAGCCGTAGTGCCGAAGATGCTTTTCCGATTACTTCCTGTCTGGAATAGCCTTTCGTTTCCGCATTGGAAATATTATGTGCGGTTGTATTTAATGATGCCTGATAATAATTCAGGCCGGATCTTGTTGTATTCAGTCCTAAAAATGTTGACGGCATTTTTTCACATCCTTTTCTTCCGGAATTCTAATCCTGCTATCCCAGTTTTTCTATAATATGCTGTATCATCTCAGACACCACTGTAATATATCTGGATGAAGCGTTATATGCATGCTGATACTTGATCAGGTTGGTCAGTTCATCATCCGACGAAACTCCCACAACCTCCTGCCGCTGGTTGTTAACCTCATTCACCAGTCCTGCCTGCTTATCAGCAACCGATGTATATGTATATCCTTTATTTGCAAAGTCACCGACCATAGCCGAATAATAATTATTATAATTATTCATCACCAGCGTATTGGGATCCAGAGTTGAAAAATTCTTGTTCCAAAGCTCCAGCAGTTGATTGGCAATCTCCTGATATTCCTCTCCGCTTACCGTTGTCAGCGGAAGCAGGGACGGATTCTTCACCAGTGCATCGTTCACCTCAATCTGTCCCAGTGTATACAGTGAATAGTAATTATCTGCGTCTTCTTCATTATATACCTGAAATGTACCTGTCTTCGTCTGACCGTTCTCATCGGTATATGTAATCGTCTGTGTCCGATACCGTTCTGTGCCTTTCCGGGTAAACAGCTCTGTGCCCTGTATCTCGTTTCCTTCACCATACCCCTTGCCGGCCTTATCCGTATCCAGTACCTGATAGGCATTTCCATTCACATCCGTGATCGTTTTATTCGGGCATAACACATTATTGATCTCCGTCACCATCCCATGGATCAGGTTGTCAAACTGTGAAATCAGGCTCGCCACATCCCGGTTACTGAGTGAACGGTTATATTCATCCAGCGCCACCTGATAATCCGCTTCTGTCGGATACTGCTCCCGGAACGGAATATCCGTATAATCCGGTGTATAGTCTCCGCGTGCGGAAAGCATACCCTTCAATGAGCCGGCGTCTGTATTATCCCCTTCCACAATCGTTCTTCTCAGGTTAAATACTTCACTGTCATCTGCCTTCCAATATACCGTCAGCAGATCGGATCCGGCCTCTACCGGTCTGGTTCCCATTTCAAATATCCGATCCTCCGCTACCAGCAGATGTTCCTCGGCATATACATTGACAATTCCATTCGACTGTTCCTTTATATCAATCGAAACCAGCTTTGACAGCTCATCCAATGCCAGATTTCTGGCATCTCTGTAGTCGTTTGCCGCTTCTATATTTCCTGCTTCGCATTTTAAAACCTGTTCATTCAGATCATAAATCTGCTTTGCCAGCTTATTGATCTGATTGGTTTTATCCTGAATCTCTGCATTCAGGTTCTTCTGATAACTCACCAGCTGGGAATATATCTCATTCGCCCGGTCAACAAAGGCTCCTGCGGTTGAAACCAGTGCAGTTCTTTCTACCATTCCGTTCGGTGTCTTCTGAACCTCCTGCACCGCATTCCATAGATTCTTCATATATTCCTGGAAGGTGCTGCCCTCCGTTTCACCAAAATACTCTCCAACCTCAGCTATGATGCCACTCTTGGTCTCATAATAATTCTGGCGGCTGGTCTGAAGACGAAACTTCTGATCCAGATATTTATCTCGTGTGGTTCTGGTCTCCTCTACTCTGGTTCCCAATCCGGTCTGGTTCACTCCAACCTTCGTATATCCAAGCTTCTGATAAGCAAGATCCGTAAGGACTACCTGCTGTCTGGAATATCCGGCAGTGTTCAGATTTGTCAGATTGTGTGCAGTTGTATTAATGGCATTCTGATGCGCCTGTAATCCGGAGGTACCGATGTACATCCTTCCCATAGTTCCTGACATTTCTTCATCTCCTTAGCTCTTGCTGTCAAACTGTCTGTGTTCAATCCCTAACATATCACCGCTGTAAGACTTCTTATCATAATTCGCCGTCTCCGGTGCCTGCCCTGCCGTCTGAAGTACATTGATGTTGAACTCCGTCATTTCAAGTGCATTCTCCAGTAATTCACGGTCATGGGCATTCGTCTGCTGAAGTCTCAGTACAACCGTGTGAAGCCGCCGGTGCAGCTCACTTAACGGCCGGCTGAACTCCGGCTGTTTCTCCATAATGCGGACAATATCAGCAATGGTCATTGTTTTCGGATTCTGATTCAAAACCACGGCAATATTATTCACGATATTCTGTCTCTTCTTCTCCAAGATCAGAATATCATCCACTACATTCTGTTCATGCTCTGTAATCTTCTGCAAAGCCTCAATATCGCCTTTTACAATTGTCTCTGTCTTCCTGTCTGAAACCTGATCGAGTGCTTCATATATCTCACACTCCTGTTCCATCACCTGAATCAATTCTTCAATCAAACTAGCCATGCTGATCTTTAATCCTTTCTCCTAACAGTTAAATTCCCCGGTTATTATATGCGGAAACCAGCTTCTCAGCAAAGCTTTCATTGCTGACCTCATAGGTTCCGTTCTGGATAGCAGTCTTGATCGCATCTACCTTTTCCTTACGCACATCCGGTGTCTTTGCAAGGGCTGCCTTCGCGATCTGCATATCCTTACCGATAGAAGAAAATGATACCTGATCCATGGTACCTGTACTGCCGATATTACCGGTGTGTCCGGTCTTTTTAGACTTTCCTACACCATACATCTGACTGATCTGGTTATAAGCATCTATACGCATAATAGCCACCTTCCTCCTTGAAATTCATTCTTCTATACAATATGTATCGTCATTTTCTTTATTTTCTTTAGCCTCATATTATAAAAAAACACCTGCAGTCTCTGATATCCTCCCTGTCCGTCTGACAGAGGTATATCATTACCACAGATGTTCCGTTTTTATTTTGTTTCCGTTTGTTTTTCTCTATTTGTTTTTCTCTATTTGTTTTTCTTTATTTGTTTCTCTGTGATCATTCACCCAATGAAGTCTTTTCGGATACAACGACCTTCTGGTCATAGCAGGTGAACATTTCATCCACCTGTTCCTGCTTCATCTTCGGTGTCACAAGACTGACAAGCGGAACCACGATCAGACTGGCAGCCATTGCAATCGCTCCGGCATTGATCGGAGATGCGATGAATTTAAAGAACATATTGGATACCGTCAGACCGACACCGACAATAAAGCTTGCCCAGACAGATGCCTTGGTAATCTTCTTGGAGTACAGTCCATACATAAACGGTGCCAGGAATGCTCCTGCCAGAGCCCCCCATGAGATGCCCATAAGCTGTGCGATAAATGTCGGCGGATTCAATGCGATCACGACTGACAGAATGATAAAGAATGCGATCAGCACCCGCATCACGATCAGCTGTGTTTTTTCCTTCATATCCTTTACAATGGTTCCTTTGATGAAATCAAGTGTCAGCGTTGAGCTTGAAGTCAGAACCAGAGATGACAACGTTGACATGGATGCTGACAGTACCAGCACGATCACAATACCGATCAAAATATCCGGCAGCGTCGATAACATCTGTGGAACAATGGCATCATACATAACGCTTCCGTCCGCCTTGTAAATATCGGCATCCGCATACAATCTGGCGAAGCCTCCAAGGAAATAGCAGCCACCGGATATGATAATCGCAAAAATCGTAGAAACCACAGTTCCGGTCTTTACGGAATGTTCATCCTTGATTGCATAGAATTTATGCACCATCTGTGGAAGACCCCAGGTACCCAGGGAAGTAAGCACTACAACACCGAACAGATTCACGACATCCGGTCCGAAGAATGAGGTAAATGCACCCTTCTGTCCCAATGTAACAGCCGCATCACTCTCCAGCTCTGCAAGCTGGCGAACTGCCTCATAGAAGCCGCCATGTCCGTTCAGAACCGCAACGATTACCAGTACAATTCCGATCAGCATAATGATGCCCTGAATAAAGTCATTGATTGCCGTTGCCATATAGCCACCCAGAATTACATATACACCGGTCAGCACTGCCATGGTGATGATACACACAGAGTACGGAATATCAAATGCCATTGCAAATAATCTGGATAACCCGTTATAGATAGATGCCGTGTACGGAATCAGGAATATAAAGCAGATCGCAGAAGCTGCAAGCTTCAATGCCTTACTGTCATATCGCTTTCCGAAAAAGTCCGGCATAGTTGCCGACTCCAGCTTCTGGCTCATGACACGGGTTCTTCTTCCGAGAACCACCCATGCCAGAAGACTTCCGATAAATGCATTACCAAGTCCGATCCAGGTAGATGCCAGACCGTACTTCCATCCGAACTGTCCCGCATAACCGACAAATACCACAGACGAAAAATACGAGGTTCCGAATGCGAATGCCGTCATCCACGGTCCGACACTTCTGCCTCCCAATACAAAGTCGTTTACATTCGTTGCTTTTTTTCTGGAATAAATACCAACCGCAATCATAATTGCAAAGAATACCAGCAACAATAGAATTTTTACTGCCATGTTCTCTCTCCTCTAGTTGTTTGATACTGGTTATTCTACCACAGATGTTTCAATAATGCAACGCATTAAAGCGTTATATCGGTAAATCAATCTTTGAATATTGTTCTTCAGCCTCACAGCAATAAAACAGGCGGCATAAAAATGCCGCCCCGCTTTATTTTCCGTCCAGGAATCGCATCCTTGCGTTTGCGTCTTTTCGTCCCGGTGCTGCCGGTTTTACAGCTTTGGGTTTTAATGCACTGGACACATTATTGATCAGCTTCTGCTTACATTCTTCACAGAATCGTCCGGTCTTGATCATAGTTCCGCAATTCTCACAGGCAAGGCCTACCAGCGAGCTGTCTGAAAACTCCAATCGTTCCTGCCGTACCCAGCGCTTGATCTGATTCACAGATACATCGTTCTCCTCAGCCACCACTGTGATCGATGCCTCCGGATGTTTTCTCACATACTGCTTTACCTCCTGGAATTTATCCTCCAGCACCTTTTCACAACTCGGACAGATCGGATTCCCTATATAATTAAACATCTTTCCACAATTCTTGCAATTTCTGATATCCATCGTAACTCCTCCTTTATGTAGACAGATTACTGCCGATACATACACTTGTATAATATACCTCTGCAACACCTCCTGCAAGAAGTGCAAGTGTACATGCTTCAATCGTCGCACCTGTCGTATATATGTCATCTACCAACAGAACTTTCTTTAATTCTACATGATTTTCACGAAATAAAAAAGCATTTTTTAAATTCTCAAGTCTCTGTACATCATTCAGCTCTTTCTGTGGTGTCGTATCTGCAGTCCGGATCAGGCAATCCGGATAACAAGGCACATGAATCTGGATTCCCAGTTCCCTCGCGATCAATTCTGCCTGGTTGTATCCTCGTTTGCGCTTTTTGTGCCTGTGAATCGGAACCGGCACGATTCCATCCAACTTCAGTTCTGTCAACTCCCGTCCATGTCTTTCTGCAATAATTTCACCGTAAAACTGCGCATACTCTCGACGGTTGTGATATTTAAAAGCTTCCATGCCCTTCCTGCATTCTCCTCTGTAATGCAAGACCGGATAACCCTTCCTGTAATGCCTTACCTGTCTGCTGCAGTCATAGCAATACTCCTGATCCTCCCGCTCTACTTCTTTCCCGCATTTTAAGCAATACGGTGGCTGCAGGTAAGGTAATCGCTCCCGGCAGCCAGAGCAAATCAGCAGATTGTTTCCATTCCATCCGTCTATGCCAGCCGGCACGATCTCCTGACACATCGGACACCGTCTGGGATAAATCAGATCCAACAATGGTGTTTCTCTCATTCTTCCCCTCTCATCTGTTCACAAATCGCCCATTGCAGGCCGGAATAACGCTTCTGTTCATCTGCATTGTCTACCATCTCATGGATCTTATATCCGTTTCCCACGATCACCACGCATTTCTTTGCTCGGGTGATGGCCGTATATAGCAGATTCCGGTGAAGCAACACCCTCGGCCCGTTCAGAATCGGCAGGACAACCGCCGGATATTCACTTCCCTGTGACTTATGAATCGTGATCGCATATGCCAGCTCCAGCTCCTCCAGCATCTTGAAATCATACACTACGACTCTCTCATCATCCATCAGAACTTTCACTTCCTGCGCATAGGAATCAATCTCCCGGATCACACCGATGTCACCGTTAAATACCCCCATGCCCTTTTCCTGCTCAAAATATCCGCTGGCATCATAAACCGCCCATTCCAGCTTATAGTTATTCTTAATCTGCATAACCTTATCTCCCTCACGGAAAATCGTGTTATGCGATTCATATTCCTGTTTTTTCCCATCCGGCGGATTTAAAATCCGCTGCATTTCCCGGTTCAGATTCTCGACTCCCAGCTCTCCCTGCCGCATCGGAGTCAGCACCTGTACCTCATACGGCTTCGCCTGCACGTATTTCGGCATCTTGACAGAAACCAGCTTCCCCACTTCTTCGATCACCGCCTGTGGATTCGCCCGCGGAAGCAGGAAGAAATCCCGGCTCTTATTATTCATAACCGGATATTCGCCATGATTGATCCGGTGTGCATTCATTACAATATCACTGCCTTCCTCCTGTCTGTAGACGGTAGACAATTCAATCACCGGAAATGCCCCCGAATAAATGATATCCTTTAATACATTTCCCGGCCCTACACTCGGCAGCTGGTTCACATCTCCTACCAGGATCAGATGCGTGCCCGGTACCACTGCCTCCAGTAAGGCATGTGCCAGATAGATATCCACCATGGACATCTCATCGATAATAACAACATCCGCTTCCAATGGATTCTGTGCATTCCGTTCGAAATGGATCCCGGCCTCGGAGTCTGTTTCCACTCCACCGTTTAACTCCAACAGCCGATGGATAGTCTGCGCCTGATAGCCGGTCGCCTCTGTCATACGTTTCGCTGCGCGCCCGGTCGGTGCTGCCAGCCGGAGTTCCAGCCCCTCCTGCTCAAAATACCGGATAATGGTATTAATAACCGTAGTCTTACCGGTACCCGGCCCACCGGTGATAATGACCAGACCGGATGCAGCCGCCTGCCGTACCGCCTTCTGCTGAAGCTCATCCAGTTCAATCTCCGATTTCTTCTTTAGACGCTCCAGTGCGATCTGCCATTCGCTCTCGGACAACGGATAACTCAGATTCAGGTCCAGCAGCATCCTTGCCGTATTCAGCTCCGTGTGATACTGAGCACTTCCATACACCGCAAGCGTCCCATCTATCTCTTTTAATATGATTTTCCGCTCCAGCTGCAGCGCCATCAGTTGCTGCTCGATCACTTCTTCATAGCCGCCTTCAAACATATCTCCGCCCTCCGGCACCAGAAATCCAGATACCTTACGGATCAGCATATCCTTCGGCAGATACATATGCCCCAGTCCTCCCGACTGACTCAGCGTATAGATAACGGCGGATCGGACACGGAACTCGGAATCAAGTCCGATTCCCGCTCTTCTCGCGATCTCATCCGCAATCCGGAACCCGACACCCGCAATATCCTCTGCCAGCTTGTATGGATTCTCCTCAATAATTTTATATAGCTTTTCTCCGTATTCGTTATAAATCTTTACGGCCAGTCTGGCATTGATCCCATATTTTCCCAGGAACATCATTGCCTGCCGGATATCCTGTGTCTCATGGAACTGTATTCCGATCTCTCTTGCCTTACGTTCCGAGATTCCCTTGATCTCTGCCAGTCGTTCCGGTTCAAACTCAATGATACGGAAGGTATCTTTCTTAAACTTCTTCACGATATGCATGGCAAGCACCGGGCCGATTCCTTTAATGGCTCCGGATGCCAGATAGCGTTCCATACTGTCTGAGTCTGCCGGCATACGCAGTTCATACGCCGTCACCTTATACTGTGTCTCATAATACGGGTGCTCCACTTCTTCGCCTTCTGCCTGAATATAAAGTCCCTCGGCAGCGCCCTCGATGTAACCTACCAAAACCTGTGTCAGATCGAGCTTCTCATCCACCATAACAGACAGGACGGTATAGCCATTCTCTTCATTCCGATATATAATTTTCTCTATGTATCCCTCGATCATATCGTTCTCCGATCCTTATCGTTTCAATCACTTCATCTATCTTATCACATTCTTCCGGATCTGTCTCACGATTCTGTTTTTTCACAATCCGGTGTCCCGCTATCCCAAATATGCAACTAAAATTCAGATATCGTAACAAAAAGAGCCGCTAAAGCAAAGACAGTTTCCTGTCTCTTTATAGCAGCCCCATACTATTCCTGTTATATAATTAAATCTTACTGCAACTATGCTTTGGCATTCAACGACGTTGCATCTCCGGCCTCAGCCTCTGAAATGCTGACCGCCTTCATATTGTTCTTCATACTTTCATACAGCTTCTGTGCGATACCTAGGCTTCCCTGATCCGTAATTGCAGATGCATATTCCTGAAGCATCATATCACCGAAATACTCCGTATACTGGTTCTCTTCCTCTTCTGTCTTAGGAATACTTTCCTTCACCTGCTTCAGTACCTGCTCCACCAGATATGCTTCAAACTCCTTGCATGCATCCATCAGCTCCTCATCCGTAGCCTCTGTCATGCTTCCACCGGTCAGCTTCTGCTCCAGTCCGGAGGTCCGTGCTGTATTCTGCGCATTCTGCATATAATAATTGCCATAAACACTATTCGAAATATCCATATCCGATCACACCTAGCCTCTCAGATTATTCGCCTGCTGTAACATCTCATCGGATGCCTGGATCACCTTGGAATTCATCTCATATGCACGCTGTGCAACGATCAGATTCACCATCTCATCGGCAACCTGTACATTCGATGCTTCTATGTACTTATGATGTACCTTACTTGCAGTCAGACCTGCGGTCTGTGATTCCTCCATTGCATTACCGGATGCGACCGTCTGGCGATAGCGGTTACCGGATGCTTTCTCCAAGCCCGCCGGATTATTGAACTGTACAACGCCGATCCGTACATTATAAAGAACGTTACCGTTAGCGTCTACGCGGGCCAGATTACTCTGCTGATTACCGTTTAACATAACCGTGATCTGCCCATCGGTTCCGATTCCAAGTGTTGATGCACTTACACCTGTCGGAATGATGATCGGATTGTTATACTGATCCAGTACTGCATTTCCCTCTGCCGTGCAGAGCATAGCGCCACCGGCCACCGGCGATACGGTAAAATTGCCGTCTCTTGTATACTGGATCTCTCCGCTTTCCGTACGCACCTTGAAGAATCCATCCCCTTCAATCGCTGCCGAAAACGGACTCTCATTTGCTGTCAGATTGCCCTGGGTAAACTGACTGGTAATTGCCGCTGTCCGGCTTCCGAGTCCTACCTGTGCGCCAACCGGCTTATTCTCACCTGCATTGTTCGTGGAACGTGTCTGCAGTGTCTGATAAAGTAATGACTTAAACTCTGCTGTCTCCGTCTTATATCCGGTTGTATTTAAATTTGCCAGATTATTGGCAATCGTATCTACATTTTCCTGCTGCGCGATCATACCGCTGCGCGCTGTCCATAATGATCTAACCACGTGTGCTCCTTCCTACTGTCATCCGGGCAGTCCGTTATAACTTACCAATTTCATTCACTGCTTTATTCAGGGTTGAATCTACTGTCTGCATCATCTTCTGGTTAGCTTCATATGCCCTTGTGATACTGATCATGGAAACCATTTCATTGATCACATTTACATTCGAAGTCTCCAGATATCCCTGACGAACCAACGCCGTTCCTGCTACCATGCCTGCCTCAGGCAATGCCTCAAACATATTCTCCCCATAGAGAGTCAACGCATCCTTATTCTGGAAATCAACAATCTGAAGTCTGCCTACCTGTACCTCATTGGCATAAATATTCCCCAATGTGTCAACTGCTACCTTCGCTGTTGCTGCTCCCGGAATCTGAATCCGCCGGTTGTTGGCACCCAGCACATAATCTCCATCCTTTGTAACAAGATAACCGTCCCTGGTAACCGTGAAAGAGCCGTCCCGTGTATAGCGTATATGCTCTGTTCCACTCTTGTCTGTTGTGCTAATGGCAAAAAAACCGTTGCCTTCCAGTCCCAGATCATAGGTTGCACCGGTCTCACGGAAACTACCCTGGCTGTAATCGGTATAAGTCTCTCCGATCTTCACGCCCAGACTCACATTTCCAATAGCCTTAGCAAGATATGGATCCGAGTCATCATCTACACGAATTGCCATCTCCCGGTCAAATGACTGCGATGTAACACCCATCTTTTTATAACCGGTAGTATCCGAGTTTGCAATATTGTTGGAAATAACATCCAATCTTCTCTGCTCGTTCAGCAATCCCGTATATGCTGTGTATAGGCCCTTTACCATTCTTTCACTCCTTGCACTCTAGCTGATCGCTAGTCTCTCTTACCGGACAGGAACTCAATATACTTACCTGTACCAATCGCAACTGCTGTCAGTGGATTGTCCGCAGTAATCGTAGTAATGCCTGTCTTCTCTTCAATCAGTTCCTCTAAACCATTTAATAATGAACCACCGCCGGTCAGTACGATACCACGATCTGAAATATCTGCTGCCAATTCCGGTGGAGTACGCTCTAATACACTGTGTACTGCTTCTACGATCTGAGCAGTTGTCTCGCGCAATGCTTCCTCTGTCTCGCTGGATGTTACGGTGATCGTCTTCGGAAGACCTGTTACCAGATTACGTCCACGAACCTCCATCGTCACTTCCTCTGCACGCTTATAGCATGTACCGATGTTGATCTTGATCTCCTCTGCGGTACGCTCACCGATCAGAAGATTGTGCTTCTTTCTCATGTAACGAACGATCGCTTCATCAAAATCATCACCTGCAGTCTTAACCGATGTACTTACAACCGTACCGCCTAAGGAAATAACTGCAATATCTGCGGTACCACCACCGATATCTACGATCATATTACCGCAAGGTCTTGCAATATCAATACCTGCACCGATCGCTGCTGCTACAGGTTCTTCAATAATGGATACATCTCTGGCACCTGCCTGATAAGTAGCATCCTCGACTGCCTTCTTCTCTACCTCTGTAACACCACTTGGTACACAGACGCTGATTCTCGGCTTTCTGCCGAATAAGCTTCTGCCGACTGCCTTCTGAATAAAATACTTCAACATCTTTTCTGTAATCGTATAATCAGAAATAACACCCTGCTTTAATGGACGGACAGCTACGATATTTCCCGGTGTTCTACCGAGCATCAATCTGGCCTCTTCACCGATTGCCTTGATCTTATTGGTATCCCGATCAAATGCAACTACAGAAGGCTCCTTTAATACAACACCTTTTCCTCTAACATACACCAAAATACTGGCGGTTCCTAAATCAATTCCAATATCTGAACTTGCCATGATAATCCCCTTTCTGACGGACAAAATAATTTCTTTTTCAGGATAGGTCCTTCTTAACTGTCTCCATTATATACACTCTGGAAATTTTTTCAAACCACATTTTCAGATTTCAGCAAATTCACCGATATCAAAACTCTCTTTCCTATTTATATCGACATATTGCATACAAATCTTTACTTCTATTTTAACCAGATTATGAGTTTTTAATATTTTCACGCATAATTACCAGTTTCGCTTCTTCACCGTTCTGCCACTCGATCACCAGCTCCTGAATATTCATGATCTTGTTGACGCTTCGGATAAAGCTCTGCCACTTGATATTGCCTACCGGCTGCACTCCTTCTCTTGTATAGGTCGGTGTCGGTGTTGACAGAAATGCCCTGCTGTCTGTCCCTGTCACATCATACCCAAACAGGTTCTCCATTGCTTCATTGGCAAACAACACAACACCGGTCTGTGTATCACGTACAAATACACACTCTGACATATAATTATAAGCATTTAACAGATCCTGATTCAGGACATTTACATGATTCCGGCTCCGGTTTCTCTCCAGAATACCCTGAATGATCTCTACCATATCCCTGCAATATGAAATCTCACGTTCCCGCATTCTCTGTCTCGGATGAGTACTGGTAAACAACACCGCACCATACACTTCATCATTTATCATTAATCCATGAAGCATCATTGCCCGGGACTGCGTCCGTGTCATCAGATATTCCAGTTGTGCAGCATTGGCCGGATTCAGTGAACTGATATATCCTCCATGTGCCAGCACTTCATTCTTCCGGCAGAGCTCTGCCATACGCCAGCTCTGATCCGGGTAGTCCCGGAACAATGCATCCTCCGCCGTGTATTTTGCAATACAGGTATAGGCTTCCTGCATCTGGTCTCCCGTATAAATAACAATGGACGAAATATGCAGCAGCTTGCAGGACTGCTCAATAATCTCCTGAATCGTTGCATCCCCGTCACTTCTCATATGCGCAAACGCCCGTGCCAAAATCAGCTGGCCTTCCAACTCCTCACTCATGGTCTTTTCTGCCAGACGGCTTCTTCTGGAATCCATTTCAATATATTTATTGTCTGCTCCGGCTTTGGTTATGATCTCGATCAGCTTCTGTAATGATTCAATGGAATTATGCAATCTGGCTACTGCTTCTTCATCAAAAGCGCAGAGCAGGCATACTGCTACAATATCCCCATGGATCACTAGCGGAACCGCTCCCAGCTGTTTATCAAAATTTCCTTCCTCTGTTTGCAGAATGCAGAATCTCTGTTTCTCCTCAGTGAGAGTTACTGCCTCACGAAGCTTCTCCCGATATTTCGGATTCTCCAACAGATCATAAAACTCACCCAGATGAATCATCGGCCCCTCCGGCACCGTGAGTTGTTTCAAATGTGTATCGATCAAAACTGCATATAATTGACTATTCTCTGCATATGCTTTTAAAAATCCCTGAACTTCTTCCGTAGCAATAAAATCTTCCAGCTTCCGTTCTGTTGCCTGTAGGGAACCGCTCATAACATAATCCAGCTTTTCTTCCAGATCCTTCTGATTCTGAAGCAGATTCTGTTCGTATTTTTTAAGGCCTGTGGCATCCGTAAGAATCAGTTCGATATCATACATATACTCATCCAGGTTGTCCACAAGGATTTCAAAGCTGATCCAACGGAGCTGCCCCTCCTCGTTTCTGATCCGGCATTGTCCGGTAACATGCTTTCCTTTTTCTTTATGTACATTCACCAAGGCTTCTGCCAGGATTCTCTGGTCTTCCGGCAGAATATAGTCTTCAAATAATTTTCTTCCGCTTCTTAAGCCCTCCACATCCATGCCAAGGCTTTCCGCATTGGATGATACATACTTCACAACACTCTTCTGATTAAAGTACCGTTTAATGATCACCACATTATGGCTCTGCTCAATCGCAGAACGAAGATACTGATTCTCATCCTTGTTTAGCTTCTCATCCATGATATCCAGCATAAGAGCTTCCATTCCATTGATTCTGCCCTGCTCGTCTCTGGTAAAGCATACCATGCTTCTGACATAGGATATCTTCCGGCTCTCGGTCACGATACGGTACTCCATACAATCGTTGAACACACCATCATTTATATGCGCCCGGAATTTCTCTGAAATAATCTCGAAATCATCCGGATGAATGATATCTTTATACTGCAGCTGCCCCGAATAAAACTGTTCGCACGTATACCCATACCGTTTAATGTTTTTACTGATATAATTCAGCTTGATCTCATCCTCACCATTAAAACTGATATGTAATGCAACGACCGGACTGTTTTCTATGATCCGCTCCAACAGCCAGCTGTTCTGCCCAAAGCCGGTACGCTGTTCAAACAAAAGCATATATGCGATCTCGCCCTCAATATCAAACTCATTTACCAATCCGGCTACCGGGATATCCCGATGTCCGGTATGCAGAATCAGATGATGCTCCACGATTGCTTTTCGATCATGTAATGTGGACCAGAATTTCTTTTCATCTGCAACCATATCCATAGTTACCGACAACTGTTCCGGTTTTTGCCCGATTATCAGCTTTGCTTCATAATTCATGATGATGATTTCACCAGTCAGTGCTTTCCACGCAATCAACGGATATTCTATCTGCTTTGCAAAATCCTGATAGCAGTCGCATCTCAATGTTCCCATGTTTCCTCCTATTATTTCCCCTGTTTTGTTCAGTCAAAACAGCTGCTCTCGCAAACTCCGGAAGTCGCCTCATTCTCCGGTGTTACATCCGTATCCGATCCGTCCGTTTCCGGTTCTTCCGGCTCTTCTGTATCCGTCATCTGTGATTCAGCCGCTGCGCATTCTTCCTGTGGAAATTGTGAGAAGCCTACCATTGCAATCTCCCGTGTCTTATTACATGCCGCTGCCAGATTGTCAATCGAGAGAAGCATACTCTCCATATAAGAATTCACATTATCACATTGCTCCTGAACCTGCAGCTTTATCATATATACCTGCCGTTCTGTCTCTGCAATCATATTCTTACATTCTTCCCTGGTGCCTTGTGCCAATTCATCACACTCCGCCTGAGTCACCCTTGTCAGTTCATCGCATTCTGCCTCTGTCTGGGTCAGTTTCTCTGCCTGCGCATCCTCAGTAGTCCGGATCATCTCCCGGCACTTTTCTTCTGTCTGCATCTGCATCTGACGGCTCTCTTCTTCCGCATCCGCAACAACCTTATCTGCACGTTCCCGTGCCTCAATCAGTGTCTTGGAAATAGCTTCATACTTTGATGCAAAGGATGCTTCCCGTTCTTTCATTGTCTCCAGCTCATCCTTAACAGTCTCATACTCTCCGCACTGAGCCTTTGCTTCTTCCCGTATCTGTGCAATCTGTGCCTCATAGTCTGTCTTTGCAGACGCAAGTGCTGCTTCCTGTTCTTCCTTTAATTCCCGGAGCTTGACTTCATAACTCTCCTGAAGCTCCTGCATGGCTCTGTCTTTTTCCTGTTTTACCGCATCCACCTGTGCTGCCAGCTCTGCCTGGGCCTGCGACGCTCTGCTTTCAATAGCATCTCTTGCTTTTGACTGCTGTTCCTCCAGATCTGCCTGTGCTCTCGCTTCCTGCTCTGCCAATGCATTCTGTGCAACCGCTGCCTGTTCTTCCTTTTCGGATTCCAGTCTTGCGAGCTGAGATTCATAATCCGACTTCTGTCGTTCTATTTCCGTAGCCAGAAAATCAGCTCTTGTTTTCTGATCGTCCAGCTGTTTCTGAAGCTCTGCTGTCCGTTCCTCCAATTCTTTCTGAAGCCGGTCCGCCTGCATACTTTTCTCATCAAAAGAAGCCTGCAGCGCATTCTTCTCAGAAATCTGTGTCTCCAGCTTATGTTTTGTTGCATCTGTTTCCTCAAATGCATTCTGAAGCTCTAATTTCAGTTTCTCAATATCTTCACTGGCTGCCGACTTCACCTGTTCTTTCGCTACCTGAAGTGAGCGAACGGTCTCGCTTAATTTCCCAATGGTCGTCTTTAAATCCGCAATATCGTTCTGGTGACTCCGATTAGTCTCCGCTACATACTCATCTACAACTGCCTTATCGTATCCGCCGAAAGATACTGTCTTAAACATTTCATCCCTTGCCATGTCACGAACCTCCTAACTATTCTATAAACTGGCATAATTATATCATAGCAACCTGCAAAATGCACTATAAAAAAACAGAAAAAGGACCTTATTCCAGGGTCCTTTTCTACTATTCCTTTTCTATGCAGTCCTATACGGTTTTATATCTTTTTGCGAATCTCTTTTGCCAGTTCCTGAAGCTCTGTCGGCACTGTTTCTCCCTGTGCCCAGTGAAGATCCACATGATCGCCTTCATATCTTGGTATCAAGTGCAGATGAAAATGAAAAACTGTCTGTCCGGCAATAATACCATTGTTCTGCACGATATTCATACCGTCACAATGTAATACACTCTTCATTGCTCTTGCTACTTCTGTTGCCAGTGAAAATAACTTTCCGGCTGTTACTGCATCAATATCAAATATATCCTTAAAATGCTCCTTTGGAATAATCAATGCATGTCCGCGGTTGGCCGGAGCCACATCCAGAATCACCCGAAAATCACTGTTCTCATATATTGTCGCTGATGGAATTTCTCCATTGGCTATCTTGCAAAAAATGCATTCCTTATCTGCCATCGTTGTATCCTCCCTTATAGTCACTTGTTTTATTGTAAACCGAATTTCTTAATTTTACAAGGGATTTTTATCAGGAATCTGCCTCCCTGAATCGACATGGCCTCATCTCTCATCCTGTATTAAGCCGTATTCTAGGCTTTCAATCCACGGTTAGGGTCACCCGCCGGATCAACACTTTCATTCAGGTATCCTCTGCCGTATGTAAGTCCGGCATATACCTGCTGTACATGTTCCATCAATGGTTCTTCCGTATCGGTCTCTGCCAGTTTTTCAAACGAAGTCCGGAGCTTGTTCAGATATCCGGCACATTCGTCCAGATTGACCGGCTGTTTTTTCACAATAGAGAGTAATAATTGTTTATTTATGAACAAATACAACGACATGACATCATATCCTGTCTGATTCTCCATCTTTGACATTGACATCAGTTCCTGCAGAAACGACTGTGCCTGCAGAATTGACCGTTCAAATTCCTCTGCCCGGCCGGCTTTATATGCTGTCTTTCCCTCTTCTATGTATATACTCGTAAGTTCATACAAAATTACCGCCAGACCTGAAGTATTCGCCTGTGTAATTCGTTTTGTATAAACCTGAATCTGTTCTTTTGTCATAATCTTCTCCCGCAAAAAGAATTATTCAGATTATACCGCATGGTTCCATGTCGGAAAGCTGCCGAAAAACTCGGCATCGAATTCTGGCTTATTATCAACAGTCAGCGTTTAATCTAGCCCTGCTGTAATAACTGCAGAATGCTCTCCGGATGTGCATTGGCCTTCGCCAGCATATTCGTTGCTGTCTGTGTCAGCAGGTTCTGCTGTGTATAATTGGTCATTTCTTCTGCCATATCACAATCCATGATTCTGGAAAGTGAATTTGTCATGCTCTCCTCTGATACATCCAGATTATCTTCTGTATGTTCCAGACGATTCTGATAAGCTCCCAGCTTCGCCCTGACATCTGATACTTTTTGAATTGCCGCTTCTATCTTATCAATCGCTTCTCTGGCATCAGAGGAAGAAACGACATTTATATCATCCAGGCCAAGCAGCTTCGGTGACATATTCGGTATCGTCACGGTCATGGTCTCCTCCTGATTAGCACCGATCTGGAATACCATCTGTCCGGCACTGATCACCTCTATCTCTGCATCAAATGCAGTTCCGCCTGTTGCAGTCGCTGTACCGCCTGCTGCCATGGTCGGATCCCGGAATTTTGTTTCACAGGCTCCCTGTCTTGCTTCCAGAACCATTTCAAATCCACTGCTGTCTTTCACCGTAATCTGATTTCCGGAGCCTGTTATTGTCGCAGTCGGTGAAAATCCATTCGCTAATGTTGCCTGCACATCTGTACCGGTCACAATACTGTCACTGATCCCAAGCAGATTACTTAACTGTTTATTACTACAGGATAATTCTATCCGTTCTTCTGAACCATAATAATCTGATACAATAACCAGCTGTCCGCCATTTCCAAATTCATTGCTGCTCGGAACATAGCCTGCGTTTTCCGGTAATCCCGCTGTGGTATCCAGATCATCAACCGTAAATACTTTGTTACCGGTCCAGTCACATAAATTCTGTATCTTTGCATAAACTTCCTCAGCAGTATCGCCTTCTTGAATTTCTACCGACTCACCATTCAGCATGATCACGCCGGCCTGCTCCTTTGTAATCTTATCTCCGACACCCATAGCAAGCGCACCACCTACCGATACAGCCTGTCTTGCATCCTGTGTGATCCGGATACCATATGTGTCTAGGTTCACCGAATCTGATATTTCCAACGTACTGACTCCTTTTACAACTACTCCGGTATCAATATACGTAGCACGTCCAATGTCTCCGTTCAACAGCTTCTTCTGGTTAAACTGTGTTGTATCCGAAATTCTCTGGATTTCTTCATTCATAACCTCAATTTCATCCTGGATCGTCTGTCGATCCTCCGGACAGTTGGTGTCATTAGCCGCCTTAACTGCAAGCTCCCGCATCCGCTGCAGCATTGCATGAACTTCCGTCAATGCTCCTTCTGCTGTTTCAATTGCAGAAATACCATCTCCTGCGTTCCGATTCGCCTGCTGCAGTCCTCGAATCTGTGTACGCATTTTCTGTGAAATAGCCAGACCGGCCGAATCATCCTTTGCATGATTGATCCGATATCCGGAAGACAACCGTTGAATTGCGGTTGCCATAGCATTATGATTATTATTTAATGTGTTATTGGCAATCATTGCCGTGATATTATGATTAATTCTCATTCTTACACCCCTTTTGATCAGAGGTTCTTCATAAGCCATCATCCTTGATCCGTTATTCCGAAACCTGATTTTTTCTTATGATTAAAATATCGGCCGGATTGCAGAAAATCTTAACATACCGGTTGTACTTTCCTGTTTATATTTCTATTTTTCAATCCGGATTCCCGGTGCATTATCATATGATTTTGATTTACATCAATCCCTGAATCAGTATGATCAGAATCAAAACCGGAAGGATAAACTGAAAATACGGCCTCAGCCATCTTGCTATCTTCATTCCGCTACCGGTATTCGCTTCCTCCAGATAGTTATCAAAGCCCCAGCCCCATTTAGTTACGCAGAACATCAGATAGACCAGTGATCCAAGCGGAAGTAACAGATTACTTACAATAAAGTCCTCACTATCCAAGACATCCCTGCCACCGATCAAGTGCAGATCACTCCACACATTATATCCAAGTACACACGGCATGCTGGCAGCCAATATAATGATACAATTGATCAGCGCTGCCTTTCCTCTGCTCCATCCAAACATATCCATGCAGAATGACATTATGTTTTCAAATACGGCAATTACGGTTGAAAAGCTGGCAAACGTCATAAACAAGAAGAACAAGCTTCCCCAAAGTCTTCCGCCTGCCATATTCACAAATACATTCGGCAATGTCACAAAAATAAGCTTCGGTCCCGCACCTGCTTCTACTCCATAGCTGAAACATGCCGGGAATATGATCAGACCAGACATCAGCGCAACAAATGTATCCAGTGCGCAGATCCGGATTCCCTCTCCTGCCAGAGTGTGGTCCTTACTCATATAGCTTCCGAAAATTTCCATCGCTGCCACACCAAGACTCAAAGTGAAAAACGCCTGATTCATGGCGGCTGCAATTACATTTCCTATACCAATCGTCTGAACGGCTTCCAAATTCGGCACCAGATAGAAACGGATGCCTTCTCCGGCTCCGGATAATGTAAAGCTATGAATAGCAAGCACCAGAATCAGAACCAGCAGTGCCGTCATCATCACCTTACTGATTCGTTCCAGACCATTCTGCAATCCGCGACTGCAAACCAAAAAGCCTGCGATCACAGTCAGCACCATCCAGAATCCCATCTGAAGCGGATCTGCCAAAAGGTTATTGAATACCTCGCCTGTTTCATCCGCTGTCATTCCATGCACAAACTGCCCGGTTGCAAACTTATAGAAATAGGTCACCATCCAGCCGGAAACCGTTGTATAATACATCATCAGCATATAACATCCAAAGATAGCCACCCAGCCATGAATATGCCACTTACTACCCGGTTTCTCCAATGCTTTATATCCAAGCACTGCACTTTTACGACCGGCACGTCCGACCGCCAGCTCCATCGTCAGCACCGGAAGCCCCATAATAACCAGAAATATCAGATAAAGCAGTACAAATAATCCACCGCCATTCTGTCCTGCTACATAAGGAAATCTCCATACATTTCCAATTCCAATCGCACATCCTGCGCTCACCAGCAAAAATCCCAGACGGGATTTAAATGATTCTCGTTTCATGATCCATTCTCCTTGTATTGCATATCGTTACTTATTATACTAAGTATTTCCATAAGATTTCAATACAAAAATACCGGTGTCTCTTCTTATAACTTAAACTCTTCCAAGAGTTCCTGCTGATATTCCTGATCCTGTGCCGCTCTCAGAAGATCCTCCTGCCGTCCCTGATTGATCAGCAGAATCGTTAATTGATTAATCCTTTCTTTTTCTTGCTTAAGACTTCGTTCTCTTCCACCCTTTGTCAAGTCCTTTCTTTTGATATAGAAAAGAACATCATATGAGGAAATTCTTGTCAACGAATCACCCCAGCACCAGCTTCATCAGTGTCTTATCCAGCATCAGCGTGCAGTTCCACGGGTTCAGGATCACCCCTTTCAGCTCGTCCACCTGCAGGGCCGAATGAAACAACTGATCTATATCCGCCAGAAATGTGGATTTCACACTGTCTCCGCCTTTTAGTTCCTCTTCAAAGCCGGTAAATGCCATCCACCATATTCCTCCATCCGGAGTCTGTGTCGCCTGCAGATGAATCTGTCCATCCGGTCCCGGCGGTTCCACTGCCACGATCAATTGGCCCTGTTCCTGCATCCGACGCCGGATTACCGTCAGGGCATGAGCCAATGCCTCCTGAGACAGTTCCTGTTGCAGTCCGGCAATTGCCGCTTCTATCTTCTCATTGCCCTGTAATCCGGGATCTATTCTTTTATCCTCTTGCATATTACTGATAACTTCTATCCGGTTATAACCCTATCTTATCCTTACTTGACCTGCATACCTCCCTGCATGATCAGTCTCATTATACATTGCTGATTTTCTTTCCGTCAATTCTTTCCCTGAAATGCACATACCCCTCCCCCTGCAATCATATGGTGAGATTACAGAGTGAGAGATATCTTTTTGCGGATAAATTACAGATATGCCCGGATATCCACCGTCAGCTTTTCCTCCAGATTGATCAGGCGCTTTGCAATGTCCTTCGTCTTTTCCTCCGCACCCTGATACTGATTCAGATATCTGTGAAGCGTTTTCACACCCATATTACATCCGTCCGTCATCAGATCCGCAATGGTCTCATCCGACTGATCCATGACCAGCTTTACATTCGTTTTCATCCATGACATACTCTTTGCAATCGGATTCGGATCCTTTCCGTCATCCTGACTGGCGAGCAGAAGCATCTGGATTTCCTCCCGGAGCTTCTCATGCTTATTTCTGCACTCTGTCAATAATTTACGGAAAGTCGGATTCTTCACATAAGAAAGCACTTCATCAATGGATGTTACACCCATTTTGATTCCGGCATCACACTCCCGCAACAGTTTAATACTATCTGATTCTGCCATATTTTCCCGGCTCCTTTTCGTTTTTACGAGTAGTATGTACCGGAAAAGCCTGTTTTATTCTTCGCCTGTTGTCTGCAAAGCAGTACATAAAAGACTACACTGATCACAATCATTGGCAGCAGAATGATCAACGAAGACGCCACACTGTCGCCCTTCCGGCCGGAGACCTTACTGCTATCAAAATAATATTGCAGGATTCCCGGTGAGGCATTATTTACCGCATGAAGGATCGCCGCCGGCCAGATGGAGCCTGTCCTACAGGTCACATAGGTCAGAATCGTACCGATCGCCACCGACATCACACACATGGCTGCAAAGCCGGTAAACGGATAGCCCGGGTAACCAAAGCCGAAATTATGTCCCATATAGATCATCGGCCAATGCCAGATGCCCCAGATTATGCCTCCGACCGGAACTGCCCATTTCGCATCCATGAGTTTTAATAGCTTCGGCATCATATAGCCTCGCCAGCCCAGTTCTTCCCCCAGTGCCGCAAAGGATACAAAGATTCCATTCACGATTGATGCAAACGGTTGTATAAACAGCAGGCTTCCAAGTTCCTCAGCCACCTCTGTCGAAAATGCTTCCGGTGACAGCAGCAGTCGCAATCCATTTCCCAGTTCAAAATAGATCCATGGCAGTATCATCACCATAAGATAAAGGATCCATTTCTTATTTTTAAGATTAATCCCAAGTAACATGGAATCCGTTCCGGAGAATGCAAACCCTTCCTTCGTCAGTCGTCTGGTAAGCAGCATTCCAATCGTCGGACACAGCATGGCAATCCCGCCGATCAGACTCGCCATCGGTGTCAGGCTGCCCTCTTCATCCAGATATATGCCTCCACTCAGGATCCAGAGCAGAAACACGCCCCAGGTCAGTCCAAAGGTCAGTCCGAGATATAGAAATAATCGCTTCTTAGTCATAGAAATCCACCTCCCGATCCTCATTTAACCGGCAGGTAAGCCGATACGAAAGCCAGTACAGAACAAGCGCCAGCACCGGCATCCCCACTTCCAGACCTACGACCAGGCTCTGATGGGTCTCTGTCCAGTTGATAAGCACATACAGATCAAATCCGGTCCAGACACTTAAATCTCCAAACAACAGATATGCAAATGCACTTAGTACCAATGCCAGCAGAAACAACCGCTTGATCATGATTCCTTTCTTCGTTCCCAGGGTAATGATAATCGGAAGCTCTACCGCCAGAATGATCACTGGAACTGCCACAAACAGACATAGCATTTGTCCATTCATACTGACTGCATCCTGCAGGATATTCTCTCCCGCATTTGCATTAAATATAATCGTCCAAAAAAGCATAAGGGAAAGTATCACATAATATGTAATTCCAAAAAACAAATACACCGATCCGATATACGCATGTTTCTGAAACGGAAGCACCTGTATCATCCTGCGGGTCTGATTCTTCTCATCCGCCCGGAGCAGATTACCGGTCCATGCAGAAAGCGGAACCACGATCAGTACCATCTCTATACCCACAAGCAGGCACGCCAGACCGGTATCACAGATAAACCCGGTCATTGCATCATCTGTCATACTGTCCGCCAGATATCCCTCTCCCGCAAGCACCAGATCCCCACCCGGCAGAAGAAGCCGAAGCAGCAGAAACAGGATTGTCAGACCAAGCAGTCCAAATACCAGAAGCTTCCCCCTGACCACTACATAATTCTTATAAAGCAATCCGCCCATTATGCAACACCCCGCTTTCGTTCAGCGATCCGGACACTGATCCCATAAGAACCGGCCAGCATGACAATTGCCACACATACAGGAATATAGGACTTATGCATTAAGAACTCCGGAATTGCCTGAATATTCAACGCCGCATTCTCCTCCAGAAAGATAGCTCCAATCTCCTTTATATGCGGAACGACCAATGCTGCTCCGACCAGAATGACCGGCAGGATCTGTGCAATCAAGATCCGGTCCACGCCCAGTAAATACTCAAACGGAATAAACAGTGCCAGATAAATGATCATAAAGGATGCGAAGCTCACAATTGCGCCGAAAAAATCGGCAAATACCATAAACTTCGTCAACCTTGACAGTACAAAGATAATGATCGTATCCATCAGAAACCCGACCATGGTAAAGCTGAGTCCGGTGATATATCTGCTTGCCACACGCTTTGCAACCGAAATCGGCAATGCTCCCGCAAGCTTCTGGAAGGATGCATTCCTGTCATCCAGAAATACATTCGCCACATTTTCGGTAAATGCCATCGGTATCAGAAGTACAAAAATCATACAATACTGCATCAGCATGGCTACCCGCTCCGCTGTCAGATCGCCGTCTGCGATCATATTGTGAAAGCCATTCGCCAGATTGCCGTGCTCGGAGCTGATCAGAACCAGAACCGATACCAGTAAAACTCCAACACAGATACATATAAATGTAAAGAGCTGCCGTTTCAGGCAGAAGAAATCTTTTATCAATAACCCTTTCATATCTGCCTCCTATTCACCATCCGGCCGCATGCCGTTCGCCCGGTTTACATAATAGATCATAATCTCTTCCAGACTCGCCGGTTCTATCACCATGTCCGGGTACTGTTTCTCACAGGTATGCCGGTCATTGACCAGAACCTCTGCTCCGAATGAAGATAACTGAACAGAAACCACCAGACTCATATCAATCAATGGCAGATCCTGTTTCCGACACTTTAAGATTCCATGACTTTCCATTAATTCATCCTTATTACCGGTCAGCACGATCCTGCCGCCGTCAATAAATACCACCTCATCTGCCAGCTTCTCCAGATCACCGGTGATGTGGGAAGAAAGCAGGATCGTATGATCCTCCTCTAAGACATATTCCCTGAAAATCTCCAGCATCTCATTCCGTACTACCGGATCCAGTCCGCTGGTCGGTTCATCCATGATCAGCAGTTTTGCATTGTGCGACAGTGCCGTTGCAATCTGGAGTTTCATCCGCATGCCGCGTGAGAACGCTCCGCACCGTTTCTTCGTTGGCAGGGAGAACCGTTTCAGATAATCGAAGAACTGCTCCTCATTCCATTCCTTATAGATATTCTTCATCATGAGGTTAATGTCGCGTGCCGTCAGAAAATCATGGAATCCCATTTCATCGAATACAACCCCGATCTTCTCTCGCAATGCTGCCGAATCCCGGTCAATGCTCTCTCCAAATACCCGGATCTCACCGGCATCTCGCCGGATTGCATCCAGGATCAGCTGGATCGTTGTGGTTTTTCCTGCTCCGTTCTGTCCGATGAACCCACAGACGCTTCCTTCCGGTACTGCAAAGCTGACCCGGTCCAGCTTAAAATCTCCGTAATCCTTCACCACACCATCAAGCTCAATTACATTCATTCCTTCTTCCATACTACCCTCTACCTCCGGCTCCTCTCCTCATACAACAACGCAAGCATCTCCTGCAATTCCTCCTGTGAAATCTTTCCGAGAACGGCTTTGTCAACGGCTGCTTCCATAAGCTCCTGAATCGTAAACAGCAGTCCTTCCCGGACGATATCGCCGTTGATCTTCTTCACAAAGCTCCCCTTTCCGGTTATGGATTCTATGAACCCATCCCGTTCCAGATCCTCATAGGCACGCTTCGTCGTGATGATACTGATCTTTAATTCTTTGGCAAGCACACGCATGGATGGAAGAGCGTCCCCTTCCGCCAGCTGCCCCGCCATAATCTGTCCCTTGATCTGCTCCTCGATCTGCTCATAAATCGGAACACCGGAACTGTTTGAAATAATAATATCCATATTCATTTCCTTTACGCGTAAGTATATTGTATATATTCAATATACACACTTAACTTCCCTATGTCAACCGTTTCTTATCTTATGTGCCACTACGTGCCGGCAGATGCATAGGATGCTGTGTTTATTGCCCTCCTCAACAGATTTTGCTTTGGGATGATGGAACTTCACGATACCGGAGCTTCTGTCATATACTCCTGTGGGGTTCTAGAAGCACGTTGGCATTTAGGCTGTGTATTTTACAGCCTTATGTGCCACTACGTGCTGGCAGATGCGAGAGCTTGCCCCACAGGAGTTATATGACAAGAAGCGTCGACATTCAGAGTTCCACAATCTATATGCACAAATCTCGCACCAACCCATTTCAAAACCAACAGATTCTGTGTTAATATATATCTAATCAGATTCAAATCCGTATTCATAGAAAGGAATGTTATCGTGAAGGAAAAGATATTCAATATTATTCAGATTGGAGATAAGAGTAACCGTATCAGCCGGTTCTTTGATGTATTTATTACGATTACTATATTTTCAAATATTTTAGTTACATTTATGCAGACATTTGAGGAATTATCCTGCCTGTTTACCTTTTTCAAGATCGTGGAATGGATCACTCTCGGAATCTTCTGCGTTGAGTACGCTCTCCGGATCTGGACCGCAGACTATCTTTATCCGAATCTGCATCCGGCAAGAGCCCGGTTGAAATTCATTTTTTCCTTTGACGGAATCATTGATCTTCTGACGATCATTCCGGCATTTTTCCTGTCCGGCTTTGTCTTCTTCCGGATGCTGCGGGTTGCCAGAATCTTCCACCTGTTCCGGTTGAATGCCAAATATGACTCATTTAACGTAATTACAACCGTCCTGTATGAGAAGCGGAACCAGATCATTTCCTCTCTTTTCATTGTTCTCGTCCTGATGCTTGCCAGCAGTCTCTGTATGTACAGTGTGGAACACGACGCACAGCCGGAGGTTTTCCGCAATGCATTCAGCGGTGTCTGGTGGAGTATGTCAACACTGCTCACAGTGGGCTACGGTGATATCTATCCGATCACGCCACTGGGACGTATCATGGCGATCTGCATCGCTTATCTGGGAGTAGGGGCCGTTGCGATCCCAACCGGTATTATCAGTGCCGGATTTGTAGAACAATATCAGCGAAACAGCAATATCTCCAGCATCCGCGATACCGATATTAAAGAAATTGCAGAAGTTTTTGTAGACAAAAAACATGCCGGTCAGACCGTCCAGGATGTGGAATCGGCTGACCAGCTTACTGTTTACCTGATCCTGCGGGATGGTCTCTCCATTCTCCCGCAGAAGGATACCCGATTAAAATCAAAAGATATTATGATCGTCCGTAGTCATAATCAGAATTGAAAATAACCACTATAGTAAATCTTTCCGCAGCTCTGCTCCGGTCTTTGCACTTAAGTATGCCGGTGCAATGTCAAATACGGTCTTACAACCGCTCTGTCCCTCGCTATGCAGCCGAAATGCGGCTCTTGCATATGCTACGATCACGCAGGCTGTAAACTCCGGATTCGAATCAAGCTTCAGGCTGTACTCTATCACATGCTTATGCTCCTGTTCCCAACCGGTCTTACCGGAACGGATCACAAATCCGCCATGTGGGATGCCGCTGTGATTGGCCTTCAACTCTTCTTCACTGATGAAATGAACCGTAGTGTCATAATCCGCAAAATAATTCGGCATATTCTTGATCGTTGCTTCTACCTTGGCAGGATCTGCACCCTCCTCCAGTACTACGAAGCACTCTCTTGTATGCTTCTGTCTGGTTGTCAGCTCCGGATTCTCACCATTTCTGACTGCTTCTAATGCTGACTCAACCGGAATCGTATACTGCTTACCATCCTTTACGCCCTCTACACGGCGGATTGCATCTGAATGTCCCTGACTGACACCCTTGCCCCAGAATGTGTAGTCCCGACCTTCCGGCAGGATCGCATTGGCATACATCCGGTTCAAGGAGAACATTCCCGGATCCCAGCCTACGGAAATGATTCCAATGTGTCCGCTCTTCTTTGCAGCCGCATCTACCCGTTCAAAATGCTCCGGAATGAGTGCATGAGTATCAAAGCTGTCTACTACATTAAACAGCTCCGCATACTTCGGTGTCTGCTCCGGAAGGTCTGTCGCACTGCCGCCGCACAGGATCATAACATCGATCTTATCCTTCCATTGCTCTACATCTGTCACCGAGCACACTGCTGCCCCTTCTGTCAGGATCGACACTGTCTCCGGTGCGCGTCTGGTAAATACTGCTGCCAGCTCCATATCCGGATTCTGCCGGATCGCACACTCTATACCTCTTCCGAGATTTCCATAACCTAAAATACCAATTCTCATATTCGTTCTCCTTTATATATTTATTCCAATGCTTTCTTTAGATTAATATAGCCCATTTCCACGTCGGGCTTACTGCCGTTTTCCTTTGCCTATTTATCAAAGGCTGTCATTATCACAGGCGAATATATTTCTGACATTCCTATATCTTTCAGCAGTTTTTCAAGCATATTGCGTTTAGTACACATTTTCATCCGCTCCTTTTTCGGATCATCAGTTTTTCAGAAATTCCGTCAGCAGATGAATATATTTATCAGGCTGTTCATTGAGAAACTGGACGTGACCGCAGTTTGGTATGACTTTTTCACGGATATGGGGGATATGTTCTTTCAGCAGCTTGAATGATGCTGTGGGTATAGGCTCATATTCACCTCTCAGGCTGATGATATCTATACCGTCGGCGGAGATATTGCCAAGCTTATACTCATAGACCTGTCTGCACACGTTCTTTACCGTTATCTTTGATGTGCCGCTGTACATCATATCCACAATGCTTCTGTTGCCCTTGCCAAAAATCGTTTCTATCAGCTTGTCGGGGACTTTTCCACCCTTTCGCATATAGCCGATGCCGATATTGCACATCAACGCACACATATTGGCATGCAGAGCGCCCTTGTTCTGCACATGCACGCCGTCAAGGAACACCTTGCTGACGGAAATTTTCTTCCTTGTGAGCAGATGGACGCATATGGTGGAGCCGAGGGACAACCCGATAAGGGCATATACGCTGCCGTTCAGGCTTTGCTGTACATACTCTTCTATCTGCTCCGCTTCCTTATCGAGGGAAACAAAGTCGGGTGAGCCGTCATAGTGACCGTCAAGCCTGCAAAGGACGCAGTGATAATTGTCTTTCAGTGCCTCGGCTACCTTTGAATAGCAGGTCTCGGCTGTGGTGCATGAGCCGTGAATGAATATAAGAGTGGGGGCGTTTTTGCTGCCGTATTCTACAAATTCCATATTGATCTTATATGATATAGTAAGGTCTAATCATACTACTCCTTTCAAAATTTATGGTATAATAAAAACAGGTGCTGTGGGCTTTTAATTGTTTTCTGTAGCATGACTATTATAAGGAGTGTAAAGCCACAGCAGTCCAACCACATGCTTCCGCCCCGGCTTCTTAAAATCCTATAATTTCCCGACTGTGTTATCCCAGATTGCATCGAATGCTTTATCTGCTGCAGAATTGCCGAATCCGCCCTTCGGTGGGATCCTGCGCTTTTCTGTTTCCGTTCCGTAGTCCATCAGGGACTCTGCCAGACTGGTCTTCAATGCTGCTTCCAGCGTTCTGCCCTGTAATGCAAACACATAGTAGTAATTCTTCTTTTTCCATTTACCCCAGAGCAGCTTGCCCTCATGCTGCCCCTCCTGCAGCATCTGCTTAATCTTCCGATACTGTCCGGCCGTGACCTCACAGTCACGCTCACACGGCGCCTGATCCGGGCTTGAAAACTGAATATAATAGTTGTACTCCGTTTCCGAATCGCCGGAACTCTCATATTCCGTCTCATATGTATCATCAAAATAAACATCTGCAATATACAGATCTCCGTTCTTGATCATCTCTTTTACAGAATACAGATTATTTCCGAAAAGCTTCTTTTTCTGGACACCAAATACCTCCGCTGCCTCTGCCGGAACCTTCTGATACTCCAGCTCGTCAAATGAGATTGACGATTTTGCCTCACGTCCACAGACTACACACTTTCCATCGGACAATTCTTTTCCACAGAAAATACAGTAATTCTTCTTGATTGCCATATCTATTCCCCCTGTTCCGTTATCGTGTTATTTCTTTCGGACTCATTATAGCATGCTTATTTTCTAAACGCTATCTAAAACTATACATTTTACATCCGCTTCTTGACTTTCTTTTTTATCTATAGTATTATCTGTATTAATACTTGTAATACAGGATGACAGTTATTAACCAAGTAGCCTTGATTGGCTGCATCATTATTATACGGGGAGTGACGTGTATGATTCTTGAACTGGATATGGGCAGTGATATTCCCATTTATGTACAGCTTCGCAACCAGATCGTGAAAGGTATCGGCAGAGGTGAACTGAAAGCTAATGAAAAGCTTCCGACCGTCCGTCAGCTGGCTGCGGATGCAGGTGTGAACACCATGACCGTAAATAAAGCTTATCAGATTCTGAAGGCAGAGGGCTATATCCGCACAGACCGCCGCATGGGCGCCTTTGTTGCGGAGTCCATTGATATGAATGCTGAATTCCGTGAGAAACTGGAAGCAGAGCTGGAGCTGCTATCCGCAGAGGCCAGTATTACCGGGATGGAGAAGGATGATTTTCTCGCATTATGCGATACGATCTACTCCCGCATGAATCCCTGTTCCTCGTAACTGCTCCTGTTTCATCTAACCGCAATATCCTTGCATACGATCGGAGGTAATGCTATGGAAATTATTATGTTTGTTCTATTTTTTATTCAAAACTTATTTGTAACACTGATCATGAAATACACCTATAGCTCCTATTTTAAATATGAGAATGGCATGGTGATGGGTGTCCATATTCCGAAGGCGCATATCGAGAATGAAGAAGTGCAGCATCTGCTCTCATCGACCCGGACACGGATGAACCGCTTTCTGAACACCAACTGTTTTCTGTCCGGAGCCATCTGCTTCTTAGTCTTCTGGAATATGATCGTGTTTATTCTGATATTCTGTATCTGGATCATAGTGTATCTTGTATTTATACAATACCTCTCTTTCACTGCGCATCGCAGACTGTATGATCTGAAGATGAAGAACGAATGGATCGTAGAATCCCAGCAACGAAAGGTTTACATTGATACCCGTGTGTCTGCCGGTATCGAGAATTCTGCTATTCCGGCTTTCCGGCATCTACTCCCGGTTGTTGCGGAGATCGGCTGTTTTCTGCCATTTCTGTGGCACCAAAAGGCCAGTTACTTTCCGATTCTTCTGACCTTCTTTCTCTGTGCGTTTCTGGTGTCCATAATCCTGTGGATCCTGCATATCCACATCAACCATTCTGAACGTTCCGCCTACAGCACCGATACCGCACTGAATCAGACCATCCACGTCACCATGAAGCGTTACAAGGGCACTGCCTTTCTGCTCGGTAATAGTCTGAATGCTGCTGCATGGATCTGTGTTGCCGTCTCTACCCTGGCCACGCAGACTTTTTCATCATCCGGTATCTATGCCTACAGCGCAATCCAATTCTTTTCCGCAGTCGGACTGCTGACACCTCTGCTCCTTGGTCAGAAACGAAAACAGGAACTGCTTTCCTCTGATCCGGCACCCCTGATCGTAGATGATGATGAATATTGGAAAACCGGTTTTTATTATAATCCGTCCGATCACAAAACCTTCGTTCCCGATCGTATGCAAGGCAGCAACTATACCCTGAATTACGCAAAGAAGGGTGCCTGGATCTTCAGTGGCTCTGTCGCCGTTCTGACTGTCGGATGTCTTATTTGGGCGTTTGCTGTGCTGATTCCGTTCCTGCATGTGACCATTGATATGAAGTTTGATGGGACAACCCTGCAGATAACCTCTGCCGGTTATTCCAGCGAACTGCCGGTTTCCGATATCCGCAAGATTGAATTGCTGGATGAACTGCCCCATGATGATTTTGCCAGAATTAACGGCGGTGAAACGGATGAATATCTGATCGGTCGTTTTCGTGGGAATACGTATGGTGATTGCAACCTGTATATCTTTCAGGATGCTGTTCCGATCCTTCTAATCCAGACAGAAGATGAGACTGTTTTCATAAACTTTAAAGATCCGGAAGAGACCCGGAACTGGTTTGAGGAGCTAAGCACCGGACTCAGCTCCTCTTCTTTGCTGTAAAATCTGTAACTGTAACCTTTAAGACTGCCACACCGTCAGCCATTGTTTCGTTCATGTTGAACTCCCGTCCGGTCTGATGTACCATTAACAGCTTCAGCCCCTTTATCTTTTCCTGTGCAGCGCAGACAATCTCTGCCTTCCCGGTTCCGATCACCGATGAAAATGCAGCGCCGTATCTGCACGGAATATCATGTCCCGAAACAAGCTCCACATTCGCTTCCAGCTCTACGCATACATTCGGATTCGCCCGGATCAGATCCAGCTTTCGTCCTTCCTCGGCACTGTGCAGATAAAAGGTCAGGACTCCATTTTCATACTCGTAGCCATAATGCAGCGGCACGACATATGGGTATCCCTCTGCAAACATTCCCAGATGAAGGATCCTTGCCTGATCTACAATCTCCATTATCTGATCTATATCCGTAACCTCACGATCACTTCTTCTCATAAGCATACACCCCTTTTCTGATTTCAATAATACCTTTTTCCGGTAATTATTTCCACTCTTTAATTGCCTCTGAAAGTCTCCGGTCTATATCCTTTCTGGTGGCTTCGCACTCATTCGGATATTCCTTTGCTGCTTTAAATACAAACCGAAGTACGAATTTGAGTCCCACCGGGAGTGCGATCCGCAACATAGACTCCGGCAGCACAAAATGTGTACCATGCTCATAAGCCACTGCATCATAAACGCATTCGTGCGGTCTCTCCTTCAGCCGCTGCTCCATTCGACGGACATATTTTCCGGCCTCCCATAAGCCGTCATCATCCGCACCGATCAGAATCAGTCTGCCATGAATTCTCTCAATTGGGATCATTTCCTCTTCCGTATGCTCTCTTGCCGCCTCCGAATCCCGGAATATCACAGTCGACCGTTCAAAGTCCCCGGAGCCCTTCGTCTCCTCCTGTATCTTCTGCCAATACTGTGGATGCTGATATACAAACGGCATATATGGGAGCGGCTCTCCTCTCCAGGAGAGCGTCGAAGCTCCCGGTATCGGCCATTCTCCGCAGCCGTCCTTCTTGCCTTTTTCAAAACCCTGCCATACGAAATCACTTGCCGTCAGGCCAAATGTCAACGTAATATCCGGAATATAGGCAGCTGCTGCAAGTGCCTGCATACCAACGGTACTCATACCCATGATTGCGAATTTATGATTTCCATGCTCCTTTAACCATTGAATGGCAGTCTCAACTCTGTCCAGCGGATAATTCACATGGCTGTAATCCTTCTTTCCCGGTGACATAGCAAGCACATTCAGACCCTGTCTGTGACACCACTTTGCACCGCATTTTGCCATATAGCTATTGGAATCATCCCCGAAAAGTCCGATCATTACCGCATCTGTTTTTTCCGGATTCTCATAATAGGTTCCCCAGAACCCATCCCGTCCAAGTTCAAAAAACTGTTTCTTCATTTCGCCGTCTCCTTCTTCTGCCTCTCTGCTCTGTTGTGACAGAGTTATGTTTCACTTTTTCCTTCCAGTTCCCCATATTCATATATAAATAATTTCCATACATATAGTTAGCTTTTTCTAACCAAGAGATTATAGCACCGTCTGATTTTACCTGTCAACCGTTTCTCCCTTCATTTCCGGTGCTCCTCCATATTTCGTCCGTTTTATACGTTTTCTCTGTATTTTCTCCTCACAATGTGATATTCTCATATTTGGTACTTTTATTTTCGGTGCCACCATGTTTTATTAATTTGCGAAGGAGATTTTCAATGAAACGTATTGGATTCGACAACGATAAATACCTGTCCATGCAGTCCGCCCATATCCGAGAGCGGATTTCCCAGTTCGGAGACAAATTATATCTGGAATTCGGAGGAAAGTTACTGGATGATTACCATGCCTCCCGTGTTCTTCCGGGCTTTGCACCGGACAGTAAGCTACAGATGCTTCTTCAGCTCGCTGATCAGGCAGAAATGATCATTTCCATCAACGCTGCCGATATTGAGCGGAATAAGATCCGGCATGATCTCGGTATCACCTATGATGAGGATGTACTCCGATTGATCGATATATATAAGAAGAAAGGGCTGTATGTCAGCAGCGTGGTCATTACCCGCTACGCCGGTCAGCCTTCCGCCGACCTTTTCCGGAAGAAGCTGGAAGCTATCGGCATTCATGTGTACCATCACTATTCGATTGAGGGGTATCCGAATAATATTGATCTGATCGTCAGTGATGAGGGATACGGCAAGAATGATTACATCAAGACCACCCGTCCTCTGGTGATCGTAACCGCACCGGGTCCGGGCAGCGGCAAGATGGCAACCTGCCTGTCCCAGCTCTATCATGAGAATAAGAACGGAATCAAGGCCGGCTATGCCAAGTTCGAGACCTTCCCGATCTGGAATATTCCTCTGAAGCATCCGGTCAATCTGGCATATGAAGCTGCGACCGCCGATCTGAATGACGTCAATATGATCGATCCTTTCCATCTGGAGGCTTATAACGAGACCACCGTCAATTATAACCGGGATATCGAGATCTATCCGGTACTCGCCGCTATGTTTGAGGGCATCTACGGTCACTGTCCATATAAGTCCCCTACCGATATGGGTGTTAATATGGCAGGTAACTGCATCATTGATGATGAGGTCTGCAAGGCGGCCTCCAGACAGGAGATCATCCGGAGATATTATCAGTCACTGAACCGATTTGTCAAAGATGAAGCGACCAAGGAAGAGGTTTATAAGCAGGAGCTGATCATGAAGCAGGCTAAGATCACGGTAAACGACCGTGCCGTTGTACCAGTTGCCAATGATCTGGCGAGAGAGAACGGTTCTGCCGCAGCCGCACTGGAGCTTCCGGACGGAACCATCATCACAGGCTCCACCTCCGATCTGCTCGGTCCGGCTTCCGCTGTTCTGTTAAATGCTATTAAGGTACTCGGTAATATTGACAAAAAGGTGCATCTGATTTCCCGCACCTTCATCGAACCGATCCAGCAGTTAAAGACCGGCTATCTGGGCAGCCGCAATCCGAGACTTCATACCGACGAGGTTCTGATCGCGCTCTCCATGTGTGCGGTCTCCGATCCGAATGCAAAGCTTGCTCTGGAACAGCTGCCGAAGCTGTCCGGTTGTCAGCTCCATGTATCGGCCATCCTTTCCGCAGTGGATATGAATACCTTTAAAAAGCTGGGAATCGAATTCACCAATGAGGCTGTTTACGAAGGTGCCGCTAATAATTAGTATGTAAATACAGAACCCACGCATCCGACAGTTTATGCAGTGGTGTGAGGAAGGTCCTTCTACCGGTGCCGAAAAAAACGGTAGCATTCAATTTCTGCACATTTGAAGTCCTGCGGACACCCCAAAACCCGCGGGACTTTTTATATTTGTTTTACTCCCCATCGCTTATTTGTAATTTTATTCTTGACATTTTAATTCCCGTATCGTATTATAATGTTAATATTTTTATTACATAATGCTTTTCATGTTTCTTTACGACTAATGCGTAATTCTACTATCAACTGCCAATCGGCATTTCAAGCCTGTTCAGGCATATTTAAAGGAGGTATTTTTATTTCTAATTTACTACAACATTATTTTCCGATCATCCGCACCAGACAGGAAGTGCTGGATGAAAACAGCGTAGCAGCCTGATAAAGCTGCTACGCTTAAATTTACTGATATTTCCACTGTTCAGTTTCCAACTGAGTTTCAACCATATGCTTATAGATACCGTTTTTCTGTTTTAATTCCTGCGGTGTTCCCTGTTCTGCAACAACACCATCCTTCAGAACTACGATCTGATCTACACCATCTACCGTTCGCATTCTGTGAGCAATGATCAGAACGGTTTTGTTCCGGATCAGCTTTGAGATAGATTCTTGAATCACGGATTCATTATCCACATCCAGAGACGCGGTTGCCTCATCCATCAGTATGATCGGTGCATCCTTTAAGAATGCTCTGGCAATCGAGATTCTCTGCCGCTCTCCGCCGGACAGCTCCGAGCCGTTCTCACCGATCAATGTATTCCATTTATCCGGTAATTTTTCAATAAAATCTGTACAGTTTGCCAGCTTTGCCGCCGCCATAACCTCTTCATCGGTTGCATCCTTTTTTCCGATCCGGATATTCTCCATGACTGTATTGTTAAACAATGTAACATCCTGGAATACAATGGAATACAGAGATAATAGATGTTCCGGATCAATCTCCGATACATTCATACCGCCAACCGTAATACTTCCCTTGTTACAATCCCAGAACCGGGCTGCCAGTCTGGAAACGGTGGTCTTACCGCCGCCGGATGGTCCGATCAGTGCAGTGACGCAGCCCTGCTTTACGGTAAACGTAACATCAGACAGAACCTCTTCTCCGCTTTCGTAAGCAAAGCCAACGTGATCAAACACAATATCATATCCTTCATTTGTAAGCTCTGTTTTTCCGCTCTGCTCATCATGGGATAAGATCTCGTCCATTCTCTCACAGGTCGTATCCAGACTGATGATTGCAGACAGATTCTGTAATGCAATCTGTAACGGTTCATACATTCTGGTTACCACCAACAGGAACACGAAGAATGTAAGCACATTGATCTCTCCCTTTACAAGCAGAATACTTCCGGCCAATGCTACCGTTCCGATTCCAAGCTTCAATATCATCTGTGCGAAACATACATAGGCAGCGTTCTTAAATTCCAGAACGATCGCATTCTTCTCAACATCCCGGATTTTCTTATTTAAGCCCTGCATATATGTCTCCGTCATATTGTTGGAACGCAGATCCCGAATTGTCTCCAAGCCTTCCTGAATGCCGTCCTGACAGGCAAGCTTATAGCTCATGGTCTTCTTCTGTACACTCTTCAATCCTTTTCTGGAGGTCAGTACAATCACAAATGCAACCGGCATTACCCAGATGGCTGCCAACGCCATTTTCCAGTTAAAGAATAGCAGGCCGATCACGATCAGAGTTGTAGATATCATAGATCCGATCAACTCCGGAATCCAGTGTGAGCTTGCAGTCTCAATCAATGCACAGTCTGACATGATTGCGTTGGTCAGATCCGACAAATCCTTTTTTCCGAAGAATGACAGCGGTAACCGTCTTAATTTCTCCGCAAGCGCTCTCCGTCTTACGCCACTCTCCACATAGGTGGAGAAGAAGGTTGCCCGATACTGGAACAGGGTCGTTAATGCTATTAATATAAATACTACAACAATTCCCGCAATAAAGAATCCGAGCTTTTCCTTTGGGACACTTCCCTCCAGAAGATAGGATGACAGCTGGTATAAAAGTCCAACCGGCAACATCAGTACAAGATTTGCCAGTGTGACTGCCACAAATGCCCAGATCATTTTCTTTGCTCCGTTTTCAGATAATGCATACTTATGCTTTAATTTCTCTATCATGATTTAAGCACCTGCCTTTCCTACCTGCCAGTTCACAGATTTATTGTATTCTGTCCACATATGTGTATAAATACCATTTTCTGCCAGCAGGCTTGCATGTGTTCCGGACTCTGCAATTTTTCCGTCCTTTAACACATAGATGCAATCTGCATTTGTAATCGTTGATAACCGGTGTGCAATCATGATCACGGTTTTGTTCTTTGACAGCTTTTCGAATGCCAGCTGCACCAGCTTCTCATTATCCGGATCCGCAAACGCCGTTGCCTCGTCCAGAATCAGGACCGGGGCATTCTTCAAAAACGCTCTGGCAATTGATAATCGCTGCATCTCACCGCCGGACACATAGGTTCCCTTCGAACCGATCACGGTATTAACACCTTGTGGCAGCTTTTCAATAATATCACTGCACTGTGCATTCTTCAGTGCTTCCAGCACTTCTTCATCCGTTGCATCCGGCCGACCCATTCTGACATTCTCCAGAATGCTGGCCTTCAACAGCTTACTGTCCTGAAACACATAAGAGACCTGATTCATCAGTTCATCCGTATTAATATTTCTTACATCTACTCCACCAATCGATATGCTTCCGCTCTTTACATCCCAGAATCGGGCAATCAATGAAGCCAGCGTTGTCTTGCCGCCACCGGATGGTCCGACAAATGCAACATGATCCCCTGCCTTAATATCAATGGTGATTCCATCAATTGCATTCTCCTTTGCCTCATCATATGCAAAGGTTACATCCTGTAGCTTAATTGATGCGTCCTGAATCGCAGCGCCCTCTGTTACATTTGGCAGCTCCTCCTGATCCAGAATCTCATCCATCCGGCTCAATGCATCTTCCACAACCATCTGCGACTCCCCGGCATATGCTACCTTCATCAGAGTCGTAGTCAGTACCGATGTGATCAGTATATAAAAGATCAGATTTAATACAAATGTATCCGTCACCGTGTTTCCACCCAGGATATAAGCCGCAATGATCAATGCTGCAAATATCCCATTTGAAAATACCGTAAAGCCGATCATCGGAATCATCATGGACTTTGTATAGCTCAATGTCCATTTTTCATATTCATCAATCGCACCCTTAAACCGCTTGAATGAAAAAATCGTCTGCCCGAAGGTTTTCAGTACCGGTACACCACGGACATACTCCACTGCCTCTGCCGACATGGTTTCCAGAGAATTCTGATACTCCTTCATGTCTGCCGCCATCTTCGGTCCCATCATCATGGAGCCCATAATAATAAATGCCAGCGCTGCCGGAATCAGGCTGATCAGCCCCAGCCGCCAGTCGAAGATTGCCATCATTGCCAGAAGTCCAATCGGTGTCGCCACAGATACGACCTTATCCGGAAGGTTATGTGCAAGGAAGGTCTCTGTTGCTGCAGAGGAATCCGTCACGATTTTCCGGATCTTTCCGGTTCCTTCTGCCTCCACATATCCAAGCGGAAGCTTCATAATATGCTCCATCATCTTTGTCCTCATATTGGCCTGCACACGAAATGCCGCCTTGTGGGAGCACATCAGTGCACCGATATAGAAGATCATCGCCAGTAATGCAAATAAAACCGCCTGCCAGCCATATGCCGTAATATGAGTTGCTTTGGAAAAGTCCGGTCGTACCTCTAAAATTTCTCTGATAATACGCCAGATATCATAAAATGGTATCAACGCGATCCAGGCACTGATGGCTGCCAGAATACAAGATATGTATGAGAAATACTTGTGATTCCCTGCAAGTTCCATCAGTCTTGACATCGCACTTCGCTTTTTTGTCTTCATGACAAATCCTCCTTATTGCTTCTTTTGTGAATTAGTTTTTGCTAACTCATCGTTTATTTTTAAGCAGTACGCTCCGTTCCCGAAGCTGTACTGCTTTTTTCTTTCTCTTATTGGTTCCTCTGCATTCCTCTTCCGGTCATTCATCAATTCCAAGAATTGCTTTCCAGCCGGCATAATTAAACACCCTTACATTGCTCATGTATTCCTGCGCTTCCTCATAGGTCTTATCATGCGTCAGAACCTCATACACATATTGCCAACCGGTTCTACAGTATACATGAAGAAAGAAGTCATCCACCTTCCGGCCATTTCTGGTATACTCTTTGGCAAATATCCGGTAATATCCTTCCTCGATCGCCGCCAGCTTATCAAAATAATCCTCATACTCTGTACCGGCTGAGTGGCAGAAGATCAGCTGGAATTCCTTCTTATGCTGATAAATATACTTCAAAACATCATTGGTACCGTCTGTCCCCTCCTGAACCGCATGCTCCACATCCATAGACTCCGATGCCTTATTGATGCTATTCAGATATATCTCCATCAGTTCATCGGCCGCATCCTTTACAATTGCCCGAAAAAGCCCTGCCTTATCACCGAATCTGGTATATATGGAATTGGTACTGACACCACTTGCTGCTGATATCCGCCGCATACTGGCATCCCGGAATCCGTACTGCAGAAACTCATTTTCTGCACTTTCGATCAGCGATTTCGTCACTCCTGCTGTTTCATGTCTCATAAGCTTCTCCTTTTAATAACACTGTTATTATAACACCGTTATTTTATTTGTCAATAAAGTTCCATATGCTTCTTTGATAAAAAATCTCTATCTGATCGTCTATATACTACTTATACTATAATAAAAATCATGCAAGAGCCAAATCTGATATCTGGCTCCTACATGATTTTCATATTCTCTGTTTTCCGATATTCTATTTACAGAGCAGCTTTGATTGCTGCCATCAGCTCATCATAGGTCTCATATGCCGGCAGCTCCGGATGATCCTTCTTGATCTGCTCGGTACTCTTGAACAGGAAGCCTGCCTTACTTGCCTGAATCATACCCAGATCGTTGTGGCTGTCACCGCTGGCGATCGTCTGATATCCGATTGACTGCAATGCCTTTACGGTTGTCAGCTTAGAGTTCTCGATCCGCATCTTAAATCCGGTAATCTCTCCGTCCGGTGCTACCTCCAGAGAATTACAGAAGATGGTCGGCCAGCCAAGCTTCTTCATCAAAGGACCTGCAAACTGGGTAAAGGTATCACTGATAATGATCACCTGGGTAATGCTTCTTAATTCATCCAAAAACTCTTTTGCACCCGGAATCGGATCGATCTTCGCAATTGTCTCCTGAATCTCCTTCAATCCCAGACCGTGCTCTTTTAAGATTCCGATTCTCCAGTTCATCAGCTTCTCATAATCCGGTTCATCTCTGGTCGTTCTCTTTAACTCCGGGATTCCGCTTGCCTCTGCAAATGCGATCCAGATCTCCGGAACCAATACACCTTCTAAGTCTAAACATACGATATTCATATCCATTTTTCATTCCTCCGCTGTTATTCTTTAAGTACATGCATTAAGTATAACCCAGACTACCTCTGCCCGCAACCTATAAATCCTTGAGTTTCCGCAGTTTTATCCACAACTACTGAAACTCAAGAAGACAGATGTGCATTGCTTATTTTTCCATAATACTGTACAATCATACAAAATATATTTTAATTATTAATCTGGGAGGCAACTAATGAACTGGATGGAAGGTCTGCAAGCTGCAATTAACTATATAGAAGAGCATCTCACCGAAAACGAGGCCCTTTCTCCTGCGTCCATTGCGGCGGCTGCCTATTCTTCTGAGGATAATTTCAGAAAAATCTTCCATCTCGTCACCGGATATACAATCGGTGAATATATCAGAAACCGGCGTTTATCATTGGCCGGCGAAGAGATCCTGCTAACCGATCACCGTATTCTCGACATCGCCATCGCTTATGGTTACGACTCTGCCGAAAGCTTTACCAAGGCATTTTGCCGTTTTCTTCTTCCCGTCGGATCGGACAACTCTTAACCATTCCAAACAGGCATTCTTATCTTTTTCCTGCTATGCTATAAAAAAAGAAAAGGAGCCTACTGCTATGAAAACTACTACTATGAAAAAGAAATTTTATGCCTGCATACTTATTATTTTGCTGGGATCTTCTCTCTTTACCGGCTGCCAAACCGGTCCGAATCGTCCGATTGCCACAACCCTTCTACCGGAAGAACGCGATAGCATCACCATTGGTCCTCTCTCTCCGGATCATATTTATTACAATGAAGTAATCGGTCTGGATCCTAACTGTAAGAACTACATTCAAGAACTATCCATTTATGACGCAGAGATTGACGACACATTTATCGTACACATTTCTCTGCCTCCAAATTATGATGAAACCCATTCCTATCCGATGATTGTTATGACAGATGGTGTATGGCGGCTGAGTGATCATCCCGAGCTTCGTCCGCTTATGGTAAATGGCACCATTGAAGATATCATAATGGTCAGCATTGGCTATCCCAATGACTACGATTATCAAACGATCCGGGAACGCGACTTGGTAGACGCACCAGATGCTTATCTCCATTTTATCGTCGATAATCTGGTCCCATACCTGGAAGAAATCTACTCTGTGGACTCAGAAAACATGACACTTACCGGACATTCTCTCGGCGGGTACTGGGCATATTATGCTCTATTTCACAGCGATACGATTGGAAAAAATACCTTTCAGAATTATTATGTCGGAAGTCCTTCCATGTGGGCTTCTACTGATGGCACCACAATGACTGCCTACGAAGAAGAGTATTACACAAGAAATCAGACCTTAAATGCAAATGTATATATTACCGTCGGTTCAGAGGAGGTTACCACCTTCAAAAACGCTGCTTACCGGTTTTATAAGCATCTAACTGAACGCAACTATAGCGATTTAACCCTAAAATACGAAGAAATAGAAGGGTACGACCATAATACAGTCTTCAAGCCTTCTATTAAAAATACACTACTTATGTTCTATGGAACCAATGCGGAATAATTATTCTACGGTTCCACACAACTCAAGATAAATCCGAATCTAATTTTACATTTTTCTGGTTGTGAAATCAGCTGTTTTTTGCTATAATCACTTCGGTTAAAAAAGAACCTTATCTTAATTTCTAATATCAGGAGGTGAGTTTTATGGATAGTTGCGATTGTATAGGTCGAAGTCAGTTATGTGATGCATCAGCATATAGAAGAATGCAGCTATTCATAAAACAGAACTAGCTACATTCTGTCTTGTTATGCTCCGGCATCACACCGGAACGTTCCGGAGATAAGGAGGCAGAAATGAAAAAAGAAATCACAACCAGAACCGATTATACAAATGAACTGATCAAAATCATCCACACTACAAAAAACGATACCAGTCTGTTGAAAAGACTGTCCGATTATCATGAGCGTGATATTGCAGAGGCGATCACCCGGCTTACAGAGAACGAGCGCAAGCACCTTTACCGGATTCTTGGTGTTCAGCGGGTGGCAGAAGTCTTCTCCTACCTGGATGATGTCGAGATCTATCTGGAGGAACTGCCGGTAGAGCGTGCTGCCAAGGTCGTTTCCTACATGGATGCGGATGATGCTCTGGACGTTCTGGATTATCTTCCGGATGAGAAGAAACAGGAAATCGTCAAGCTGCTGGATGAAGATGCCCAGAAGGATGTTCGGAAGCTGCTTTCTTACGATGAGGATGAGATCGGAAGCTGTATGACGAACAACTTTGTCTGTATTCCGGATACGCTTACCATCCGTGCAGCCATGAGTGCGCTGGTAAAACAGGCCGGTGAACATGATAATATTTCCACGATCTATGTCATGGATCAGGACGAAAAATTCTCCGGTGCGATCGACTTAAAGGATCTGATCATTGCCCGCGAGAATGATAATCTCCGGGATATCATCAGTAGTTCTTATCCATATGTGTTAGAGCATGAAAAAATTGACGTCTGTATCGAAAAGATTGCAGATTATGAAGAAGATTCCCTGCCGGTTCTGACCGAAGACGGCCGGATTGCCGGTATTCTGACTGCGACCGACATTGTAGAGCTGGTCGATGATGCTATGGGTGATGACTATGCAAAGCTGGCCGGTCTGACTTCTGAGGATGACCTGAAGGAGTCCACGCTGACCAGTATGAAGAAACGTCTGCCATGGCTGATCATTCTGTTATTCCTTGGAATGGCAGTTTCTTCTGTGGTCGGCATCTTTGAATCTGTAGTTGCCGTTCTTCCGATCGTGATCTGCTTCCAGTCTCTGGTCCTCGATATGGCAGGAAATGTCGGAACCCAGTCACTGGCTGTTACCATCCGGGTTCTCATGGATGAGTCCCTGACTGCCCGCAAGAAGCTGGCACTACTCTGGAAGGAAGTGAAAATTGGATTCTTAAACGGTGCAAGCCTTGGTATCATGGCTTTAGTATTCCTTGGCATTTATATCCATCTGTTTAAGGGCTATGCATGGATGCCGGCTTTTCTGATCTCCGGCTGTGTCGGTGTATCACTGATCGTTGCAATGGTGATCTCCAGCATGATCGGAACCGTGATCCCGATGTTCTTCCACAAGATCCATATTGATCCGGCGGTTGCTTCCGGACCACTCATTACAACGGTCAATGACCTGGTTGCAGTTGTCACCTACTATGGATTAGCAATGGTATTTCTGGTTAATATTTTCCGGATTGCCGGTTGATTTCGCCGGGAGCCATTACTCCCGGTTCTTCAGTACCTCCGCAGGAATCATTTTCCGGATTCTTCGGACAAGCAGATGATTGATGATGAAGTACAGGATAAACACCAATGCGAATATTCCCAGATAAATCCATACAGAGAAGGATTTATCAACACCACAGGCTACATTTGGTGTAAATGCCGGTTCATAAATGGCATCCATGATCATTTTTCCGAGAGGAACCGAGAGCAATGCCCCAATGGCGATCACATAAAAGTTACCGTCTAGGTACATCTTCTTCAGCTCCTTATCCCGATATCCGAATATCTTGATCAGTGAAATACTGAATGCGGAACGATCGATCATCACCTTCATCATCAGATACAATACAATCGCAAATATGATAACAGACACCATCCCCAATGTAATGATCATTCCCTGCATCTGGTTTACAAAGATACCGGCTGCTTTCTCCACATCCGTCTTTGTTATTGTAGAATATAACCGTCCGGATTCGATTCCAAGGTCGTGATCAGAGAACACCACATTATAATAATCATCCGGCTCTCCGAAAAGCTCCAATGCCTTATCATATGGCATAAATACCATGAAGGACGGGGAATACTGCGTAATGTCATATATCTCAAATGCATATAACTTATCCGCTTCTTCATCCTTTAAGGTAATCACATCCCCTACCTTCAGACCATATTTGTAGGCAATGGATGAACTGATCACCACCTGACTGGCGGTATCCTTCAGATTCACATCAAAGAACGGATTATCCTCTGTAATTCCAAGGACTGTCACATCAAAGGTATAACCGTAAATGGCTTTTTTCATTGTCTTCGCATATGCCTTATATCCCCCTTTCGGCACCTCCTCTGACGGATATTTATAGGTATACATATACTCGTATTTTGTATCCTGTGGATACTGTATGCGCACAGTATCGCAGTACACAAATATTTCCATTGCCATGATTGCGATCAACAGGCTGACAAACATTCCGAACACAACCGTAAATGCCGTTCTTCTCTCCCGGATGATCTGACGCAGTTTGAATAACCGCATAAACTTCATATGCTTTAACTTAAAATCATTTCCCTTACTTACCTTCTGCTCGTTCTTAATCAGAGTCAGCACCGGCTTTGACAGTCGTTTATTGATAACCAGACTGGTTACGATCCAACAGATCAACGGTGGCGCTATCACTCCGTAAATCAACAGATATGGCATTATTATTACATTCAGATCCGGCAAAGAATAGTAATTATAACAATCCTGCATCTGTACCCTTACGCCGACTTTACTGTACCCGATCAGAGTACCGATCACACCGGAAACCGCAGCAATGACGGTCGGCAGCATTACATAATGGTTCATCAGGTCCCGCTTCTTTACCCCCAATGCGTATAATGCACCGATGACGGAACTCTCCCGGTCAATGGAATGTACCACGAATACAGATAATACATAGGAAATCAAAACCAAAATAATACAACCCGCAATGGTTCCGACGCTCCGGTACAGCTCCTGATCTCCGGATGCTGCCTGAATTCTTGCGTTATCTCCTGCTTTTACAAAGGTCATCAGATTCCCGGCATCTGCGTCAAAGATTTCATCAATAATGTCATCGGTTTCATCCTTTAAGTCCTTCACACCATCCTGCAGTTCCTCTGCACCATCCGACGCCTCCGCAACGCCATCCGTATACTCGTCAACTCCATCGGCAAAGGATTTCAGTTCTTTTAATTCCAGCAGCAGATTCTTCATGGACATCCGTACCAGTGCACTGCTCTGTGCCGGAATCTGTGCCTCCAGAACCCGTTCAAAATTCTCTCTGGTCAGAGTCGGGATTCCATAGCTTCCCAATGCCTTATTGGCTTCTGACAGGTAAGAATCCAGAATCGTATCGGCTCCATCCCGTAAGGCTTCATTATTATCACTTAATTCCTTTAACCCATCCTTTAATTCCTCTGCACCATCTACCAGCTCCTGAATACCGTCACGAAGCTCATCCTCTCTGCCCAGTGTCCGGTCCCAGTATTCCTGAAAATATGCATCCTGTACATCGTCCGCTGAAAATTCCAACTCCTTTAATTCGTCTTTTAACTCGTCATCTGTCATCCTGTCATTTAAGAGATATGCATAATAATATTCTTCAGATTTCGCGCTCTTTCCTTCCTTACGCATTGCCTGATAGGTATCTGCTGTCACAAATGCAAGTCCAAAATTCTGGCTGTCACACCCGGTATCTCCCAGTGTTTTTAAGGTGCAATCATAATCCGGCACCGTACCGATTCCGACTACCCGAAAAACATGTCCACCGATCTCGATCTTATCTCCGATCTGAATCCCATTAATCTCTGCATAGCGCCGCTCCAGTACCACCTCATCCTCTGCTGCTGCCGGGCTGCCTTCTTTCAGTGTAATCTGATTGATTTCCTCCCGGTTTTCAAACAACCGCAGTGTCTTGGATTCTTCTACGGTATAATCCAGAAAAAACATTTTCTCCAGTGTAATACCCCGGGCTCTCAGATCTTCCTCTTCGCTTTCCTTCATCGGCACGAACAGGGAAAACTCACCATCCTCTGCATGAGCATCTGCATCTGCCTTTAAGCTCCCCCGGATAATTGTTTCTGCTGCTCCCAGCATGCTGATGACCAGATACATACTTAAGATGATCAGAAATCCAAGTGCTAGATACCGGGCAATATTTGTCTTAAAATCACGTAAAATTCTTTTTCGTAATACTTTCTGCATCTTATAAGTCCTCCAATTCTGCTGCCGGTACCTTCGTCTCGTTACGGTAATTCTTCCGGATCAGACCATCCTTTAAGATAATAACCTGATCTACCATATCTTTGATCGCATTATTATGTGTAACGATCAGCATGGTCGTACCATACTGCGCATTGATTTTTTCAAGCAGAACGAGAATATCTCTGGAGGTCTTGGAATCCAGTGCTCCGGTCGGCTCATCACAGAGCAACAGCTTCGGATTCTTGATCAGTGCTCTGGCAATCGCACATCGCTGCTGCTGTCCACCGGATAACTGCGCCGGGAACTTGTTCTGATGCTCTGTCAGTCCCAGAATATCCAGCAGCTCATCCATATTTAACGGATTCTCTGTCAGATATTCACATACCTGTATATTCTCCCGCACTGTCAGATTCGGAACCAGATTGTAGAACTGGAAGATAAATCCCAGATAATCCCGCCGGTAATCGGAAAGCTCCTCCGGCTTTAATCCGACCATTTCTTTTCCATCCACCTGAATGGACCCGGAATCTACCACGTCCAGACCACCGATGCAATTAAGCAGAGTTGACTTTCCTGATCCACTGGTTCCCTGTATTACACACATACTCCCCTGATCAACGCCGACTGTAACCCCTTTCAATACCTGAATAAAGCTACCACCTTCGCCGTAACTCTTCTTAACATCTGACACCTGAACATACATGATTCTTTCCTCCTGTTTTATAATTCTTTTGTTTTTTGTGTAAACATAACACTGTTATGTTTTGTTATGTAATTTAGCTATGCCTGATTGCCGGACATAGCCTGTTTCTTCCTCTTTAAATCGATTTTTACTTTCTACGAAATAATGCTTCCCACCCGGCCAACAGATAATCCAGTACCTGATCCATATGCTTGAGTGCCTTTTCTTCATTCCGCTCGTGAAGCAGTATATGCACATAGGCATCCAGCTCAATATGGATCACCCAATGCAGAATGTAATCATCCGGTGGCTGTACCCCCAGCTGTTTCGCCTGCTCCTGTGCCAATGCACGCTGCCCGTTTTCAAACAGATCCACAATCTCATCCAGACAATTCTCATACCGGGATCCCTGACTATTCGTCAAAAGCATCTGACAGATATCATAATTCTTATATAATACATGAAGAATCTGCTCGGTTGCATTATGATCATCATGCATATTATCCTTATCCGCTCCCGGAAGATTCTGCAGCATCATCAACTCCTGCCGCACATGCTGCTCTGCCATTTCCCGTATCTGATCTAAGGTCGGCTGCACGATGGCCGAGAACAAATCCTCTTTATCCTGAAAGAAAAAGTACAAGGCTCCGGTCGTCACACCTGCCTTCTTACAGATGCTGCGCAGGGAGGTCTTCTGATAACCCTTTTCCAAAAACTCCTCTCTTGCACACACAAGGAGACGTTCCTTTGTCTCATGATCATTCTTCATATTTCTACCTCAATCTATCTACCGCTTCTACATAACATCGTTATGGTAGCATAACAGTGTTATCCTGTCAAGCAGGAACTTTCATCAAAATCCATTTATTATTCTGGCAACCATTTCCACTTCTCTGATCATTGCCTGGGTTCTGCACAAGGTCATGCACATTCTCGGAAAGATATCCGGAAGCATAGCCTTTAGTTCCGGAACGGCTTTCCGTTTTGCAAACAAATACTCTCTTCCTGAAGCATTGGATAATGAATCAGTTCCTTACTATCCAAGTTCTCCCTGTGCATATCCACCGCCGTAATCTGATGGTTCGTATAGGTGGTATAGTAATAAATCCCTTTCTGTGCATTCCAGCAGGAAGTATAAATGGTGATCTCATATTTTTCCTCTGCCACCTCACAGCATCCCCTCTGCTGATCCACGGCTCCGAGAATATGGAAAAACTGCCCCACACTCTCCGGTTCCCCTGTTCCGGATACTGCATGCAGCTTCACAAATGCAACTCTGACAAACCGGGATGAAGAGGACAGATCTCCCGGAAGACCGATTGCACCCATGCCACGACTATACGGCTTCAGATCTATCTGCTTCGCAAACTGATTCTCCGGCTGTTTCGGTGACAAATGCATATAGGCATTCAGTTCGAACATCTGCTGCTCAAACGGTGGGTTATTCGTCAGGACGCCAACCGGATTCTCATAAATCTTAAGTCCATCTGCAACCGACTCCACCGTGATCGCACCACTCCGATCCGCAATGATCCAATGCAACTGTGCCGCCGGAAACCGGTCACTATACGGGGTTCCTGTCAGATTCATTTCCTCCAGCAGTCCCTTCGCCTCATCAAGTGTTGCACACTGGCTGAGCACCCATGGTATAAACTCATACTGTGCTACATTTCTACGTCCTTCTTCCGGTTGTGCATAGACGGCATTTCCCACAAAATTCAGCCCTGCCATCCCCAGACCTTTTTCATTCACCGCATCATAATATAACGGATACCGGTCTGCAACATGTGCCATCCCTATGATCGCATAATGGCTCTCCCGCCTGCCGTCATAGCGGAAATCAAACGGATAATTCCGCGGTGTGATCGTAATCTCTTCTCCATAAGAAAACTCATAATCCAGAGTCCGTCCCATATAAAAGTCCTTTGTCTGATAAGTTGCTGCTGTACACATGTCAATCTCCTCGTTTCTTTCCTGTTCTTTTATTATTCTGCTGCTACTGTTATGCCATTTAATTGTACTGTCATCCTATTATTTAGTATCAAAGATATGCGTTTCTTTATTCATGGTATTTCAGTTATGGCCTTTTGTCAAACGAACTTTACACATTCACTCACATACCAACCGATAAAACTGTGCTCTGCTCCCGCAAAATTCCTCCCGGAATGAATTTACAAACCCGACCGTCTATGCTAAGATTTTCAAAGAACTATCATTACTGATAAAGGGAGTTAATTATGATATTATATTGTGCGAACTGCGGAAAAGCTCTAGTCTATAATCCCGCAAAAAACAAAATGGAGTGTCCAAGCTGCGGAAGTCTTTTTGATGCGGAACGGACTCCGGAACCGGAAGACACGATGGAATGTAACATTTACACCTGTACCGCCTGCGGTGCGGAACTTGCTATCAACGGCGTGGAGTCTTCCACCTTCTGTGCCTACTGTGGGCAGCCGACCATCATATTCAGCCGGGTCTCTTCTGAAATCAAGCCGAAATATATTCTTCCTTTCTCCGTTACAAAGGATCAGGCTGTAATTGCAATCCGTCAGAAACTGAAAAAGGGATTCTTTATTTCCAATGAGATTAAGAACTTTGATGTAGAACGGGTACGGGGAATCTATATCCCGTACTGGTTGTTTGACATTCATTATGAAGATAAGGTCTATCTGAGCGGGACAAAGGGTTCCGGTGATAATGAGCATGATGTCTTCTTCTACCGGGAAGCGGATTGTAACTTTAAGCAGCTGACACTGGATGCATCCGGGAAATTAGCAGACGAATCTTCACAGAGACTGGAGCCATATGATACTCATGCACTTCAGCCGTTTGATATCAGTTACCTGTCCGGATTCTATGCAGATCGCTATGACGTACCGGCAGAGCAGTTACATCCACTTGCGATCTCCCGTGCGGAGAATCTGTTTAATACTGCGATCAAGGATACTGTACATGCCAATAACGTAACTATCGTTCAGAACGCCCCAGAACGTCAGATTCTGAAAGCCGACTATGCTATGCTGCCGGCCTGGTTTCTGACCTTCCGTTACCAGCAGAAGCCATATACCATATTAGTGAACGGACAGACCGGAAAGGTTGTCGGTGGTGTTCCATATAACAAATCAAAGGTAGCTGTCTGCTTTATTTTAACCGGATTGGCAGTCTCCTTTTTTGCCTTTTTAATCATTTACGGACTTTTCCTTATGGATATGATCGATTCTCCGGGAAAATTTGTTTTTGATGTTCTTATTGTTACCGGCATCTTCGTTGGTATCGGTATCGCTAAGTTTCATAAAGTAAAAAAGAGTGTGGAATTGACAGAAAGCAAAACTACAGATTCATATGTAAAAGATCGACAGGAGGGAATATAATATGGGATTCGGAGCATTTATTTTAGGCAATCTACTGGGATTCGGCTTCGCATTTATGCTGGTCGGCATTCTGGTAAAACGTTCCAACGACCACGGAGACAGCAAGGGAACTTTTCTGGATTTTAACTCTCAGCTTCTGCACGTCACCGTAAAGCGGGATGATGTATGCGATCCAAAGGATCTTGATTATATTGCATCATTAAATAATAGGAAATAACTACAGCTTTCATTTATACAAAAATCCCCCCGGCATAGCCGGGGGCAGGCTTTCATTTACAGAGAGCTCTTATATGGTGCAATTGATTTTAATGCAATTTCCAGTTCCCGCATTTTTATCCCTCCTTCATTAATTGACAATCAACCAGCAGTTCACCTAAGGCCACTACATCATACTTATTCATACACTGTTCCTCCTAAGACATAGAGATATCATACTTCACAATATCGGCAATCACAGTTCCATCGCAATAGAAACTGATTGCATCAGCTTCCATTGGTGTGTAGAATGTATTGCTAAATACCTGTTCTCCATCATTCAGGAAAATCTCCGCAGAATATTTATCCATTATCATCCGGATCTTACATGTTTTCAGTGTAGTTCTTGCATTTACTCTCCGAATTGATATGGCATCACGTACCATCCCGGAATAGGTACGATCTATCTCTATCTGATTCTTATCTCTCCGAATTGTAAAGCTGGTCTGATACTTCTCATTCTGTGCAAAAGCAATCGTAAATTCCCGATAATCTCCGCTCTGTATCTCTATTGTCATGTCCAAAATCCGTCCTTCAATACCAGCCAGCTGTCGCATGCCGCTTATTCTTTTACCTTTATAAACAACCTCATTCTTATGATAGTTTTCAAGCTCACGAACCGGGTTCTGCAACAGCCTGCCCTGTTTTAACTGCAGTTCTCTAGGTATCGTCATCATGCAGGCCCACTTCTGATCTGCCGGACGAATATTGGAATCCCATGACTGCATCCATCCGATCAGAATCCGTCTTCCATCTGAAGCCAGCATTGTCTGCGATGCATAGAAGTCCAGTCCATCATCCAGAGAATGCACATCCTGATAGTGAAAATTATGCTGTGCTCTGTCATAAACGCCCATATAATATACAGAATTATTACCATTATGAAACTCCTGATCTGCACACAGATCCTGTGGCGATGTAAGCAATATATAACTGCCATCCAGGCAAAAGAAATCCGGGCACTCCCACATACTTCCCAGTGTACCGTCCTGATCACTGGCCAGTACTGACACATACTGCCATTCCATAGAATCTTTTGAGAAAAACAATACTACCTGTGGCTTCCCCTGATCCGTTTTGTTTCCTGCCACCATATAGTAGCCATCTTCTTCTTTCCAGATCTTCGGATCCCGAAAATGTTCCCTACTGAAGTGTTCCGGCAGCATTTCTCCGGTTATAACAGGATTCTGCTCATATTTCCTATATTGTTCACCATCGCCCCACGCAAGGCACTGATTCTGGTAAGTCTTCTTTTCTCCGTCTTCTTCTTTCTCTATAACTCCGGTATATACCAACAAATGTCCCTTTTCAGTCTCAATTCCAGAACCTGAAAAACACCCTGCATCATCATAGGACTGATCCGGAGCCAGTGCTACCGGAAGTTCTGTCCACCTGATAAAATCTTCTGTTTCACAATGCCCCCAGTGCATAGGTCCCCAGATCTCACTATATGGATGGAATTGATAAAACAAGTGTACCTTTCCCTGATAAACAGAAAATCCATTAGGATCATTCATCCATCCACAAGGTGGTGTCACATGAAACATTGGCAATTCATCTTTCGATACATGATTTTCCTCTTTATAGCTATTTGCTTTACTCAATTTATCCATACATATTCCTCCTATACTTCAATCGCTTCCTCTGTTTCGTTATCAAAGAAATGCATCCGGTGTAGTACAAACACAAATTCCAAGTATCAACTTGTCACCATGTGCACGCAGCTTTTCTGCCAATTCTTCTGTAATCTGCATCTTATTATCATCTGCTAATACACTCTGAGCACCATCTAGCAATAGTGCATAAATAATGATAACCGGTATTGTAACCAGTGTAATAACCGCCAGAGTCTGTCCCATTGTTGTATTATCATTTGATGTGATTGCATTCAGGCCAATCTGTGCAGTCAAAAGATCACTGGATGTAAACACCAGAGATGTCCACGGATAAACTGACTAAGGTCCTGGCTAATGGAAAGAGTGAATTCGTTGGTATTCTACTTCCAAATCTATTTCTCCATTATTATTCAGAAATGTTAAATCAAATTCTATCTACCTATGAGACATTTGGATACAAATTTCTTGTATTTACCGGTAACGATTCTGGAGATATTGAACGAAAGTATTTGCAGGAATTACTTGCTTATAAGATAGAAGGTCTCATCGTGCTGATCCACACGATTTCTTCTGCAGAACTGACTTCCTATCCATCTGTATCTAGAATTGACAATACCTTTTCAAATAAGCTCTCCGTGCCAATTACCACAATACATAACTTCTCTCTGGTGCGTGAGACACTCTGAAATAAAAGTCTGTAATAGCTGTAGTCCGGATTCGGGTGTGCATTTCCCTGCAGAACCCCTTCCGCATTATATCGAAAATGATTGGTCAATGTGATGATCACATTCTCAAACTCCATGCCTGCCGTCTCCGGTGCACAGATATCACCCGGACAACCCTCGATCGGATCATCATATTCAATAAACGTGTATCCCCTCTGTTCCCGGTAATATAGAATAATCTCCCGTGCCTCTGCCGCATCCCGTGCATACAATACATCCACATTTTCATAGGTATAATGCACATGCTCGCCTCTGCAGTTTAAATCAAGCAATGTGCGGATAAATGCATTCATCTCCCGATTGCTCCGAATCCGGCCGGACAGCTTCTGCTCCTGAAAGTCCGGCAATTCTGCAAGTTTCTCCGGAATGTTCCTGCGCTTCTCGCTCTTGGACAATATCTGATAATAATCATAAGAAAAGATGCACATTCTGTGGGACTCTGAAGGTGATTCTTCCGTAATCCGCATCAGCCGGTCTAACATTTCCACCGACATCCGCTGAGCTTCATCCACCAGAAAGAATCGATATCCGGCAAGGTCTATCTCTGCAACCTCCGTCTCACTATAAATGTCCACCCGTGGCATCATGTGGTTCAGGCAGCTATGCCCCTCACTCAGCATTCCGCAATGAATGATACAGACGCTTCCCTGCAAGGCTAACTTCTTTGCCAGATCATAAAGCAACAGCGTTTTCCCGGTTCCGGCAATTCCGGTAATCCCATAAAACTGTGACATTCCTTCCAAAATCGTCCGACGTATCATCTCCTGCTGCTGCGTCAGGAAATAGCGATTTTCTAAAAATTCCTGTGGCATATTTAACGGCGAGATCAAATAATCCTTCGCCCGCATCAGCCGGTCCAGATTCTCCCGTTCATATTCCGTAAACTGTCTCATGTCCAAAATCAGCTCTGAAAAATCTGCCGGAATCAGATGTCCATCCTGCAAGGTATATAAAAGACCGGTCTCTTCCACATAGGTATATAGTCTGAGAACCGGTGCCAGCGGATTCAGATAATATTGATTCTTCAGAAGCTGCTTCTCCATCTTCTCTTCAGAAACGCTCTGACTCTTTAGCTCAATATTCAAAACCTTCTGTCCGGTACATACCTTTAACAGATCAAATTCCTTTCCAATCTGATGTATCGTATAGGAATAAAAAAAACCCTCCAGCTCTGCAAGGGTGACGCCTCTTTCCAGAAGTACTTCGACAAGCGTTCGAAGACTCTGAAACTCACATTCCTTCACCCGTACCCGTTCATGCCTGGCCGAAAGGATATTCTCAAATACTGTATATGTTGTTTTGTCCTGATTTCTGCTAAGCAGATACAAATTAACCGCCCTCATATACATCTCCCCCGGTATACGATCTGCTTCTCTCAGGTCGATCACCGCAAATCATTACTGTAAATTTATCATCTATATAATCATACCATCTATCCGGGAGATATTCAACTAAAGTATAGGCACGGGTTCTTTTATCCTACATGCTTTTCTATCATTGCCAGGATATTCTCCTGCCTTGCCGGCTTCAGGATATATCCATTCGGCTTCAACGTCAGAATCTCCTGAATATAGTTCCGATCTGCCACTGCTGACAACAGCACAACCGGAAGGCTGGAGAATTTCTCATTTGCCCGAATCGCACGCAATACCACTTTCCCGTTTATACCCGGCATTTCATAATCCAGAAATACAAGATCCGGTCGATCCTGCTGCATCAGTTCAAAAGCCTGTGCTCCGGATACCGCAAGGGATACCCGGTATTTATCACTTACCAATGACTTCATACTCCGTAATAAAAGCGGATTATCATCTACAAATAAGATATGCTTTCTTCTGTCCTTTTTATCCTGTACAACAGTTTCACATTCTACATACTCTACGCCCAGTCTTTCACAGATTGCCCGGACAATCTCCGGATTTTTAACCGGCCGGAAAAGCTTCTGAACGTTAACTGTTTCCGCATCCAGTCCATACTCCCTAAACTCATATTTACTCCCGATTATAACCGCAGGCATACTTTCCTTTCCCTCCAGGAGTGTCTTCAGATGCCTTACATCTGCATGATTCAACTGGTTCAAAAATATGAGTACGATATCCGGTTCAAAAATATGAATCAGTTTCTCCGTATATTCTTTATCGGCTGCGCATAATTGCACCTGAAAGTGTGGCAGCATCTCCTCGTTCAAATTCTTTGCAATTCCATTCATTTCAGCAATAAACAATACTCGTTTCATGTAAATTCTCCCCCTATCATTTGTACCGGTATTTCTTTCCTATCTGATAGAAATCAGCTTATTTTCTTTTGCGGTCCTGACCGCCTGCTGCCTTGTCTTTACCTTTAATTTTGTATATATATTCTTAATGTGAAATTTCACCGTATTGATACTGATCTCCATAAAGTCTGCAATTTCCATATTTGATCTCTCATCTGCAAGCAGGCACAGAATCTCTTTCTCCGTCTCCGTTAATGACGGATAATCTTCTTTCGCCTTTCTTAAATAATCCGGATACAGCAATGCCATTTTCTTCGATAACTGAATCAGCTGATTCAGATACTCATCATCCTTCTGCCGTTCCTTTCTATAGTTTCGCAGCAGAAAATAGACCTTTTCTCCCTCATCTGCTACCAACCGGTCAAACCGTCTCTCCTGAATCACCGGCAATATATGATCCAACAGGCTATATGCCTCCTCCGGTTTTCCATCCAGGAAATAACTGACTGCGCACAACAGGTCCATTTCACATAAATCCATTGTACGGCCTCCTTTTCTCAACGGCTCTCTTAAATACTCTGCCAGTGAAAGCATTGCCAGATATCTTTCCTCCAGAATATATGCCCGCATCTTGATCATATACTTGTAGGTATCGAGCATACACAGTTCCCCAAGCTCGTTAGGTGCCTCCTGCTCCATCCAGTCGGATACAGTCTGAACATCCCCGTCATACATGAGTCCATGTACCTTCATTGCTCCATAATTCTCCAACAGCCACCGGCTTTTCCCCGCATATAATCGCTGATAGATTTTATCCAGCATCGGATATACAACTGCAATCTGACCTGTTGCAATCATAATCTTCATCTGCAGACTCAGTGCAATAAACAGTACAGCAATCTCACCCTCTCTCTCAATGAATGGGATACAACCGACTAATGTCGTGATTGCCTCAAAGCACTCATTCCTCTGATAGCAGATCTCTGCATATGCAATCTCTGCCATACCGACTGCGCTGTCACCGTAAAACTGTCTCATGTATTGCTTTAACTGCTCTTTCTGTTCCCGAATCCATGTCCCATACATGGTAAAATCACGAAATCCGTTTACCAGTGTCAACCTGCCGGCTGCCAACGGTAGATTCGGCAGAAAGCCCTGCGTACGCTGCAGGTTCGTCAGCTTTTCCAGTGCCCGCATTACCTTCTCCGTATCTGTACCGGGAATCATTACGTCCAGATGCAATTTCATGATCGGCTCACACTCTACACAGGCGGCATAATGCTCTGCCCGCTCCAAATCTCCATAAATCGCACTGATCACAGCTGCGGCGGTTGCCAGATACGGTGTCTGAACAATCTCCTCTTCTGTAAATATCTGCAGATATTTTCTGCAATGCTTAAATCCATTCAAGCAGCATGAACATGCCAGGATCCGACTCAGCTGATCCTTTAACGCCTCTTTATTCTCTTCCCGGACCAGTTCATCCAGCTCTTCTTCAATAAAAAACTCATTATCCCGATTCTTCATACGTTCCCCCATTTCCGTTCCCGTTTGTCTGTATGTATCATAATTTGTTTTTTTAGTGTTGTAAACTACCCGCATGGGTAGGTAAAAGATTTTAGTAATCGAATAGGCTACCGGCCACATATAAAAAGGACTCAACCTCTTGTCACCAAAGGGTTGAGTCCATAAATTCATTGAATTTTATGGGTATTTTACCTATTATTTTTACTTTTTCCGGAGGAAATGTATCACACTTTTTCGTCCAACTTAGTCATAATATAACATAGTCGAAAAACAATGTGAATCGGCATTTTTACGCATCGTACTTTATAATCTTTTCACATCTACATATGTTGTACTTTTGCCTGCTCCGATTTTCGCAATCTTTTCTTCATCAACCAACTTCTTCAAAATCCTTATAGGCCTTAATAATAGTTCCTAATGTATATTTTATAAATGGCATATAATCGTTAGAATTTTCATGCCAATCTATGGAACTATCCTGTAATACTTCATAATATGTCTCCTGCGACTTCTCTACCACCATTTCAATACTGATATATTTCCCTACCAAGTATCACTGCTGATTGATATGGGATTTTCTGCCCACCTGATAGCGGATCGGGGACACTGTTCAGATGGTCAATAACACCTATGGCCACTTGTACCCGACCAAGCACCAGGACTGTCTCTTATACACATCTCCGAGCCCACGAGACTAGGCATGATCTCG
>ENA-OZLH01000024-OZLH01000024.1-human-gut-metagenome-genome-assembly--contig:-NODE-24-length-74677-cov-12.119295_pt1 | contig 74677 bp, 71 predicted proteins | sample MGYA00244832_ERZ653776 | MGnify/ENA primary metagenome ERZ653776 (study PRJEB26926, sample SAMN06165218) | human gut metagenome | biome: ENVO:00009003; feature: ENVO:2100002; material: ENVO:00002003...
ATACAGAAGCTTTGAGGATGAAGCCGAGGAAACGGAGTCTGGAAGAACTCAGTTTAATTGATGATTTCCTATTTCAGGAGATTATATCCAGAGGAGAAGCAGGCGAAGAGATTTGCCGGATTCTACTAAGTACGATTCTGGGGCGACCGATCGGACGGGTGAGAGTCACTACACAGAAGGTATTGGCAGGTTTTGATACGAATCAGAGAGGCATCCGCATGGATGCTTACGCAGAGTCCGACGCAGAAGATGATATGAATGTGACATCGGAACTGTATGATATTGAGCCGGATACGATATATGAGAAACCGATACTCCCATGGAGAACAAGGTTATATCAAGCAATCATAGATGCAAAACAGCTGGAATCAGGCTGGGATTGCAGTAAGCTGAAGAATGTGTACATCATCATGATCTTGCCATATGATCCATTTGACGAAAATCGGATGGTGTATACTGTAAAGAATCAGTGTGTGGAAGCACCGGATATGGAGTATGAGGATGGCATCTGGCGAATCTATTTATATACGAAAGGAACTGAAGGAAATCCTAGTCAGGAGCTGCGCGATATGCTAAAATATATGGAAAACAGTATTGTCGAGAATGTAACGAATGCGGACATTCGGGCAATCCATGAGCAGGTAGATGCGGTGAAACGGGATAAGGAAGTAGGTGTTCAGTATATGAAGAGCTGGGAACGAGAAATGCTGATACGGGAAGAAGGAAAAGAAGAGGGCAGAGAGGAAGGTAGAGAAGAGGGAATACAGTGTTTAAATAAATTAATTATTAAGTTAACCGAGGATGGTCGAGCAGACGATATAGTGAAGGCGGCACAGGACGAAGTTTACCAGAAACAGTTGCTTGAGGAGTATGGACTGGCAGACAAGTAAATAAGGCAAAGATTATTACAGACCGGTATGTGTTATGCATACCGGTCTTTTTTTTGTACATGGACATGATATGTCGTTATCCGATTCTATAATGAGCTTATGAAAAGGTTATTACAAAGTATTGCTGATAGCTTATAGGAAAGGATTGGTTGAAGTATGAGTGAGATGACCAACATAAAGTATCCACTGATTCCGGATGCGGATAGTTCTTTGAAAGATATTGTAGTACATAGAGCAGAAGAATTATATGGTTGTCCCTTGCCGGATGAAATTTCGGATAGGATCGAATGGGAATTGCAGGCGGTAAAGAATGCAGGGAACGCAACGATATATTTGCTGTTAAAGAAAGCAGTAGAAGGTGTGGGATTACAACCGGAAGAAATGATTGTAGAAAATGCCGCAGGTAATTCATTTCTGCTGTACTTATGTGGGATCGGGGATGTGAATCCGGTCGAGTATGGTATGCCGCCGGAGCGGACCTATGGAGTGAAGCAGGATAAGCCGTTATCAATCAACCTGGAGATTCCGGTGGAACTACAGGATTCAATCATTATGCACCTGGGGCAATCAGAGGGCGTGGGGGCAGCAATCCATCCCGGAGTAAGTGCAGTCGTGCCGGGAAATGTTGCTCTGCCGTTCGGATGTGCCAGGAGAATCATAAGAGAACAGGTACCGGGAGACGAGATATGGAATGAGACTCCGCCGTGGTGTGATGCTTTATCGGAAGGCATAGATAATTCCGGGATACAGACAGAAATAGAATGTCTGAATCAGGATAGGGTGCTTCTGATTCCGGAAGGTGAAAAGATTACGATTCAGACCCTGTTTTCACAGGAGTATTTTAGTCTGGGTGTTATAGGACGTAGCTACTTGCAGAGTACCTATGATCTGTATCGCGAGAAACATGTCAATCCGGCGGAGATCTCATTTCAGGATCCGGAGATTTTACAGGCATTTGTGAACCCGGAAAGAATGCAACAGGCATTAAGTCATTCCTTTCTGCCGGTTCCGGCAATAGAAGTGATACAAGAAGCCTTCAAGTGGACGAAACCGGATTCCTTCTATGAACTGATGCGGCTCATAGCTTTGATTGTGAATCCCAGAGTCTGGAAGACGTATACTGAGCCACAGCTGAAGTCGGGAGCTGACTTACAGGATTTGATTGCATTTTCAGAGGAATTGGCGGTACGTCCGGAACAGAGTGCGGAACATGTGAGGTTTCTGTTTCCGCAATCACATATTCTGGCACAGGGACGCAATGCATGGCGATGGATGTATTTTGAAGCATATCCGAATAAGTAGAAACGAGAAAAGCAAGGCTGAAAGTCAATGCAGGAAATGGAAAGGAGAAATCTTAACATGCAGGAAACACAATTATGTTATGAAAATGGAGAATTTCAGAGGGATGCTTTCCTTCTGGCAATTGAAAGCGGGCGGTTAAACCGCAAAGAATTACAGGCTGTGCTTTCGGAGAAGGATATCAGAACACAGTTCTTTGGCTCAGGTAGTCTTCGCAAGGAATCCAGACGATATTGGGATGATTTGTATCAGCAGGAGCTTTACTGGAAAGTGCGGGATGAAGAGTTTAATCCGGATGGTTTGTTACATCTGGAGGAAGTGAGTCGGATGAGCCGGAAACGTGAAAGATTGGACAAAATATTCCGAGTGGCATTAATGGTATTTGCAGGGCTTATGCTTGCCGAAGGATTCATACGAATTGCTTTGGCATTACATATGTGATTGCTTAGGCTGAAAATTAATCGGTTTATACCAGCAGATAGAAGGGAGAGATTCGTTATGTTAGCTATTTCTGCAGTAATCGGAGTTATATTGGGAACAATATTTTTTGGAATTTTAATGTACCTTTTTACATATTATGTACCAGCGAAAAATGCACTTAACTTTTTTGTCGGAAAATGGATGATGTGTTGTGGAGTGGGGACGTTTATTGTATATGCATTACTCACAATTGTTGGAGAGATATTAGAATCGATACTGCCGTGGCTGCTTGTGATCGGTGGAATCATAGCTATTATTATAGTGATTATAGTGGTTGTTGCTGCGGTGAATAAGGCAGCGGAAAGGAAGTCATTCGGTGAAGAAAAAATAAAAAATCCACAACCTGAGCAGTCATCGCCTGCCGGTAAAATGCAGAAAGAGGCAGGAATAACCACACCTTCAACACCACAGCCGGCGTTGGAACTGCATGAACGTCCAAATCAACAGATGGGACCAGAAGTTCAGAAGTGTCCGGAACCACAACCGGTCTCTGAGCCACAGCCAATGCTGGAGCTGCAACCGGAGCCAGAACTGCAACCGGAGCCAGAACTGCAGCCGATGTCAGAACCTCGACCAATGTCGGAGTCACAGCCGGTCTCAGAGCCGCAGCCAACACCGGGGCTACAACCAGTGCCGGCTCCACAACCGGTCGCGGGGGTGGAGCAACCGATGATACCACCACAGCAGATCAGAGAGATACCACCGCAACAAAATCAGGAAATGGTGCAGAACAGAAATGATAAAGCCTATGCAACGGTAGCATTGACGCTGGGAATCATATCTGTGGCGATGACACCTTGTGGAATTCTTGGAGGTATCCTTGGACTAATCGGCCTGATTTTTGCAGTCCTGGTAAATGAAAGGAGTGCAAAACGCGGTTGGGCAATGGGACTTAATATTGCAGGAATGAGTATAGGAATTATTGCAACCATTATTTGGCTTGGGTTATTGATGTCATAGAAGATCGTTTCAAGCTTTGGCCTATAGTGAAAAACACAAACAAATCCCAAACTGGTACTATAAAAAAGTTCAAAACTGGATATTTTAATCATACCACACTCATAGTAAACTAAGCCAATGAAAGCAGGCAGAGAGAATAAATGCTATGCGAAACAATATAAAGGAAGCGAGGGTTTACTATGAGTGAAAACACAAAAACAGTTTCAACTTCCGTAGAAGAGACTGTAACATCTGATTTAACGGGAAAAGAAACAGGAAAGAATACAAAGAATAGAGAAACTGTAAAAGCAATTACGGTGACCGGTTTGTTTATTGCACTGACACTGGTGTTTACTGCCTGTGTTAATATCAAGCTGCCATTTGGTTATGGTGGGCTGATTCATCTTGGAAACATACCTCTTTTGTTAGCAGCAATGCTTTATGGAAAGCGGACCGGATTCTTTGCCGGAGCCTTCGGCATGGCAATCTTTGATATCATGTCGAGCTGGGCGATTTATGCACCATGTACCTTCATTACCTGCGGCCTTATGGGCTTCGTTGTAGGTCTGATCGTAGAGAAGAAGAGCGGCTTCGGATTTAAGGTGCTGGCAGTTGGTGCTGCGTTACTGATCAAGCTGGCCGGTTACTATATTTTTGAAGCAATCTTCTATCATAGTCTGGTAACGCCGCTTGCATCATTCCCCGGAAATATTCTTCAGGTAGTGCTGGCAGCTATACCGGTACTGCTTCTGATCGTACCATTGGAAAAGGTACTGAATAAGACCGGTCTGTTATTTGCTAAGAAAGCAGAACAGTAGAATAACGGCAAGTATAGAAAGAAGAGGTGTGTACCATGTTGAAATTAATGACACCCGGACCAACCAGAGTACGTGAGAATGTCAGAATGGCGAGAAGTCTGGAGACGACAAACCCGGATCTGGATCCGGAGTTCTATGATTATTATAAAGATACCTGTGACCTGCTTGCAGAGCTTCTGCATACTAAGAATCCTGCATATATTTTAAGCGGGGAAGGTATTCTGGGACTGGAGGCAGCCTGTGCTTCCCTGACAGAACCGGGTGACCGGGTGCTGGTCATTGATAATGGTGTGTTCGGTCGTGGATTTGCGGACTTTGTCCGCATCTACGGCGGCGAACCGGTTCTTTATACGGTTGATTATGAGACCGAGGTTGATGCAGAGGCGCTGAAGCAGTATCTGGAGAAGGATCATGATTTTAAGTATGCGACCGTTGTACATTGTGATACACCGAGTGGCAGACTGAATCCGATTCAGGATATCTGTCCATTGTTAAAGTCTTACGGTATCTTAACTGTGACAGATGCCGTAGCATCGATGTTTGGTGATCCGGTTTATGTAGATGACTGGAAGATCGATATTGTCTGCGGCGGTTCGCAGAAGGCATTGTCTGCACCGGTGGGTCTGACCTTTGTAACCGTAAGTCCGGATGCCAGAAAGGCAATGGATGAGCGGAAGGTGCCGATTGCATCATTTTATGCGAATCTGACAACCTTTGAACATTACTATGAAGATAAATGGTTCCCTTATACCATGCCGATCAGCGATATTTACGGTCTGCGTACCGCACTGGAAAATGTAAAGGCGGATACAGAGATTTACAACAGACATAAAGAGATTGCGGAGTATGTGCGTAAGACACTGCAGGATGCAGGCTATGAGATTTACGGTAAAAACGGATTTGCGGATACCGTAACGGCAATGGTAGTTCCGGATGGTTTTACAGCGCAGGAGATTCTGGATGGTGTGGCGAAAGAAGCCGGGATTATGCTGGCCGGTTCCTTTGATGTGTTTGCCGGAAAACTGATTCGCATCGGCCATATGGGCGAGAATGCAAACATGGAAGATGTAAAACTTACACTGGAAGCATTGTTAAAGGTATTGTCGAAATCAAAATAATGGGTTATAATAAGACTTATGGTAGTGATACCAGTGAAAATCAGTGAAAGGAGTTATTGCTATGACAAAGGTAAAGATTTTATTGGATTCCATTGACAAAGTAAAGAACTTTGTAAACACATTGATCAAGTTTGACTGCGATTTTGATATCAGCTCCAGCAGATACACAATCGATGCCAAGTCTATTATGGGAATTTTTAGTTTGGATTTATCCCAGCCATTGGATATGATTATCCATAAGGATGGCGATGTTTCTGACATCATGGAAGCAATCAAGCCATATATTGTTGAATAACTCATAACAGTGAATAAGGGTGAAGGAGGAAACAAACAGCGGTTTGTTTCTTTTCTTTTTTTTAAAAATTACAGATCGTACTTACAATGATAAATCGAGTATAGGTTTCCGAAAAGTATCCGATACTAAGAAGCAGACAGTCTGAACTGTCAGGATTGATGAAATGAGGTAGTTTAAGATGAAAATCATGTTTTATGATACAAAGCCTTATGATAAGATCTGGTTTCAGCCGCTTGGTGAGGAGATGGGATATAAGATCAAGTTCCAGGAAGTGAAGCTGAATGAGGATACAGCCATCCTTGCAAAAAACTATGATGCAGTCTGCATTTTTGTGAATGATGACGTAGGGAAGGAGACGATCAAGGCACTGAAGGAGCTGGGAGTCGGGACCATCCTGCTTCGGTGTGCAGGTTTTAATAATGTAGATTTGAAGGCGGCGAAAGAGGCAGATATTAAGGTGCTGCGGGTGCCGAGTTATTCACCGGAGGCGGTAGCGGAATATGCGATGGGACTTCTGCTTACTGTGAACCGGAACATTCATCGGGCATATGTACGGACCAGAGATTTTAACTATAATATTAATGGATTAATGGGCATTGATCTGGTCGGAAAGACAGTCGGGGTGATCGGAACCGGTAAGATCGGGCAGATGATGATCGACATCCTGAAAGGCTTTAAAATGCACATTCTGGCCTATGATCCATATCCGGTGAAAGGATTGGATGTGGAGTATGTAGATCTGGATCGCCTGTTCCGGGAGTCGGATGTGATCTCCCTTCATTGTCCGCTGACGAAGGATACCAGACACATCATTAATAAGAAGAATATTGAGAAAATGAAGGATGGCGTGCTGCTGGTGAATACCTCGAGAGGTGGATTGATCAATACGGGTGATCTGATCGAGGCATTAATGGCACGGAAATTTGCCGGTGTAGGTCTGGATGTATATGAAGAAGAGGACGAATATTTCTTTGAAGATAAATCAAACGATATTATCACAGATGAAGATCTGATCCGTCTGACCAGCTTCCGGAATGTTATCCTGACCTCACATCAGGCATTCTTTACCAGAGATGCCATGGAAGCCATTGCTAAAGTGACTATGGAGAATGCCCGTGCGGTAGAGGAGGGCGCTGAACTGAAAAATCAGGTGCTTCCTTAGAAATCCATTATTGAAAAAAAGAGATATTGATAAATTAATTCGAAAAAAAGTCTTGCTTTTTTCAGGTAATGGGTTTATTTTAATTATAACAAGCGTACGGAATGTGTATGGAACAAGGGTGTTCTCTTTATTGAGAGCACCCTTTTTGTGTATGATGAACGAAATGCAGACGTTATATCCGAACGGAACTGGATTTGGCGAAGGTACATCGAATAGTTATTTCCCATCACGGAATGGCGCGGGTATGAAGTAATAGAAAGGAAGTAGAAATTATGCAAAAAGTATCAGAAATTTTTGGCTCTTATGTATTTGATGATGCGACCATGAAGGAGCGTCTTCCAAAGTCTACATACCGCGAGTTGAGAAAGACCATTGATTTTGGAGAACCATTAAACAGCGATGTGGCAGATGATGTTGCATTGGCGATGAAGGATTGGGCGATTGAATTAGGAGCAACCCATTATACACATGTATTTTTCCCATTGACAGAGACCAGTGCTGAGAAGCACGATTCATTTATTACTCCGGTAGGCGGCGGCAAAGTTATGATGGAATTTACCGGTAAGGAGTTGATCAAGGCTGAGCCGGATGCATCCTCATTCCCATCCGGTGGTATCCGTGCCACCTGTGCAGCCAGAGGCTATACAGCATGGGATTGTACATCACCGGCATATGTAAAGACCAGCTTAGATGGCTGCTCTGTATTATGTATTCCGACAGCATTCACCTCTTACACAGGTGATTCCCTTGACTTTAAGACTCCGTTGCTTCGTTCTATGGATGCATTAAGCAGAGAAGCAAAGAGGGTATTGAAATATTTTGGCAAGGAGCCGACAAAGGTTACAGCCAATGTAGGACCTGAGCAGGAGTATTTCCTGGTAGACAAGGCCAAGTATATGCAGCGTGAAGATCTGAAGCTGACCGGACGTACCTTATTCGGTGCACCGGCACCAAAGGGACAGGAGCTGGATGATCAGTACTTCGGTAACATTAAGGAAAAGGTTTCTACATTCATGAATGACCTGAATGCAGAGCTTTGGAAATACGGTATCACAGCCAAGACACAGCATAACGAGGTTGCACCGGCACAGCATGAGATCGCACCTATCTTCGGTACAACAAACGTAGCAAGTGATAACAACTACCTGTTAATGGAGACATTGCAGAAGGTAGCACTCCGGGATGATCTGGCATGTCTGTTATATGAGAAGCCATTCGCAGGTGTCAATGGTTCCGGTAAGCATAACAACTGGTCCTTCAGCACCAGTGATGGAGAGAATCTGATGGATCCCGGTAAGAATCCGGAAGACAATCTGCAGTTCCAGTTATTCCTGGCAGCTGTATTAGCCGCAGTTGATAACAATGCAGAGATTTTGAGACTGTCAGCATCCTCTGCAGGTAATGACCACAGATTAGGTGCAAACGAGGCACCTCCGGCAATCATTTCCGCATTCTTAGGTGAGCAGCTGGAGGGTGTTGTAGAGCAGATCATTGCAACCGGTTCCGCAGAACACAGTAAGCCTGCAAAGGTATATGAGTCCGGTGTTTCTACCCTGCCAAGCTTTACCATGGATGCAACCGATCGTAACAGAACTTCACCATTCGCATTTACCGGTAACCGTTTTGAGTTCCGTATGGTAGGTTCTACACAGCCGATTTCACAGCCGACTATGATGTTAAATACAATTGTTGCAAATGAGTTATCCCTGATCGCAGATCAGCTGGATGCTGCAGAGGATAAGGATGCATGCATTAAGACATTGATTCGTGACCTGCTGACCAAGCATCAGAGAATCATCTTCAACGGTAACGGTTATTCTGATGAATGGGTAGCCGAGGCTGAGAAACGTGGTCTGCCGAACATCAAGTGTCTGGTAGATGCAGTGCCATATCTGACAACCGATAAGACCATCGAAGTATTCAAGCGTATGGGTGTTATGAGCAAGACCGAGTTAGAGGCAAGAGCAGAGGTTATGCTTGAGAACTACGCAAAGAAGATCAATATCGAAGCACGGACCATGATCGAGATGTCTAACAAGCAGATCATTCCGGCTGTTATGGATTATGAAGGTAAGCTTGCAATCGAAGCAAAGAATATCCAGCTGATCGGCATTGAGCCTGCAGCACAGAAGGAGTTGATCGGTCAGATTGATGCGAAGCTTCTGGAATTAAAGGCAGCAACTGCGAAATTTACTGAGATTGTAAATAAGGCAGCAGATTATGAGGATGATATCAGCGCATGGGCTAAGTATTATCATGATGAAGTATTCCTTTCTATGGGTACGGTCAGAGAGCCTGCAGATGCACTGGAGCTTCTCGTAGCGAAGGAAGCATGGCCATTCCCAACCTACGGTGATCTGTTATTTGAGCAGTAGAGGCCGGAATCGTATAAACAGAAGCGGACATTCCGATGTCTGCCTCCCGTATAAATGAATGAAAATCAGGTATGACTTGTCATGCCTGATTTTTTTGTGAAATATGTAAAGTTAGGACTGTATAGATTGTGAAAAGTGCGGTATACTAAGAGTAAAATTATGCAGGAAAAGGAATGGATAGAATTTTGTGAATGAGGCAAGAGAAAGTAGCGGATCTACGGCATTAACGAAAATGAATATAGATGACGCACGCAGGAAGCGGATTCAGTGCTATAAGATGTGGATCGTAAGGCTGTTTTTATTGGTGACGATCCTGCCGTCGATTGCCTGTATTGTTATGCTGGTACAGGTAGGAAGATTGGAAAAGCAGGTTATGGCAGTGGCAGGTATGCAGCCGGACGCACAGACTACGATCCTGTCCAGTAAAGAAGCACTGATGTCCAATCCCAATGTAGATGTGGACAGCTTGACCGGAGATACACAGGAAGCTCCGGCGGATACGACAGAGCTTCAGGATCCGGATGACGAGACCGGGGATTCGTCGGATGGTGATGGGACAGGCACTCAGGCGGAGAAGCGGGTGTACCTGACCTTTGATGACGGACCGAGTGTATATACCGGGCAGATTCTGGATATACTGGCGGCCAATGACGTGAAGGCTACGTTTTTTGTGATTGCGCGAGAGGATGAGTCCTACTGGCCGTATTATTCCCGGATTGTAGAAGAAGGACATACATTGGGGATGCATTCGTATACCCATGATTATAATCAGGTGTATGCATCGCTGGATGCGTTCGAAGAGGATGTAGACAGCCTGTCTCAGTTTTTATATGACAGAACCGGAGAAGAAGTGAAGATCTACCGTTTCCCAGGTGGCAGCAGTAATACAGTTGCGAAGGTTCCGATGCAGGAATGTATCGCCTATCTGAATGAGCGGGGCATCCGGTACTATGACTGGAATGCATTAAATGGAGATGCGGTATCGGCAGAGCTGACACCGGATAAGCTGATTGAGAATATTATGACCAGTGTCAGACAGAATAATACATCCATTGTCCTGATGCATGATATGCAGTCAAGACATACAACAGTCGAGAGCCTGCAGCAGTTGATCGATACGTTGAAGGAAGAAGGGTATGAGCTGTTACCGATTGATGAGAATACACCATTGATTCAGCATGTTCCGTATGACACAGGATTTGGAGAGGCGGCAGATTAGAAGACATGAATTATCAGGAAGCAATGACCTATATAGAAGAGAAGAACCGGTTGGGTAGTGAACTGGGACTGACACAGATCAGAAAGCTATTGCAGCGGATGGGCAATCCCCAGAACCGCTGCAAAGTTGTGCATATCGCAGGAACGAACGGAAAGGGATCGATTCTTTCCTTTATGGATGCGGCATTACAGGATGCCGGTTACCGGGTCGGTCGGTACAGTTCTCCGACGATCTTTACATATCTGGAGCGATTTCAGATCAATGATACCTATATGTCGGAGGAACGATTTGCCGATCTGCTCAGCCGGGTGGCTTCCCATGTCTCTGCAATGGAGGCGGACGGAGAGGGAACCGTAACCGCATTCGAGTTGGAGACGGCAATCGCATTTCAGTACTTCTATGAGGAACAGGTCGATGTTGTGCTGTTGGAGACCGGCATGGGTGGCAGACTGGATGCTACGAATGTGGTAGAGCGACCGCTCTGTACGATCATTGCCTCCATCAGTCTGGATCATACAGCGATTCTCGGCAGTACCATTCCGGAGATTGCCGCAGAGAAAGCAGGAATTCTGCGGGATCGGGTTCCGTGTGTGATCTATCCGGTGAATGAGGAAGCAATGCCGGTGTTATTGGATGCATGTGAGAAGCATAATATTCAGCCGATTGTACCGGATCTGAATGAATTGACTATACAAAAAGAAGATTTGTTATACGAAATATTTGCTTATAAAAACGTGATTTATAAATCAAGTCTTTTGGGAAAGCATCAGATCTATAATGCAATTACAGCAATTGAGGCCTTGAATACAATAAGTTCTGCACTAATTGATACAGAATCAGAATATAAAACGAATGGTTTGAAAAATGTGAATATACAAAATGGCCTTCAGCATACCGGATGGAAGGGCCGGTTTGAGATTTTGGAGGAGCATCCGTATGTGATCCGGGATGGCGCGCACAATCTGGATGCGGCGAATCGGTTGTATGAGCAGCTGAGAAAGCATTTTACAAAGAAACGGATTCTTTATATAATAGGTGTATTAAGGGATAAGGCACATTATGAGATGTTTCGGAAGCTGGTTCCGTTGGCAGATAAGGTCTATGTACTGACGGTGCCGGATAATCCGAGAGCACTTCCGGCGGAGGAGCTGGCAGAGGAGGTACGTCAGTTTTGCCCGGAGGTAGTGGTCACGGAGACACCGGAGCAGGCATATATACTGGCGAAGCAGGACGCGGAGCCGGAGGATGTGATCGTGGCATTTGGTTCCTTATATTATATAGGAAGAATCGGAGACAGAAATGGAACGGATCGATAGAATCCTGCAGCATAAGCGGTTTCAGGAATGCAGACAGCAGATTATGCAGGCAGAAGTACATAGAATCTATTGCAAGCATGGACTGGAGCATTCGATGGATGTGGCAAGGATTGCTTATATTCTGAGCTTGGAGAACAATGAGGAAGGACAGGCGTTGGAGAAAGAGATCATCTATGCCATGGCGTTGCTTCATGATCTGGGACGGAGCATGGAGTATCGGAATGGACAGTCGCACCATGAGGCCGGTGTGGAGATCGCGGGAGAGATTCTCCGTGATTGTGGGTTCACTGAGACAGAGATTGCATGGATCACAGGGGCAATAGCGGCACATAAATATGCAGAGACAGAGACGGTTCCGGAAGAATCGGGGAGCATTGGCGACCGGTACCGCAGTATCTTATATCGGGCAGATAAGCTGTCCAGAAACTGTTTCGACTGTCCGGCAGCAGATACCTGTTACTGGCCGATGGAGAAACGGAATCATGGAATTATAATATAGAAGACTTGTAAAATATAAGAAGACTTGTAAAACATAGCGGATTATGAGGATTGGAAAAAGGAGAAATTATGAGAATCGGAAAATGGCAGTTTGATACAGAGAACCAGGTGTATATGATGGGAATCCTGAATGTGACACCGGATTCTTTTTCGGATGGCGGACGTTATGATCATATGGACCGGGCATTGTTCCATGCGGAGGAACTGGTGAAGCAGGGAACGGATATTCTGGATATCGGAGGCGAGTCTACCAGACCGAACCACATCAAGATCACAAGCGAAGAGGAGATCGAGCGGGTATGCCCGATCATTGAGGCCATTAAGAGCCGGATGGATATTCCGGTCTCTCTGGATACCTATAAGTCCGATGTGGCCAAGGCAGGGATTGCTGCCGGCGCAGATATGATCAATGATATCTGGGGGCTGAAATGGGACGGCACCATGGCAGCAGTCATTGCAGAAGGAGGCGTAGCTTCCTGCCTGATGCATAACCGGAAGGAAGCCGTTTATGATAATTATTTAAAGGATGTTGTTACAGACCTTCAGGAGAGTCTTGACATGGCGAAAGCAGCCGGTATGGATATGGAGCAGGTATGCATTGATCCGGGGATCGGATTTGCCAAGAATCTGGAGCAGAATCTGAGCCTGATGAATCATCTGGAAGATTTACAGAGCCTGAAGTATCCGGTATTATTGGGAACCTCCAGAAAGTCCATGATCGGTCTGACACTGGATCTGCCGGTAGATCAGCGCGAGGAAGGGACAATGGCAACGACGGTGCTGGGCATTATGAAGGGATGCTCGATCATCCGGGTACATGATGTAGAGAAAAATCTGCGGGTAGCGAAGATGACACTGGCAATGCTGCGGGCAGAATAAGGAAGGAAGTACTATGGACGAAATACGAATCAGAAATCTGGAAGTATTCTGCCACCATGGGGTATACGAGGAAGAGAATACATTAGGGCAGAAGTTTCTGGTATCGGCTACCCTGTTTACAGATACCAGAGCTGCCGGACGGGCAGATTCTCTGGAGCAATCGATTAATTACGGAGAGGTCTGCCATGACATCAAGAAGATCATGGAGGAACGGAATTATAAGCTGATCGAGGCGGTTGCCGAGACACTTGCAGACCGGTTATTAAAGGGGTATCCGACATTGCAGAAGATTGAACTGGAGATCAAGAAGCCATGGGCACCGATCATGCTTCCAATCGATACGGTATCAGTGGCGATTGAACGGAGCTGGCATACGGTTTATTTCAGTATTGGGTCCAATATGGGTGATCGGAAGGCACATCTGGATTATGCAGTAGAGATGTTAAAGGAGAAGCCGGACTACAAGGATGTGCGGGTATCTTCTTATCTGGAGACAGAGCCTTATGGCTATACAGAGCAGGATCTCTTTCTGAATGCCTGCATTGCCTGCAGGACATTGATGACACCGGAGGAAGTGCTTGTGTTTGCACATGAGATCGAGCAGGGACGGAACCGGACCAGAGAGATTCACTGGGGACCGCGAACTCTGGATGTAGATATTTTATTATATGACCGGGAGATAATTGACAGTCCGACCCTGTGTATTCCGCATCCGGAAATGCCGCTGCGGACATTTGTGTTGGAGCCGCTTGCGGAGCTGGCACCATATCTCAGACATCCGATTACCGGAAAGACCGTTACACAGATGCTACAGGCTTTGCAGGCAAATAAGCGATAGAAAAGAGGCTGGAACGTGGATTTAAATCAGATACGACAGGAAATAGATATTATAGATAAGCAGATGGTAGAGCTGTTTCAAAAGCGGATGCTTCTGGCCGGTGAGGTGGCAGAGAACAAGCGTGAAACCGGTAAAGCAATCTATGACAGACAGCGGGAGCTGGAGAAACTTAAGAAGTTAGGGGATCTGGCAGACAGTGAGTTTAACCGCCACAGCATAGAGGAGCTGTTTCTGCAGATCATGTCGATCAGCAGACGGTATCAGTATAAGATATTAGGAGACCGGGATCGGTACATAGAGTCAGATTATACGGCAGTCGACAGCCTGGATATGAAACCGGGCAGCCAGATAGTCTATCAGGGCGTTCCGGGAGCATTCAGCGAGCAGGCAATGCTTCGGTTCTTTGGTGATCAGGTGGAGAATTTTCATGTAGAGCGGTTCGAGGATGTCATTCAGGCACTGGAAGAGAATCACGCAGAGTACGGAGTACTACCGATCGAGAATTCTTCTGCCGGATTTGTTTCCGGGATTTATCATTTGCTGCAGGAGCATGAGGTGGCAATCGTAGGCAGCATTGATCTGGCAGTGTCACAGGCATTACTGGCAGTGCCGGGAGCTGTGATCTCAGATATTCAGACTGTGTATTCACATCCACAGGGGCTGTTGCAGACGAAACCATATCTGGATGCGCACGACTGGAAGCAGATACCGCTTGCTAATACGGCAGTCAGTGCATCTAAGGTAAAGCAGGATGGAGATAAAACGCAGGCAGCAGTTGCCGGTATCCGTGCGGCACAGATTTATGGATTGGAAGTTCTGGAGCCGGAGATCAATACACAGAAGAATAATACAACGCGTTTTGTAGTCGTTTCCAAACGCCGCATTTATACAAAAGAGGCAAACCGGATCAGTATCAGCTTTTCACTGCCACATGAGAGTGGAAGTCTTTACAATGCATTAGGTCATTTTATATTCAATGATCTGAATATGACAAGCATTGAATCAGAACCGCTGCCGGACAGACAGTGGGAATACCGGTTCTTTATTACATTTGAGGGCAATCTGTCAAATGCGGCAGTCCGCAATGCGATAACCGGTGTCCGGAGTGAGTCCGGAGATTTTAAAATACTTGGAAATTATTATACGAAAGAATCTGAAGCATAGCATGCGGATGAAAATCAAGAGATAGAACAGAAACGGAGGAGTAAGTATGGCATATCAGGTATTTGCTGCGATCAATGTAGGGTCCAATGATATATCAATGAAAATCTTTGAGATCACTACAAAGCAGGGGTTTAAAGAACTGGATTGCATCAGTTATATCCTGGAGCTGGGAAGTGATACCTATCGGCTGGGATATGTAAGCAATGAGAAGGTCAATGAATTGTGTGACTGTCTGATGAAGTTTAAAGACAAAATGAAGGAATATGACTGTAAGGAATATCGGGCATATGCAACCAGTGCGATCCGGGAGGCCAGTAACAGTCTGATGATCATCGAGATGATCGAGCAGCGGACCGGTTTCCGGGTATCTATTTTAAGTAATTCGGAGCATCGGTTCATGATGTTAAAGGGCTGTGCATCTACTATGAAGGAATTTGACGAGATCACCGGTAAGAATACAGCACTTCTGGATATGGGAGCCGGCAGTATTCAGATTTCCCTGTTTGAGAAACAACTGCTGACAGCAACCCAGAACATCAAGATCGGTTCTGTCCGGGTGCGTGATATGATGTCCGGCATTGAATCCAGAGTATCCAATGGAGAGAAGGTTCTGGAGGAGTTTGTTCAGAATGAGTTAAGTACATTCAATACCATGTATCTGGGTGATAAGAATATTAAGAATGTAATTGCCATCGGAGATGAGATCCAGGCATTACAGAAGATCGCACCGGAGCTGAAGCTAAAGAATCTGATGAGTAAGGATCAGATAGATTATATTTACAAGAAGATCATGGATGCTTCGCCGCAGGAGATGGCGTTACATTATGGGGTACCGTTTGAACGGGCAACTCTGATCCGGCCGGCAATCATTATTTACCGGACACTGGTAGAGACAACAAAGGCAGATGCTATTTTCCTGCATGATATTAATCTGACAGACGGTATTGTGGCGGATTATGTGGATCAGGCGAAGAAGTACAGTATCGGAAGAGCTTTTGAGGAAGACATTCTGGCTTCTGCGATGGCAATGGCGAAGCGGTATAAATGTAATAAAACACATATCTCTTACATTACCAATCTGGCATTGGCAATCTTTGATGCGACCAGGAAGCTGCATGGTATGGACAGGACAGAACGATTACAGCTTCAGATCGCCTGCATTCTGCATGATTGCGGCAAGTTTATTAATATGCAGAATGTAGCGAATAATTCCTACAGTATCATCATGTCCACCGAGATGATGGGACTGTCTCATAAGGAGCGGGAAGAGGTTGCAAATGCGGTGCGGTACAATACATTGTATCTGCCGGCTTATCCGCAGGTGAAAGATTCTCTGGGAGATGCATCCTATACAACCGTTGCGAAGCTGGCGGCAATCCTGCGTGTCGCGAACGCATTAGACCGCTCGCATAAGCAGAAGGTGGAGAAATTTACGATCCAGGTGAAGGAGCGGAAGCTTGTGATCGTAGTTGATACGGTAAATAATATTACGCTGGAGGCTGCCCTGTTTAAGCAAAAGGCAGACTTCTTTGAACAGATTTTTGGAATTCGTCCGGTATTAAAGCAGAGGAGGAACGTATAATGGCAGATAAGAAATCAAATAAAGAAGCAGAAAAGGAATGGAAGAAGTCTTCCTATTATGTAAACCGTGAATTGTCCTGGCTGGAGTTTAACTGCAGAATTCTGGGGGAGGCAAAGGATCGTACGATCCGGCCGTTTGAACGGATTAAGTTCCTGGGAATCACAGCATCCAACCTGGATGAATTTTTTATGGTGCGTGTGGCATCCTTGATCGATATGGTACATGCGGGATATGAGAAGACGGATATTGCCGGAATGACACCGGGGCAGCAGCTGGAGAAGATCATTCCAAAGACAAAGGAATTTATGAACAGTCAGTATACGACCTATAATCGTTCCTTACTTCCTTTGCTGGAGAAGAATGGACTGCATGTGATCACACATCATGAGAATCTGACAGAAGCGCAGAGCAGTTATGTAGATGACTTTTTTGATAAAGATGTTTATCCGGTGCTGACACCGATGGCAGTGGATGCGTCGCGTCCGTTTCCGTTAATCCGGAATAAAACATTGAATATCGGTGCATTGATCCGGAAAAAGGATTCCAAAGAAGTGGAAATCGCAACGGTACAGGTACCATCCGTACTTCCGAGAATCGTACATGTTCCGAGTGAACAGGATGGTGTACAGGAGATTATCCTTCTGGAGGAAGTAATTGAGAAGAATATTGCAAAGCTGTTCTTAAACTATGAAGTGACCTGTGCACATCCATACCGGATCATGAGAAATGCAGATCTGACGATTGACGAAGATGATGCGGCCGATCTTTTAAAGGAGATCGAGCGACAGATCAAACAGCGTCAGTGGGGCGAGGTGATCCGGCTGGAGGTTGAGGACAGCATTGATAAAGAGCTGCTGAATCAGCTGGTAAAACAGCTGGAGGTTGCAAAAGAGAATATCTTTGCGATCAACGGACCTCTGGATCTGACCTTCCTGAGTAAACTGAGCGGATTGGACGGCTTCGATCATCTGAAGAATCCGAAGTATACACCGCAGCCGGTACCGGAGTTAAATAGCGAGGAGCCGATTTTTGACCAGATTAAGAAAAAGGATATATTCCTTCACCATCCGTATGAGACCTTTGATCCGGTCGTACAGTTTATCAGTCAGGCGGCTGTTGATCCGGATGTACTGGCGATCAAGCAGACACTTTACCGTGTATCCAGTCATTCGCCGATTATTGCGGCACTGGCACAGGCGGCTGAGAATGGAAAACAGGTTACGGTACTGGTAGAGTTAAAGGCCAGATTTGATGAAGAGAATAATATTAACTGGGCAAAGATGTTAGAGAAGACCGGCTGTCATGTTATCTATGGACTGGTAGGATTAAAGACACATTCCAAGATCGCGCTGGTAGTCCGCCGGGAAGAAGACGGAATCAAGCGTTATGTACATCTGGGAACCGGTAACTACAATGATGTAACGGCAAGACTGTATACAGATACCGGTATTCTGACAGCATCCGATTCTATCGGAGAGGATGCAACCGCAGTATTTAATATGTTGTCCGGATACTCTGAGCCGGCGAGCTGGAATAAGCTGGCAGTTGCACCAATCTGGCTGAAGGATACCGTACTGGATCTGATCAATCGGGAGGCAGAGAATGCCAGAGCCGGAAAACCGGCGCATATTATTGCAAAGATGAACTCCCTGTGCGATCCGAAGGTTATGGCGGCCTTATATGAAGCATCGGCAGCCGGAGTGAAGATTGAGCTGATCGTCCGGGGCATCTGCTGCCTGCGTGCCGGAGTGCCGGGTCTGAGCGAGAATATCACGGTGCGTTCCATCGTCGGTAATTTCCTGGAGCATGCCCGGATCCTTTATTGCTACAATGATGGATTTGAAGATATTTATATGGGAAGTGCAGACTGGATGCCGCGAAATCTGGATAAACGTGTAGAAATCATGTTCCCGGTAGAAGATCCACAGGCAAAAGCACAGGCAAAGCATATACTGGATGTACAGCTTGCAGATACCATGAAAGCATATATTCTGCAACCGGATGGAACCTATGAGAAACAGGATCTGCGTGGAAAAGCAAAGATCTGTGCGCAGGATGTATTCTGTGAAGAAGCTATCGCAGCGGCAAAGAAAGAACAGAAGTCCGGAGAGGAAAAACGGACTTTCGAACCAATTACAGCAGATATGAAGTAGGATTATGATTCGGATATTAGTAGTAGATGATGAAAAACCAATTGCAAATTATATTAAGCTGACATTGAAGCAGGCAGGGTACTGGGTGGACTGTGCGTTTGATGGGATGACGGCCCTGGAGAAGGCAGAGCAGGTCAATTATGATCTGATCCTGTTGGATGTGATGCTTCCGGAGATAGACGGATTTTCTCTGATGGAATATCTGGCACCCAAAGAGGTGCCGGTGATATTCCTGACGGCCAAAGGCGGTGTACAGGATCGTGTGAAAGGGCTCCGACTGGGTGCCGAGGATTATATTGTGAAACCGTTTGATGTTATGGAACTGCAGGCGAGAGTAGAGGTTGTCCTGCGCCGTTATAAAAAAACGGAAGAAGTGCTGCATGTCCAGGACATTGAAGTGGACACCCGGTCTATGCAGGTGACCAAGGCGGGAGTAGAGATTTCACTGACCAGAAAAGAATATGAGCTGCTCCTACTGTTCATACGCAATCCTAACACTGCATTATACAGAGAGACTATTTATGAACGTGTATGGGGCGGCGAGCTGGAATACGGAAGTAAAACGGTAGACCTGCATGTGCAGCGTCTGCGGAAGAAGCTGGGACTGGGAGGAGAGCTTCAGGCAGTGAACAAGGTAGGCTATCGTTTTGAGGTAAAGGAATGAGGTTTCGTTATAAGATTACATTATGCATCAGCTGCCTGCTGGCAGTTTTTTATGGAATCGGAGGTACTATGTTGATTTCCGGGTCCTTTCGTTCTGCACTGGAGCAGGAGAAGACGAATGCGAAGCAGTCTTATCAGACGATTCTGAACACACTCCAGCTGGTGAACGGTATAGATAGCTGGAATGATGAGAAGGTGATCTCCGATATCCTGGAACGATTATCCCTGCAGGGCAGTGCATCATGGGCAGCACTTTGTCTAAAAGACGGAACAGAGATTTTGTACAAAGAAGGAAATGTGTTGCAATATCTGAATGGGAATCAGCCGGAGGTTTCTGCCGATATGCAAAGCGGAACGGCAGTGCTGAGTGGATTTCAGGATCCTTCGGGCAGGCATTATCTGCGGATTAACGGAGTGTTGATCGTAGGTGAACAGCATATGACACTGGCTGCCGCCTACGATATAACTCCGATTTATGCCGGTCGGGAGACGCAGGAAAAGGTATATAAGCGGGTTTATCTGGTTATGCAGATCGCCTGTCTGATACTGGTGTGGCTGATCGCCTATATCCTGACGAGATCGTTGTCAAAGCTGTCCAATGCAACGAAGCAATTAGCAGCCGGAGATCTGTCCTATCGTGCCAATGTGCGGACCAGGGATGAGTTCGGGATTTTGGCAAAGAATTTCAATCATATGGCAGAACAGATCGAGACCGGCATGGAACAGATGCAGGATACCATGGAGGCGAAAGAGCAGTTTATGGGTGGATTTGCACATGAACTGAAAACACCGATGACCTCCATTATCGGCTATGCAGATCTGATCCGACGGCAGACCCTGTCACCGGAGGAGGAGGCAGAGGCGGCAAATTATATCTATACAGAAGGAAAGCGGTTGGAGCGGCTTTCCTTTAAAATGCTGGATATTTTCTCTATGGAGAAGACGGGGATCCAGCTGGTGGAAGGGAATCCGGGACAGATCGTTGAGGATATGGTCCGGCATATTGCACCGGTATATCAGAAGAATCAGATAGAGGTCAGCTGTGAATGTCAGCAGGGAAGCTGCCTGCTGGAGCCGGATCTGTTTCGGTCATTGCTTTTAAATCTGATGGATAACAGTCGGAAGGCAATGCCACAGGGGGGAAGGATTCAGGTATTTCTGACCATGCTTGCAGATGGATGCTGTCTTACGGTATCGGATAACGGAAGCGGAGTATCCGAGGAAGCACTGCGGCATCTGACGGAGGCTTTTTACCGGGAAGATAAAGCACGATCCAGAAAAATGGGAGGCGCAGGTCTCGGGCTGACGCTATGTGACCGGATAGTGGAACTACATCAGGGAGAACTGCAGTTTCAGAGGGTGGAACCTCACGGATTTGAAGTGACGGCATACATGCATGGAGGGAGAAAAGAAGAATGAAGCGGATAAGGAAGCTTGAAAAGCGGAATGTTCTGATTATACTGGCAGCATTTGTACTGTTGGTTGGCGGGTTCTTTCTGCCGGAATGGGTATTCGGAATACAGAATCGGAAAATTCAGACAAATGTAGAGACATTTACCATGGAAAACGGTTCCTTTCATGTGGCAAATCAGCTGATTCAGAAGGCAAATGTAATGAATCAGCAGTATCTGATTACGGATCTGTATAACGGCATGGAGCCGGAGCGTTCAGAGAAAGAGATTAAGGAGATTGTAATAAAAACCGTAAAGATATTTACTCCATGGATCCGGAATAAAAGAAACGGAGTCGGACCGTTAAGAGGTGAACTGTCAGACTGGAGTGCAGAGGCACAATTGCTTGTTTTTTCAAGAGAGAATCTGAGTTTTATCGTGTGGCAGATATACATGGAGGCAGATGGTGTCAGTTATAATATGACCATTGATGATGCGACAGGAAAGGTACTTATTTACCATTATTATTGTTCGCAGGATGTGTATCAACCGCAGAAACCTCTGGATATAGAAGCGGCCGCAGCCTGGATCGAGAAGCTTCCGGAAGTATTTCAGAGCTACTATGAGATGGATGGAATCGAACTGGCAGACCAGATTACGGACCGGGAGCTGCTGTATGACAACGGTTGGGATGATGAAACAATGGGAATCGGAGTATATCAGATGAAGGATGGTGCAGACAGTGCAGAGATCTACTGTCACTTCGGTGAAAATTACGGAGAAATTACGCTGGGAATGAATTAAGAAAAATGATGCTGTTTTGATGCCGGTATGTTGCTGATAGGATAAGCTGATATGCTACTCTGAAATTATCAAAAACAGGGGGCGGAACCGGATGAATCAGGAATATATAAATCAGAAACAAGTGGAACAGCGGATGAGCCGGAAGCAGCAGATAAAACGCCGGAATGCGACAGCCGTCTGGTTGGGATGCCTGATGGGATTGATCTGCGGGATTCTGATGGTAATTGTTGCAGTAAAGCTTTATACAAACGAAATGCAGCGGCTGGAGTGGTCTTCGCAGGCAGTGGAATCCAGACAGACATCGGTTCATTTATATGAAGAAGCACAAAAAACAGGAACGCAGATACAGATGCCGGGAGGCATAAAATGAAGAAAAACAGCTTGTCATAGAGAGAAAAACTTGTTATAATCGAACTTGCTAAGCGGGCATGGCGGAATTGGCAGACGCGCTAGATTTAGGTTCTAGTGTCCCCGACGTGCAGGTTCAAGTCCTGTTGCCCGCATGGAACTTAAGAGCTAGGAATGCTGAAAAATCAATGTTCTTAGCTCTTTTTCTTTGCCGAAAACAACACTTAGGCTGGTCTTCCTTGGGCCGGTATGTTAGAATATAAGAAATATGCGCAATGGAGTGATAGAAATTATGACACTGACACAGTTAAATTATGCAATAACAGTTGCAAATGCCAAGTCCATGAATGAAGCAGCACGGGAGCTGTTTATTTCACAACCGAGTCTGTCATCAGCTATCAAGGATCTGGAAGAGGAGGTTGGCATTGAGCTGTTCCGCCGGACTAACCGGGGAATCTCCGTGACTCCGGAGGGAGAAGAGTTTGTAGGATATGCCAGACAGGTGGTAGAACAATATCAGCTGATGGAGAATAAATATATTAATAAAGAGCAGGTCAAGAAGAAGTTTGGTGTCTCTACCCAGCATTATACCTTTGCAGTTGATGCGTTTGTGGAGATGGTGAAGCAGTTTGGTATGGATAAGTATGAGTTTGCGATTCATGAGACCAAGACGTATGAAGTGATTGAAGATGTGCGGAATTTCAAGAGTGAGATCGGTATTTTATATCTGAATGATTTCAATCATAAGGTGTTGACCAAGATGTTTCATGAGTACAATCTGGAGTTTCATCCATTGCTGGAATGTGGAATCTATGTCTATATGTGGAAGGGACATCCGCTGGCTGGGCGGAAGGAGATTGCCTTAGAGGAATTGGATGAATATCCGTGTCTGTCTTTTGAGCAGGGTACTTATAATTCATTTTATTTTGCAGAAGAAGTGCTGAGTACCTATGATTATAAGCAATTGATCAAGGCGGATGACCGTGCAACATTGCTGAATCTGATGGTGGGTCTGAACGGATATACGATGTGTTCCGGTATTATCTGTGAGGAGTTGAATGGCTCGGATTATTGTGCGGTGAAGCTGAAATCCGATGAGATTATGACGATCGGATACCTGACCAGAAAAGGCGTTGCAATCAGTAAGCTGGGCGAAAAATATCTGGAAGAGCTTGCAAAGTATAAGGATAAGGGAATGCATTAATTCAGTATGGTAATAATGTCCGGAAATATCGGACAGGATATATAAGGAGTAACAGGGAGTTATGATGACACAACGGTACGTATATGTAGTGATTTCAAAGACAGCCACAAGATTTGGCCATGTACTAAGACGGGTAGGGGGAGTCCGTTATAATCATGCTGCGATCGCACTGGACGAAGAACTGAAGGAGCTTTATTCATTTGCCAGAAAGCAGTATCGTGCAGCGTTGATCGGTGGACTGGTGGAGGAAACAGTGGAGCGTTATACGCTCAGAAAGCAGACGGAGATCCCGGTGACCGTTTTCCGGATTCCGGTATCTTCAGAACAGTATTTACAGATCAAACAGGAAATTGAGGGAATCAAGCAGGATCAGGAATATAAGTATAACCTGTTTTCCGTGCTGACATTTCCGATCACGAAGGGATTCGCGGTATATAAGGCATATTCCTGCATTGAGTTTGTAATGAATATGATGAAAAAGGCGGATTATACTTTAACAAAGCCGGCCTATCAGTATACACCGGATGAACTGCTGGAGCTGTTTGCGGCAGAGATCTGGTTTCAGGGAAATCTATTGGATTATTGTTCACTGCGTTCAAGGGATGATACATATTTTCAGCCGATGAATCTGGATACCTGTATCCGAAGCGGAAGTGATCTGAGAGAAATCGTACGCCGGTCTTTATTCACCAGAGTTAAAGCAAATGAAATCTAAAGCGAAAGGGATGAACCTATGTTAAATCAATTTTCGAGAACAGAATTACTACTTGGAAAAGAGAATATGAACCGCCTTTCGGAGGCCCGTGTTGCGGTTTTCGGAATAGGCGGTGTTGGTGGTTATACAGTAGAAGCATTGGTGCGCAGCGGTATCGGTGCGATTGATCTGATCGATGATGATAAGGTATGTCTGACCAACCTGAATCGTCAGATTATAGCGACCCGCAAAACAGTGGGAAAATACAAGGTAGATGTGATGAAGGAACGGATTCTGGACATCAATCCGGAGTGCAAGGTAGAGGTTCACAAATGCTTTTATCTCCCGGAGACGAAAAATCAGTTTGATTTTTCCCAGTATTCCTATATAGTTGATGCGGTTGATACGGTAACTGCGAAAATCCAGCTGGTTATGGAAGCAAAGGAACATCAGGTACCGATCATCAGCAGCATGGGAGCCGGAAATAAATTAGATCCGGCTGCATTTGAGGTGGCGGATATTTATAAGACTTCCGTATGTCCGCTGGCAAAGGTAATGCGGAGAGAGTTAAGGAAGCGTGGTGTGGATCATCTGAAAGTGGTGTATTCCAAAGAGGAAGCCAGACGGCCGATTGAGGACATGGCGATCAGCTGCCGGGAGCATTGTGTCTGTCCGCCGGGAACGGAACATAAATGTACACAGCGACGGGCAATTCCGGGATCAATTGCATTTGTTCCATCGGTAGTGGGACTGATCATCGCAGGTGAAGTGGTCAAAGATTTATCAGAAGGGTTATAAAGGTAATCTGCGGTTGAAAAAGACGTGATTGAAAAAGGCATGATAAAAAAAGAAGCGAATGATATGCTGAAAATGGGAGAAAATTTATGAACCGGTTGATATATTTGGATAATGCAGCAACAACACAGACGGATCCGCAGGTGGTAGAGGCAATGCTTCCGTTTTTTACGGAGACCTATGGAAACCCGGCAGCAATTTACGGTTTTGCAGGGGCATCCAAAGCAGCTGTGGAACAGGCACGGGAGATATTGGCAAAGAATATACATGCGATGACGCGGGAGATTTATTTTACCGGAGGCGGCAGTGAATCGGATAACTGGGCACTGAAGGCTGTGGCAGAGGCATATCGGGAAAAGGGCAGGCATCTTATTACAACGAAGATCGAGCACCATGCCATCCTGCATACCTGTGAATGGCTGGAAAAGCAAGGATATGAAGTGACTTATCTGGATGTAGATGAGCACGGACTCGTAAAGCCGGAGGAACTGGAGATGGCGATCCGGCCGGATACGATTCTGATTTCCGTGATGGCAGCGAATAACGAGATTGGAACGATCGAACCGTTAAAGGAGATCGGAGCAATCGCCGGAGCACATGGAGTTCTGTTCCATACGGATGCGGTACAGGCATTCGGGCATATACCGATTGATGTGAATGAGATGAATATAGATCTACTAAGTGCCAGCGGACATAAGCTGAATGGGCCAAAGGGAATCGGATTGCTTTATGTCAGGAAGACTGTGAAGCTGGTGTCCTTTATTCATGGTGGGGCACAGGAACGCGGCCGACGGGCCGGCACCTTAAATGTACCGGGAATCGTAGGCTTTGGCAAAGCTGCTGAGCTGGCATTCTCACAGCTGGAGTCACGGATGGCATATGAGAGCAGTCTGCGGGATCATCTGATCAGACGTGTGCTAGAGGAGATTCCGGGCAGCCGGTTGAACGGAGATTCGGAAAGAAGATTGCCAAACAATGCCAATCTGTCATTTCAGGGGATTGACGGAAACTCGCTGCTGATCCTGCTGGATCAGAATGGAGTCTGTGGATCGGCAGGCTCGGCCTGTGCATCGGGCTCGCTGGATCCGTCGCATGTCCTGCTTAGCATCGGCGTCACAAAGGAAGATGCACGGGGAGCATTAAGGCTCACGGTATCCCATCAGACAAGCATGGAAGAAATAGACCAGACAGTTGAGATTTTAAAAAATGTGGTGGAACGACTGCGGGCGATGGATAGAAAAAAAGATAAGATAGTCTAAATGTTAAAGTATCTCCTAAAATATGATATATTTTAGGAGATACTTCGATTTATAGGAGAAAATTAGGAATATTGATTTATATCAAAATTATCAATCCATGAAAAAAACGCATAGTTAGAAAACGAAAGGGAAATCGTGATGAAGAAAAAAGGCGGAGCCGCGATACTGGCAGTCAGTGTTTTCGGAGTTTTAACGATACTTTTTGCAGGCCTGGCAGATAGGAATTCGACAACTGAACCGGAGTCGGCGAGTGAACAGCAGGTAGTTGCAGAAGAACAGAAAACAGAAGTTAAAGACAGTGAAGCGGATATTGCAAGCACAACGGAGACTCTTGAAAGGGAGGTTACGGAATCAGCATTTACATATGCGGATCTGCCGGCTTATTCGGATGCCCCGTATGTTGAGGTGAATGATAATAACCCATATTTTGAAGATGAAGAGCTGACGACAGATGCATTTGAAATCTACAGTGATCTGGATGATCTGGGACGCTGCGGAACCGCGTATGCCAATATATGTCAGGAGATTATGCCGACGGAGAAGCGGGGCGAGATTGGACAGATCAAGCCGAGTGGCTGGCATACGGTGAAATATCCGGAGCAGATAACAGAGAAATATCTGTATAATCGTTGCCACCTGATTGCTTATCAGCTGGCAGGCGAGAATGCAAACGAGAAGAATCTGATTACCGGTACTCGGTACATGAATGCAACCGGTATGGTACCATTTGAGAACGAGGTGGCAGATTATGTGAAGGAAACCGATCACCATGTGCTTTATCGGGTGACACCGGTATTTGAAGGGGAGAATCTGGTTGCATCCGGGGTATTGATAGAAGCTGAGTCTGTAGAAGATCAGGGCACCGGAGTGAAATTCTGTGTATTTTGCTATAATGTGCAGCCGGGTATCGGAATTGATTATGCGACCGGAGATAGCTGGGTAGAAGATACGGAGGCAACAACTGCAATCGCACCGGCGCCGGAAACCTCCGCAGATGTTTATGTCTGGATACCAACCAACGGAGGGACAAAGTACCATAGCAATCCAAACTGCAGCGGTATGAAAAATCCGGAACAGGTAACGTTAAATACGGCAATCGGAAGAGGTTTTACAGCTTGTAAGAAGTGTTATTAAGGGGAGAAGGATGAATTTATATAAAGCATTAATAAATGAAGATGAAGATATATGAAAATTTTGGTAAAAACCGGTTGTGAAACAGCTATAGCCTTTCCCTATAACCGGCTCTTGATTTCCTGTATTAGACAACCCGGGATCGGCATGGTAATATATCCTTGTAATCAGGTAGGAAATAAAACTACTACAACATGAGATACATAGAAATGAGGTTGATGCTTATGAGACAGATCAAAATAAGATACGGAGTCGCTAATTACAACCGAATGTGTTGCCGCTAAGGATAATAGATTGGAATGAACTCAGAAATAAAGACATCAGAAAAAGATATAGAACGATTAAAAAAACGAAAATAAAACAGAAATATATAGCAGGAACGAGCCTGCAGAAAGAGGTAAAATTATGGGAAAGAAATCATATGCAGAAAGAAATTTGAAATTTGAAACATTACAGTTACACGTTGGACAGGAACAGCCGGATCCGGTTACTGACTCCAGAGCCGTTCCGATCTATCAGACATCTTCTTATGTGTTCCGTAACTGCGAACATGCAGCAGCAAGATTTGGCCTGACAGATGCAGGTAATATTTACGGACGTTTGACCAATCCGACCGAGGATGTTTTCGAGCAGAGAATCGCAGCATTGGAAGGCGGTGTGGCAGCACTTGCGGTTGCATCCGGTGCAGCAGCTATCGCATATACGATTGAGAATTTGGCACAGAACGGTGATCATATTGTAGCAGCTAAGAACATTTACGGTGGTACTTACAACCTGTTGGAGCATACCCTCCCACAGTATGGCATTCATACCACATTCGTAGATCCGTTTAATTATGATGAGATCGAGCAGGCAATTCAGGATAATACAAAGGCAGTCTTCATTGAGACTCTTGGTAATCCGAATTCCGATGTCGTTGATATTGAGAAAATAGCAGGAATCGCACATGCACACAAGATTCCGTTGGTAATTGATAATACATTTGCAACTCCATACCTGGTTCGTCCGATTGAGTATGGTGCAGATATCGTAGTGCATTCGGCAACAAAGTTCATTGGTGGTCATGGAACGACCATCGGTGGCGTAATCGTAGACAGTGGTAAGTTTGACTGGGAAGCAAGCGGCAAGTTCGCATCTCTCACCGAGCCAAACCCAAGCTACCATGGTATCAGCTTTACGAAAGCAGTCGGACCGGCAGCCTTCGTAACCAAAATTCGCGCAATCCTCCTTCGTGATACCGGTGCTACCCTGTCACCATTCCATGCATTCATCTTCCTGCAGGGCCTGGAAACACTCTCCCTCCGTGTGGAACGCCATGTAGAGAATGCATTGAAGGTTGTTGAATATCTGAAGAATCATCCACAGGTTGAGGCCGTTCATCATCCGTCGATTTCTACGGATCCGGAACAGCAGGAACTCTATAAGAAATACTTCCCGAATGGTGGCGGTTCCATCTTTACATTTGAGATCAAGGGCGATGCACAGAAGGCAAAGGACTTTATCGATAATCTGGAGCTGTTCTCTCTGCTGGCTAACGTTGCGGATGTAAAGTCGCTGGTAATCCATCCGGCATCTACCACACACTCTCAGTTAAATGAGGAGGAACTGTTAGATCAGGGTATTAAGCCAAACACCATCCGTCTTTCAATCGGAACAGAAAACATTGATGATATTATCGAAGATCTGGATGAGGCATTCAAAGCTATTCAGTAAACAGTAAGAAAACGAAAAACCTATTTCCTAAGAAGTTGAAACAAGAAGCAGAAGAGGAATTCCTGAAACCCAAAGGAATTCCTCTTTTTCTATTTTCAAATGCATGGAAAGATGGTAGGATAAGCAATGAAAAAATGAAAGTAACAGGCATGTAAAATGTAAGAGGAGTCATTATGTATAAAAGAACCATAGAAGAATATATGCAGGATCGTCGGGAAAAACGCCTGATCGATATGCGAAAACCCGAGGATTTTGCTCAGGAGACCTGTCCGGGAGCGGAGAATCTGTTTTATGAACCGTTTGGGGACGAAGTACCGGAGTTTCCGAAGGATAAACCGATTTATTTATTATGTTATACCGGCAGCCGGAGTGACGAATGGGCAGAGGAACTGGAGCAGCGTGGCTGTGAGGCATATAGCATTCAGGGAGGATTTGTGGAATATCTGCGGATTCATCTGAATGAAATGATGGGCCGGTTGGAGCAGGAACAATTAGATACCGATACGATCTGCAAGGATGTGGAGCGGAGCATTGTGAAGAAATTCCGGAAAGACATCTGGCGGAAGTTTACGCAGGGTATCAATGAATATGAGATGATACAGGATGGGGATAAGATTGCGGTCTGCATTTCCGGCGGTAAGGATTCCATGCTTATGGCGAAGTTGTTTCAGGAACTGGAGCGTCATGGCAGAAAGAATTTCGAGGTTGTATATCTGGTTATGAATCCGGGATATAATGATGTGAATTATCAGCGGATTTTAACCAATGCGAAGCTGCTTCATGTGCCGATTACGGTGTTTAAGACAGAAATCTTTGATACGGTGGCAGACGTGGGTGATTCTCCGTGCTATCTCTGCGCCAGAATGCGGCGGGGGTATTTATACAGTAAGGCCAAAGAGCTGGGCTGTAATAAGATCGCACTCGGACACCATTATGATGATGTGATTGAAACGATTCTTATGGGAATGCTTTATGGTGGACAGGTGCAGACCATGATGCCGAAGCTGCACAGTACGAACTTTGAAGGCATGGAGCTGATCCGGCCGCTGTATCTTGTTCGCGAGGATGCCATCAAGCACTGGCGGGATTACAATCATTTGCAGTTTATACAATGTGCCTGCCGATTTACGGAGAGCTGTGCTTCCTGCGGCGGAACGGAGAAGGGCTCCAAACGTGCAGAAATCAAGGAGCTGATCCGGACGCTGGCAGAACAGAATCCGGTGATCGAGAAGAACATTTTCCGGAGCGTTGAGAATGTAAATTTAAGTACGATCATTGCTTACAAAAAGGACGGCGTGAAACATCATTTTCTAGACACATATGACGATGTTTCTTTTTGATAAAATTTATTCTGTTTCACCACTTGCGATATACCCATAGGGGGTATATAATAGCAACTGTAATGAGATAACACATAGCAACAGAAAGCGAGGCGCATCATGCAGGAAGAGAATAACTGTTGTTGTTCGCACAAGACAAAGGAGCGGGACGAACAGGAATATAAGGATCTGATCCATCGGTTGAACCGGATCGAGGGCCAGATACGCGGGATTCGTGGAATGGTAGAACGGGATGCATATTGTACAGACATTCTGGTTCAGGTGTCGGCGGTCAATGCGGCATTGAACAGTTTTAATAAAGTTCTTCTGGCGAACCACATAAAAACCTGTGTAACAAGGGATATTAAAGAGGGAAAAGAAGAAACGGTTGACGAGCTGGTAACGGTTCTTCAGAAATTGATGAAATAACACAAGATGAAAGAAGAATCAGGAAACGGGGAATTGAAAACAAGAACCGGAAAACAAGAATAGAAAAATTGAAATTGAAAAATGAAAATAAAACAGAAGGTTGGTGATAATCATGGAACAGTATCAGGTAACCGGAATGAGCTGTGCAGCATGCAGTTCCAGAGTGGAAAAAGCAGTTTCCAAGGTTCCGGGAGTTACATCCTGTTCTGTCAGTCTGCTGACGAATTCCATGGGAGTAGAAGGAACGGCGGCGGCAGATGACGTTATCCGGGCAGTTGAGGCAGCCGGATACGGTGCAAGCAGAAAGGGCGCAGCCGGATCGGAGGCTTCCTCCGGTCATAACGGATATGATTCCATCCGGGCAATGGAGGAGTCATTGAAGGATAAAGCGACACCTGCACTGAAAAAGCGGCTGATCGCATCTGTTGGATTTCTGATCATCCTGATGTATGTATCGATGGGGCATATGATGTGGGGCTGGCCGTTGCCTGCATTTATGGCAGATAACCATGTGGCAATGGGATTGTTCCAGATGCTGCTGACCATCATCATTATGGTGATCAACCAGAAGTTCTTTATCAGTGGATTCCGGGGGCTGATTCACCGCGCACCGAATATGGATACACTGGTAGCACTCGGTGCGACTGCAGCGTTCGGATACAGTACCTATGCATTATTTGCAATGACGGATGCACAGATGAACGGGGATATGGAACGTGTCATGTCCTATATGCATGATTTCTATTTTGAATCGGCGGCTATGATCCTGACGCTGATCACGGTCGGAAAGATGCTGGAGGCGAAGTCGAAGGGAAGGACCACGGATGCAATCAAGAGTCTGATGCGGCTGGCACCGAAGACAGCTACGGTTCTGCGGGATGGACAGGAAGTGGTTGTAGAAATAAGTCAGGTAAAGCAGGGAGACCTGTTTGTAGTACGTCCGGGTGAGAACATACCGGTAGATGGTGTTGTAATAGAAGGTAACAGTGCGGTAAATGAGTCTGCACTGACAGGAGAAAGCATACCGGTCGATAAAGAGCCGGGTAGTACCGTATCGGCGGCTACGAGTAATCAGTCCGGCTTCCTGAAATGCCGGGCAACACATGTGGGCGAGGATACGACACTGGCACAGATCATCCGGATGGTCAGTGATGCAGCGGCGACGAAGGCACCGATCGCCAAGGTAGCAGATAAGGTATCCGGCGTATTTGTACCGGTAGTCATCGGCATCGCATTGATTACGATTCTGGTGTGGATATTTGTAGGCGAAAGCTTTGGATTTGCTCTGGCGCGGGGCATCTCGGTACTGGTTATCAGCTGTCCATGTGCATTGGGACTGGCAACTCCGGTCGCAATCATGGTAGGTAACGGCGTCGGTGCAAAGAACGGGATCCTGTTTAAGACTGCAGTCTCGCTGGAGGAAACCGGTAAGACGGAGATCGTAGCTCTTGATAAGACCGGTACGATCACCGGGGGCGAACCGAGAGTTACGGATATTCTGCCGGGAGACGGATTGTCGGAGGAAGAACTGCTGACCTTTGCCTGCGCATTGGAGAAGCAGAGTGAGCATCCGTTGGCGAAGGCGGTACTGGCATATTGTGAAGACTATCCGGTACAGAGTCTGGAGGTGCAGGATTTCCGGGTGCTGCCGGGCAATGGATTATCCGGTACGATCGGCACAGAAACTATCTGGGGTGGAAATGCGGTGTATATCGGAGCGCAGTTGAATGCGGAGATGGATATCAAGATGCGGGCAGACCGGTTGGCGAAAGAAGGTAAGACACCGCTTTATTTCGCAAGACAGAAGACAGATGGCAACCGGGAGCTGCTGGGTGTGATAGCGGTTGCGGACGTAATAAAGGAAGACAGTCCACAGGCGATTCGGGAGCTGAAAAACATGGGTGTCCATGTGGTAATGCTGACCGGTGACAATGAGCAGACCGCACAGGCAATCGGAGCTCAGGTCGGTGTGGACGAAGTCATTGCAGGCGTATTACCGGATGGTAAGGAAGCGGTGATCCGGCAGTTGAAGAAAAAAGGCAAGGTAGCCATGGTAGGTGACGGTATCAATGATGCACCGGCACTGACCAGAGCAGATATCGGTATTGCAATCGGTGCCGGAACGGATATTGCAATTGATGCGGCGGATGTCGTACTGATGAAGAGCCGGTTAAGTGATGTACCGGCGGCTATCCGGTTAAGCAGACGGACACTCCGGAACATTCATGAGAACCTGTTCTGGGCATTTATTTATAACATCATCGGAATTCCGCTGGCAGCAGGTGTCTGGATCCCGCTGTTTGGCTGGCAGTTAAATCCGATGTTCGGTGCGGCAGCGATGAGTCTTTCCAGCTTCTGTGTGGTAACGAATGCGTTGCGGCTGAATCTGGTGAAAATCCATAACTCCGGAAGAGACCGGAACCGGAGAAAGCATATAGATGCAGCAGCCGGTGATAAGAATGCAATATTAAATGAAAATGAAGCAACAAACGAGAACGGAATAACAGAAAAAAATAAAAAAGAATCGGAGGAAAATAAAATGACAAAGACAATGAAGATTGAAGGAATGATGTGCGGACATTGTGAAGCACGGGTAAAGAAAGCATTAGAGGCACTGGATCAGGTAGAACAGGCGGAAGTAAGTCATGAGAAGGGATCTGCAGTAGTGACTTTGAAAGAAACGGTTACAGATGAAGTGCTGAAGAAGGCTGTTGAGGATCAGGATTATAAGGTGACAGATATTCAGTAACGGACAATAAGCCGAAGCCGGTCGGATCGTAAGATCCGATCGGCTTTTTCAATTATAATTCAATTAAAAAATACAGGCTTATAAAAATCGAGAAAATATTATATAATTATACTATAAGTGAGTTGTTTTATTCAGGGATAACCTGAATGTCATAAGAGAGGGAGGAATTTATATGAGCGGAAAACGGAAAAAACGAGGAAGCCGGATAGGAGTAGCAATCAGTCTTTTATTGATCACAGTGCCGGTTATGAGTGCCTGCGGCAGATGGGGAAAAGGGACGGAAGGACAATTTTCCGGAAAAGATGTATCTACATATGATGCCCGGAATACACAGGAAGCTACAGAAGCTGTTGACTGGGCCGTTGGGAAGGATATAAAACAGACGGCGGATGAGGAGATACAGATCGTTCCGACCAAGGCGTCACAGACAACCCTGGAGTTATACCAGTCAGATGCATTCAGTATGCAGATTCCAAGTGGCTGGACGGTGGAGACAGGAGCAGACGGTATGTTTCATTCCATTCATGTGTATGATCCGGAGGAACCGGTCAATCAGGTGTTTTTGCTGTTAAAGGCGATGCCGTTGATGCACAGCGAGACCGGTAAAGAATATTATCGTCAGTCATATGAGGCTTATGGCGGTACGTATTATATTATGGCAGATGCGCCGGTTTTAGCGGAACCATCTACAGAGAATTTCTTCCGGATTTTTCCGGAATATGCATCTTTTGCAGAAAAAGATGAACCGGAGTATAGTGGGTATACATTTCCGCGGTTTAATGAGTTTACAACATTAGAAAGCTTCGAGAGTACTACATCCCTGAAGGATGCAGCCTTAAATCCGGCAATTGTTCATGCTACATTTACAGATGCATACGGAAATCGAGGAGAAGGGATGTTTACAGCAGATGTTGTGGATTTTTCCGGAAATCTGAATTCGGCATTTGGAATTGATGCCGGATATTACATGGCATATAATATTATGGCGATCACAGCAGCGGAAAATGAACTGATCGAGTGGCAGGATCTTCTGTATCAGTGTATCGGTTCCATCCAATATACGGATGCGTTTATCAGTAATGCAAATGCACAGAGCGATGCCGTAGTTGCAAATGCTATGGAGATACGGAATACGCTGAGTGAAATTTCGGATGGAATTATGGCATCCTGGGAGGCCAGAAATACCAGTGATGAGATCATGCGCCAGAAACAGAGTGATGCGATCCTGGACTATGACCGGGTCTATGATACTGAGACCAATGAGATTTATCGGGCACCGCTCGGATGGCTGGACGGATATGATGGAACACGGTTTAAGACAGTGACAGATGACAATATGTATACACTTCCGATCGAGGGGACGATCACGGAATAGCATAAGCGGGAAAGACCGCAGGCAGTGTTGATATGCTGCCTGCGGTCTTTTCTGATTTAGTCAAATAAAGATTTGTGATACCGGATCACTCCGTAGATTTTCTGGAATAAAACGATGATCATGGAGACAACCAGATATCCGGTTGCCAGCACGCCTACAGAACCACCAATAATCATTAAAATAAGATAACCAATATTCATAATTAACACTCCTGTTCTAATATTATATTTTACGTACTCAAATAAGACCTGTAACATTACAGGAAATGGAATAATCATGGCATGAAAAGCCATACTGTAGATTAGAACATGAGTGACGGTTTCTGACCATCTTGGCATTGAATGTAACGAATGGTTACAGTCAGGCTGTAGATTTCTTCACAAAGTGTGCCACAGCCGTATATAGAGACAAAGGCCATAGGCAGAAAAACAGAGGAACCCAAGCCGATAATGGGAAAAAAGCGCAGACGTGTCCGTTCGTCTAAACGTCGGTTCCTGCGGGTACGGATCAGAGATTCGTGCCGGCTCATAGAACCATCATTGCTCAAAACAGCGGAATCCGGTTGTGTCTTTAAGATTGTCAGTGTTGTACTGACCGGCTGTGAGGTCTGATATGCAAAATGAGAATCCTCAGTGATCTGTGTCATGCAGATGCCGGACAAAAACATGGCTGCCAGAAGCAGTGTACTTATGAAATTATATATCATAGAATGTCTTTGCCACATATCAATCGCCTCCAAGCGTATTTTAACAAACGCAGTAGAAAATCACAAGGCGGGAACCGGCCGGAATCAGTTAAGAAATGGTAAAGATAGCAGGAAAAAGTCTTGACCGGAAAGTTTGAGCTGTGTTAGAATTCAGTCAAGTTGATATTAGGGAGTAGTTCGCATCGAAAGGATGTTGTACAGTTCGTCATCACGTCAGAGTAGGTCTGACCGGGCTGTGCATTGCAACAGGAACGAGACTTTTATTGCACATGTTATTTGTGTGCGATAAGAGTCTTTTTTTATACATTATTATAAAACATTAATATGGAGGTAATGAGTATGGAGTATTGGAATCAGCCGGCAGAAGATGTCAGAGAAGAATTCGGGACCGGGCCGGATGGATTACAGGATGCCCGGGTTAGAAAAATTCGGGAAACTTCCGGTGAAAATGTATTGGCAGAAGGGAAGAAAAAAAGCATATTGATGGTGTTTTTGAGCCAATTCTGTGATCTGTTGATCGTGATCTTGTTGATTGCTGCCGGGATTTCCATGTTTTCCGGCAATATGGAAAGTACGATCGTAATTGTAGCGGTTCTGCTGATGAATGCCGTGCTCGGAACGGTTCAGCATGTAAAAGCACAGAAATCGCTGGACAGCCTAAAGCAGTTATCTTCACCGGTTGCAAAAGTTATCCGAAATGGAAGAATGGAGGAGATTCCATCCAGAGAAGTAGTTCCGGGAGATCTTATTATGCTGGAAGCCGGAGACATGATAGTTGCTGACGGAAGGATCTTACACAACTATTCTTTACAGGTAAATGAGAGTGCATTAACCGGTGAATCAACCAATGTGGATAAAGATGATATCGTATTGCCCGAGAATGTGGCACTGGCTGATCGGATAAACATGGTTTATTCCGGCGGACTGGTTACGTACGGAAGAGCGGAAATTCTAGTGACTGCGACCGGGATGGAAACAGAAATCGGTAAGATCGCGGGAATGATGAATGATATTCAGGAGCGGAAGACACCGTTACAGGTCAGTCTGGACCAATTCAGTAAACATCTGGCAACTCTGATCATGATTATTTCAGCGGTTGTATTCGGACTTTGTATTTTACGGAAAATGCCGATTATAGATTCTTTAATGTTTGCAGTGGCGCTTGCCGTTGCTGCAATTCCGGAGGCATTAAGTTCCATAGTAACGATCGTCCAGGCAATGGGTACGCAGAAAATGGCAAAGGAGCAGGCTATTATAAAGGATTTAAAAGCGGTAGAGAGCCTAGGCTGCGTATCTGTAATCTGTTCCGATAAGACCGGAACACTCACACAGAATAAGATGACGGTACAGAAGCTTTATATAGACGACAGAGAGTGGAAGCCGGAGGAGATAGATCTTCATGACCAGCTTCATCGGTATTTGCTCTATGATGCGGTATTGACCAATGATTCCAGTCTGATAGATGGGAAGGGAATCGGCGACCCGACGGAATATGCATTACTTGAAATGGTTCGGAAGGTTCCGGTAGCAGCAGATGACACAGTTTTAGCAGATGGATTTCATGAGAATCTGCTTCGGCAGACAATGGTACGGATGGAAGAACTTCCTTTTGATTCCGACCGGAAGCTGATGTCTACCAAATACTGTCTGCATGGTGTGCCTACGCTTCTGACCAAAGGAGCGGTAGATGTGTTGCTGGATCGCTGTGTCAGTATCCGGACATCAGAAGGAATTCTGCCTATGGATGAAGGCCGGCGGAAGAAAATCCGGGAGGAAAACCGTCATTTCTCGGAGCAGGGGCTCCGGGTTCTGGCTTTTGCCTACCGGGAACTGGATCAGCCATTGACCATGGAGGAGGAGAAAGGTTATATCTTCCTTGGACTGATTTCCATGATGGATCCTCCTCGGCCGGAAGCAATCACGGCTGTAGCAGATGCCAAGCATGCCGGAATCCGTCCGGTTATGATAACTGGAGATCATAAGATTACAGCAACGGCAATTGCTAAAGAAATAGGAATATTTGAAGAGGGAGATCTGGCAGTGACCGGAATGGAGCTGGATGCCATGTCGGAAGAAGAGCTGGATCAAAAAATCGAACGGATATCGGTATATGCCAGAGTATCGCCGGAGAATAAGATCCGCATTGTTAAAAGCTGGCAGAAAAAGGGAAGAATCGTATCTATGACCGGAGATGGTGTCAACGATGCACCGGCATTGAAACAGGCTGATATCGGAGTAGCAATGGGCATCACGGGAACAGCAGTATCCAAGGATGCAGCAGCTATGATTCTGGCTGACGATAATTTCGCTACGATCATGAAAGCAGTATTGAACGGGAGAAATGTATATCGGAATATAAGAAATGCGATTCTGTTCCTGCTATCCGGTAACATGGCTGCAATTCTGACAGTTCTCTATACATCTATATTGGGACTCCCGGTTCCGTTTGCACCGGTGCACTTACTGTTTATTAATCTGTTGACGGATTCTCTGCCGGCAATTGCAATCGGTATGGAACCGGCGGATCCGACTTTACTGGATGAAAAACCGAGAGATCCATCGGAAAGTATTCTGAACCGGACCTTTTTTGGGCGTATTTTCCTGCAGGGCATCCTGATCGCACTGGTAGTCATGGCGGCTTATTATATGGGTAGCCCGATGCAGACACCGGGAGTTGCAATGACTTATGCATTTGCAACACTGACATTAGCACGGTTATTCCACGGCTTTAATTGCAGAACCCGACAGTCTATTCTACGAGTCGGATTTACTTCAAATCCATATAGTATTGGTGCATTTGCAGCGGGAGTGCTGTTGCTTGGGCTTGTATTGACAATTCCGCCGCTACAGGGCTTGTTCAGCATATCCGGTATTACAGGATGGGTGCTTTTGAAGATTACCGGACTGGCAATCCTGCCAACTGTTTGCATTCAGATGATTAAAATGGTGCGGGAGTGGAAAGACAGCAGAGAAAATAGGAAGTAGGGAAAGATAAAAACTTGGAGGATACAGGAATACTATGAAATATGAGATATCATTCGGATATTTTTTGCAGCAAATGGGAGAACATCCAATCTTATTGATATCGGTACTGCTGACGCTGGGAGTCATATTTGTAAATGGCTGGACCGATGCCCCCAATGCAATCGCTACCTGCGTAGCTACACGGTGTATCGGTGTCAGACGAGCCATTATTATGGCGGCTGTTTGTAATTTCTTCGGAGTATTGGTAATGACCATGTTTAATTCCAAGGTTGCGATGACGATTAAGAACATGGTGAATTTTAACGGAAATAATCAGGATGCGATGATTGCCCTATGTGCTGCGATGGCTGCAATTGTAATCTGGGCGGTCGGAGCCTGGTACTTCGGAATACCGACGAGCGAGAGCCATGCGTTGATTGCGGGGCTGACCGGTGCGGCTATTGCGCTTCAGGGCGGAATGGACGGAGTTAACGGTGTAGAATGGCTGAAGGTTATTTATGGCCTGGTCTTATCTACGATTGGTGGATTTATGCTTGGATTTGTGATCTGTAAGGCAATGACAGTACTCTTTTATAATTGTGACCGGGAGAAAATGAACCGTTTTCTGCAAGCCGGACAGGTGGCAGGTGGTGCGGCAATGGCATTTGTGCATGGGGCGCAGGATGGACAGAAGTTTATGGGAGTCCTGCTTCTTGGATTGTTTCTGACGAATGGCATGGAGGATACGCAGGGGGCGGTAATTCCAATCTGGATGATGATACTTTGTTCCGCAGTTATGGGTGTCGGAACTTCCATCGGTGGTAAGAAGATTATTAAGTCCGTAGGAATGGATATGGTAAAGCTTGAGAAATATCAGGGCTTTTCTGCGGATGTTGCGGCCTCTGTCAGTATTCTTGTCTCAACATTGTTCGGCTTACCCGTCAGTACAACACATGTAAAGACAACTGCGATCATGGGAGTTGGAGCCGTAAAGAGAAGGTCGTCCATTAATTTCAGTGTGGTTAAGGATATGCTCCTGGCATGGGTACTGACCTTCCCGGGATGCGGCGTGATCGGCTTTGAAATGGCGAAGCTGATGTTATTGTTGAAATAAGAAGTTTAATATAGCGGCAGAGGAGAATGAAAATGAAAAAGAAAAAAGATGAGTTCTATTATAAGAATCTGAATCAGTGTGCAGGATATGCATGCCGGGCAGCAGAAGTTCTACAGGAAACATTAAAGGAATTTGATCAGACGGCCCTGCAGGAAAAGATGGAACAGGTACATGAGCTGGAACAACAGGGTGATACCAAACGGCATAAGATGATGGCGGTTCTGAACCAGGCATTTATCACACCGATTGAGAGGGAGGATCTGATTGCATTAAGCAATGCACTGGATGATACGACAGATTCTATAGAAGAAATTCTGCTGCAGATCTATATGTGCCGGGTAGAAGCTGTCCGGGAGGATCTGTTCCCGGTGTTGGAGATACTGCTTGAAAGTGTACGGACACTGGAGAATCTGGTAGGGGAACTGGAGAATTTTAAACATTCCAAAAAGCTGGAGAACTATATTATCCGGGTCAATGATCTGGAGGAGCAGGGAGACCGGCTGTATATGGAGAATATGTACCGGCTTCATGGAGAAGCAGATGGAAAGATGATTCTTACATGGAGGACGATTTATGAATGTGTAGAGACATGTCTGGATACCTGTGAGCATGCAGCAGATATTGTCGAAACAGTCAGAATGAAGAATCTATAAAATTTTAAAATGTCGACAAGATTTTGACAAAAAATATCGGAAATATGATATACTGACAATGGTCGCATGAAATTAGACATTTTAGCGATACATTATCCGTACTTTGCAGAACAGAGACGAGAGGAACGTTTGGAGATACGGAGATTATATTATGGAGGAAAAGAAATGAAGTTAACGAAGTTTGGTGTATCAGTAGCATTGATCAGTGCGGTTGCATATTTTGCAGGTTATGTGGGAATTGTACCGATTGTATTATTGTTTATCTTTGCATTGTATACAGATATTGAGACTGTAGCAAAGAAGAATGTCACACAGGCAATGATCATATCAGTATTCTTCAGTATCCTGACAATGGTATTCGGTGCATGCAGCAGCGGCTATATGGACTTTATCGGATTGTTCAGCGGCGCTTACGGTGTATACAATGTATTAAGCAAGCTTGATTTCTGCAGCTGGTTAAAGACAATCTGCGGTATTGCCGAGTTCGTGATCATGATTTATGCGGTTATTGCAGCATTCAAGGGTGAGGTTGTAAAGCTTCCGATCGTGACTAAGATGGTTGAAAAGCATTTCGGCGAGGAGCCGGGAACAGCTGCAAAGGCAGAGGCTAAGAGCATTACGGAAGATACAGGCGCAGAGCAGTAGAAAGGAAGAGTAAGATGAAGAATCCGGCAGCGTTATTTAAGATAAAAGGAATGTGGGATACATTTGTTCAGAATCATCCAAAGTTTCCTATGTTTTTAAATGCGGTAAAAAATTCCGGTATATCAGAGGGCAGTATTCTGGAGGTTCAGATCACACAGCCGGATGGGGAAGTCATGAAGACGAATATCAAGGTTACCCAGTCGGATCTGGAATTGTTTGAACAGCTGAAGACCCTGATGTGATCATGAAGGAAAGTCACATAATAGAAATAGTATAAGATACACACTAAACAACGTCCGGTGATAGGAATGAACCTGCGGAAACAGGCATCCATATTGCCGGACGTTGTTTAGTATTGTTTATTGTGTGTATGTATGTTTATTGCTGAATTAGACTTTACAGATATTTCTTCAGTAAGATACTGGAATTCTGACCGCCGAAGCCGAACGCATTGGACATGGCAATCTGTACTTCCTGTTTCCTTGCCTGATTCGGTACATAATCGAGATCACATTCCGGATCCGGATTCGTCAGGTTTAATGTCGGAGGTACGATACCTTCCTGAATGGCCTTTACACAGGCAATCGTCTCGGTAATACCGCCGGCACCCATCATGTGACCGGTAGAACCCTTGGTAGAAGAGATCGCCATCTTCTTTGCATAATCACCGAACAGAGTCTTGATCGCAGTGGTTTCAATAATATCACCTTTTGGAGTAGAGGTTCCGTGGGTATTGATATAATCGACCTCCTCCGGCTGAATGCCTGCCTTTTCCAGGCAACGCTTCATACAGAAGACTGCACCGATTCCTTCCGGATGAGGAGAGGTAACATGATAGCCATCGGTACTGTTGGCCCAGCCGATCACGGATGCGTGGATGTGTGCATTTCTTGCTTTGGCATGCTCTTCGGTCTCAATGACGATACAACCGCCTCCTTCACCCATAACGAAGCCGTCACGATTTACATCAAACGGGCAGCTGGCTGATTCCGGTGAATCATTCTGTGTTGATAACGCATGGGCAGATGCCAGTCCCATAATCGTAAGCGGAGAGGTGGCTGCTTCTGCACCAACACAGAGAACAACATCTGCTTCACCACTGTTGATCAGCATGATTCCGGTCGATAATGCATCTGCACCGGAAGAGCAGGCTGTAGTGACAGTCAGGCTCGGACCGCGGAGCCCCTTTGCAATCGCAATCTGAGCGGCTGCAATATTACCGATAACCTTTGGGACAAATCGCGGGCTTACCTTAGATTGTGCACCGGTGCTGATACTGTTCTGAGTCTCTGCAATAGTGGCTATTCCGGCAAAGGCAGTACCGACTACGATTCCGATCCGTTCCGCCGGAACTGTCCGAGCCTCCGGAGCATCCGGGTGAAGGTCTGCATCCTGCATAGCCTCTTCGGCTGCGACATATCCATATTGCATGAATAAATCCATCTCACGGGCCAGCTTGCGCGGCATATGCTCGGTTGCATTGAAGCCCTTTACCTCAGCAGCAATCTGCACCGGAAGAGCGGAAGCATCAAACCGGGTGATTTTCCCGATTCCGTGCACGCCGGAAACCAATCCATTCCAATATTCAGCTACACCAATCCCGATGGGAGTTACAGCACCCATACCGGTAATAACAATCTTATTCATCCTTTGATTCTTCTCCTGTACTTGCATATTTATGAGGATCATCCTCCTGTGCCCAGTCTTTTTCCTTGATCTCGACACGACGGATTTTACCACTTACGGTCTTCGGTAATTCCTTTACGAACTCGATTACCTTCGGCCGCTTGTAAGAAGCCAGGTTCGCACGGAAGAAACGGATCATTTCTTTTTTCAAAGCATCTGTCGCTGCAGTGCCTTCCGTTAATACAACACTTGCCTTGATAGCCTGACCGCGCATCGGGTCGGGAACGGAAGTGACCGCACATTCTACGACATAAGGAAGCTTCATGATCTCGTTTTCAATCTCAAAAGGACCTACCCGGTATCCGGTGGATTTGATCACATCATCTACACGACCAACATACCATAAAAATCCGTCCTCGTCCATATATGCAGTATCACCGGTATGATAATATCCGTTATAGCAGACAGATTCGGTCCGCTTTTCGTCCAGATAGTAACCGAGGAAAAGTCCCTCCGGCAGACCGTCCTTTACGCTGATAACGATTTCTCCGGTCTCTCCGGTATCACAAATGCTGCCATCTGCACGCATGACCTCTACCGTATACTGTGGACTTGGTTTACCCATAGACCCCGGCTTAGGCTCCATACCTTGCAGATTTCCAATCGTCAGGGTGGTTTCCGTCTGACCAAAGCCTTCCATGATCTTCATGCCGGTTGCCTTGTAAAACTTCTCGTAAATCTCCGGATTCAGAGCCTCTCCGGCAGTCGCTACCGTCTTTAAAGAAGATAAATCGAATTTTGCAAGATTCATATGTACCAGAACGCGATAAACGGTTGGCGGTGCACAGAATGTGGTAATCTTATATTTCTCGATCATCTGCATGATCTGGCTGGCATAGAATTCATCGAAGTCATAGGTGAATACGGCTGCCTCGCAGAGCCATTGACCATAGAGCTTGCCCCATAAGGCCTTTCCCCAGCCGGTATCACTGATGGTGAAATGAATACCATCCGGATCTACCTGCTGCCAGTATTTTGCAGTGATATAATGCCCCAGAGCATATTTATAGCTGTGAGCGGCAATCTTTGGATAAGAAGTAGTACCGGAAGTGAAAAACATCAGCATCGGGTCATCTCCGCCCGGAACATCAGCCGGTTTCTTGAATTCCGGAGAAAAGAACCGGATGTCACGATTGAAATTACTCCAGCCTTTTAATGTGCTTGGGCCAACCATGATCTTGGCCTTTAATCCATCATAAGTCTTAGAAGCCCGTTCTACCTCAGAAGCTACTTTTCCGTCGGAGGTACATAATACTGCATCAATCTGCCCGGCTTTAAAACGATACTCAAAATCTTTCTTTACCAGAAGATTGGTCGCCGGGATTGCGATGGCACCAATCTTATGAAGGGCCAGGATCGCAAACCAGAACTGATAATGACGCTTCAGAACCAGCATGACACGGTCACCACGTTTGATTCCCAGATAGCGGAAATAGTTGGCTGCTTTATTGGAATATACCATCATATCCTTAAAGGTGATCCGGCGCTCCTTGCCGTCATTGGCAATGTGAAGCATTGCAAGCTTATCCGGCTTGCTCTTTCCCAGAACATCTACAACGTCATAGGCAAAGTTGAAACGATCATCATTGTGAAATTCAATGGCGTTTAATACACCATTCTCATCCTTGGATGTGGAAATAAACATACCGGCGATTCCGGCCTCAGGTTGTAAATTCGTGCTGCTCATAATTTGTTCCTTTCTTATTATAGAATGTTTTATTTATAATCTGATATGATATTAATTGCCAGTAAAAATAGTTTGATAGATTTTTTCATGTAGTTTTCAAAACCACATAAACAATAATATGATATAGTGTGATTGGGCATGTGTCAAGAGATATATTTTGAAAAAGTGTGTAGAGTTTTTGAACAAATTATGAACTTTCTACGATAGGAAAAATATAAAAATAAAAACTATCTAAACATGTATAAATGAGTTGACAAACAGGGAATAATTGTTACAATATATGTGGTTAGAAAATTAAAATTTTTTAACTAAATAAGAAAGCATGAAAAGGAGAAACTACTATGTTCGAGACAATTAAGAAGGCGATTGCAGATGTTTTAGGCTGTGATGAAGATAAGATCACATTAGAGGCATCTTTAACAGATGATCTTGGAGCTGATTCCCTGGATGCAGTAGAGCTCGGTATGGCTATTGAGACCGAGACAGGTGTTGCAATTGCAGATGAAGATCTTCCTAAGATGAAGACAGTTAAGGATTTAGTAGACTACGTAAACGCTCATCAGGAGTAATCGTAGTAGTATAGCGGAGGAAGGCAGGAATATATAAATCACTTACATAAGTCTCTGATTTGTATATTCCTGTTTCTATTTCTGCTATTTGAGAATTGGAGTGATGAAAGAAATGAGTCTGTTAGGTAAGACAAAAGCAGGACTCGCGCGATATGCGACAGTCCTAAGAGGTTCTGATAAAGAAAAAGAAGCTGCAATGAGTGATGATTTTGAACCGGTTGCAGTACGTGAGAAGGCTGAGAAGCAGGAGGATAATGTACCGGGAACAGTGACCTGTTCATCCTGTAAGGCAGAGATTCAGGCAGATCTTATGAAGAAGAATCTGTTCGTCTGCCCGGAATGTGGTGCACACAATAAAATCTCAGCAGCACGGAGAATGAGAAGTATGGTGGATCCGGGAACCTTCCGGAAATTAAAACATAAGGTTCCGTTTGTAAATCCACTGGATTATCCGGATTATGAAGAGAAGATTACAAAGCTGCAGGAAAAGACCGGCTTGGATGAAGGTGTCCTGATCGGTGTCGGTGAGGTGCAGGGCCAGAAGGCAATGATCGCTGTTATGGGAAGTGAGTTCCTGATGGGCAGTATGGGAATTGCAGTCGGCGAGAAGATCACTTATGCGTTTGAAGTGGCAGATAAGAATAAATTGCCGGTGGTTATGTTTACGGCCAGCGGCGGTGCCAGAATGCAGGAGGGCATCCTGTCCCTGATGCAGATGGCTAAGACAAGTGCGGCCGTACAACGGTTCAACGAGCATGGCGGACTTTATGTCGTTTGTCTGACGCATCCGACTACCGGTGGTGTCAGTGCCAGCTTTGCAACATTGGGTGATATTACTCTGGCAGAGCCGGGAGCTCTGATCGGCTTTGCGGGTCCGCGTGTTATTGAGCAGACTATCGGACAGAAGCTGCCGGCGGGATTCCAACGGGCAGAGTATCTGGAGAGCCATGGATTTGTGGATCAGATCGTTCCGCGAGGTGAGATGCGGGAGGTTGTTGGACAGATTCTGCGTCTGCATGAGAGAAAGAGGAGGCCGTCATTATGATTCGAGAGATAGATGAGCGCATCCGTGCAATCGATACCGAGATAGAAGAATTGTCTGCAAAGACAGATGATTATGCAGCGGATGTACGTGTGAAAGAATTAAAGAATGAGAAGCGCAAGCTCCTTCATCAGTGTGATAATCTGACACCGGCAGATAAGGTATATCTGGCAAGAAGCATCAAGCGTCCGAAGGTAGATGATTATATCAATGCCCTGTTTGATGATTTCTTTGTACAGCGGGGAGATTTTCTTAGCAAAGAGGACAAGAGTATTCTGGGCGGAATCGCCATGTTCCACGGTATGCCGGTTACAGTTCTTGGACACCGGAAGGGTAGAAATATTAATGAGAATATGGAGTTTAACTTCGGAATGCCGGAGCCGGAAGGATATCGGAAGGCGCTGCGTCTGATGAAACAGGCAGAGAAATTCGGACGTCCGGTAATTACATTTATCGATACACCGGGTGCATATCCGGGTCTGGAGGCAGAGGAGCACGGACAGGCGAATGCCATTGCGAAGAATCTGGCTGAGATGAGTTCCCTGAAGGTGCCGATCATTGCAATCGTAACCGGTGAGGGAAGCAGTGGCGGTGCACTGGCAATCGGTGTTGCAAACAGTGTTTATATGCTGGAAAATGCGGTATATTCCGTACTGTCACCGGAAGGCTTTGCTTCTATATTATGGAAGGATTCCAGCAGAAGTGCGGAAGCCTGTGATCTGATGAAGCTGACGGCGCAGGATCTGAAGCATTATAATGTGATTGACGGAATCATCAAGGAGCCACTGGGTGGTATTCAGCAGAATCCAAACAAGGTATATCGGGAGATAGATGCAGTATTGAATCTGGAACTGGCCAGATATAAGAAGATGTCTCCAAACGAGCTGGCAAAGAACCGGTATGACAAGTTCCGGTATATGGATGCTGCGATTATTGACGCGGCAAAGAAGGAGAATGCATAATGTTATTAAATGAAATGTTAGGAATCAAGTACCCGATCATTCAGGGTGGTATGGCCAATATCGCAACCGGTAAATTCGCAGCACAGGTATCCAATGCAGGTGCATTGGGCCTGATCGCTTCCGGTGGTATGAATGCAGAAGCTCTGGAGAAAGAGATCGCAGAGTGCCGGAAGTTGACGGATAAGCCATTTGGTGTAAACCTGATGCTGATGAATCCGGACGTGGATAATATCGCACAGCTTCTGGCAGATGAAAAGATCGGGATCATTACAACGGGTGCCGGTATGCCGGGTAAATATATGGGCATGTGGAAAGCAAATGGCAGTAAGGTGATCCCGGTTGTGGCAAGTACCGCTCTGGCTCGTAAGGTAGAACAGCAGGGTGCAGATGCCGTGATCGCAGAAGGCGGAGAAAGCGGCGGACATGTTGGTGATATGACTACTATGACACTGGTACCGCAGGTAATAGAGAAGGTATCCATTCCGGTTATCGCAGCAGGCGGTATCGCAACCGGAAAGCAATTCGTGGCAGCCATGGCATTAGGTGCAGTCGGTGTCCAGATCGGAACCTGTTTGTTAGTCAGTGAGGAGTGCCCGATTCATGAGAATTACAAGCTGGCACTGATCAAGGCAAGAGATAACAGTACCACGGTAACCGGACGGTCTTTGGATGCTCCGGTCCGTATTCTGAAGAATGATATGGCAAGAGAGTACATAAAGGTAGAACGAAGCGGTGGTACCAGAGAAGAATTGGAGCAGTTTACATTAGGCGGTCTGCGCCGTGCCGTATTAGACGGTGATGTGAAGAACGGTTCTGTTATGGCAGGACAGGTTTGCGGACAGTTAAAGGAGATTCAGCCTTTGTCAGTGATTCTTGAGAATCTGTATGAGGACGCAAAGAAGGAATTAAAGGAGCTGCAGAGCTTACAGCTTTAATAAGAAAGATATCAGATTGGAGGATATGGAATGAAGTTAGCATTTATGTATGCCGGACAGGGCAGCCAGTATGTGGGAATGGGTAAGGATTTTTACGAGGCATATCCGGAATTTCGGGAAGTAATGGATCATACGGATGTTGGATTTGATGTGAAGGACTGCTGTTTTAACGGACCGGCAGAGATGCTGAATACAACAAAATATACACAGCCATGTATGGTGGCATTTGCAGTTGGAGTAACTAAGATCCTGAAGAACAAGGGAATTGTTCCGGAAATGGCAGCAGGCTTAAGCCTTGGTGAATATTCTGCATTATATGCGGCAGGTGTGTTTGATGAGCAGCAGGTAATCTCTTTGGTTGCATTCCGTGGACAGTCTATGGCTGAGGCAGTCGTTGACCGTGCATGTAAGATGGCAGCAGTCATTAATCTGGACCGTGAGAAGGTGGAAGCATGCTGTGCACAGGCACATGAAGAGTTTAAGGATGAAGCATGCAATGTTGTAGAACCTACGAACTATAACTGCCCGGGACAGATCGTTATTTCCGGTGATGTTGCACCGGTAGACCGTGCGATCGAGCTGCTGACAGAAGCAGGTGCAAGAAGATGTATTCCTTTGGTAGTCAGCGGACCATTCCATACTTCATTGATGAAGCCGGCCGGTGATAAGTTAAGAGAACGCTTCAAGGAGGAGTCTTTCGGAGATATGAAGATTCCGGTTGTCTTTAATTCCCTGGGACGTTTCAAGACAGAGGAAGAAAGCATTCCGGCATTGCTTGAGAAGCAGGTACAGCACAGTATTTATATTGAAGATTCTATCCGTTATATGGCAGAGCAGGGCGTTGATACGATCGTTGAGATCGGACCGGGTACTGCATTGTCCAAGTTCGTAAAGAAGACCTGTCCGGAAATCACCTGCTATAGTGTAGAGAAGGTCGCAGATGTGGATGCTTTACTGGAAAAGCTGGCATAGATCCAAAGAGGAGGAAACATATGTTGTTAGAAAATAAGACAGCGATCGTGACCGGCGGAAGCCGCGGTATCGGTCGGGCAATCTGTGTTGCATTAGCAAAGGAAGGTGCCAATGTGGTGACCTGCTATGCGAGGGGTGCAGCAGCGGCAGAGGAAACCGTCGCACTTTGTAAGGAGCTTGGTGTGCAGGCTGTTGCTGTTCAGGCAGATGTGTCAAAGAAGGAAGAGGTAGACCGGTTATTCGAAGAGGCATTGAAGGTTACAGGTACAGTTGAGATCCTGGTCAATAATGCCGGTATTACAAGAGATGGTCTGTTGATTCGGATGTCCGATGAAGATTTTGATCAGGTCATTGATGCGAACTTAAAAGGTACCTTTTACTGTATGCGTGCAGCAGCCAAGCTGATGATGCGGAAGCGTTATGGACGGATCGTCAACATCAGCAGTGTGGTTGGCGTATCCGGAAATGCGGGTCAGGTGAATTATGCAGCCAGCAAGGCAGGAATCATCGGTATGACCAAGTCTCTGGCAAAGGAACTGGGTTCCAGAAATGTGACGGCGAATGCAGTTGCACCCGGATTTATTACCACGGATATGACAGAGGGATTGCCGGATGCGGTAAAGGAACAGATGGCTAAGGAAATCCCGTTGGCAAGAATGGGTCAGCCGGAGGATGTTGCGAATGCGGTTGCATTCCTGGCATCAGATCAGGCTTCCTATATAACCGGACAGGTACTGCATGTAGACGGCGGTATGGTGATGTAACAGAACATAGCATGGAAAGGGAATATACATGAAAAAAAGAGTTGTAATTACAGGAATGGGAACCATTAATCCATTGGGACATAATACGCAGGACACATGGGAGAATGTGAAAAAAGGTGTCTGTGGAATTAACCGGATCACCCAGATCGATACATCAGAGTTTAAGGTAAAGATTGCCGGTGAGGTAAAGGACTATAATCCGGATGACTACCTGGATAAAAAAGAAGCAAAGCGTATGGATCGTTATACACAGTTTGCAATGATTGCTGCAAAGGAAGCATTTACAGACAGCGGACTGGATATGACCAAGGAGAATCCATTACGTTGCGGTACCATCGTTTCTTCCGGAATCGGTGGTTTAAAGACGATTGAAAGCGAGCATGACAGAGGCTTAAGCCGTGGCTTTGAGAAGATTTCACCGTTCTTTATTCCAATGTCAATCGCAAATATGGCAGCCGGTCAGATTGCAATCGAGACAGGCTTTAAGGGTGTATGTACCTGCGTGGTAACAGCCTGTGCATCCGGTAACAATGCAATCGGTGAGGCTTTCCATTATATACGCGATGGTTATTCGGATGTAATGCTCTGCGGTGGTGCAGAGGCATGTATCTGTAATATGGGTGTTGGCGGATTCACTTCTATGAAGGCACTGAATACAACAGAGGATACTGATCGTGCATCCATCCCATTCGATAAAGAACGTGCGGGCTTCGTTATGGGCGAGGGTGCAGCAATCCTGATTCTGGAAGAACTGGAGCATGCAAAGGCCCGTGGAGCAAAGATTTATGGTGAGATCATCGGTTACGGTGCAAGCTGTGACGCATATCATATTACCGCACCGGATCCAACCGGAGCAGGCGGAACTGCATGTATGCAGCTGGCAATGGAAGATGCAGGTGTAAAGCCGGAAGAGGTTGGTTATATCAATGCCCATGGTACTTCCACACATCTGAATGATGCAGGAGAGACCAAGGCAATCAAGGCAGCCTTTGGCGAGCATGCATATAAGTTAATGGTAAGCTCTACAAAGTCCATGACCGGGCATCTGTTAGGTGCCAGCGGTGCTGTAGAAGCAATCTTCACAACACTGGCATTGAAGGATGGCTTTATCCCGGCTACCATTCATTATCAGGTACCGGATGAGGAGTGTGATCTGGATATCGTGCCGAACGAGGGACGAAATGTTCAGGTTGAAATGGCATTGTCTAATTCTTTAGGTTTTGGCGGACATAATGCAAGTGTTCTGTTTAAGAGATATCAGGAGGCATAATATGGAATTAAATTCAAATCAGATTCAGGAGATCATTCCGCATCGTTATCCGTTCCAGCTGGTTGATAAGATCGTAGAGTGTGAACCGGGAAAGAGCGCAAAGGGAATCAAATGCGTATCCGTAAATGAATTGTTCTTCTGCGGACATTTTCCACAGCAGCATGTTATGCCGGGAGTTCTGATCATAGAAGCATTGGCGCAGGTTGGCGCAGTTGCAATTCTCTGTGAAGAAGAAAACAAAGGAAAAATCGCATTTTTCGGCGGTATTAAGAATGCCAGATTCCGGAAGCAGGTCGTACCGGGAGATGTGTTAACCCTGGAATGCGAGATTACGGAGCGTCGCGGCCCAATCGGATTCGGAAAAGCTGTTGCGAAAGTAGATGGGAAAGTAGCAGCACAGGCAGAACTTTCCTTTGTAATTGGAGCAGAAGAAAAATAAAGTACCTGTAGAGGGAGATATGATAGAACAATCGTTTTCGGAAGTATATAAAAAATTTAAGATCCGATATTACCAGAATGTGTTTGCGCAGGCACCCAACCGGGAATTAAGCCTGACAACGGTGGAAGCATTCTGTGCGGAGATCATAGGAGCATTAAATAATCCTACGATTAATGAGTTCGCCAGCTTTGTGAATATATCTTCTCCGAATGCGACCTATAAGGTAAACAGTCTGATTCAGAAAGGCTATGTGGAAAAGGTCCAGTCGGAAACGGATAAGCGGGAATATCATCTGAAGGTGACGGATAAATATTATAAATACTATAATATGAGCCAGTCTTATGTAGATGAAGTACTGAAACGGGTAAAGGAACGATGCAGCAAGGAAGATGTAGAGGTCTTTGACCGGGTACTGACTATTATGAAGGATGAGTTAATGCCGGAGGTTGAACTGGAGCTGTGCGGGCAGCAGGATGAGAAAAAGTAATAACAATGTAATAGCTAAAAGCAGCAGGAGCAAGGATCCTGCTGCTTTTGTAGGTTTACAGGAAGTAGTTTTTTATACTATCTGCTATAGTTTGAAAAAAGACAGAGAATAGAATTCAAGTCCATTATATATGGAAAACCCGGTAGGCAGGGGTCGGATCATGAAAACGGCAGTGGATAAAAAACATGGCAGAAAAACAACACAAAAGGAAAGGATACAGGATGGCAGTAAGAATTATCGGAACCGGAAGTGCAATTCCGGATCGAATCGTAAAGAATGAAGAACTGGAGACGTTTCTGGATACATCGGATGTATGGATTAAGGAGCGGACAGGAATCGCAAGCAGACATGCGGCAACAACAGAAACCACGACATCTCTGGCAGCAGAGGCATGTAGACGGGCATTGGAAAATGCCGGAAAGAAACCGGAGGATATTGATATTATTCTGGCGGCTACGGTATCACCGGACTGTACGTTCCCTTGTCTGGCATGTGAGATCCAGGCGGCAATCGGTGCAGATCAGGCGGTCGCATATGATATCAATGCAGCCTGTGCAGGCTTCCTGTTTGCACTGAATTCGGCGACCGCATATATCGAATGTGGTATGTATAAGAATGCACTGATCGTAGGAGCGGAAGTCCTGACAAAAATTGTGGACTGGAATGATCGTTCCTCCTGTATATTGTTTGGTGACGGTGCCGGTGCGGCTGTTGTGGAAAAGCAGGAAGGTACGGAAGGTATAACTGCGATGATACAGGGCGCAAACGGAAAGAAAGGTATGGCATTGTATCGGTACGAGGGTACTGTTACTAATCCGTTCCGCGAGGCGGCTGCGACGGAAGAAGAGGCACCCGGTACAGGTTATCTGGAAATGAACGGGCAGGAGGTGTTCCGGTTCGCCATCAGTCAGGTGCCGGAAAGTGTCCAGGAGGTACTTGATAAAGCCGGATGGCAGAAGGAAGAGGTCGGTCATTATGTGTTACATCAGGCGAATGCAAGAATCATTCAATCAATTGCAAAGCGTCTCGGAGAGCCTGAAGAGAAGTTTCCGATGAATCTGCAGAATTATGGAAATATGTCATCTGCAAGTATTCCGGTATTGCTTGATGAATTGAATCGTGAGGGAAAGCTGGAGCGGGGTGAGAAACTGGTATTGTCCGGCTTCGGTGCCGGTCTGACCTATGGCGCAACTGCACTCATCTGGTAGCAGGGCTGGGTCTTGCAAAGATGTAAAAAATGGTATAAACTAGACACGTTAGAGGAAAGATAACATCAGAGCAGGAGGAGAAACATGTTAGATATTAAATTTCTTAGGGAAAACCCGGACATTGTAAAACAGAACATTAAAAATAAATTTCAGGACAGTAAGCTTCCGCTGGTAGACGAAGTAATTGAACTGGACGCAGAGAGTCGTAAGACACAGCAGGAAGCAGACAGTCTTCGTGCAGAGAAGAATCAGCTGTCCAAGCAGATTGGCGGCTTAATGGCACAGGGAAAAAAGGAAGAAGCAGAAGAGATTAAGAAGAAGGTTGCAGAATCTTCCTCCAGACTGGCGGAGTTAGAGGCTAAGGAGCCGGAGCTTCAGGAGAAGATTAAGAAGATCATGATGACGATCCCGAATATCATCGATCCATCTGTACCGATCGGTAAGGATGACAGTGAGAACGTAGAGGTAGAGCGGTTTGGTGAGCCGGTAGTTCCGGATTATGAGATTCCATATCATACAGAGATCATGGAGAAGTTTAACGGAATCGATCTGGATGCTGCACGCCGTGTGGCCGGTAACGGTTTCTATTATCTGATGGGTGATATTGCAAGACTGCATTCAGCAGTTATCGCATATGCAAGAGATTTCATGATCGACCGTGGATTTACGTATTGTGTTCCGCCGTTTATGATCCGTAGTGATGTGGTGACAGGTGTTATGAGCTTTGCAGAGATGGATGCCATGATGTATAAGATCGAGGGTGAAGATCTTTATCTGATCGGAACCAGCGAGCATTCCATGATCGGTAAGTTTATTGATACGATGATCCCGGAGGATCAGCTTCCGCAGACACTGACCAGCTATTCTCCATGTTTCCGTAAGGAGAAGGGCGCGCATGGTCTGGAAGAGCGTGGTGTATATCGTATCCATCAGTTTGAGAAGCAGGAGATGATTGTAATCTGTAAGCCGGAAGAGAGCAAGATGTGGTTTGATAAATTATGGCAGAATACGGTTGACCTGTTCCGTTCTATGGATATTCCGGTGCGTACATTGGAATGCTGTTCCGGAGATCTGGCAGATCTGAAGGTGAAGTCTGTCGATGTAGAAGCATGGTCACCGAGACAGAAGAAGTATTTCGAGGTAGGCAGCTGCTCCAATCTGGGAGATGCACAGGCAAGAAGACTGCGTATTCGTGTAAAGGGTACGGATGGACAGAAATATCTGGCTCACACACTGAATAATACAGTTGTAGCTCCTCCAAGAATGCTGATCGCATTCCTGGAGAATAACCTGCAGGCAGATGGCAGTGTAAAGATTCCAAAGGCATTACAGCCATATATGGGCGGAAAAACTGAAATTCGCTAGTGTAAAAAACTGAAAAATGTGATATCATAAATGTAACGTTAAAGTTACGAGGCAGAAACAGGTATATAGGTAGTACAATATACCTGTTTTTTCTTCCTGACGAGAGTATTTGTGTACGGGTATTGATAGAAAATCTATTTTGATGAAGGTGATTGAATGGATAAAAAGGGACAGGAAGAAGATAAGAGGAATATCCCGAGGATCCGAAGTGAACATTTAGATGGTATTTACTTTTATAAGAATTTGCAGACGGGATATTCCTATATTGAGGAGAATAGTTATTTGCCGGTTAAAATTATGAAACTGCAGGATTTTCTGGAGAGTATCTATCAGAATGACTGGATTGATTCTGAGGACCGGGGAAAAGTAATTAATCTGTACGAACGTATAAAACAAGGTATGACAGAACCGATACATATGCAGGAATTATCGGCAGAGATCCGGGTCAAGGAGCATTCACCCGGAAAAGAACTGGTGCGGATCCGGCTTTATCTGGACTTGGATGAACAGGGGCTGATCCGGGCTTATGTCGGAAAGGCGAAGATTCTGAGCAGAAAAGAGTTGGAAGATCGTGAGATTCTTATGAGTTTTTCAAATGATAAGAATCCGGCGATTTTCATTAACCGTATAGCACGGTTCATGGAGAAAAATCCGGAGCGGCAGTATGCATTTATCCAGTTTGATATCAGGAAATTCCGTTATATTAATGAGACCTATGGCAGTGATAAGGGAGATGAGATCTTAAAGTACATTTCCGATACATTGGAGGTTATGTGCGATGATGATCATATCTATTGCCGGTTGTCGGCAGATTTGTTTGAAATTGTCACCTACTATAATGGCAGTGATGAGGAGATTCTGGAATTTATTGATATACTGGATGCCAGACTTCATCGGTGCGGAGATATCAGATTTCAGATGTCCTACGGAATCAGTATTGCACCGGGAACCTCCAAGGCTTATCGGAAGCATGGAGATGAAGCGGGATTGGCAAGAGTATACATTAAGAATTCTGTACTGAAGAAAGCAGCATTTTTTAATGCACTTCAGAAACAGGATAATAATCAGGTTGCCCGGGTTGAGGAAATTGAGGAACAGGCACTGGAAAATGGAGAATTTCATATATATCTGCAGCCGAAATATACCTATGATAAGAACAGAGGAAAGATCGTAGGAGCAGAGGCACTGGTGCGTTGGATTGATTCGGAGAATCACATCAAATCACCGGCAGAATTTATTCCGATATTTGAGAAGAATGGATTTATATTGAAGCTGGATCAGTTTATGTGGGAAGGTTGCTGCCGGCTGCTTCGGAAGTGGATGGATGATGGATGGACACCGGTACCGATTTCGGTAAATGTATCCAGAATCTATCTCGGTAAAACCGATGTTGTAGGTTATATCCAGAATTTGGTAAAAAAATATTGTATTCCGATTGAATTGTTACAGATTGAGATTACTGAGACGGCAGAGAATCAGGAGACGATTCAATATGCGAATGACTTTAAGGCAGCAGGGTTTACACTGATGATGGACGACTTCGGATCCGGGCTTTCTTCCCTCAGTATGTTAAAGGATACACCGTTTGATGTGTTGAAAATGGACCGGTTATTCCTGGATGAGTGTCTGGAGAATGAGCATGGCAAGATGATCATATCTCATGTGATATCGATGTCCGGAGATCTGGGACTTGATATTATAGCAGAAGGTGTAGAGACCAGAGAACAGGCAGATTTCCTGTATGATCACGGATGTCAGACGGCACAGGGCTTCTATTTCTCAAAGCCGGTTCCGGCAGCAGAATTTGAGAAGATGTGGACTTCACAGGAAAATGGAAATGAGAAGATAGAAAAGTAAAAAAAATTGCATAATGAATACAATTATAGTATAATAATCAGAACACTACGTATGATAAAACATCGCAATTGCGATATTAAGAAGGAAAGGCAAAGGAGAAAAAAATGGATAACAACGAAATGAATAACAGCGGTGTAGGAGAGAATTCTTCAGATGTGAACGCAACAGTAGATAGTCAATATACTGAAACTACGCAGGATACGGGTTATACAGCAAGTGATTATAAGTCATATACCTATACCGCACCGGATGCAGGCTCATTTAACGGAGTAGAGGAACCTAAAAAAGGAATCGGCATTGCAGCATTGATCTTAGGTATTGTGAGTTTAATTGCATGGTGTGTTCCATTTCTGGGATACCCGGTAACAATTACAGGTCTGGTTCTTGGTATTATCGGTATTAAGAAAAGTGTAAAGGGTATGTCGGTTGCAGGTACGGTTATGTCAGGTATTGGTCTGGTTATAACGATTATTAATTCAATTTTAGGTGTTATGTATGCAGTGAACAATATGAACTATTAATAATATTGTCAGATTGGATTTAAGAAGACTGGAAAGGGAGAGGTTTCGTAAGAAATCCTCTCCCTTGGTTTGTGTTAAGACCTCGAACCTTCGGAGCCCGCTGGGCTCGATTGTATAAAAGAACTCCCCAAAAGTTTTAGCTAAGTGACGGAGGAAATGCGCGAGACGGGGTGCATGGCGTCCGGTGGACGCCGTCATATGCACCGACCGAAGCGGAAGCGAAGACCTCGAACCTTCGGAGCCCGATGGGCTCCGTTCATATAAAAAAAGCCCCTTAAAAAAGGGGCTTTTTTATATGAAAAGAGCGCGAGACGGGACTCGAACCCGCGACCCCGACCTTGGCAAGGTCGTGCTCCACCAACTGAGCCACTCGCGCTTATGTCTGACGACAAAATGTACTATAGCATACAGGGGGCAGAGTTGTCAACTGTAAATTGAATTATTTATGAATCAAGCCGGCAATTATTTCGAAATCATTATGATATCTGAAAGAATTGAACGGCGATGGAATAATAAATCATCGTTGTACAGATATCAACAACCGTGGAAATTAAAGGACCGGCCATTACAGCAGGATCCAGATGGACGCACTTAGCCAGGATTGGCAGCAGACATCCGATCAGCTTGGATAAGATAACAGTTGCGATAATGGACAGGGTCAGGACGATTGCAAGAGTCGGATCCTGATAGAAGATCATGATCCGCAATCCATTGATCACGGCTAGAATCGCACTGACAACTATCGCAATCCGGAACTCCTTCCACATAACCCGCAGGAAATCGCGGGTGCGAATCTCACCAAGAGCAAGACCGCGGATCATCAGGGCGGAGCTCTGGGAACCGCAGTTACCGCCGGTACCGGTCAGCATAGGCATGAAGGCTACCAGAATCGGCAGAGCACTGATGACCGTATCGAATCGGTTGATAATGGAGCCTGTGATCGCATTACTCAGCATCAGGATGATTAGCCAGACGATCCGGTTCTTAACTTGTGCGAAAACACCGGTCTTAAAATAAGAATCATCACTTGGTGACATAGCCGCCATGATAGAAATATCTTCTGTATTTTCTTCCTGAATGACATCCATAGCATCGTCGAAGGTGATGATACCAACCAGCCGTTCCTCTGTATCGACAACCGGAAGCGCCAGAATATCGTATTTCTGGAACTGGTGTGCAACAACCTCTTTATCCTCCAGCGTATCAACAAAAATAAGATTCGTTTCCATGATATCACTGATATGCGTATCGTCCTTAGCAATCAGCAGATCCTTGACAGAAACGATACCGATCAGTTTCCGGGCCTCGGTAACATAACAGGTATAGATGGTCTCTTTATCCGGGCCGACGGTCCGAATCCGGGAAATCGCCTCTTTTACCGTAAGATCCTTTGTCAGATTGACATACTCGATGGTCATCAACGCACCGGCGCTGTCCTCCGGATACTTTAGGATCTGATTGATCGCATACCGGGACTGCGGGTCGCAGTTGCGTAGGATACGATTAACAACATTTGCCGGCATTTCCTCGATCATATCAACGGTATCATCGACGAAGGTCTGATCCAGAACCTCCTGCAGCTCTTTGTCGGAAAAACCGTTGATCAGATTCTCCTTCATGTCATTGTCCATATAGGAAAATGTATCGGAAGCCAGTTCCTTTGGAAGAAGCCGATACAGAAGAAGAATATCTTTCTCTTCAAACTCTGTAAATAAAAGTGCAAGGTCAGCGGGGTTTTCCGATGCCAGTACTTCGCGTAGTTTGCTAAAATTCTTCTGGTTTAAATACTCGGAAACCTGTTCAAACAGGGTCATTTCTTCTTCCATCATTCTTCCTCCTTGCACATGGTATATATCCATTTAACGTTACACGTTTATAGGGGCTTTGTCAATAAAAATCGGGGATCTTCCGGTATTGACTTTTTGCTGAAAACCTAGGACAATAAAACAGACAGAATCATTTATAAGGAGGTTTCAAATGAAGACATATATTAAGAATGGCCGGGTCATCAATCCGGCAACCAGTCAGGATGACATATATGATGTTGTAATAGATGGAGATCGGGTGCTGCAGGTGGCGAAAGATCTGGAGCCGGAGACCGGAGCAGAAGTGATCGATGCAAGCGGAAAATATGTAATGCCGGGCTTTATTGATCTGCATGTGCATTTCAGAGATCCGGGTCTGACCTATAAGGAAGATATTGAGACCGGGGCGAAGGCAGCCGCCAGGGGTGGTGTCACGACGGTCTGTGCCATGCCGAATACGAAGCCGGTTGTGGATTCCGTAGAGACGCTTTCTTATATACAGAAAAAGGCAGAAGAGGTTGCTCCGATTCATGTGGAACAGTTATCTGCGATCACGATAGGTCAGAACGGTACAGAACTGGTGGATATGAAGGCCATGGTTGAGCAGGGGGCGATCGCATTTTCTGAGGATGGAAAAAGTGTGATGGATGTGACCCTGTATGCAGAGGCGATGAAGCGGGCGGCAGAGCTTGACGCAGTAGTAATGGCGCACTGTGAGGATAAAGCACTGGTTCGCGGAGGAGTCCTGAATGAAGGCGTGGCATCGAAGAAATTTGGGGTTCCGGGTATTACCAATTCGGTAGAAGATATTATTGCAGCAAGAGATATCTTTCTGGCAAATGATTACGGAACAAAGCTTCACTTGTGTCATTGTTCGACCGAAGGCAGTGTGGAGCTGGTGCGAATGGCGAAGAAGCTGGGCATTTCTGTGACTGCAGAAGTATGTCCGCATCATTTTACACTGACCGATGCAGATATTGATTCTGTAGATGCAAATTACAAGATGAACCCGCCGCTCCGGACAGAGAAGGATGTACAGGCATTGATTCGCGGATTGCAGGATGGCACCATGGAGGTGATTTCCACGGATCATGCACCGCACAGTGCAGAGGAGAAGTCCGGAGACTTTGAACACGCACCGTTTGGAATTGTCGGACTGGAGACAAGTGCTTCTCTTACTTATACTGCATTGGTTGCAACCGGCATTCTGACTCCGATGCAGATGGCGGAGAAAATGAGCTATAATCCGGCGAAAGTGATCGGAATCGATCAGGAGCGGGGCAGTATTGAAGCAGGTAAGCTGGCAGATATCGTAATCTTTGATCCGAATGCGGAGTATGTCGTGGATGTAAATGAGTTTGCATCAAAGGGGAAGAATACACCATATAATGGCAAGCTGTTAAAAGGAAAGGTTATGCAGACTATATGCCGGGGCAGAGTCGTATATACTGCAGAGTAGCGAAGGAAATTAGTGAAAGGAACAGGTACAGGAAATGAAGATGGGATTTTGGAAACGGACGGGGTGGCTGGCACTTGGCATTATGCCGACGCTGGCAGTGCTGTTTTGGCAGGTGATTGTCAGTACTGTCAGTCTGGTTGTATATGTGGTATATAATAGTGCAATGTCCGGGGATTCCACACTCACGATGGAGCGGTATGAGGAGCTGGTTATGAATTTTACCGGCAGTTCAGCAAATAATGTAAATATGTTTCTGATTTATATCGGATATCAGATTATTTTTGGTTTGTGGTACTGGCTGATGTTTGTCCGGAAAAAGGACAATGGTGAATGGAAGCAGGTCTTGAAGCCGCAGCGGATATTGGGCATTATAGGATGTGGACTGGCATTGCAGCTGGGACTCAGCATGGCATTGACGGTATTACTCCCGCTGTTTCCAAGGCTGCAGGAGAACTATTTTATAGTCATGAATGCACTGGACTCTGAGAGTATTCTGATGATTGTGTGTGTATGCATTCTGGCACCGATCGGAGAGGAGCTGGTGTTCCGTGGCTTGAGCCTGCGTATTTTGAAGAAGGCATTTCCGTGGTGGTTTGCAGTAGTCCTTCAGGCAGTACTGTTCGGCATATACCACCTGAATCCGGTGCAGGGCATCTATGCGACCCTGCTGGGACTGTTGTTAGGATATACGGCTCATCGTTACGGCTCTGTTGTGCCAGGTATCCTGCTTCATATGACAATGAACAGCTCCAGCTATCTGATCACATATCTGCTGCCGGCATCGTTAGAGGAGAACATAGCAGCACAGATTATTCTGATGGTGATCGGATTTGCGGCAGTTGCCGGACTGGCAATCTTATATCTGAAGGGAGTTACGACACCGGATCCGACAGGAGCTGCGGCAGAGGCTACTGCAGTACCTGTTCAAAATACTGAATCCAATTAAGACCAAGCAATCGAAGCACTGTTTGCTCAGACATGCCGCGTTCCAGAAGACGGGCAGTGAGCAGCAGTGCTTCTTTGTGATTCCGGAGATTATCCTCAGGCTCCGGAACTACAGGCGCATATTTTGCACGGGAATAGGAATCGCAAAGGTCGAATCCGAGGCCGATGTGGGAAGTGCCGGTCACGGACTGGATATATTCGATCTGACGGCACAGGGCATCAATCGGCGATTCCTCATAGGATCCGGCAATATATTTGCAGGCATTTAGTCCGGTGATGCCGCCCTGTTCTGCGAGAATCAGGAGCTGCTCATCTGTCAGATTCCGATAGTTCGGATGAATCGACCAGGCATTGGAATGGGTGGCGATCATCGGAAGGGTGGCATCCATCTCAGGAAGCAGATGAACCAGCTGGTCAAATCCATCATTGTTCAGATGGCTGATATCTAAAAACATATGATGACGGATCAGCTCTTTTATGACCTGTTGTCCCAGTGGAGTGATCGTGCCTCTGATATCTGTAAACTGTGTGGCACTGCAGCAGCCGGTAGCAAGGAGATTCTGACGGCTCCAGGTCAGACCGGCACCTCGGACACCGGACTGATAGAGAGTGTGGATCCGGTCCGGATGATTTCCGATACAGTCCAGACCTTCCATGTAGAGCAGAATCCCAATCTTATGATGTGCTCGGACCGCATCGAGATCTTTTTCGGATGTGACCAGACAGAGCTCCTCCGGGGCATCTGCAATCTCCTGTTTCAGCACCCGGATCTGTTCCAATGCATTCTCATATCCCTGATCCCAGCGGAGTGCATGCTTTTTCCAAAGAGCCTTCCAGCTGTCATGGATAGAGCTGGCAGCAGATTCCGGCACCAGATGTCTCCAGTTCTCCGGAAAAAAGACACTGTTTTCAATATAAACAGAAGAAACAATAAGCTGAAAGCCTGCAGACTTCCAGTGATCCAGATAAAGCCTGCGGATGACATCGGTCTCACCGTGTCTGTGACGAATCAGCAGTTCTCCGGCAAGGTCGTTGTGGGCATCCGTGACCGGCACCTGTCGGTGAAGTTCTTCCGCCAGCTTCAGATAGTGGTTCATAATAATTCCTTTCTGACAGTGTAGCTGTCCTGCTGAATCAGATCTCTGATTCACTATATGCAAAAGAAGCTGCATACTTGCATTTCGGTTATAGTTTTCAAGAAATGTTCATAGAAATAATATATCGTATACAGACAGGAATGAGAAGCGGATAAGGAAGAAAATAGTCAAAATAGGAGAGGGGTAATCCGCAGAGTATGGAATGAGAAAGGACAGGTGGGGAAGTTTGAAAGAGATACTAATTGCCGGAGTGCCGGATAAAATCGGAAATTACAGACGGGCGGTCGAAGCACTCGGAGCAGTCAGCCGCGGACTTTATACATGTAGTTGGGAGGAAGCGGAAGGCTGCGATGCATTGCTGCTACCGGGTGGTGGAGATATTGCACCGGAGCTGTTCGGACAGAAGGATCAGGGGAGCAGAGAGGTGGATGAGATTCTGGATCGTATGCAGTTAAGGATTCTGGATAGTTATATCCGCCGGAAGAAGCCGGTACTCGGTATCTGCAAGGGGATGCAGATTATCAACACCTACTATGGCGGCACGATAAAACAGCATTTGAAAACGGCACATTTCCATGAGTATCGGAATGGAGATCAGTATCATATGACGATTGCGAGGAAGGGAAGTATTCTGGAAACGTTATATGGTCTGCGATTTCCGGTGAATTCTGCCCATCATCAGGGGATCGACCGGCTGGGAGAACATCTGCAGGCAATCCAGTTCGCAGAGGACCGGGTCATAGAGGGGATTGTACATGAGGAGCTGCCGGTGATCGGAGTGCAATGGCATCCGGAACGCATGCCGGAACCGGACGAAGACTGTGCAGATGGCAGAAGATTGTTGGAATATTGGTTGAAACTTTGATAGAAAGAAGGTAGAATAGCTAGAGACAGAAGCGACAGCAAAACTGTGGAAGATAGGAACGGAGGACAAAGAATTGATTAGTAAATTAGTGAACAAGATTGAACAGTTAAATGCACCGATCGTAGTAGGGCTGGATCCGATGCTTTCTTATGTGCCGGAGCATGTAAAGACACAGGCATATGAGCAGTATGGAGAGACCCTGGAAGGTGCAGCGGAAGCAATCTGGCAGTTTAATAAAGCAATTGTAGATGCAACCTGCGATCTGATTCCGGCAGTGAAGCCGCAGATTGCCATGTATGAGCAGTTCGGTGTGGAAGGTGTAAAAGCATTCCGGAAGACAGTGGAATATTGTAAGGATAAAGGACTGGTTGTGATCGGAGATATTAAACGCGGAGATATCGGTTCTACATCCGAGGCATATGCAGTCGGACATCTGGGAACGGTACAGGTAGGCAGTAAGACTTACGCAGGCTTTGATGAGGATTTCGCAACCGTGAATCCATACCTTGGTTCGGATGGAGTAAAACCATTCCTGAAAGTATGCAATGAGTGTGATAAGGGTATTTTTGTTCTGGTAAAGACTTCCAATCCTTCTTCCGGTGAGTTCCAGGATCGGTTAATTGATGGAGCTCCGTTATATGAATTAGTCGGCAAGAAGGTCGCTGAATGGGGCGAAGAGAGCATGGACGGTGCATACAGCAACGTGGGCTGCGTTGTCGGAGCAACTTATCCGGAGATGGGTAAGGTATTAAGAAAGCTGATGCCAAAGACCTATATTCTGGTGCCGGGCTACGGTGCGCAGGGCGGTAAGGCCGAGGATCTGGTTCATTATTTTAATGCAGACGGTCTCGGTGCGATCGTAAATTCTTCCCGTGGTATCATTGCCGCTTATAAGCAGGAGAAATATCAGAAGTTCGGCAATGAGAATTTTGCAGACGCATCCCGTCAGGCAGTGATCGACATGAAGGATGATATTAACGGTGCATTAGGTAAATAGAAGATTACAAAGGAGAGAATACTATGTCTACAGTCAGAGTGACGGCTACGGTGATTCATCAGGAACCGATTGGAACCGGAATCTACAGTATGCAGTTAAAGGCAGATCAGATTGCAGCACAGGCGAAGGCTGGGCAGTTTGTGGATCTGTATAGTAAGGATGGAGCGAGATTACTGCCACGTCCGATCAGTCTGTGTGAGATCAATAAGGAGACCGGAACCCTGCGTCTGGTATACCGGACCGTAGGAAAGGGTACAGAGGAATTTTCACATTTACATGCAGAGGATACGATCGAAGTAATGGGACCGCTGGGAAACGGATTTACACAGACCGCCGGAAAGGCAATTCTGATGGGCGGAGGCATCGGGATTCCGCCGATGTTAGAGCTGGCGAAGGAGCTTCATCAGGCAGGAAATCCGGTGCAGGTCGTGTTAGGATATCGGGATGAGACATTTCTGGACGAAGAATTCCGGTCATATGCAGAAGTTTATTATGCCAGCGAGGACGGAAAGCATGGCGTAAAGGGCAATGTTATGGATGCAATGCGGGAGTATCGGATCACCGGAGACAGGATCTATGCCTGCGGACCGACTCCGATGCTCCGGGCAATCCAGACCTATGCACTGGAGCAGGGCATAGAGGCACAGCTGTCTCTGGAAGAGAAGATGGCATGTGGCATCGGTGCCTGTCTGGCATGTGTATGCAAATCAAAGGAGACCGATCATCATACGAATGTGAAGAATAAGAGAATCTGTAAGGACGGACCTGTTTTCTATGCCGGGGAGGTGGAGTTCTGATGAATACAACAGTAAACATTGCAGGAGTTACATGGAAGAATCCGGTTACGGTAGCATCCGGCACCTTTGGCTCCGGTGCGGAATACAGTGAACTGGTGGATCTGAACCGTCTGGGTGCAGTGACGACCAAGGGCGTGGCGAATGTCCCATGGCCGGGGAACCCGACACCGAGAATTGCAGAGACCTATGGCGGAATGATCAATGCCGTTGGATTACAGAATCCGGGAATTGATCTGTTTGCAAAGCGTGATATTCCGTTCCTGAAGAAATATGATACCAGAATGATTGTAAATGTCTGCGGAAAATCCGAGGCAGATTATGTGGAGGTTGTGGAGCGACTGGCGGAAGAGCCGGTGGACATGCTGGAGATCAATGTATCCTGCCCGAATGTAAAGGAAGGCGGTATTGCATTCGGTCAGAATCCGGAAGCTCTTTATGGAATCACAAAGGCTGTAAAGGCTGTGGCAAAGCAACCGATCATTATGAAATTAAGTCCGAATGTAACGGATATCACAGAGATGGCAAAAGCGGCTGAGGCAGCCGGTGCGGATGCCCTGTCTCTGATCAATACGATTACCGGAATGAAGATCGATATACACAGACGGACCTTTGCGGTCGCAAATAAGACCGGTGGTTTATCCGGTCCGGCGATTAAACCGGTAGCAGTCCGAATGGTATATCAGGTAGCACATGCGGTGCAGATACCGATTATCGGTATGGGCGGTATTATGACCGGTGAGGATGCAATAGAGTTTATTATGGCAGGGGCAACCGCAGTCTCTGTAGGAACCGCGACTTTCCATGATCCGATGGCATCTGTAAAGGTCGTAGAAGGAATCGAAGCTTATATGAAACAGTATGGCGTAGAAGATATTAATGAGCTGCGTGGAATTGTAGAATAGTAAGAATATGATAGTCAGAAACGATGAATTACATAAATTTCAGATCATGATCTGCGATGATGAAGTGCCATTGCTTGAGAGTCTGGAGCAGGAGCTTCGGAAGGTTCCCGGACTTCAGGAAGCACAGATCCGGTGTTATACATCCGGACAGATGCTTTTGAAAGCATTGGAGACATCCCTTAGAGAGCAGACGGTCAGTCAGAGACTGGTCGTGTTTTCGGACATAGAAATGCCGGATCTGGATGGTGTGACAATGGGAAAACGGTTGCGGGAGCTGGTTCCGGACAGTGTTCTTATTTTTACGACCTCCCATCCGGAGTATGCGATTCATGGATATGAGGCACGAGCATTCCGTTACCTGTTAAAGCCGGTGGATGCAGGGATGCTTCAGAAGGTGACAGATGAAATACGGGCGGAATGGAACCGGCATCCACAGCTGCTGCTTCAGGTTTCGGATACGAAACAACTGATCGGGTTAAAGGAGATTCTGTATATCAGTGCGGAGGATAAATACACGATCATCTATACTGACAGGGATGCCATTATGGATCGTACCAGTCTGCAGGAATTTGAGGATGCCTTGAAGGAGTATGGATTTTGCCGGATTCATCGGAAGTACATTGTGAATGTATACCATCACAGAAAAATGATGAAGGGAATGCTGGAATTGAGTAACGGAAAACAGCTGCCGGTCAGCCGGCGGCGGGAGGCAGAGTACCGGGAACTGCTGATGAAACAGATGGAGAAGGAACTGATATAATGGATGGCTGGATAGCAGACGGAGCTGCAATAGCAGCAAATGGAATATCAATTCTGACGGTCATATTGATCATGCAGCTGTTTTTCGGTGTGCGGAATTGCCGGAAATGGTGGCATTATCTGATATTGACCGGAATTGCAATTGTATGGAATACAGTTTGTGTTCTGGTATTTCGAGAAGCAGATAACTGGCAGTTTGCAGGAATGTTGGTGCTGATTGCAGCGGCAGGTATCGGGATGGCGGAGAAGCAGCGCTGGCGTTCCGGACTGGAAGGGATTCTGGCATGCCTGATATATGGCTGGTATGGAATGTTTGCGCAGATGCTTGAGAAACTGTTTGGGCTGGAATCCTATGCTGTTATAATTGGCGGAGAAGCACAATCTTATCTGGAGATAGCGTTGTATGCAGTTCTGCCGGTAGGTCTGTTTCTGGCTATCCGGCAAACGACCGGAAAAGGAATCAGCCTGCGATTAACGGTACCTGAAGAGCTGATCCTTCTGGTGATGGTGCTGTTGTCTCCGTTATACGGACAGGTTCTGACCTATATTGATGATAATTTCGGTCATGGATTCTATTCATTTGCGTGGGGAATTTTTGTTTTGGTTTTGAATATCGGAGTGTTTGTGGGAATCATAGATCGGAAACTGGCAAAGCACTACCGGGAAATATCAGAGAATTATCGGGAGAGTTTTCACACGGAATATCAGTATTTTAAAGATTATAAACAGAACCAGTCCGAGCTGGTGAGGTTCCGGCATGACTGGAAAAATCATATGCTGACACTTCAGGGGTTGTTGGAACAGGGAAATTATGTACAGGCACAGGATTATTTCCGACAGCTGTCAGAGCAAAGCGGGATATCCGGAAAACAGATCCTGACGGGAAATGAGATCGCAGATATTCTGTTGAATGCCAAAGCGGACTGGATGCAGCAGAATGCGATTGAACTGGACATACAGGGAAGTCTGTATGCATTGAAGAATCTGGAGATTGCCGATTGCAGTATTCTGATCTCCAATCTGATCGATAATGCGATTGAAGCAAATCTGGCGTGCGACAGCTCCAGATATATCCGAATCCGGGCGGCGGAGACACCGGGAATGCTGATGTTTACAGTGGCTAACAGGATGGCAGGCGAGCTGAAGCAGGATGACGGTCACCTGCTGACCAGTAAAAAGGATAGGAAGAATCATGGAATCGGAACGAAGAATATTCGGCACGTAGTGGAAAAATATCACGGAGAATATCGGATTCAGATACAGGATGGACAATTTCAGACGCAGATTTTACTGCCATTAAAAGACGAGGCCTAATCAGCCTCGTCAATTATTTTCTCAATTTCTTTTATACGGTCCTGGCAGAGGGATAATAACTGAGCATCATCCGATTCGGCAGAGCTGACATCGCCGAAGAGTGCCAGATAATAAATGTAGCCACCTGCCTCATAGACTGTTGATGCCTTTGCCTGAACGGCATTGACCGGATACTGCATGGCCTCATTCTGCTCATAATCCAGATAACTCTGCAAAGCAGATAAAACGGCGTCCTTTTTTCCATCTGCCGGTTTTACGATCAGCAGCGTATCAGACAGTACGGAAATCGCAGGTATTTCGCAGAAATAATCATCATACATATCCGGAGTCAGTCCGAAAATCGTCTCCAGCACCTCAGAATCTGCTTCCATATCCGGATAATAGTCAAAGGACATGGATGACTTGATCAGGTCGGCCATTTCGGATACAGATTTCGCATTTGAAGAAGCCTTGTTACCGCACCCACTTAACAGAAGTGCTGTGCATAAAAGGAGCAGCGATAACAGGGATGTTGCTTTTTTTGATTTCATAAATACCTCCAAAGAATCATAGTAAAATAACTATATAAGAGAAACTGTAGAATGTCAACCGGAAAGCTTTCCCTTGACAAAGCGGGTTAGTATGTGCTAACTTATAAAACAAACAATGACCAAAAATTAAAAACTGGTCAAAGAGAAGGAGGAGGCTATGCCGGTAGCATTTACGACAGAACAACAGGAGAATATCCGGGAAGAATTATTCCGGGCGGGCATCCGCCTGAGCCGGTCCGAAGGGATGCAGCGGATGACGGTTTCAAAGCTGGCAGCTGCCGCCGGAATTGCCAAAGGAAGCTTTTATCATTTTTTTGATTCCAAGGAAGCTTTTATACTGGCACTGATCAGTTATACAGGAGAAAAGCTGCAACACCTGTTTGAAAAGCATCTGAACGGCAGAGTCCAAATGACAGCTCATGAATTTACAGAGTTTCTGAGAGAGTACATGAACAGTGAGTATGATCTGCTGAATGGGCTGACTATGGAGGATATGATGTGGATAAAGACACATATGTCAGAGGCGGAGCTGTTTGATCCGGACAGAACGGTATTTGCAATGCAGCAGTTCCTGAACCGTATATCGGATGCACAGGAGAATATTGATGTAGGAACGATCGTAAACCTGATCAAGGGAATGTATATGATACGGGAGAGCCGGGATACCATGATCGGGCCGTCGTTGGATAACAGTATAGAAGTGATGCTTAGAATGGTGGAAATTTATATTTCCGGGAAAGGAGACTTGGTATAATGACATTTGGAGAGGAATTAAACAGATTCAGCAGTAAATATCCGTATCAGAAAATGGAAATGGATGGCGTAACGGTCCGATATGTACTGGCCGGGGAAAAGGAAAGTCCGGCGATCGTATTTCTGAACGGCCTGGATATGCAGGAGATGTGGATCCGGTATGTGGATGCCCTGCAGGATACATACTGTGCATTGATGGTAGAGTATCCGGTGGTATGGGATACCAATCAGAAAATGGTAGAGGGATTGTATGCGCTGTTGGATCGTCTTGGCCTGAAAAAACCTGTGATAATTGGCGGAAGTGATGGCGGTGCTCTGGCACAGCTTTATACATATCGTTATCCGGAAAATGTCAGCGGTATGGTTCTGATCACCACGATTACCATAGATTCCGATTATGTAAGAAATATTAAGAAAATCGCATGGATGACATCATTGATGAAGCTGAAGCTGCGTATGAGTAACTGGGAGAAGTTGAAGAAGAAGATAGTGGAAATGGCAACCGGTTATTTCCGGAATGAGGGCGAGCAGGAAGAAATCTACGGAAGAACATTTTTCGATGCGGTTACCGCTGATCCGGCATATAAGAATAAATATATTCATGCAGTAGGACTGGTGGGCGAGCTTGGCGGAAAGTATGCACCGTTTGAGAAGGATGCATTTGCATTTCTTAAGGGGAAGGTGCTTCTGCTTCTGCCGGAACAGGATATTTTTACGGCGGAGGATCAGCAGAGACTGATTGCGGCAATGACGGAACCGCAGGTGAAAATGATGCAGGGCGGACACCTTGCCTGTGTGATGCGGGCACAGGAATATATCGATGAGATCAGGGCCTTTTTGCCGCAGTGCTATGACTAAATAAAAGAATTACGAATTTATGAAAAGACCATGAAACTAATTGAATAATAAATATGTATGTGCTACAATTAAAAAGCCGATATGGATATTCCATAGAGGGTGAAGAGCTTGGTAAAGGCAATCAACTCTGATTTACTTACAAAATATTGCAAAGCAATTAAGCACGGTGATTTCCGGAGCGATAAGCAGGAAAGACGTGTGTGGACGGTAAGTGAAGCAGAGTTGTTTTTAGGTAAGGTACAGACACTACAGGAGGTTTTAATAAAATGGAGCAGTACAAGCAGGAATTTATAGAATTTATGGTAGAGAGTGAAGTATTGAAGTTTGGCGACTTTACGTTGAAGAGTGGAAGAAAGTCTCCGTTCTTTATGAATGCGGGTGCATATGTAACCGGTACACAGCTGATGAAGCTGGGTGAATATTATGCTAAGGCAATTCATGAGACATATGGCGATGACTTTGATGTTTTATTCGGACCTGCATATAAGGGAATCCCAATCAGCGTTGTGACTGCAGTCGCATATGCAAAGTTATATGGCAAAGAGATTCGTTACTGTTCCGACCGGAAAGAGGAGAAGGATCACGGTGCAGATAAGGGCAGCTTCCTCGGAAGTAAATTAAAAGACGGTGATAAGGTGATTATGATCGAGGACGTTACCACCTCCGGGAAGTCCATGGAAGAGACCGTGCCGAAGGTAAGAGGTGCAGCGGATGTAACGATCAAGGGTCTTATGGTATCCTTAAACCGTATGGAGGTAGGCCTTGGCGGTAAGGTCAGTGCGCTGGAAGAGATCAAGGAGAAATACGGATTTGATGCACATGCGATCGTTTCCATGGCAGATGTTGTAGAATGTCTGTATAACAAGCCATGTAATGGGAAAATAATTATTGATGATACATTAAAGGCTGCAATTGATGCATATTATGAACAGTATGGAGTAAAATAGGACATAAAAGGGAGGATTGATTTCATGACAGAGAATGCATATAAGAAAATGGCCGATACGGGAATTGCCAATCTGGTGCTTGGAATTGTTGCTATTTGCAGTGGTATTGCACTGGGAGTACTTATGATTGTTCATGGGGCAAGACTCATAAAAGCAAAATCAGAGCTTACATTCTAAGCAGTCGGAACAACAGGAACAGCCTGTGTTTCATCGAATGGAGAATAAAAGGGAGGCCAAAGGCTTCCCTTTATATTGGTCTGTTTATGGATAGTATGAAAGATGAATATTGGAAAAGAATTGTAGATGTGAATAGGATGGAAAGATGGATAGCAGAAAGAAATTTCGTATATTATGCCTGATACTGTTTGTGATATATGTTCTGGCAATTATTTACTTTTTGCTTTTGAGTGATATATACGGCAGGACAGAAGGGTATCTGGACTATCGGTACAACCTGATTCCGTTTCTGGAGATCAAGCGGTTTATACATAGTGCAATCAGTGGAGGCAGTATTCATTTCAGGGATGTATGTATAAATCTGATAGGGAATGTGGTTGCATTTGTGCCGTTTGGAGCATTGGTACGCTGGGCGCGCAACAAGAAAACGGGGGCATTTGTTGCAATCCTGTATACATTTTTATTCAGTCTGTGCATTGAACTGGTACAGCTGGTGACAAAGGTGGGAGTGTTTGATGTGGATGATCTGATCCTGAATACTCTCGGGGGAGCAATCGGATATCTGTGTTACCGGGTGCTTCGGGCAATTGACAGGAGGAAATACGAGAATGGCAAAAAGAAAGCATAAGGCATATAAATTTCGGGGCTTATCTCATTCTGTGGATGGTATGATTTCCTGCGGATTGGGTATGGTATCAATATGTGTTACGGTTGCAGAAATGATCTGGACAATCCGGATGCGGGGGACTGCCGGCAGAGGAGCCGGATACCTTGGTTTTGCGGCATTTCTGTTTTCAATAGTAGGAATTGTCTTTGCGGTTATGAGCTGGAAGGATCAGGAGACTGAGGATGTGTCGAAACGTGTTGGAACCCTGATGAACGGATGTATGATTCTGATCAGTGTAATATTGATCATTCTTGGAATCATAAACTGGAATTAGACAGGAAAGGAAACAGATAAATGAAATATCAGGAGTTATGGAAAGAAGACAATGCGGCAATCCGGGAGCGGTATGAGCTGGCATTGGAACGGATAAAGATGATCCGGGAAGAGCATACCGTATCGGCAGAGCTTCAGGATTATTTTATACAGGCTGCAAATGTGGTTGAAGCAGCTACGGAATATCTGGATTTTGATTATCGGCAGTATTCTATGGAGGAGCTGGAGGCAGGGAATCAGAGACTGTATGGAGAACTGCAGGCGGAGGCTTATGAGAAGAGCTATGCCAATCCGCAATATGCAGAAAAACAGCTGGGGGACAGTGGAAAGGTATTGAGCTTTCTGTATACAGAGTTGCTCTCATTACACAGATATGCAAGAGAGAGCAGATGCTCAGAGCTGACCATTCATATGGAGCTGTTGATTGAGATTTATAATTTATATGAGGATCAGGATGCCTTTGATATCCGGGAGGTGCAGAAGGCGATTTATTATTTCTATTATGATTATTGTGACGTGCTGGTGCCGGACAGAACACAGGAGATGTATGATGCCCGGTTAGACCGGTATGTTCAGCTGGTAGAGCAGGCAGATCTGTCGGATTTGCGTTATTTGTATGGATATGGGGAAGCTATTTCCACAAATGAGATTCGGACAGCGCAGTATATGAATCAGTTGTCGCAGGAGGAAATCGACCGGCTGGCATTCGTATATACGGATGGATACCGGGAGGGCTTCGAGATTGCAGGCATTGATTTATCAAAGAAGAAATATGTGAATCTGCATTATGCCGTGGGGCAGGAACGCATGATCCGGGCAGCTATCCGGCAGTTCCGGGAGCTTGGACTGGAGCCGATTATATTCCTTCCGGCAGTCAGCCGGCTGAATCAGCGGCAGAATCGCCGAAATGGTGTGGTGGCAACACCGGTGAATCGGCAATATGATTATGACCATCGGTATGATGAAGGAATCTATCTGGATTCTGCACTGATGGAGCGGAAGCTGGAGGTACTGGAGCAGTCCTACGAGACATATCGTGAATTCATGCAGGGCTATGCGGGACCGGCAGTTGTGGAGACCTTTGGCGAGGCACCGTTTGAACCGGTTGAGAAGCCGGAATCGATTGCGCTTACAAAGAAGCAGCAGGATTTAACAGTGGAATATACCGCACAGGCCGGACGACTGGTGAATCGTTACATTAACCGTGAAACATATAGCTTTACGATCATTGCTTATCCGTCACCGGAGATTGGGAATGAGTTTGAAGAGATTTTCCGTGAGACAACGAAGATCAATACTCTGGATAAGAAACTGTACCGGACGATTCAGGAGGTCATGATCAACGAACTCAATCAGGCCGAGTTTGTGAGAGTTCAGGGTATCGGAAAGAACCGGACAGATATGAAGGTGATGATGCATATCATGGAGCATCCGGAACGGGAGACGAACTTTGAGAACTGTCTGGCGGACGTGAATATTCCGGTAGGAGAGGTATTTACGTCACCGAGACTGACCGGGACGGAGGGTTGCCTGAATGTCAGCGAGGTATATCTGAATGATTTGAAATTCGTAGATCTGGAGCTTCATTTCAAGGATGGAAGGATTACGGACTATACCTGTGGAAACTTTGACCAGGAAGAGGCAAATATCCGGTTCGTAAAGGAGAATCTGCTGCAGAACCGGGAGACACTTCCAATCGGTGAGTTTGCGATCGGAACGAATACGACTGCCTATGTAATGGCGAACCGATATCAGATCGTGTATAAGCTTCCGATTCTGATCGTTGAGAAAATGGGACCGCATTTTGCGGTGGGAGATACCTGCTATAGTTACAGTGAAGAGAACCGGCTGTTTAATCCGGATGGAAAAGAGATCGTTGCGAAAGATAATGAGTGCTCGATTCTGCGGAAAGAGGATGAGAGTAAGGCATATTTCCACTGCCATACCGATATTACGATTCCTTATGCGGAGATCGGTTCCATTCGTTCCGTTCATGCAGACGGAACCGAAGTGGAGATTATGAGGAATGGAAGATTCGTACTTCCGGGTACGGAGGAGCTGAACCGTCCGTTAGATGAAGCCGGATTATAAGACCGGATGATTGGTTTGGTTTGATAAGAAGCATTCGATAAAATATAAGAGATAGAAGACGGATACCCCCGACTGTGAATATTCACAGCCGGGGGTTTTACTGAATGTTACTGAATGGCAGTCTCCGCATAACCGGTATCGACCAGGTCCTCATAAGGCGCATAGGAATCTAATTCGCCTGCTTCATTTAAGATGTTTTCCAGGAGCAGGAAGCTGTCTTCTTCGAAGATCAGATTATCCTTCCAGGTATCCTGTACGGCATAGCGTTCTACAATTATGGTCAGAGTAGCCGGGTCTGTCTCTGCAAACTGCGGTGCAATGACTTCTGCAATTTCTTCCGCTGAATGGGAGTTTACATAGTCCATACCTTTCTGCAGGGCATTGGTAAAGCTCTGGATGATGTCCGGATGAGCTTCCATATAGCTTTGCTTTGCACAGTAGGCTGTGTATGGCACATAGCCGCTGTCGACACCGAGGGAGGCAACAACATAGCCGGCACCATCCTGTTCAAGAGCGGTAGCAGATGGTTCAAATTCCACCGTATAATCTCCGGTGCCGCCGGCGAATGCACCGGATGTATTACCGAAATCAATATTCTGTACCAGAGTGACATCCGTTTCGGGATTGATATTGTTCAGCTTCAGGATGTATTCCTGTCTCTTATACACATCTCCGAGCCCACGAGACTAGGCATGA
>ENA-OZLH01000032-OZLH01000032.1-human-gut-metagenome-genome-assembly--contig:-NODE-32-length-70518-cov-11.447043_pt1 | contig 70518 bp, 70 predicted proteins | sample MGYA00244832_ERZ653776 | MGnify/ENA primary metagenome ERZ653776 (study PRJEB26926, sample SAMN06165218) | human gut metagenome | biome: ENVO:00009003; feature: ENVO:2100002; material: ENVO:00002003...
ATCGTCGGCAGCGTCAGATGTGTATAAGAGACAGTGATTGTTCTGATTATCATGCCAATTGAAGATACAAAAAATGCGAAAATTAATGAAACACATATTACTTGGCAGTAAAATGAGGTGGGAAACTTATTTAATACAATCCAAGAAATGAGAAATGTGATCAAACTAAGCAGATTCAAAAAATAAGTAACAATAAAACTACGAAAAGCTGGTGATGAAGTAAAAATATTATTGATGATGGATGATTTAGGATAATTCAGTTTGTTACGTATAGAGTAATATAGAGTCATAATATGTGATTGAATGCATATTAAATTCTGCACATAATTTGGATTTTCGTGTTGCAAAGATTGCTCTAATAATGCTATGTGCTGATCTAAATAAGGAGTAGAAAAGTAGGGATTCTTTTTAATTATATCTTTTACAGTAGTCAAAAATATAGATGCTTCTTCCGGAGAATAGTTTTCCAAATCATTTAGACTATAAACATAAATATATAAGGGACCATATAATTTATTTAGGGCCTGATTATTAATCTTTCGATCGTGTGGAAGTCGCATGTATTTTTTATTCAAAACATAGTTGATAATAAAATAGAACGCAAGGGAAATACCCACTAATATAAAAAAACATAGGATATTTGCAATGGATTCTATATTATTGTTCAGGCATTTGTTAACTAATAAATCAAAAAAAGTGCTAAATAGTGTTTCCAAACAATCACGCCCCCTTATCCAGATTATCATTATACCATGTATCTATTAGCTTCTTCTTGTTGATGGATAATTGTTCACCGTGAACATTATTTCCAGTCTACTTCAATAATATTATCTCTTATCATCCGATGTCTTTTTTCTTATTCGGAGCTGCAGTAACACCTGATAATTTAAGATCCAGTGCTTTTCCTAACAAAATACGTTTCCCATCTGCATTTAAATTGCGATACACATCTACGATCTCTTTTTCTTCGGATGATAGTTGTTCACCGTGAATGACTTCTTTTGCATCTGGTGAATTGGATAACCCTAAAAGGTAATCAGCCGAAACATTAAATATATCAACAAATTTAATTATTATATCAGCAGGGGGGATTCGTTCAGATTTCTCATAGAATGAAATCATTTTAGGTGTTAGACCTATTTTTTGAGCTAATTCTCTTTGAGTCATATGCGATTGGGTTCTTAAAGTTTTAATTCTATTTCCTATAATCATAAATACACCCCGTTAAAAATTATATCAGAAAATTACTTGACATTGAACAAAGCGTACTGTACTATGAGTACATAAGAACTATGAGTACAGAATGGAGGGATTGAAATGGAAAAATTAAAAAATATACGTATACAAAAAGGAATATCAATATTGGAATTATCAAGAAAAAGCGGTGTGTCTGAACGATATTTAAGATTTATTGAAAATGGAGAGAAAACCCCATCACTAAAGACGGCACAGGCGATTGCAACGGCGTTGGAAGTAAAAATAGATGAAATTTTATAATTAAAATGAACTAATAGTACACTATATAAAATGGCATTTTACGACAAACAAGGAAATAAACATTAGTTAAGCACAGGAAAGGAGTTCACTATGGCAATAGTAAAAACCATTATAGATGGAAATACAAAAATTCATATCCTGAATGATGCCTACGTGAATAAAACTCCGGAGGAAATAGAGGAGCAGAAACAGAAGCTGCAGGATAAGATCAACCAGTTGGCATATCGGATTGCTATGGGAGAGTTTGATATAGATAAGGAGCATATAAGTTAGAAAACTGGAAGAAGTATTGCAAGTATGCTATACTCAATACGTATAATTGAAAAGAAAGCAGGATGCATTTCTGATGATTGCCCTCAAGTACATACGAAAGAGGGTGATGCCCATGAATACAATGGAGGTATTAACTCTGTTGTTGGTAATTTTTGCGGCACTGTCTTACATAGACGATCATAATAATAAAAAGAAATAGCATCCCCCGTCCAAAAGTGATGCTATTTCAATAACCATTACTGAGGGCAATCGGAAATGCTTCCGATTACTTTCTACTTAGATTATACATGAGGCTACTTGCAAATGCAAGTAGCCTTTTTTAGTGGAATGGATATAGATAAGGGAAGTTATAGGGCGGTGAGAGATAGTTGAAAGATTACATAATAAAAATAGATAGTCAATATATCATTAACATATTAGGGTCAAGTCAGGATAGCAGCAAGAGATATGAAAAAACATTAGAGAAGATCACAGATAACATGGCAACAAATAGTGAGCTCGTCTCAGCAGCAGCCGTATCAGGAATCCGATATGGCGAGCGAGTACAGGGAGGCGCGATTGCAAGCGATAAATCATTAGATCAGGTGTTAGAACGGCTTGCTAAAAGTCAGCAACGGGTATTTACACAATGCATGAATGATTTTGAATATATGCATGCTGCAGTATATACAGAAAATCTGATCAGATTTTGTTTTTCTTTTACTGAGACAATGTTTGAAAAAGAATATACATTTTGTCGGCTGCGTTATGTTGAAAAATGGAAATCAGATATGCTCAGAGAGCGATTTGGCGGTCGGCGTTCAACAATGCTCCGGATGATATCAGATGAGATATATCTGACTATGATGCTATATGCAATTGCTCGTTGTTCAGAAACCCCAATGCAGACATGGAATGAGCGATTTGGTACAAGTAAGCTGAAAGACATCATTACGCAACCAGAGCTATTAACAAATGAGGAAAAGCTGCACGTAAATATAATGGAACTAAGGGCATATGCAGAAAAGAGAAGAAATGAACAGATATAAAAAAGAAACTCTTCTGCCAAAGAGTTTCTTTGAAAAAGTGAATATACCCAAAGCTAAACATCGTCACCGCCAATTACTCAATAGTGCAATAATAAAGATGCAATGCCTAATCGCAATATTGATTAACAACAGGATGATATATGCCCATCACTAATTAAAACAATAATAGCACATTAAAGTTGATTCTAGAAATAGAAAAATAAAGGCATCAATTCTGTGTTTTGTCTCACAAATAAAATGCAGAGAGGTGATAGAAAAGGACCGGAGGCTGGCAGGATCGCTCTTAGGCTTCCGGTCGTAAGAAAGAGAGGTAAAAACATGAGTATACCGATTATGGAAGAACAGCAGCGGAAAGGAAAGAGAGAACTTCATCAATGAATAGGACAGGTATGGAAGGAGAGATAAAGAAATGAAGAACACAGAATTAAGAGCAGAATTATCGTTTTGCGAAGAACTTGTAATGAGTATTCTTTGGGATGCAGGCGAACCTTTGACCTGCAGTGAGATAATACAGCAATTGCGTGATCGCTATGAAGTAGATTATGTGGATACAACTGTATATACATTCCTTAAAACATTAATTTGCAAAGAATTTATATATATGGTTCACAGAGGTGTGAACTATTATTATCCATGCCGTGATCGTACAGAATATCTCCGCCGGAAATATTCAAGTGTGGTAAAGGTTTGGTTTAATGGTGATGTGGCAAAGATGCAGGAGTTTTTAGAAAATATCAAATAGAGAGCTCAAACCCGGAGTGGAGGCTGTTGAAATACAGATGGGGTGTTGAGCCGACAATCACCTGAAAAAAACGGTGCCGGAGTGGACTTAGAGTTGATCACTAATAAGTTCCGGTAGAATCCTGTCAGAGAGCGACGGGACTACTTTAAAGTTTTTTAACCGCATGCTTTCTCGCAGTTATGAAGCTGCGATGGTGAGATACCAGAATCAAAATCTAAAGAAGATAAAGTGTTCACTGTGAACACTTTGGAAGAGACTGTTCCGTGGCTTTGATAAGGCTGCAGGGTGGTGACCTGCAGGAAACTCAAAGAGGGGGCAGTAGACAACAGGGTGATTCCTGGCGGCGTTTTAAACACGGACCTTGGCCGCATATACATATATGAAGTCTACTCCTCTTGTTATTTACCAGGATAACTGATAATAGCCATATGGCGTATTGTCCTTTTTGGGATGCAAAGAGGACAAGCGGTTATTCCGGTAAATAACAGGGGGGAGAAGAAAGACTGTCCGGATAAAGAAAAAATGAAAAACCATATCCTTTAGTCTTTCTTCGATAGGGGTTCACCCGAAGGAACTGAGTAATTATGAGCCATCATGTCTTGGTCGAGTAGCTTTATTATCAATGCATTTAAGCTTGAATGTTGATCTGCAGCGTATTGTTTATAAATCTCTCGATGACCAAGAGGTACTCGGATTTTGATATCTTCAAATTTATTGTGATACGCTTTTGCCAAGGCAAGTTGATACTCAGATGTTTTATTCATAACTATCACCTCCATAATAGCTATGGTAACACAAATTTGAAACTATGTATACATAGCAAAACGCACAATTAAAACATTAACTATGGGTACATAGTTTGTAGATAATGTCAATAGATAACTATGGGTACATAGTATATAATATAAACAGTCAAGTAATTGGGAGAAAGGAGATAGGAATCGTGTTAATAGTCGGTATATTTAAGAAACTGCAGAACAGGTATCGCCATAGGTTTATATTAAGGGATTGTCGACATAGTTGCCTGACTTGCAAATTTTATAAGAGTTGTGTCAATGAAACTAATGGAATGTTTAATAAGAAGATGGAAAGGAACGGTAGATAACATGAAGAAATTAGCTTTATTTAATCAGAAAGGTGGATGTGCAAAGACTACATCCGTAGTAAATATCGCCGGATATATGGCGAAGATGGGAAGGAAGGTGCTGGTGGTTGACTGTGATCCACAGGCAAATGCCACACAATTCTTATTGATGGAAAATGAACCGGTTGCGGATACTATCGTATCTGCCATAAGTGGCGAGAAAGATCTTAAAGAAGTGATCGTTCCGGCATTGATCCGGACAAGGGGAAATGCAAAACCAAAATATCTAGGTATCGATGTGATCCCGGCAGAGCGAAGTATGGCAGTTGCAGAGCTGGCAGATGAATATGTCCTAAAGAAGTTATTAGAACACATTGAGGATCAGTATGATTATGTTATATTTGACTGCCCGCCGTATCTTGGAGAGTTCACGGTGAACATCTTAGCAGCCACGGATAAGGTTCTGGTTCCAGCCACAGTTGATAAGGATGCTCTGGAAGGTTATGCAGAATTGATTGATACAATTAATATGTTAAAGATCAATGGTGTGAATCCGGATCTGAGTGTGTTGGGAGTATATCTTACTATATATAATGACCGGGAGTCCTTCGACCGTTATATGGCGGGAGAATGTGCAGAAACATTTGGAGATACGTATATTGATATTCCTATCCGGAGACACACCTATGCAAAACAGTCGGCTCTTTTTGGAAGACCGCTATGTTGGTACAAACCAACAAGCAGGATTGCAAACGATTATGAAGCGTTGACAACTGAGATTATGAATAGGATGGAGGCATAGATATGGATTTTTCTAAGGCAAAAGGAAGTAAAACATTAAAAGCGGTTGCTGAAAAATCAGCATCGGTTGGAGGGTTAGTGGTTACCCAGGTTGACATTGAAAGCCTGGTTGATAATCCGGATAATGAATACCTTTTTGGAATGAAAGAGGAAGATATTGAGCATACCGCAAGAGGTATTAAAGATAATGGATTTATGGGTGCCATTAATGTATACAAGATGGAGTCCGGGCAGTACGAAATATATTCCGGACATATCCGGAGATATGCTGCTGAGAGAGTTGGTATGAAGAAGATTCCGTGTCTGATTGAACCGATGCCGGATAAAGAGACAACGAAAAGGCGGCAGTTGCTGGGAGCTAATCTGTATGGACGGAACAGGATAACCAGCAGTGATCCTATTCTTGTCGCAAGGCAACTGGAGTATCATAAACGTACTCTTGAAATGGAAGATTTTAAGGGAGATATGCGAGAGCAGCTTGCATTAGAGTTTGGTATATCCGGAAGTCAGGTATATAAATATCAGTGCCTGTTAGGGCTGACTGGAGAGCTACAGGAAATGGTATCATCCGGAATCGTACCCTACAGTGCGATTTATGCAGTAAAGTCCCTAAATGAAAAGGAACAGAATGAGATAGCCGAAAAGATAAAAGGCGTTCATGGTGAACAGAATACGCCACTGACAAGAGAACAGGTAAAGCAGATCTTAGTAAAAGAGCAGGAACATGCCCCGATACCAGGGCAAATAAGCGTTGAGGAATATATAGAAGAATGTGGAGATTGTAATCTGTATCATCATAATCCAGAGGCAGGTGATATGGAATGTTATCCGGAAACGGGTGATACCGTATGCTGCATCCCGGAGGGGGATGAACAGGATAGTAATAGTAAGGATTTAGATAAAGAGAAAAAGTCTATCCAGACAAAAGATACAGCGGATGTCTCAGATCTGGAACGAAAGGTATATAAACTGGAGTCTGCATTGAGTGTGGCATCCGATATTAATTGGACAAATAAAGCGGAGGCAAAGCGGATTATGCAGTCATTAATAGCATTGCTTACCGATCAGATAGGAGAGCTTGAATAAATCCAGTATTCCGTGAACGGGAAGGAGCGTTAATTATGAGTAAAGAAAGAACAAGACATATAGATATACGGTTTGGTACGACAAAGGAGGATCAGTTAGCCTGGGATATTCTGCATCGGCATGAAGGGTATGCTACTATGGCAGCATATGTAAAAGCTGTGGTCATAGCATATGACAAACAGACGAGGTTACGTCCGGAGGCGTTAGCACAAACAAAAGAAACTGTTGAGGAACGAAAAGTGAAAGTAGAACAGGAAGAAACAGAGTTGGATGCAATGCTCAATATTATTGCAAGATGCTAGAAAAGTGGTATATAATAAAAGAAAAAGAAGGGAGTAATGCATATGAATAAGGACTTTATTAGTAATGAGAATCTGGTGATTGAGACCGAAGAGAAAAAGGAGACAGTTGCAGGAGAATATGCGAAAAAGCTGAAAGAAATGGCAGAAACAGAAGCAAAGGAATAAAGAGAATAAATAAATGACTTGGTATATTGCATTAAAAAGTGTCATATGCTATACTGTGCCTAGGCAAAATGAAATGAATAGCTTGCAAAAGTCAACGAAAAACCCACGAGTTCGCACCTCGTGGGTTTTTCTATTCCGTTTGGGCAAGGTGGCTTATACCTTAGGCTGGTTGCTAATTACTCCTCGCCATCCAACCATTTGCAAACATAGTAAGCTATTATGCTTGCCAAGATGGAAAGGGTAAATGAAATGAATAAATCCTGCAAAGTCAACCCTCCCTTCTGTGCCTATCTGGGAGTAGCAACGTAATAATCATAAGACAGAGGAGAACGGTGTGTCAAGAAAAGTGGAAGTGGGAGAAATATTAGGATAATTTTTCTGTTATTTGGACAAAATTTTGAAAAAAATCTTGCGGGTACCAGCGAAAATGTGGTATGATAAACTCGGCAGTTGGTATATAGATATATCAACTGCTTTTCGGATTATAACTATAATGCGGCCAGCATAAAGAGGCAGGAATCTGTGATGCAGAGCACCTGCTTTTTTTGTGCGCAAAATTATGAAAGATAGTGGGTGTTCACCGTGAACACCTCTTTAAGAAAGGATGAAAAGATGAAGATGAATCAAAACAGTGATTACCGGAATGGAGGCAACTCAGAAGAAGATAATGAAGGATGGACAGATGGAAGACGCAGAATATATACGATAAATTACCGCTGATATAAATAAATGACAAGCAGTATAAAGTCTGATATACTGTAATGGTGGGAACGGTTGCCCCTTGAGAAAGGGGGAGATGCCTATGTATGTTACATATGAAGAATTGATTCAAATAGGATTGTTTCTTGTAGCACTGATAGGTCTTATATATGAGATAATATCTAATAAAAAAGATAAAAAATAACCGCCCCTGTCTGGAAAACTAGGCGGTTATTTTAATCACTGAAATTCCAAGGGGTGCAACCTAGTACCACCTTGTATAATTATATTAACATAATAAAACTGAAAATGCAATTAATATAAAGAAAAGCAGGAATCTGTGATACAGAGTACCTGCTTTTTTTGTGCCTGAAATGATGGATGGGAGGATTCTGAATGAAAGTGGAAAATATAATCTTGATAATTTTAATGTTATTGGTTTCGGTTTGGATAATATACTACGGAAAAGAGGTGTTTACAAGTACACAACGCTTGGACAATGAAAGAAACATAGAAAAAGTAGAATTATATTCTATTGAAAACACCGATACCATATCCGGTTCTTTTTTTCTAGGTAGTGGAAAAATAAATGAAACAAAGTATTATTGTTGTTATCGAAAACTGGATGATGGTGGGTTGCAATATTATGAATTTGAGGTAGACAAGACGACAGTTTATGAAACCCTACAATCCGGAAGCCAGGCATATGTTGAAGTTGTTACAAATGGTTATGGAAATATTATTGAATACAAATTGTATGTACCTAAAGATACCATTGTTCAGACAATTGATTTATCATTATCAAATTAAAGAGAGAGAATTGACATTTATAGATAATTATGGTACTGTGTATACATAGTAAGAAGGCGAATATAAGAGGCGATATTATGATCAATACAAATATCACAAATTTTAGAAAGAATATCGAAGAAGGTTATAATGGTTTGATTGAAACCGTTTATCTTAGTACAATTCCTGGCTTAAAAGAAGATATGGTAGCAGGAATGGACACACCCCTGGATGAATGTTTACCAGAGGAAGAGGTGAAGTGGTAGTGTATAAGATATAGAAAGCGGCAGAATTGGATAATTTAGGGAAAGAGCAAAGGGGAGATTATTATGAGAAAAATGAGAGTTGTATCCATGTTACTTGTAGTAGCAATGCTTGGAACCACAGTGGTTCCGACATATACATATGGGGAAGAAATTGGTACGGTTATGGATCTGACAGAGGAGTCAACCGAAGTCTCCACTGAAGATACCGAAGCGGTTTCAGAGGAAGATTCTGAGGAGACTTCAGAAGAAGCAGAAGCGGTTACAGAGTTTGAAGAAGATATGGCAACAGAGGAGACTATCACAGATGCAAATGCATCTCTGGAAGACTTCACTCCGGAGGAAGAGATCTCTGAACAGGAAGCATCCATGAATCAGGAAAAAGTAAAGGCTTTCGTAGAAAGGATGTATACGAAGGCACTTGGAAGGAAGGCAGATGTCTCCGGTGTACAATATTGGACAAGCGTCCTGATGAAGAAAGAAAAGACTGCAGCTGAGGTTGGATATGGATTCGTATTCAGTGATGAATATAAGAATAAGAACACCAAGGATGATGCTTTTGTAGAAATGCTTTATAATGTATTTATGGACAGAAAGTCAGATAAAGAAGGAAAGAACTACTGGGTAGGTTTACTGGAGAAGGGATACTCCAGAAGATATGTATATCGGAAGTTTGCTCACTCGCAGGAGTTTTCCGATATCTGTAAGAGCTACAAGATCACCAGAGGTGTTATCACTCTCGACAGTGAGAGAGACCGCTGGCCGGAGCTGACCGAATATGTAGGAAGACTCTATGATAAGGCTTTAGACAGACATCCGGATGATGATGGAATGAATTGGTGGTGTGCGAATATCAAGAATCACACGATGACACCGGTAGCCGCTGCAGAGAGCTTTATATTATCTCCGGAGTTTGAATCAAAAGGATTAAACAATGAGGAATATATAAAAGTTCTTTATCGTACCTTTATGGGCCGGGAGTATGACCAGGATGGATTAAACTACTGGCTTGGACGAATCAACAGTGGAGAAAGCAGACGGAGCATTCTCCGGAGCTTCGCTGGATGCCCGGAATTTGCGGCAATCGCAGCAAAGGCGGGTATATCAGAGGAGACGGTGACAAGGGCGGATCCTAATGGAAATATAGTAACTTATCGTCCAAGTGACTACTATTTGAATTGGAATTATATAGCAGATCAGGTAACAGCAATGTTAACATCATCTTACCCATTGACCTATGTAGGGGAAGATGATGGAAGTTGGTGGGAAAGTGATGGGGCAGATGGATATATGTGGCTATATTGGAATACTGAGACAAATATCCAAGATATATATAATGCAGAATGCGATCGTATTAAACAGATGGGAGGGACTGAAAGTACATGGGGAGGAGCTATAGGAATGAAAATTTTAAAATTCACAGATACTCCGAATAGAGTGCGATATGTCTATTTCCGTATATATGGTTAATGCGTATAGTAATTGATAAGAAGATTTTTAAAATAGTTGTAATATTATAATGAAATAATAAGAAAGCGGGTGCTTTTAAGGCTGATGTCTTAAGGGTTCCTGCTTTTTTATTACCATAAATTAAAGGAGGAGATTAAATTGAAACAAAGAAAAAGGAAGGTAAAGCGAGTCATTGCTCTTATGCTTACCATGTTGCTTATCGTCTGTAATTTTAACGATACCGGAACCGGATATGTCTATGCAGATGAAACCGAGTATCAGGTAGAAGAGGATGCAATCACAAATGAGGATGAACAGACGTCTATGGAGGAATTGGCAGATGCAATAGTAGAAAATTCGGATGCAGCTACAGAAGAAAAAGAAGAACCACAGTGGAGCGGACGCTTTGTCTATGTAGATGAAACGCAGAACCCGCTGGAATTACATGCAGATACCGCCGGGCTGGAAAACGTAGACGGGGAACTGAATGCAGATGGAGTCATTGATAATGCAATCCATGCAAATGCAGTGCACTTTACAAACGGAACTATATTAACTACTGTGCCAGTCTACAATCCGGATGGAAGTACCGCAGGGAGTGGACCGGCTGTCATGTGGGCAAGCTTTAATGTTAATGGAACAGAGAGAGCACTTTCTTTATTCTGTATCGACCATGGTGCACCGGCAAACAGCGGTGATATATTTGCATCGGTGAAAGAGGAAGCCTATTTAAGATTGAACAGGAAGCAGAAAACAGCCATATCTTATGTCCTTGGAAGCAGTCATGCCATGAGACAGGCTCCAAATAATGGAAGTGGTTTCAATGAGAATGTCAGTTTTGATGACTGGCAGGTTTATTATGCGACCCAGTTGATGATCTGGTACTACATTTATGCAAAAAAGGGAACCGGCAGTGCAAACCAGGGGATCACCTGGGATCAGGTCGTAGCTACCTGTAATCATGGGTATGGAAGTCTTGCACAGTGTGAATTGATCAAGGCAGAAGTGGACAGTTATTATCAGGTGCCAAGTTTTGCAATCAATAAGGCTTCTGTTGGACATATTGCAACACCATCTTATCAGTTGAAATATACCGGCGGTAAGTACCAGATTACGCTTACCAATACTAATACGGCCTGCAACCTGACAAATTACTTCGGTGCAGTCGGTACTTCCGCAACGGTCACGATAGGCGGAACACCGGTCACCTATACAAGGACTTCTGAGAATCAGATCAAGGTGAGTGCCGATCGCATGATCAAGAACACGACCAAGAAAAATCCTGTGACTGCAGAGCGTTCTTTTGTGCCACAAATTGGAAGTCTAAATTATATAGCGAATCAGGCCAACAGTAGTAGTGGAAATAAAAAACAGGATTTCATTTACTGTATCAGTAGTGAACAGCGAGATCCTATTGAAATGGTCTTCGATGTTTATACCGAGGAAACCGGAGTGATTCGGGTGTACAAGGAAGCTGTTACAGCCATGAATGAACCTTATTCCATGAAGGGTGCCACTTATGGCGTGTTTAAGACCAAAGCAGATGCTGAAGCAAACCAGAATCCGGTCAATTATATAGTGATCAACAAGCAGGATTCTAAAAGCAGATGGTATGGTGATACTGCGAATCCGATACCACTCGGAACCTATTATGTGAGAGAAACAGAAACTCCGCACGATGATAACGGAGCAATCGGACACTGGAAGTTAGATACAACGGTCTATACTGTGAAAGTAACAGAGGCCTATGATCCGGCAATCAATGTCGGTAAGACAACAGATGTTACATCGAAGGAGCAGAATTACACGGCTCAGATTCATGTTGTGAAGAAGTCATCCCTTCCTGGCATTAATAACGATCAGAACAGCATGGTAGGAGCGGTCTATGGTGTATTCAAAACTCAGAGTGCAGCCGAAGCTGCCAGTGTTGATTATGCTACATCTGATGCAGCAAAAGCAGGGGTTAAGAAAAATGGAGCCATTGCAGTTGCTATAATTGGAAAGCATAGTGATGGAGTATATGGCAATGCAAACGGTCTTCCGCTTGGAACCTATTACGTGAAAGAAGTCTATGCCCCAAGCGGATGGACGCTGGATGAAACTATTCATAAAGTAGATGCGAGTAGCCGGAACACGTCTACTTATGTAACAAGCAAAACGGTCACATCAACAGAAACACCGGAGTATGGACAGATCTATGTCGGAAAGGTGAAAAAGACAAATCCGTTTGAAGAAAGTGGATTTGATATTGGCAGTGGCACAGATATGACGATGGCAGGAGCCGAGTATGGTGTGTTTAAGACTAAGACCGATGCACAGGCAGCTCAGATCAAGAATTATAATGATAGCAGTGCATACTCTGATAATCGAGTAGCAACGATTGTGACGGACAAAACAGATACAACATCTGCTCTTGGTGGAGGTCCGGATCTTAGCGGGTTTAGTGTATATGGAATATCAAAGGAGTTACCAAGAGGTACCTACTATATTGTAGAAACGAAAGCACCACAGGGGTGGCTGCGAGACCGCACGATTTATCAGAAAGCAACAAGTAAAAAGGCGGATAGCGGTGTATATTACGGTCTTGTATCTTCGCAGGAGACAGAACAGTCAGCTGCAATTGAAGTATATAAGACTGATGCGACCGGAACAACTCGAATTGCGGATGCAACCTTAAAAGGCGCTAAGTACGGCGTATATAAAGAAGGAAGACCAGGACCAACACATACTTATGAACGAATCGAGAATGCTACGATCATTACAGATAAGACCGGATATGGATATATTGAAGGTGTCCCGGTCGGAATTTATTATGTGAAAGAGGAGGAACCGGCTCCGGGATATAAGTTGGATCCGAACTGGTATCCGGTAGAAGTAACTCCGGATATGGTTGCAGGCGTGACTCCTGCTCCAAAGGTGGAAAGTAAAGAAACCCCAATTTTGACAGATTATGAGATTTCAAAGATAACTGTAGAAGATGGAAGCGGAGTAACAAATCCAACTCCACTTGCTGGATGTACATTTTCTCTTTATTTGAAAAGTGATCTTGATAGCAATAAGCTTACGTATAAAGATGGAAGGCTTGCCCTGGCTCTCAGTTATGATGATAGCGGAAACGTGATCACGACAGGAACGGCTCTGGCCGGAGTGAAGCCGTATTATACAGCTACAACCGGAGCGGATGGCAAGGCACTGTTCGAAAACTGTTATAAAGGAAATTACATTGTAGTTGAAACTAAAGTCGGCCGGCGTGCAGATGGAGTCAGATATCGTGCAATTGATCCATATGAGATCTCTCTTCCGATTGCTTCCGGAAGCAGTTATAAGACAAAAGAAGCAGTGACCCTGACAGATGAAATGATCGGATCCAATATCCGGATCATGAAGGTTGATACGAAGACCGGTGCTAAGATCACCGGTACGGCAGCGTTTAAGATTTATAATCTTAATACGAATACATATATAAAAATGTCCGTGAACGGTAGCCTGACAGACAGATTCACTACGGATAAAAATGGGTATATCACATTTGATAACCGACTTCCATACGGACATTACAGATTAGAGGAGGTAGAAGCGTCAAACTGGTATGGTCTTGCAAATCTGGAAATCAATGTTGCAGATGGTTACGTAGAATACCGGGAATTAGATGATGATTATAAACCGGCAGGATCTTGGACAAAATGCTTTACCGCTGAAGAAAACGGAGTGACTTTCGATATTGTACGTGTCGGTGATACGCCACATTATGTGCGGGTAGAAAAAGTAGATGAGGATGGCAAGCGGTTAGTCGGAGCAACACTGGCAATTGTACATGCTGATACTGAGAACCAGAGTCCGAGAAGAAATGCGGATGGAAGCTATGATATCCTGCAGATTGCAAAGATGGATAATGACAAGCCGGTACTAAAAGCGGATGGAACTTTTGAAATGACGGATGCAATATGGAAGTCAGAAGAAAATCTGACAGTATGGGCTTATGTGCCGGAGGGTGACTATTACCTTGTAGAGCTGAAGGCACCGGCCGGTTACGTAACTGCAGATCCAATTGTATTCCATGTAAGCAATAATGTAAAAGATATTACGATCAATGGAGAGCAGAAGCGAGTAGATGAACGTGATCAGACACTTACTATGATGGATAGAAAGCTATCCGTAAAGATCAGTAAGCAGGATATTACAACCGGAAAAGAATTGCCAGGAGCAATCTTGGAAGTAAAAAATGAAAAGGGTGAGTTGATCGAACGTTGGACATCCACAGATCAGCCACATTATCTTGAAAATATAACACCAGGGAAATATATATTGACAGAGATTCTTGCACCGGAAGGGTATTCAAAAGCTCAGTCAATTGAATTTGTAATTAAAGATTCTGCTGCAGATCAAAAAGTTGTGATGAAAGATGAATTAACACATATTGAGTTTCTTAAAGTAGATGAAAATGGACAAGCACTTGCAGGGGCAACCTTAGAAATTCATGATTTAGAAGGAAATGTGTTAGAAAGCTGGGAGTCAGCTACAGAGCCGCATACGGTTCGTGGCCTAGCTGCAGGTACCTATGTGCTGCATGAAGCAGCCGCACCGGAAGGATTGCTTCTTGCAGATGATATTGAGTTCACAGTTACAGATAAACCACAGGTTATAAAAGTTACGATGACGGATAAAATGATCCGGGGTAATTTTAAATTGATAAAAACATCTAAGCAGATTACTGGTAAGCGCCTGCAGGGAGCTACATTTTCTCTTTATCGGAGCAATCCGGAAGGAGATGAGTTTCTTGGTTTATATGTAACGGATGAAAACGGTGAGATTAATATTTATAATCTTCCATATGGGGATTATTACTTAAAGGAAGAACGTGCAAATGCAAAGTACTATCTTAATGCCGAAACCTGTCGGTTTGAAATCAGAAATAACGGAGAGACTGTTATAAAGAATTATGAAAATGAGGCAATTGCCGGAAGAATAATTGTTCATTATGAAGGAACGAAGGATAGGGGCCAAAGTGTCGTGGCTCATCCACAGACAGGAGATGCTATGCGCCTGAACATGATTCTGTTGTGCGGTATTACAGTCGGTTTCCTTGGATTTTTATGTATGAGACCTGTAGTCAGAAAACGCAGGAAAAAATAGTTGAGGTGTTCACTGTGAACACCTTTTTTCATGGAAAGGAGACGGAATGAAGGAAGAAAATACAAGAGATGATTACCGGAAGCTGGAAAGGGAATACAAGGGAAATGTATTTAATTCCATATTCAATCAGCCTAAGGAGATATTGGAGTTATATAATGCCTTAAATGGCAGCCACTATACGGATGAAGGCTTGATAAATGTTACAACCATAGGAGAAGGGGATTTATATGTTGGAATCCATAATGACAGTTCCTTCATTATTAATTCGGAGGAATTAAACATCTGGGAGCACCAAAGTACAAGAAATCCGAATATGCCAATGCGGGAGCTTCTGTATTTGGCAGAAAGCTATGAGCGATATATCAAAGACTACCATTTAGAAAAGGAAATGTACACGTCAAGACAGGTGATGTTTCCAACGCCGAAGTTTGTTGTATTCTATAATGGAATGGAAAAAACGAAGGATAGTTATGAGATGCGACTGTCAGATTGTTTCATGACAAAGGGCGGAGACCTTGAAATGAAGGTGAAAGCCTATAACATTAATTACGGTCGGAATCGTGAATTAATGGAAAAATGTAAGACGTTACAGGATTATTCTGTTTTAATTCATCGGATCCGGGTGTATAATAAAATAGAACCAACGAAGGAGAAGGCGGTCGAACGGGCAATCGATGAATGCATCAAGGAGCATCGACTGGAGGAATATCTGACAAAAAACAGAAAGGAAGTGAGAGGCATGTTATTAGCAATTCCAACACCGGAAGAGATAGCAGAGGCACAACATAAGGTGGATATTGAGGATGCCGAAGCAAGAGGAGAAGCAAGGGGCAGAGCAGAGCTTCTTAGTGAATTGGAGGAGTATATGCAAAGAAATCACTGTTCCTTGGAAAAGGCGTATCAGGAGATAAAGGCTCAATATGAAAAAACTGCAGGTGGTCATGCAACACATAGAAAGCCAACCGGAAAAACAAGGTAATCAAATGAAACATATGGAATAAAGAGGACAATCGGAAACGGTTGTCCTTTTTTCATGGAAGGAGTGAATTAATGTGAAGAAAAAGTTGTTAATGCTCATGGGGATTCTTGCAGTATTATCCCCGGAGCTGGTAAAGGCATCAGAGCTTAGTAACATAAGCCAGGAAGAGAAACTAAACTGGAACCGGCATACAATTAGTAAAACGATAACATATGAATGTCAGGGAGAAGCAAAGGAGTATGCATTTGACCAGGAGATTACGATTGATGGCACAAAGTATATTCTAAAGGATAGTAACTATGAAGTCACAGATGTAAAGAAACCGGATGCTGTAGAGCAAAAGAAAAAAGTAGTTACTTATGCGAGTCTGACAGAAGATGAAGTGAGTCAGATAAAGAAGAAACTGAAAGAAAATGGTATTGAATATGAGTTAAAGGAAACTGATGTACAGGAACAAATCCAGACGGATGATGTAACAAGCTATAAGTTGTCAGGTCTCGTATATGAAGAGCCAGATCCGGGAGAATATGCGAAGGAAGATTTAATAGAATATACATCGCCAGTTACAGGAGAAATAATACAGTTATCATTGCCGTTTGAATCTAAAGAGTTGATTGATCCGTATTCATGGCGTGATGGATTTCAGATGAATGTAACGATTGAAGAATTTGACGCAGAAGTATTTCGGTTTGGAAATGAGCAGCTTGCTTTGGATAAAGAGAATCCATACGGATCATTAACAGATTCAGCAAAGAATTATATGATAACAGCTGCCGGATTGCCACAACAGTCATTTACGATTGACTCATTCGATTGGACATCCGATCCATATGAAAAGAATGGTGTAATATATCGAGATGCAACGGTATCCGGGAAGCAGTATGTAGGAGAATATCGATATAATTATCATGACTCTGCAGCTGAAATAGGAAAATTGTATGATGTTAATGCAACATATATGATGGATGAATCTGAATATGAAGCAGAAATAGAAGCTGCTACGATATATCAGGTGCAGGCAGAAGCGGAATACCAGGTAAAAGTTCCATTTACAAAGATTGATCTGGTGTTACTGATTGGAATTTTGCTCTTCGTTTTGTTCTTTGTTCTTTTCTTAATTAGACTAAACAAAAAGAAGAAAGCGAAGGCTGTAGAGTATCATGTTGCAAATGAGGAAGGATTAGTAAATAAGACCTCGGATAAATTTATTGAAAAATAGGGTATGTAAAAAGGTGTTCACGGTGAACACCTTTTTTAATGAAAGGAGATATGAGATATGATGAATTTAGTAAATATGGGATTAATGATGAGTGTGGTATTAACAAGTGCGGATGCAATTTTAAAGCCGGCAAAGACCTTTGTCACCCTTTTGGAAACAGGGGTTGCCATTTGGGGAATTATTCTTGTGATTAAAAATGTGTCCGAATTATCAGCGGCATTAAAAGGTCAGGATGATTCAGGAATCAGCGCCGCAGTTAAGGGATTGATTGGAGGTCTGCTAATGGCAAGCATCGGATCAGTCCTGACATTCCTTGGAATCCAGGTATAAATAGGAGGAAGGCGTATGGAGATGGTACTATTGACCAGCTTTGCAGACAAGCTATCGGAAGCATTTGACAAGTTAATGCCTTTTGATGAGATAGCAGAGGCTCTGCTAAGAGTTGGAATAGATTTTTGGAATGCAATAATTAGTGTGGCATATGTATTGCTTGGAATTAATGTAGAAGAATTTGCAGGTGGAGAAGCATGGAGTTTACTGCAGTCGATTATGCCTGTATTTTATGGAGCTGCATCTACCCTTACAGTTCTTTTTTACTATTATGGGTTTTATGAAGAATCTTTTGAAGATCGAAAAAATGATGTGTGGGGAATGGCTAGAAGTATTGCAATGTTAATATTTACGGTTTTGCTCGTTACAAATAGCAATACTGTGTTAAGTGGAATATTAACAATCTGTTCCGGAATCATGTCCTGGATTGCTAATAAGGGAACTGCTGGTCTGCAGATAGATTCAGGAATCTATATAGCAGATTTTCAGAATTTAAATCTGGGATTGGGGTTAGGGCTGATTATGCTTCTACTCTCATTAATAACGATGCTTGTATTGCTTCTGTGTGCTGGAATAATTGTATATGTGGTTTATTTCCGCTACATAAAGGTTCTTTTGTGTATGCCGTTTGCACCGCTGGCACTATCTACGTTATGTGCCAACAGAGAGGTGCAGAGAACGACATATAGTTATGTGCGTTATTTTATTGCATTAGCTTCTGAGGTGATAGCAATTATGCTTGCATTAATTCTTTGTAATGCGATTTTAAGCGGTGGTATTCCGGAACTGTTACAGGCAATCAGTACGGTGAAGGGAAATGCTAGTAGTCCGATTTCTGTCTGTATAATGGACTGTTTTGCAATTATCTTCACATGCTGCTTGACCGTCGGAAGCGTAAAAGGTGCGGAGCAGTTAATGACAAGGATTATAGGATAAATAAGGAGGCCACTATGACAATTAACATGACAAAAGATATAGAATCTATAAATGCTGGTGGTATTAGGAGCTTGACAAAAAGGCAGATCAAATATGGATTGATAACTGCAGGAATCGTCCTTCCTGTGACAATCGGGTTAAATATGTTGAATGTGAATGTGACACTTGCGTGTGTGATTGCAGCTGCACTTGGAGCTCCGGTAGCAAGGATTGGTTTTTTTCAAAAATATGGAATGAATTATAAGGAATACAAACAGGCACAAAAGGTTTCTGAACGGCAGGAACCTCTGTTTTATGTATCAACGGAATCGCCAATATATCAAAGCAGAGATCTGGAAGAAAAAGAGCTCAATGGAGATCTGATAGATCGAATTGTAAAAGCAATGTTAAAAAAGCAAAGGAAAGGAGAAATCAAAGATGGCAGCAAATAAGGATTATAAGACTCCGGATAAAAATACAGTGGCTGATGCAAATTCTACGCAGGATACAATAGAGTTGCGTGCAGTTGCGGCAGATGGAATATTTGAATATGAATCTGGTAAGTATTCAAAAACATATGCTTTTTCTGATGTGAATTATGATATGAAAAGCGAAGAAGAAAAAGTAGAGTTTATCATGAAATATGTGAAGGTGCTGAACAAGATGTCGGTACCATATAAGTTGACATTTATCAACCGGGCACAGGATAAAAATCAGTTTGAAGAGCAGGTATTTATTCCTCTTTATCAGGATGAGTTTGATGTACTCCGGAAGGATCGTAATAATATTATTGCGGAAAAAGCAAAAGAGGGACGTCAGGGAATACAGCAGGATATGTATATCACGCAAATGGTAGAACGGGAAAATTATGAAAGTGCAAAAAACTATTTTATAAGTTTAGAAAGCCAGTTGACATCAGCATTTGCTTCCATTGGATCTGTTGTGGAAGCACAGAATTGTGAGCAGAGATTAAAGATCCTGTATGATTTTTACAGATATGGAGATGATATGCCATTTCAGTTTGATTTCGATTCTATGGTGGAAAATTGTAGGGATTTTAAGAATGATATAGCTCCGTATTTAATGGAGGTTAAACCGGATTATGTGCGGTTCCAGCATCAGTACGTGCGGGCTCTTTATATTAAAGATCTGCCATCGCAGCTTACAAATGACATACTGAAGCTTATGACTGATACTTCCATGAGGATGATTATCACAGTAGATGCCCATCCGGTACCTAAAAAATATATTGCTGATCTGTTTCAGAAGACCTATTTGAATGTAGAAAATAAGATTCGGAAGCAGCAGAAAAATCGAAACAGAAATAATGATTTTTCTTCGGATATTTCTTATAAAGTACAGGAAGAGAAGAGAGATATTGTATCCATGATGGATGATGCAAAGAATAATGATACCAACTATTCATACGCATCTGTAAGCATTCTGTTACAAGCAGATACGCTGGAAAAATTGAATCAGAATACGGAATCAGTGAAGATGATTACTGAGGGAGAGTCTGTGTATGTTGATACTATGTACTATAGACAGCGGGAAGGAATTAATACAGTTCTTCCGATAGGAAAATGTCAATGGTATACTTCCCGGTTATTATCAGCGGGATCTTTGACTGCATTTTTCCCATTCCGTTCCAAGGAACTGTTGATGGATAAAGGGGTAGTCTATGGAATTAACCAGATCAGTAAAAATCTCTGTGTTGGAGACAGGCGGAGGTTAATGAACGGCAATGGTTGGATATTTGGTGGCTCCGGATCAGGTAAATCGACCGCAGCAAAGGATGAGATAACACAGAATATCATGCGGTTAAATGATAAATGCGAGGTAGTAATTCTGGATCCGAATAATGAATATGCACCAATTTGTGATATGTTTCACGGTGCATATATTGATGTGCGACCAGGATCATCAACGCGAATAAATGGGTTTGATCAGCCGGATAACCGATCAGTTGATGAGTATGCTTCTGCAAAATTCGGATGGACGCTTGGAATGCTGGAGCTATTAATGAAACGTTCATTAACTGCTTCTGAATCAGCGATGGTTGAACGAGCAATACTGGAATTATATGCACCATATATGAATGGAGCTGTCAGTATAAAAGAACAGCAACCAGATATGGCAGAGTTTCAGGCGATTCTGGCTAAATATACGGATACAGAAGAACTTGTGATAGCATTGGAACGATTGATTACCGGATCGTTCAATATGTTTGGTCAGAAGAGTACGGTCAACACAAATGCAAGAGTTACCGTATATGGTTTTCAGAACGTAAGTAAAGACATGTTTGGTCTTGCAAATTTTATCATTATGGAATCATTACAGCAAAAATGTTATCAAAACTATCAAAAAGGTATTGCTACATACATTTACATTGACGAAGCACATGAGTTTTTAGGCTTTGAACAGGCGGCAGACTATATGCAAAAGCTCTGGCGGGAGTTACGTAAAGTATATGGATTTTGTACTGGAATTACACACGAAGTTGCGGATGTCTGCAAAAACAAAATCAGTCGTTCCATGATATCCTCCTCTGAATTTGTTCTTTTGCTAAAACAGACAAATGTAGATACGGTACGTGATGTATATCAATTGACACCGGCTGAAACAAGTTATATTACAGATCCAGAGCCTGGATGTGGCCTGCTGAAATTTGGAAAAACAATAGTTGCAATCGATAATCGTATTCCAAAAGGAACTATGACATATGATTTGATTAACACGGATCCTGACAAACACGTTAAATGAGGTGATGAAAATGGCTCAAAATTCTGTTGTCGTTAAAGAAGAGGAGAATAATGTGATTGCTTCTGTTGATAATACAGAGGGTGTAATTGCAAAAAAAAATATAAAAATTGTAGCCAGGGCAGAGGAATATGTTGTTAAAAAAAGTGTTAATGCAGCGTTACAAAGATCCGATGCTTTTTTATATAGAAATAGTAAAGATGCAACGAAAAAGATGGCAGAAAAAACATCCGGAAGAGTTTCAAAGGAAGCTGCAAAAGAGGTTTCAAAGGAAGCAGCAAAAGAGGCAACTAAGGAGACGACCAAAACGATAACAAAGGAAGCTGCAAAAGAATCATCTAAGGAAACAGCAAAAGTAGTATCCACAGAGACATTAAAAGTAGTGGCATCTTCTACGGCATCCACTTCCGGAACGGTGATTGCAGGTACGGCAGGAACTGCCGTAGGAACTGCCGTAGCTCCAATCTTTGGAACTATGCTGGGAGCATATATAGGATCAAAAGCCGGAAATATAATCGGACAACAGGTTGGGGTTCAAATGGATCAGATTGATGCAGGAGTAAGCGCCCGGCAGGTTATGAAAAAAAACTTTTGGATATCCAGTGTAGCTAAGTCTGCGGATGAAGAGACGCAACAACTATCAGGAAGTATATTAAAGGTTATTGGGTCACAGTTTAAAGTAGCAGGATCAATAGCTGCAATAAATATAAAAAGTATTATCACGAATCCGGCATATGCTGGATTTCTTGCTATCGTATGCCTTTGCTTTCTGCTTTTATTTGGATCAGTCGTTACGATAGCAGCAGTGATGTCCTGTGCCGGCTTTGGATTTGATGGTGGTTATGCTGCAGATAATTATTATTGCCAATATGAGGAACCATGGCGGGATTGTATTTATGGCACCCAGACAATTCGTGCGTCTGGGTGTGGACCAACAACATATGCTATGGTTGTTTCTACACTAACAGATACGAAGATGAATCCGGCAGAAGCAGCAGAAAATTTTGAAGAATGGGGATATTGTGTTGTTACAAGTGATAAAGATACGTTAACATCATGGGCGGCATTCAGCTCCGGACCTTCAAAAGTTGGACTGGATAGTAAAAGCTGCGGGCGAGAGCTACAGGATGCTATTATGATCATTGAACATAAGGGAATGGTAGTGTGTTCCGTTGGTAATAGTGCAAATGGAGGAAAAGGAAATGCATTATTCAATGGACAGGGACACTTCTTGGCAATCCGAGGAGTAACAGAGGATGGTAAGTTATTAATATTGGATCCTGCGTCCAGAAAAAATACAGAAAAAGAATGGGATTATGATACTGTGGCAGAAATTTTAAAAAATTGCTGGCAGATTTGGAATCCGGATACGTTAACAGAGTAGAAGTGTTCACCGTGAACACTTTTTCTTTTATAAGGAGGGATTTATTTGAAGATATTAGTGATAGCAGAAAAACCAAAGCTAGCGGGAAACTGTGTGGCAGGACTTTCTCTGCTTGGTGAGACATTAAGTCATAAAAATGGTTATTATGAAGGTGATAACTATATAGTAACATATTGTTTTGGACATTTACTTGGGTTAAATGAAATTGCAGATTATACAGGTGAAAAGAGTTGGCAGTCGGTATCGTTGCCTTTTGTGCCGGAATCATTTGAATTTAAAGTGAAAGATGAAGCAGCAGAACAGTATGAAACTATAGAAAGTCTGATTCACCGATCAGATATTAAGGAAGTATATCACCTTGGTGATGCTGACCGGGAAGGAGAAGTAATAGTAAGAAATGTGTTGCATCGTGCAAGTAACACGCATCCGGTTATGCGGATATGGACAGACGATCAAACAGAGACCGCCTTGGCTGATGCAATCCGAAAGGTTCGTCCGGATAAGGAATATGACAACTTATATAATGAAGGACTAGCACGTACTTATCTGGATTGGATGTATGGAATCAATCTTACTCGATATATTACATTACGGACGCAGGCAAGACCACCGCTCAGAGTAGGACGTGTATTAATTCCGATAATTAAAAAGATATACGATCGAGAGATGGAGATTCGTAATTTTGTATCAGTACCATATCTACAAGCAGAGGGGAATGGCATAAAGGACAAAATCGAATATAAACTTGTGTTGACGAATGCAGTTCCACGCATGAGAGATAGTGAAGTTGAGACACTTGTGAATCAATTAAAACAAATGCCGGCGATTGTAAAGACAGTTAAGAAAAAAGAAACGATAGTATCTCGCCCAAAGCTGTTTAATTTGGGGAAAGCTCAGGCTCGTATCGCTAATCTGCATAAAATAGGAATGACAGAATCAATGGGCTGCATACAGGCTCTTTATGAGAGCGGATATCTTACATATCCAAGGACGGATAGTGAGTACCTTGCAGATACAGAGATAGACAAGGTAGATGAAGTGATTCGATCGATTAAAAAGAATAACCCGGATGTCCATATTACGCAGCGAGAGAAAGGAGTCTATGATAATGGTCGAGTGGTAGGACATAGTGCATTACGGCCAACGTATAAAATCCCTGATGATAAAGTATTTGAAGAACTTGTAAAGGAAGCAAAACAAAAAGCCGGAGGAAAGGTTACTATAACGGCTGATATCGTAAAAAAATGTTATGCGACTATTTATAATCGTTTTTTAGCTGCGTTTGCATCGGATGAATGCCGGAGAGCTGAAACAGAAGTAACGATAACCGTTGGTGATTATGAATTTGTATTGACTGGACAGGCTACGATTCAGGCAGGTTTTTTAGAATATGATAATACAATTAAACGGGATAAAGAGATTCCGGCATTTACCGAAGGGGAGGAGCTGTCGATAAAGTGGATTGCGGCAAAAAGGAAGACGACACCGCCCAAACGCCTGACAGTGGAAGCCTTAAATAATTATTTAATCAATCCGTTTAAGAGTGAAATTGATGATGATTATAAAGCGGTTGTAGACGGCTTATCGATTGGAACGCAAGCCACCAGAACACCAATTATTCAAAATGCTATCGACAGTCAGTATATTGCTTGCAGGGAAAATAGTTATTATTTATTAGATCGTGGAGAGTATCTGATTAATACAATGGATACTCTTGATATTGATCTGTACAGGGATCGGACTGTGGAATTTAATAAGCTGCTTATTTCAGTGAATAAGGGAGAAATGGAGATTGAAGAGGTTGTAAATAGAAGCAAAACGGATTTGGTAAATATAATTCAAAATGCAGATCAGATAACGGAAATAAAGGTCTGCCAGAACAGCGAAGCTACCACAGAAACAGAGTTTCAATGTCCTTTTTGTAATGCAAAAATTTATAAAGGGAAATATGGATATTACTGTAAAAACAAGGATTTTTCCTACTCAAAGATTCGTGGCGTAGAAGTAACTGATTCTATGATGCAGGCTTTTATGAAAAAGAAAAAGATACTAATAAAGGGAATGATAAGCGAGAAGGGATCTTATGACGCATACGTGATACCACAAGGATGGGAACACCAGGATAAATATACAAATTTAAAACATACACTTGAGTTTCTAAAGAAAAAAAGGAGGTCCGGGAAATAATGGTAAGTATACAGGAAAAAATAATGGGTGAATATAAATTTTATGAAATTTTGATGTTAGCGACCTCGCGCGAAAATATATATAATAAGTCAGCTGAAATTGAATCAAAAAAATCAATTGTAGAGGATGTTAAGAATATGAATTTTAGTCAAGAGATCACATTCTTATTATATCCTCTCGAAAATTTACTAGATTATATAATTTTAATAAAGCGAGAGCAACAGCTGGATACGATAGCTGCAGTAAATGAAATTGTTAAAAGAGTAAGTGAAAGAAAGAATCCGGGGCATTAGTGGAACTGTGTGGAACATCCATGGAACAGTTTGAGATAGTATAATTAAACTGTAGAAACGATGAAAAGAGGAACGATAAAGTTCCTTTTTTTTAATTTAAAGGAGGTGCAATTGCATGAAAGAAAGAGAGCGGGATCATATGGATGAAATTTGTAAAAAATATGGAATTAGTCAGGAAACAGATGAAACAGTGGATGAAGATGATGTAGAAGGGGAGTGGTCAGATGTCAAATAGTTGGGATCGAGTACAGGAAGAACGAAAAAAGTTAGTCCAGCAGATCATTGACAACATGAAAAAAGGCTATGTATTGCCAAAACCGGGATGGGATGAAGGTGCATTTGCAATTGGCCGGATCAATAACCCTGTATCTCATGCAAGATATCGGGGGATAAATCTTGTGCGACTGTATATAGATCAGATGGCAAATGGATACAAAGACGGAAGATATATGACTTATAAGCAGGCACAGTCGCAGGGATGGCAGGTGAAAAAAGGGGCGGTTGGAATCCGCCTTGAAAAATATCTGTTTGATAAGGTTGTTGAGGAAAAGAATGAAGAAACGGGAGAGATTGAAAAGAAGAGAGTACGTTTAAGAACGCCTATCGTAAATCAGTTTGTAGTCTTTCATGCATCTCAGATTGAATGTATTCCGGAATTGGAGGAGAAGGAGCTGGAACCACTACAACCGGATGAGATGATCGAGATTGCAGAACAGTTTATAAAAACCTCAGAATGTCCGATTGTGGAGACAGGCGAAGGAAGAGCATATTATTCACCCGGTCAAGATGAAATTCACCTGCCATATCGGGATGCATTTTTAGATACACAATCATTTTTGGCAACGCAGCTTCATGAGATGATCCATTCAACCGGGCATCCTGGTCGCTTGAATAGAAATCTGAATGGAGTGTTTGGATCCGAGAGTTATGCCAGAGAAGAGCTAAGAGCAGAGCTTGGTTCTTTTTTTATCCAGACAGATCTTGGACTGAATTTTGATGCACAGCATTTTAATTCACATACACAGTATCTCGAGAGCTGGATTTCAGCATTAGAGGATGATCCGAATGAACTCTTTCGTGCAATCAGTGATGCACAGAAAGCGTCAGATTATCTCGAAGAACGATATGAGAGAGAGAAAGAGATAGGGGAAGAGTATATTGCCGAAAAAGAAATAAAATTTCCTGTGAAAGGATGGACACGAAATAGTGATGGCAGCGGTTCATTAATAGCAGCTGATGGTACAGAGATAGCCAGTTACGATCTATCGACATCAGAGTTAAACGTAAAACTGCCATTTACAGAGGACAAGTTATATGAAAATTATACAGATTCGGAATGTAGTTTTGAAATAGTCAGAGATAGAGCCGTTCAGTGGATAAATTATAAGGTATTAGATAACCTTGAAAGGGAAGCGACGGTAATTGCGGAAGGATACCGTGAGGATGAAAATAACTATTATAGGATTATCAGAAACGAAAATTTAGAAAATCCGATTACTGTAGAAAAAGTTACATATGGTCAATGTGGATTTGGTAAGCAGTGCAAAAATACAGAGGAAGTCAAAGAATTTATTGAAACATTTACTCCGACTCCGTCAACCGAGAGGCGGACAGTCGTTTGTGTAAATTGGTCTGAAGCAGATGTTTTTGAAAAAGGAAAGATTTATTCTATGGGAGAATTTGACAGCCTGATGAAACAAGCGGATACAGAGTGGGTAGAAAAGCGGCAACAGGAGTTAGAGACATACAACCATGATGAAGAAGCTGTATGGGATGCATACGATCGTAACGAAATAGATGGAATCCATTTGGGTTACGAAAAAACGGATTTTACAATCTATATGCCGGATGGCAGTACAATTCATGAAAGACAAGATATAGGTGATGGATACGGTGGAGTAATTGATTACCTTAACACAATTCCGGGATATGAAAAGCAGGTTATAGAACTTAGAAAAAGTGTTCACGGTGAACAGGAGGCTTCATTGACAGAGCGGGAGCTTGCGACTGTTCGAATGGCAGTAAAAAGAGAGAGGAAGAGGGAGGGAGCCGGAGAACAGCATATAAAAGCATGGTTAGATAAGAGGGAACAGGAGTATAAGGAATTGGGCATTTCTTTTCATAGGGAAAGGGGTGTAGTAATGATGCAGGTATATAATCGTATGAAGAATGAACCTGTAGAGCATAAGGATATGAAGAAGGCAGCATGCCGATAGGAAGGAAGGGTATTTATGTTAGCAATGAATGTATATGTTACACCGTATGAAAAAGACAATTTAAAAGGCTTAGTGTCTGTATCAGTAAATTCAGATGTCAAATTGAATGGAATCCGGATTATGGAAAGTAATTCTGGAAAGTTATTTGTATCAATGCCATCTTATCAAAATAAGGATGGAGAATTTGTACAGTATTACCATCCAGTCACGAAAGAGTTTCATGATGCATTAGAAAAGAAAATCCTAGATACGTATGAACTGGCATGTGCCGGGAAGAAAGGGAATATTGAAATGGATAAAGAGCCAACGGAGATTACTAAGCTGCAGATTACTCCGATGGAGAAAAATAATGTAAAGGGACTGGCAACAGTTACGATAAATGATTGCCTGGCCCTGCACATTAAAGTCCTTAATGGTAAATATGGATTATATCCGTCAATGCCAGCGTATAGGGCATCAGATGGAACCTATCATGATTTAATTGAATGTAGTTCAAAGTTGAAATCCAGTATGAAAAATGAGATTCAAAAGAGCATGAAGGAATTGAAGCAGAAGCCAGAAAATATAGAATTGACAGAAAGAGAGTCAGAAGCAGTTAAGAGTGCTGCAATAATGGAAAAATTAGAGCCGGGTAAGGGGAAACAGTTCTTAAATGATTTTGCTGATATGGAAGAAAAACGGAGTAAGAAAGGTGATGTTGATGCTAGGAAAGCTGCAATGCATCAAAGTCTCTCCGAATCTCTTGATCAGAAGCAATCTGAAGAAAAAAATAAATTTGAGAAACAAGTGAAAGAGAAGAACAAGGTTACCAGGAAAAGTAAAGCGAGATAAGTAATTTAATACAGTTTAAAGAAAAAGGTGCTCACTGGAAGCACCTTTTTCTTTTTAAGGAGGTGTGAGTGAATGCATTATACAAGAGAGCAGATTGATGATATGAAAGCCCGGTGTGATCTGGTTGACCTGGCATCATGGTGTGGTTACACCCCTGTGAAAAAAGGACATACATATAGTCTGCAGGAACATGATTCTGTCAGGATCTTTAATCATCAAACATTCATGCAATATTCATCCAGTGTTGGTGGGGATGCAATCGTATTCTTGCAACATTTTATGAATTGTACCTGGCAGGAAGCAGTAGAAAAATTAAGCGAATTTTCTAGAATCAATATAGATAGACAGCAAAGTCATATCTATAATATGCGTGAAATAAAAAAAGAGAGAGCGCCATTTGTATTACCGGAGAAAGCTGAAAATTATAGACGCTTATATGCATATCTTTTGAAAACTCGAAAGATTGATAAAAGTGTAGTTGATTATTGTGTTAAGAATCACTTGATTTACGAATCGGCAGAACATCATAACATTGTTTTTTTATCCAGAGACAAAGATGGAATAGTGCATCATGCATTTATGAGAGGCACGAATGATGCATATCCATATAAAGGTGACGTTGAAGGAAACGATAAAAAGTACGGATTTAATATTCCGGTTTCGGGAAAAAAGCTTCGGGTTTTTGAAGCTGCGATTGATGCACTCTCAGAATGGTCTATAACAAAAGACAGTAGTGTCTCACGATTGGCACTTGGTATGTTATCGGATGCACCTCTGGAGACATTTCTGAAAGAACATCCGGATGTGAAAGAGATTGATCTTTGCCTAGACGGAGATGAACCAGGAAGGGAGGCGGCAAAGAGAATCAGTGAAAAATACATTGAAAAAGGATACAAGGTAGCAATCAAACATCCGGTATTCCCGGAGGGAAAGGAAGGAAAAGATTTTAACGACTTATGCCGGATGTTGGCAGAAAAACCCAGGCAGGCTGCAAGAAGATATTCCGGCCGGTAATCATATTTATATAGGGGTATTAGGGGATTTCCCCTAACGAGATGTGCTTTGCGGTACATTTTCCAGAATGGGAAATGTCCGACAAAGTGCGTATCTCGCCAATATAAATGCGGTACAAAAATGTACCGCATTTCAAGAAAAAATGAAGGCGGATTGCGGTACAAAAAACGCATCCGGATAAAGAAAAAATAGGAAGGGAGGGTGTTCACGGTGAACACATAAATGGCAAAAATGGGACAAAATCGAAGTAGAAAAATCACTGCAAGAGTATCTCCGGAAGAGTATTTGACCATAGAAAATGATGCATCAGAAAAAGGAATGAAGGTGTCGGAATATGTTCGATTTCGTTTGCTTGCAAAGACGGGGCATTCTGTGTATGACAAGGAAAACTTAAGAGCAATTCAAAATCTGAATCGGGAGATAAACCGGATTGGCAATAATATAAATCAGATAGCACACAATCATAATGCGGATTTATATGCTCCGGAGGATATGGATGAGATAATCAGATTGCTTACTCGATGTGAATCATTGGTAATTGAATATATAAACACAATGGAGTGATTGGAATGGCAATAACAAAATTGTTGCACATTAAAGAGAGATCATCAGGAAATCCATCAGCGGGATTGGAAGCGGCTATTGCATATATAAGCAATCCGATGAAAACACAGAATGGACGATTGACAGGAAGTCTTAACTGTACTTTTCAAAATGCATATAAAAAGATGATCGCAACAAAAAAGATATATGGAAAGGAGGATGGAAGACAAGGATATCATTATATCATTTCATTTAATCCTGGAGAGGTGACTCCGGACAAAGCTTTACAGATTACGGATGAGTTCTGCAGAAAATATTTTGGAACGGACTACGAAGCTGTTTTTTCAGTTCATGATGATAAGGAACATATACATAGTCACATAGTTTTTAATTCGGTTTCAATTGCAGACGGACATAAATATCGATATGAAAAGGGAGATTGGAAAAAAAATATCCAGCCACTTGTAAATAGCATTTGTTCTAAATATGGTCTTGAAGAGATTAATGTAAATGAAACTGGAATAGATGGAATTAACTATGGAGAGTGGGAAGGGAACAAAAAAGGAACGGCTCCAACGAATAGAGATGAATTGAGAAGTTTAATAGATCAATTGATTCCTAAAGTACAGAGTTTGGATAGTTTAGTAGAAAAATTAAAGGAATCAGGATGTGAGATACGAGTTGGAAAATATGTATCTATAAAATTGCCATCTGCAGAGAAAAGTATTCGGACGTATCGCTTAGGCTTTGCATATGAAAAAGAAAATCTTATTAAGAGAATAGGCGGTGATCCTATATTACTTCCGTATAGTAATATGCCGGCGAATAATCCTGCAGAATACAAAATTGTACGAGCAGGGTTTCGTGAAGCTGGTAAAAAGTCTGCATATAAATCCGACTATTGGAAATATAAGGATAGCATAAATAGAGTACAGAAAATTAATAGGCAAAATCGATATCTAATAGAACATGGAATTCGATCTGAACAGCAATTACGATCGAGATTATCTATGATAGAAAGTCAGATGGATGAAATTGATGCAGCAAGGAAGCAGATATTTAAACAACGCCGCACATATCAGGATCTGATAGAAATTATAAAAACGAATCCGGAGCAACAGGCTAAGGAGATGATATCTGAAATGGGAATGGATGCCGATTCTGTATTTTACTTTGAAAAAGAATCAAGGGCTCAACTGGATGCTTATAAGGCACAGAAACGAAAATTGTATAAAGAACGAGACTTAGTAAAAAGTATTGAAGCAAGCTATAAAAAAGAAATACGGAGGTAGAAGATGGAAGAAGAAAAGATTGAAGCAAACAAAAAAATTCAAATGGCATTATTGAAAGCAAATTTTGAATTGCCGGAAGAAGATGTTAACTGGCTTAATCAATTTGATCCAGATGTATTAGAAGAAATCCGAATCTCACTGAAGGATAGTATGTCGTTAGAAGATGTAAAGGAGAAATTTAAGCCAGATATGAATGTAATTGATGCAAAACAGATCCGGATGGAAATATATCAGCAGACGCAGTTAAATGTGATCCTAAACCGAATATCTGGATTAGAAAGTATGATTGGAATACAGTTAGAAGATAATGATTCTTTGACTGCATGGATAAAGGAAATTGATGAAAAGATTACTGTATTAGGAACAAAAGTGGATGAGGAAAGGAAATCACATTCGCACTTGCCGGCGAAGAATCCAGATTTAATTTATGCAGATTCACAAGAAGAGAAACAAAAACTGAAAAAGGGTCTGTTTAAGAAAAAAGATCGAGATGGGGCATTAATGCGTATGGTAGAATCGGGGAGATTTACACCAGAGCAATTGGAGGAGATTACAGAAGCTATAAATCAAAATTTAGATCCGGATATTATATTAAAGATTGCAAAACCTCATCTGACACCTGCAGCGATGCATCAGATGAGGTTGTTCTATATTGCAAGATGTAAAATCCAGGAACAAACCCAGCCGGTGAATGAAACTGCAGAAAATCAGGAAGATGATCCCGTGGGTTACGATGATTATGAGGATGAGAGCGAAGATTATGGTTACTAAAAGGATGGTGATTGAATTGGAGTCTCAAATGGAAAAGATTGATCAGAGACAGTTGATTATTGAAAAGAAAAATATGGAACTACAAAGAATGATTTTTGAATTAAATCATGATATATGCACACTGGATGATATGAGTAAAGAAATGGAAAGGAGATTTAATTATGGAAGAAGTACAGGCAGCAATCGAAATCGTTAAAATGCCACTTGAGGTTGGAGGAAAGACCATAGAGATAAGCTCAAGGGTAATATCTAATTCAGTTGAAACTATGATCAATATGGTACGTTTTTTTGGCCTATTAAAGGAACAGCTCAGAAAGAATTATTTAGCAGGTGAGCTGAATCTTGATAAGTTGCTTGAGAAAACACAGGGAGATATTCAGGTCTTTCAGTTTGATGAAGAGAAGATGGAAGAGGTAAAGGCTGCATTTGACAAATGGGGAGTGACATATGCAGAGGCCCCAGAATTAAATGAGAATGATAAATGTCGTGAAATCTTTTATGCGACAAATGCAGCTCCGAGAGTAGCGTTACTTGCAGAAAAATTACAGGCGGCCGGAATTAGCTGTAAAACACTTACTCCGGATGAGTATATAAAGAATGCAGATGAGGAGCATAAGGAAGAATTAGACAGTTTAGTTGAAAAGTTGACAGGAAAAGTAAATATAAACGATATGAACCCGGAGCAGCAAGAATTTGCTGAGCGATTAGAATATAATGAATTGCTTAATGATCACTCAAAACAGCTATTTACAATTAATCGGAAGCTTGTAGTTGAGCAGGATGAGTCAAAAGATTATATAGTTACCAGGATTCCGAAGACGGAACAGTTTATTCAGTTCCCTAAAAAAATGGTATATATGAAAGATAATGAATCTACATACTGTTGCTTCGTTGATAAAAACACAGAACTATCAGTGATGGATAAGAAAGGAAATGTAATTCAGACCCTGTCTGCAGGAGAATTATATCGCCGACATTATGATAGCAGCTGGAAAAGAAAGCAACAAAAGAATAAGAATGGGTCTGAGAAAATCAAACTCAAAACAATATAAGGTGTTCACGGTGAACAGCTTATATTGTTTTGAGGAGGCAGTGGATGAAAAAAACGAATAAAATATATTATATTATAATTGGGGTGTTTATTGAATATGCAATGTATCTTCTTGCCGGGGCCTGGGAAAAGGACATTGTGTTTGCAGATTATATACCTAAATTAATGGTTATTTTGGAGAAGCCAATCGGATGGTATTTCAACCGATACACAGTAATTTTTCTTTTTATTGGAGCAGGTATTGTTTTCATAATATACATAAACGATTTGAGTAAACAGAAATTTATGCCTGGAAAAGAATACGGTACGGCTCATTGGGACAGTGCGGAGAAAATCACTAAAAAGTTTAGCAATAAAAAGAAACCGGAAGAGGATCGGTTGTATTCTGAAAAAATAAGAATAAGTATCAATACACGTAAAACAAGAATCAATAACAATGTGCTTGCAATCGGTGGCTCCGGTGTTGGTAAATCACAGTTTTTAGCAAAACCGCAGCTATACCAGGCAAATACCTCATTTGTAGTAACGGATCCAAAGGGAGAACTGTTGGCGGATACAGGTCGGTATTTGTTAGAAAAAGGATATATTATAAAAGTATTAAATATGGTAAATATGAAGGAATCCGATTGCTATAATCCATTTGCGTACATAAGAGAACAAACGGATATCCCGGTTTTGATCACAAATTTAATTGCAAATACAACCCCGAAAGAAGCACATCCAGGAGATCCATTCTGGGAGAAGTCAGAATCAATGTTTCTGCAGGCATTGATGTATTATGTATGGATGGAGTGTCCTAAGTCCGAACAAACGATGAATAAGGTATTGGACCTGCTTGCGCTTGCTGAATATGATGAGGAAGGGAATGCTACGGAACTGGATGCTATGATGGACTTGCTGGATGATGGTCATCCGGCAAAAGTGAATTATAACCGGGTCATGCGTGGTGCAGGTGATACAGTTCGATCAATTATCATATCGGCAAATGCCAGACTTGCTCCATTTGACAATCCAGATCTTCGAAGGATTTTTTCCAGAGATGATTTTGAAGTGGGCACTCTTGGAACAGGTATAGGTTTGGATGGAAATACAAAAACAGCTGTATTTTGCGTAATTCCGGATAATGATACCACCTACAACTTTGTCGTAGGTATGTTATATACTCAAATGTTTAAAGAATTATATCTGCTTGCAGATCATGTATACCATGGCCCTTTGCCGGTGCATGTGACGTTCCTGCTGGATGAATTTGCAAATGTAGCATTACCAAGTGACTTTTTGAAATTGCTTTCCACGATGCGATCAAGAAATATTTCTTCAATTATTATTATTCAGAATCTTGCTCAGATAAAAGCAAAATATAAGGACGAGTGGGAGTCTATTCCGGGTAATTGTGATGTTGTAATTTATCTTGGTGGTAAAGAAGCAGGTACACATAAGTATATATCTGAACAATTGGGTAAACAGACTATCTGGAAAAAATCAAATAGTCAAAGCCGGGGCCGACAGGGGTCATCCTCGCAATCGCAGGATGTATTAGGAAGAGAGCTTATGACTCCGGATGAAGTTGGTACTTTATCAAACGATAAATGTATTATATTTGTTCGAGGAAGACATCCGGTTTTGGATAATAAATATCCGACATTCATTACAGACGAACATAAACATGCAGAAAGCCTTGGAACATATATACATACCCCGCTACCGTTAAGGGATGGCAATGTTACAATATTGTCAGATGCACAAATTTCTGAATATGAAGCAGCGGCAAGGAAACATCCGGAACAATACAAAATAACGACAATGACAATAGAAGAGATGATAGCAGCTATTAATGCAGCTACTCATGCTATCAAACAAAAGGAAACAGAGCAGGCAGAGATTCTTCGATTTAATAAATATGATAATTTGTTTGAATTATTGGCAGATGCAGTGTTAACAGATTCGGAAACAGAAGTTCTGCAAGAGGCTGTTCAAAAAGGATTAACAGATGATCAGATATTGGTTGTTCTTAAACATATCAAAGAATCAAAAGTCTATATAGAAAGTTATGCAAGGACAAATGCAGTGTTAGGCATTTAATCGGGGCATCATTGGAACAATATGGAGCCTTGGAGTTGCAAAGAATAGCCGTTACAATTTAATTATAAAAATCAAAGGAGGAGAAATAGTTTATGAAGAAAGAGGAATTTTTAGATGCCGTTTTTAATCGGGTAAAGGAGATATTTCCAGATTGTGTAGTTCAGATAAATGAAGTTGAAAAGCCCAACGGAATAATGAAAACTGGTATTGTATGCAGAAATCCTGATTCCGATCTTGCCCCTGTTACATATATTGATGATATTCTGGAAACTATTAACATGGGTAAAATTGATGAAGATACTGGGATGGATCAGATTGTTGAAAGGGTAAGTGAGAATGCACATAGGACATTGGAGGCAGATATAGATATATTAAAGCTTCGAGATTTTGATTTGGTAAAAGACAGGGTGTATGGAAGATTGATATCTTTTGCAGATAATAAGGAAAGATTAAAGGATGCACCAACAGTAAGATGGAATAATTTAGTGATTGAGTACAGGATTCTTATTGCTAAAGAACAAGGTGTAGCATCTGCATTGGTCGATAATGCAATGTTGAAAGAATGGGGCATCAGTAAGTCTGAACTTGTATCTACCGCAACGGAAAATACAAAAAGAATTTTTCCATATCAGGCCAGATCAATGATGGAATTGCTTAAAGATCGCTTTGATGTTTCTCCTGAGGGCCTTGGAATAGAGGATATGGAACTGGACCTGCCGATGATAGTGATGTCAAATACAGATAATATGGATGGAGCTATCTGTATGACAGACACAGATTTTGTAAAATCTGTTAGTGAAAAATATTTTGGTGGGGAAAGTATCTATATATTACCATCTTCCAGACATGAAGTGATAGCAATATCTAAGGACTTTAAAGCTGGAGAAATGTTAGATATGGTTTCTGGAATTAACAGGACCGTATTGGATAAAAGTGACTATTTATCAACATCTGTATATGAATATGATGCGACTAAACAAAAAGTTCATTGTGTTGCAACTGAAACTCCGGTAGAGAAGAAAAAATATAGTCGTTAATGATAAGAAGGTGTTCATGGTGAACACCTTTTTCTCTTTAAATGGAAGGATGGTATTATTTATGAGAAAATATATAGGAACAGGAAAGCTGGATGAGGTAATTGTGATCATGAGCGAAGGATCACAGGAGGCAAGACAGATTATTGAAACATTAATAAGTGGGGCTCTGAAGGATAAAAATAACTGGGAAGTACTAAAAATGTTGCTACAGTTTGATGAAATGAATATTAGAGGAGAACAGATCGTCCGGGCGTATGATGTATTTTATAAAAAAAGCGCAGAGGATCTTTTGGATGGAATCCGGATCCACGATCTGAATCTCGTATCATTTCTAAATTCATATCCGGATGCAAAAGAGAAGGCAACTGTAACGGCTGCGATTCGGAATGGATTCAAACAGGTTGTTTCTGCTAATCCTCAAAACCAAATATACATAGTTGACCAGGCATGGAATGTAGCATATATTATTCCGGATAAATCATATCTGAGGTTGATTGCATCTGGAGCATATCGTGACATACAATTAGATTACCTGGATGATTATCATTTTATGGCAAATCGCCGGATATGGGAAATACACGAATTTGGTGTGCAGTTATTAGAAAGAGGACTGCAGTGTTATCCAACTGATCATAAAGAAATCCGACATGATATATTATATATACCACCACATTCAGCTCGTGAAAAAAAACGATTTCTTAAAATGTTACAGTAGCAATTAAAAAACTGATAACTTCATGGGGCAGATTCCTCCGTCGCAATATCCGTAAGAACACCGGCTACACGATTATTCTTCATAGAGTATCGCTGTGACAGATAGCGCATGGCGGCCCCGGATTCACCATCCGGACCGCCCGATGGCAGATATAATTTCCAGAGAATTTTGATCGGCAGAGGTTGCAGATCTGTGATATCGAAAAGCAATTCCGCATTCGGTCAGAATCCTGTTTTTTTGCCCGGCAGACAGACCGGGAGCAGAAAGGGCGGCCAGACAGACGGGCGGCAATGGTGAGTCCGGACGATTCAGAACCTGCATGACCATGGATTCCAAATTATGGCGGCTAATGTAGTGTGAGCAATGGCAGGAACCATGATTATAACCGGAACACTGAAATGCGGTTCCTTTATGAATCTGGATCAGAGGACAGTGGCAGGTGCCACAGTAGATCAGTCCTTTCAGGTAATATGGAGAGACCGCTTCCGATAGGGAATCCGAAGTGCCGGTGTCTGCGGCGTGTTCCTTCTGCCAGCGGTTCTGTACCTGTTTCCAGAGAGAATCAGAAATCAGTGCCGGATGTATACCATCTGCATAATCCATGGGAGTGTAGAGATAATTACGGTCATGGATTACCGGTACGGTGGGAAAAGCAGAAGAATCCCGACAGCTGCGTTTCCGTAGTTTTCCGATATAGACCGGGTTCAACAGAATGTAGGTGATGGAGCGCGGGGTAAAAGGCTTGTTGCGGACAGTGCGGACTCCGGCATGTTGGAGGGCATCCATGATTTCTTTTATGGAAGAACTGGAAGCATAAGCCCGGAACATAAAGGAAACCCAGGGAGCCTGTTCCGGGTGAGGCTCGAAGGAACACGCTCCCATCCGGTAGCCGAACGGAGGTGTAGAGATGGCACGTCCTCTGGAAAAACGCTCCTGCATTCCACGACGTACCTCCTGCGCCAGATTGATCGAATAGTATTCATCCATAGCTTCTAAAAGTGCTTCGATTAAAATCGCAGTCGGATCGTGAGAAAGCGGTTCGGTAACGGATATTACTTCAATCCCGCATTCTTTCCGCAGTATCGATTTATAGAAAATGCTGTCCTGCCGGCTGCGGGCAAATCTTGAAAACTTCCAGACGAGGATATTCTGAAAAGGCGGCTGATAGCGGCCGGCTCTGGCGAGTGCGATCATTTGCTGAAAGGCGGGACGCCTATCGGCGGTTCTTCCGCTGATCCCTTCATCTACAAAAACATAAGCATCGGGAATCTGCATATCATGAGCTGTGGCATATTCCTCAATTCGCTTTCGCTGACTGGCGGGGGAGAATTCAATCTGATCTTCTGTAGAGACCCGGATATATGCAGCTGAGACAACGGACATAAAGATAACCTCTAAAAGAGAAAAATCACTATAACTTATGAATAGAAAAGACAGTTTATGTATTTTTTATTTTTCTATTGACGTTTGATTCAAACTATGTATAATTGAGTAGGTGGTTTAGCAAAACTAAACTTCAAGTTTAGAATTAAGTAACTGCCGGAGAGACGGCAGATAAAGTCAGGTGCAGAAATGAATATAGGGAAAAAGATTAAAGTATTACGGGTACAGAAAGGACTTACACAGGAGGAACTGGCTGACCGGGCAGAGCTGTCCAAGGGATTTATTTCTCAGGTCGAGCGGGATCTGACGTCGCCGTCTATTGCAACGCTGATGGATATCCTGCAATGTCTGGGTACGGATCTTAAAACATTTTTCAGTGATTCCGAGGATACACAGGTAGTATTCCATAAGGGCGATTTCTTTGAAAAAACAGATGCGGAGCTTAAAAACCGCATTGAGTGGATCATACCCAATGCCCAGAAAAACATGATGGAGCCGATTCTGGTCACGATAGAACCGGGTGGATCTACCTATCCGGACAATCCGCATGAGGGTGAGGAGTTTGGTTATGTATTGACCGGCAGTATTGAGATTCATCTGGGGGGACAGGTGCATAAGGCAAAAAAGCGGGAATCTTTTTATTTTACACCGGCACAGAAGCATTATATAACATCGAAAAACGGTGCGGAAATACTATGGGTTAGTACACCGCCCAGCTTTTAGGATAGATTTTGAACAGAACAATCACAGCAGAGTCATCTCACAGGAGGAAGAAAATGAGTAATGTATTGATTGAGTTAAAAGGATTGACAAAGAATTTTGAGGACCAGCAGGTGTTAAAGGGTATTGATTTAAATATTTACGAGAATGAGTTCCTGACTTTGCTTGGACCTTCCGGCTGCGGAAAGACGACCACGCTGCGGATCATTGCCGGTTTTGATGAGCCGAGCGGCGGCGAGGTTCTGTTTGATGGTGTCGATATTTCCAAGATTCCTTCGTATAAGCGCGAGGTAAATACCGTATTTCAGAAATATGCACTGTTCCCATTTCTGAATGTGTATGAAAATGTTGCTTTTGGACTTAAGCTTAAAAAGATGGATAAAAGCCTGATTGAACATAAAGTTACGAAAACATTGAAGCTGGTAGGTCTGGAGGGGTTCGATAAAAGAGATGTTACAAAATTATCCGGTGGACAACAGCAGCGGGTAGCAATTGCCAGAGCATTGGTTAACGAACCTAAGGTACTTCTGTTGGATGAGCCGCTTGGCGCACTGGATGCGAAGCTCCGGAAAGAGATGCAGGGCGAGCTTAAGAAGATTCAGAAAGAGGTTGGTATTACCTTTATCTTTGTCACCCATGATCAGGAAGAAGCACTGTCCATGTCGGATACCGTTGTGGTTATGAATGAGGGAATCATTCAGCAGGTAGGTACACCGGAGGATATTTACAATGAGCCGGAGAACCGCTTTGTAGCAAGCTTTATCGGCGAGTCGAATATCATGGAAGGTCATATGTTGGATGATCTTCTGGTAGAGTTTGACGGCTATGAGTTCGAGTGTGTGGATAAGGGATTTAAGAAGAATGAACAGGTAGAGGTCGTGATCCGGCCGGAGGATATCGATATCGTAGAACCGCAGGAAGCGAAGATTCAGGGGGTTGTGAAGTCAATTATATTCAAGGGCGTACATCATGAGATCGTGGTAGAGACAGAGCGGCGGGATTATACCGTTCACACCACCGATTATTTTGAGGTGGGATTAAAGGTTGGTCTGAAGTTCGGTCCGGACGATATTCATGTAATGTATCGTATGGATTGGGAATAGGAGGCGGCGAATGAGACACTTTATAAAGCTTGTCCGACCATATATGATCTGGGCGGTTGTTATGATTATTGTGCCATTGCTTCTGATCGTGTTATATTCTGTAACGACCGGAGGAAATGATCTGGTAAATATTCAGTTTACACTGGATAATTTTAAGAGAATGACAGAACCTGTCTATGTGGCGGTGTTTTTGAAGTCCTTTCGGTTAGGACTTTTATCAGTGGCAATCTGTCTGGTGATAGGTTATATTCTGGCATATTTTATTAGTCGGTTTAATGAAAAAATACAGAATATACTGGTGCTGTTTGTAACGATTCCTATGTGGATCAATACATTGCTCCGCACCTACGCATGGATCTGTCTGCTGGCAGATAAGGGTCTGATCAATACATTTCTCGGATGGCTTGGGATCCCGCCGATCACGATGATGTATACGGATTTTGCGGTAGTGATTGGATTGGTCAGTGACCTGCTTCCGTTTATGGTAATTCCTATCCATACTTCATTGTGCAAAATAGATACATCTCTTTTGGAAGCAGCAATGGATCTGGGAGCAAATAAATTTCAGACATTTTGGAGAGTTACATTTAAGCTGTCGATTCCGGGCGTGCTAAATGGAGTGATCATGACATTTTTATTATCCATTTCAACCTTCGTTATTCCAAAGCTGCTGGGTGGAGGACAGTATATGCTGATCGGTAACCTGATTGAGAATCAGTTTATTTCCGTCGGAGACTGGAATTTCGGAAGCGCGATCTCCGTGATCCTTGCATTTATTATATTGATCGCAATTACGCAGATGAAACGGTTTGACCGGGAAGACAATGAGGAGGAATAACGCAATGAAAAAGAAAAAATTAGGCCCTGTGCTATATATCATATTGTGTTTCCTGTTCTTATATCTCCCAATTGTGGTAACGATGATTTATTCCTTTAATTCATCGAAATCACTGACCAGCTTCGAGAGTTTCTCACTGCGCTGGTATGAGAATCTGTTCTCAAACGGCGAAATTATGCAGGCGGTTTATGTATCGGTCACAATAGCATTGCTGGCCACTGCGATTTCAACAATACTCGGCACGATTACGGCGATTGGTTTATCTAAGTCCCGGAAGGTATTAAAGGACATCATATTAAATGTAAATAATGTGCCGATCATGAATCCGGATATTGTAACGGCAATCGGACTGATGATATTATTCTCATCTCTGAAGATGGAAAAGGGATATTTAACGATGCTGCTGGCACATATTGCGTTCTGTACGCCCTATGTGATTACAAGTGTATATCCTAAGGTGCGGAATATGGATCCTAATCTTGCGAATGCAGCAATGGATCTCGGAGCAACACCGTTCCAGGCATTGACCAAGGTCATCCTGCCGATGCTGAAGGAAGGGATTTATGCCGGTGTGCTGCTGGCATTTACAATGTCTTTTGATGATTTTGTCATCTCATATTTTGTTACAGGTAATGGAGTATCCAATATTTCCATTATTGTATATAACATGACGAAGCGGACGAATCCAACGATCAATGCTTTGTCAACGCTGGTAATCCTGGTGATTGTCATTACTCTGGTCTGTATCAATGTAATACCGATGGTAGTACGAAAGAGGAAAGAGAAAAAAATCAGATTATTGCAGGAAAAAGGAATATAACATTATAAGGAGGAATTTAATAATGAAAAAGGGAATGAAGCTTAAGAAAAAATTAGGGCTTGTATTGGCAGGCATCCTATGTGCCGGACTGCTGGGAGGATGTGGTTCCGGTGATAAGCCGACATTGAAAGTATACAGCTGGGGCGAGTATATTGATACCAGCCTGCTCGGAAAGTTTGAGAAAGAGTATAATTGTAAGGTTGTATATGAAACCTTTGATTCCAATGAATCTATGTATACAAAGATTCAGAGTGGTGAGACCTATGATGTACTGGTGCCGTCTGATTATATGATCGAGAGACTGATGAAGGAAGATAAGCTGCAGCCGATCGACTGGTCTTTGGTGCCAAATGCAGCCGGTCTGGATGAGGCAGTGATGGGTGAAGCCTATGATCCGGACAACACATATTCGGTTCCGTTCTTCTATGGAACAGTCGGAATCCTGTATAATAAGAACGTAGTGGACGCAGGCGATCTGGAAGAAGGATGGGAGGTCCTGCGGAATACAGAATATGCCGGTGATATTTATATGTATGATTCTGAAAGGGATTCCTTTATGGTTGCATTGAAAGCACTGGGTTATTCCATGAATACAACCAATAAAGATGAAATTGACCAGGCATATAACTGGTTGATTGAACAGCGCGATACTATGGCTCCGGTTTATGCGGGGGATGATGTCATTGATAATATGATTTCCGGTAATAAGTCTATGGCAGTAGTATACTCCGGAGATGCTGCGTATATCATGTCGGAAAATGAAGAACTGGAATATTATCAGCCAAAGGAAGGAACCAATATCTGGCAGGATGCTATGGTAATTCCGGCAGATAGTACACAGGTAGAACTGGCACATGCATATATTAACTTTATGCTCGATCCGGATAATGCCTATGCGAATACTGCAGAAGTAGGTTATACATCGCCGGTGGTAGCAGCCAGAACAAAGGCCGCTGAGGAGGATTATCCTGGAATCAGTGCATATGTACCGGATACATCTGCATCAACCAATGAAGTGTTTGCATATCAGGAGCAGGAAACCAAAGAGTATTTTGCAGAATTATGGACGAAGGTAAAGGCTGCGAATTAAGATAGATTTCGATAAAGTGCTATTTATCATATGGAAATAGCGGATAAAAGAAGAGGTATAAGATAAAATGAGAAAACAAGCGAAGATTTTATTAACAGGTTGCTTATGTGCTGCAGTATTAACCGGATGTGGTACCGGTCAGGCGGGAGCATCTTCAGAGAGTAAGGGACAGCTGCCGGTATCAGAGGAGATTATAGAGCTGACAGAGGATTCGACAGATTCCACCGATGGTTCTACGGAAGCAATCCTGGGCGATGAAGATATTTTCAAGAAAGGTGTCATCACAATCGGCGGTGAGGAGACAACCGTCGAGACCTGCTGGCCGGTTCTGCAGGAAAAATCCGGAATGTATTTCGGATTTGCAATGTTATATAATAATAGTGAGCGCAAGGGTGTTTACTATGACCTGGATGAAGCAAAGCAGGTTATACTGAATTCCGGAGATGTTCTGCAGTTGTATTATTTTGAAAAGGAATCTGACATACAGGAAAATATAGATCACATAGATGAGATAACAGCAGATAGCATGTATGGGTATGGATCTATGGCAATGCTATGTGTATATTCTGATTTCACAGATGGTATGAAGGCAGAGGATGCATATGGATACAATCTGGTCGTACGCAGAATCAAGCCGGGTAATGTAAATATTAATCCGGGACATGATATTGATATCTGGAGTGATGCCGGAAAGGCAGCCGAGGAGATTGGAGGCACTTATACAGACGGTGGATATGGATATACATGGCAGACTGAGGATGCGACCATCTATTATCTGTCAATCAGTTATCTGGAAGATACAGGTGAAGGCAGCGAGTTAGTGATGCTTAGGCCAACCAGAGGCGAAGAGTAGAAGATACCTGTGTATGCTTTTATATTTATTGTAAATACTGTTTAAAACAGTTAATATGCTATCTCGTAGAAAGGACTACATATGGAACGAAAAGATTGGGAAAAGATTATTATAAAAACAATTGTCAGTTTGACGATTGCTATTTTGATCATTTTACATTTTGATCTTGCAATTAAGGGAATTTCAGCACTTGTTGGTTTTATGTCGCCAATCATTTTGGGCTTTGTAGTTGCTTTTGTGATCAATGTGATTTTAATTCGCTTAGAGAAGATATACTTTCCTCATACAAATAACCGGTTCCTGAAAAAAAGCCGTCGGCCGGTCTGTATTGCACTGGCACTTCTGATCATACTGGCAGTCATTGCATTTGTCATTGCAATGGTTATTCCGGAGTTGATTAATGCATTTTCAATCCTGGCAAAAGAGATTCCGGCTTCCTATGATTCAATCCTGGACAAAATTTCTGTATTTATCTCTAAAGTTCCGGCATTGGAGAACTGGCTGGTCACAACATTGGAGATCGATCTGGAACATCCGCGTGACATTGAATGGACAAAGTTCTTTACCAAAGTGGTAGAATTGATTATCGGCAGTAAGGATGGTCAGCTGAATTCTATCATGGATTCTACTGTAAATATTGTATCCGGTATCGGAAGCGGCATTGTCAGTTTCTGTATTGCTTTGGTTTTTGGCATATACGTACTGGCCTATAAAGAGAAACTTAGTTATCAGGTGCATAAGCTCATCCGGTCTTATCTGAAACCCAAAGCAGAGAATATTATCTATTATATCTGTCATGTGGCTAGTGAGACCTTTTCTAATTTTATTGTCGGGCAGTGTACAGAGGCTGTAATCCTGGGGACTCTTTGCATTATTGGTATGTCTATTTTCCGATTCCCATATGCTGTTATGATCGGTACTTTGGTAGGGGCTACGGCTCTGATTCCGATCATTGGTGCCTATGTCGGTGCAATCGTTGGTGCAATCATGGTGATGACACAGGGCGGTCCGATTCAGGCATTGTTATTTATAGTATTTATTATTGTCCTGCAACAGATAGAGGGCAATCTGATCTATCCAAAGGTCGTTGGTTCTTCTGTTGGCTTGCCGGGTATCTGGGTACTGGCGGCTGTAACGATCGGCGGCAGTATGAATGGTGTATTCGGTATGCTGCTCAGCGTGCCACTGGCTGCTACATTGTATCGGCTATTAAAGGAGGATACTACCAGACGAATTAATAAGAAAAACGGAACCGGTGAGACAGAGATACCGGATGTCAGTACAAGCAGTGATGAAGCTGAAGATAATGATGAAGATAGAGATGATGATACACAATCTGATATAGAGGTACAACCGGACGCGGATGGAAATGAGACGGATCCGGAATAGTTCTGCTTCGAATGCTAGCCCTATTTTTATATATCCACCATCGGCTCCTCCATATTGCGATATAATTGCCTGCGCCAGTTTTGCGTTGGTTTCTCTGATATTGACCGGAAACTGCAGTCGTTTTTCATATACCCACATGGATTACACCTCCCCTTGCCATGGCCATGGACCCTGATTCCACTGCCATTCATTTCCTGTATTTACATTGTATCGATTCAAGGGCCCAAAGCGCCTGGTATAATCGCTGATGGCCTGCATCCGCTGCTCTCTGCATTTGTTGTAATAGACAAGAGCTTCTGCATTTGCAGGATGCGTGTCGAGGAAAAGTGTTACATCGTCCAGCGCAAGACTGACAGCGTCGATATAATTGAGTAATTGCTTTCGGTTCATCTGATTCATGCACAGCTACCTCGCTTTCCGCAGAATATCTGATTCAGATCTGCAAAAATAGTGCCTTCGCACAATCCTTTTTCCGGAGAATACAGATTGCGGAAAACCTGCCATGGGACATAGGACATACCGATTGGAAACTCTGCAGGATTATCCGGGAAGCCGTTGCTGCAAGGGACATTCATTCCGGAATTTCCGGAACTCTGACAGGGACAGCTGACGACCGGACGACCGGGAGCAGGGCGCATATAACGTCCAGATTCCATAAAATCCATCCTTTCAAATTCGCTTATAGTTATAGTTTATGTCTTTGGGGAAAAATGGTGAAACTATGAAAAAGGAGACCTTAATCGGTCTCCGGATAAAAGATATGTGTTTCATCAAGAATACGGAATTGGTCATGCTCTAGTTCCAGCAGGATAACATTGCAGTTTTTCTGCAGACCGCCACTCCAGAACTGTGAGAGATCATGACCTTTTACATAAGTCATAAGAGCCTTATTAATCGCACCATGGGCTACGATCATAACACGATCGCAGCTCTCCTGCAGAGGCAGAATCACTGAGGTCATAAAATCAGCGGCTCTGGCACACAGATGCTCTAAGGATTCACCGGAAGGCGGAGCCTGATAGAGCTGTGGCTGCTTGAAGAAATAGTGGAACGGGCAGGCCGGATCCTTTAACAGAAGTGACATATTCTGTCCTTCATATTCACCGAAGCACAGTTCCTTTAAGCGGTCATCCCGGATAATCGGAACATCCTGACCGCCACGGAACAGACAGGCGGTCTCATAAGCACGTTTCAGTGGACTTGAATAAATGCGGTCAAATGGGGTGCCGGCGAGTGCTTCGCCGGAAAGCTTCGCCAACAGGCGTCCGTTCTCGCTGAGGGGAATGTCTGTACTGCCCTGCAAAAGCTTCTCTTTATTCCATTCGGTCTCGCCATGACGCACGATATATAGTTCCATGTTAAACTCCTTTGTATTCTTGTATATGTCTGAAATGTATCCCGGTTCGTATATGATTATAGTGACAGAATACTAATTTGTCAAAAGTGATAAAGCTATGCTTTGTCGATGAATCTTTGATTCTGACTTGTCCTGTGCCCGGTGTCGTTGTAAAATGGTTTTATATAAGGAGGGATACAGACATGACCTTTGAAGGAATTGAGAAAAAACAGGAGGGTAAGTTTATTACCCGTTATGATATTACCTATCGGACTGTAGACGGACAGGAGAAAGTCTATGAGATGATCAGCCGGGATAAGAATATGACGGATTTTGAGACATTGAGCCGGCATAAAACGGATGCAGTAGTTCTGATCATGGAAGACATAAGGCATGAGAAGATTTTACTGAACCGGGAGTATCGGATGGCGGTTGGCGGCTGGGTATATAATTTCCCGGCGGGACTGATCGATCCGGGAGAAACTCCGGAGGTCAGTGCGGCAAGAGAGCTGTGGGAAGAGACCGGGCTTCAGCTGGTGGAGATTCTGGACATTATACCGGACAGTTACAGTGCAGTCGGATTCAGCAATGAGAAGAATCAGTGTGTGGTTGGCATCGCAGACGGAACCTTTGCACCGAGCAGTTCAACATTGGAAGAGATAGAAGCCGGATGGTACAGCAGAGAGGAAGTGCGGACCTTGCTGCGGTCAGAATTGTTTGCGGCCAGAACGCAGGCATATTGCTATTTATGGTCGCGTGATCGGACAGAGAAAGCGGCTGATGAAAAATAAAACCGGGTACTCCTCATTTTGCAATTTATTGCAGGAAATTATATAGACAAGCAGGAAGAATATAGTTATAGATGGAAGTATAAAATGCGAAAGAATATAAAGGGGTACATAGGTTATGAAGGATTTAACCAAGGGAAATATTATCCGCCTGTTACTGGCGTTTTCACTTCCGTTATTGATTGGAAATATTTTTCAGCAATTATATAATATTGTTGATACCAAGGTTGTCGGAGAAATCTTAGGTGAGGATGCGCTGGCTGCGATCGGTGCCAGTGCTCCGGTCTTTAATCTGATCGTCGGTGCTATGAATGGACTTGGTAATGGATTCGGAATCGTGATTTCTAAGTTTTACGGAGCCAAAGATATGAAGCGGATGCGTCAGGCAGTAGCGAACTCTGTATGTCTGATGCTCGGACTTACGATTGTAGTGACTGTGGTCTCATTGTTTCTGATACGTCCAATGCTGCATCTGTTAAATACGCCGGATGATATTCTGCCGCGTTGTACCGGATATATACAGGTCATTCTGGCGTTTATGATATTTACAGCAGCATACAACTTATGTGCAGCTGTTCTGCGGGCTTTGGGTGATACGATCCGGCCGTTGATTTTTCTTGCAGTAGCGACAGTAGTAAATGTAGGACTGGACCTGCTGTTTGTAGGCGCTATGCACATGGATGTGCAGGGGGCTGCCTATGCAACGGTGATCGCACAGGCGATTTCCTTTGTATGCTGTATTATTTATATTATAAAGAAATGCCCGGAATTACGGCTGAGACGGGAAGATTTTGTGTTGGAAAAGGTAATGATCGGAGACCTCATGGGACAGGGCCTGGCAATGGCATTTATGCTCTGCTTCGTATCGATCGGAACGCTGGTATTACAGGGAGCGATCAACAAGTTCGGAACCAATATCATCGCAGCACATACGGTAGCCAGAAAATTAAGTGAGATATTTATGCTGCCATTCAGTACGCTGGGGGTGGCGGCAGCGACCTTCTCCGGACAGAATTACGGAGCAGGACGGTTTGACCGGATCCGTTCCGGAATCCGGAGTGCGATATTGCTGTCCTGGATCTGGACTGTATTTGTGATCGTCGCAGTATATGCGGCAGCGCCATTGATGATCCGTCTGATTTCCGGCGCAACGACACCGGAGATCGTAGAGACTGCGCAGCGATATTTACGGTTCGACACTCCGTTTTATTTTGTACTGGGTATTCTGATCGTTCTGAGGAATGCATTGCAGGGACTCGGACGAAAGATCGTACCGATGGTGTCAAGTGGCATCGAGTTGTTGGGAAAATTAATTGTTGCCTGGGTATTGGCGGCACCGATGGGATATTTCGGAATCATTATTTCAGAACCGGCGACCTGGATTCTCTGTACGGTTCTGTTAAGCATTGCGTTCTTTACAGATGACAGGATCCGTCGGGGATCACAACCGAAAAAGGAGAAAATACATGAAACAGATTGAGTTAAAACATCCGGAATATGTTCGGATCACACATAAGAAAGAAGAGTCCTATGGCGGCAGCCAGCTCTGGTTTGACGAAGATACCTGGATGAGCCGGGAGTATAAAGTACATAAATGGGGATGCGGGCTGATCGCACTCGGAGATTTGTTCCTGTATATAGGAAGAAATGACAGAAATTACCGTACCAATGCAATTGGGCTGATTCATGATTACGGGGCTTACATCAGCTGGGAAGATTATCGGAAATACATTCTTTATATAAACAGCCGGTTTGCGCAGATCATTCCTGGGAGTGGAATGAATGGGCTGATGCTGGCATCGGCAGTACGGCATTATTGCATGAAATTCCGCCTGCAGATGACGATTGCATGGAAAGCATTTATGGATGATCAACAGATGATACGGGTGATCCATAAGATGTTGAACGAAGATCTTCCGGTGATCCTGGCGATCGGACCCAATACACCGCTGGTATTCCGCGGCAGGGGAATCCCATTCTATCGGCTGGAGAAGAACGGAGAGTTTATACTAAGCGGATATCAACATGTACACAGCCATTTTGTAACAGTGACGGGAATGGTTGGATTAAAGCATAGAAAGGTTATGCTGAAGATTTCTTCCTGGGGAAAGGAATTCTATATTGATTACCAGGAATACCGGGAATACATCGAGAAGGAAGGGGACCGCTTTACCAGCAGTCTGTTATATCTGTCCAAAGCGGATAAAAAGCTGTTTTAAGAATATCTTCATTTTATAAACAAGTTTTTGTCAGTTTCATTTGATAAGATTACGTTAACAGTAGTAAGGGATAAATGAGGTACGCATTATGAATATTTTGGTATGTGATGATGATAAGGAAATTGTAGAGGCAATCAGTATTTATCTGGAGCAGGAGGGCTATACGATTTTCCGGGCATATGATGGTTATGAGGCACTGGATATTGCGAATTCCAAGGACATCCAGCTGATGCTGATTGATATCATGATGCCGAATCTGGATGGCATTCATGCGGTTCTGGAGCTGAGAAAGAAAAGTAATATTCCGGTGATCATTCTGTCTGCCAAGTCGGAGGATACGGATAAGATCATGGGGCTGACGATTGGAGCAGATGATTATATTACGAAGCCGTTTAATCCGCTGGAGCTGGTAGCACGTGTGAAATCACAGCTGCGCCGGTATTCCAAGCTGGGAAGTATGCCGGAGGTGCGGAAGAATGTACTGGTAAACGGTGGTCTGGTCATGGAAGATGATAAGAAGCAGGTGACATTGGATGGTGTACCGGTGAAGTTCACCCCGACGGAGTATAAGATCGTAAGAATGTTTCTGCAGAATCCGGGAATCGTATTCTCCAGTGCGCAGATTTATGAGAATATCTGGGAGGGAGATTCCTATGCAACAGAAAATATTGTTTCCGTACACATTCGGAGAATCCGGGAAAAGATCGAGATCAATCCGAAAGAGCCCAAATACATTAAGGTTATGTGGGGAGTCGGATATAAGATGGATCGGTTAGATGAGAATGAAAAATGTTAAGAAGATGCCGGGATCGGCAGTAGCAAAGAAAATAATAAAAATCATTAATCTGGGAATTGTTCTGGTATGCAGCCTTCTGGCAATGGTTTTTTTTGTCTATATGGGCAGCATGTTCGGATATAAAGATCTGGATTGCGAGAGTTATCTGGAAACCCGGCGGTTTGCAGACTCTCTATGGCAGATCATGTCCCGTATCAGCGGAGAAATTGCATGGACAGAGAATTATGTTGATGAAGATGAGTCCGGAATTTCGATTTCCGATCTTACGTACGACAGTAATAAGGGAATGGCTCAGGGAGGCGTATATGCAGAGAGCGTGCAGAATCTGGCATTAAAAGGAGATTATGAATATACCACCGATGATTTCGGTATCTGGAATATTAGCGGAGCGGAAGTTACAGATGCAGATGGTGAGGAGGTTCAATTCAATGATTCCTGGTATCAGATTGCATTGTCTAATTGGGAGATTAAGCAGGCGGATGGTTTTGTACGGATGTCGCATGATGACTATGTCCGTATGTTTATGGCACATGCGACCCCGAATGTGGTTGCGGAAGAGTCATCCGGAGATGCTGCGGCAGACGAAGAAGCTTCCGGAAGTCTTACAGTCAGTATAGAAGAAAAAAATGACGGAGGAGCAACAGAAGCTGCGGTCTATGGTACGGAAGTGGTAGCGGCGGACCTGGAGCCGTCGGTGACCCGGCAGGGACCGCAGGATGCAGCATTTTCAGATGATTGCTATATTGCCTATTACGGGGGGACGAAGTTTGTATATTCCCCGGATGAAGATATGTTCTATTCTTCCGAATATGGATGGTATCCGATCCCAAATGAATTGTATTTCCTGCCGGAGGAGGTCAGTGACAATGAGATGGAGCTGTATTTCAGCCGGTTTACCGGCCTGGGTGATATTCTGCGGCTCCGGATAGGAGGAGAATATCTGGAATATGTCCGCTCCGTTAAGGATATTAATTTTAATGAGCGGAATCTGGCATACTATGTGCGCCACAACGGAAAAGTCTACAGTAATGTAACGTCCAGGGAGAAGGCAACCAGCTGCAGTGCTTATATGACGATACAGAAAACGGCCAGTGATGAGTATGAGGTACAGTTTTCCAATTTTAAAAATACCTATATCAGTAGTACATATGTGACATCTTTGATGCAAAACCTTGACAGCTTGACACCAGATGATAAACTATACATAGGCATTTACACAACCTATCCTTATGAGGATACATTCCGTCAGGACAATCAGATATTTTCTGAATACTATTCTTATACATTTCCTGCATTGGTCATTGGAGTTGTCACAGCGATTGCGGCCATATGGTTATTCGTTCATATTCTCCGAAGATCCGGTCGGATATCTGGAGACGATACGGCTGTATATCTGACACCGATCGATCGGATTCCGGTTGAGATCCTGTTTATAGTTGGACTTGCAGAGCTGATTGTTATTTTTGCGGCACTGGAGTCCATGGCTGTGTCCGATTCCCGCAGTATAGCAGAGATCACCAGCCTGGAATATATAATGGTGGTTGGCTGTTTTGAGGGATTATATCTGCTTGGGATCACCTGGCTGTTAAGTATTGTCCGGCAGGTAAAAGCAGGATGTCTGTGGCAGCATAGCCTGATAAGAAGCGGATATATATTCTGCAGAAAGCTGGTACAGACTGTGAGCCGGCAGAAGAATCTGGCAGCAAAGACGGCAGAATGCTTTGCATTCTATCTGCTGATCAATGGAGTGCTGATTCTGATGCTGATTCTCGGAGTTGATAATTCCGCACCGCTTGCATCCCTGGGTGCATTGCTTCTGATCATTGGATTCAATGTATATATTCTGATCCTGCAGATCCGGAAGGCGAAGGGGGAGGAGTCGATCAGAGAAGCGACGAAGGCTCTGGCTGAGGGAGATCTGGAGTATGTAGCACCAAAGATGAAGCGGCTATATACCGAACAGGAGATCATTGACAATATCGATCATCTGAGTGACGGACTTCATAAGGCCATTGAGAAGAGCCTGTATGATGAGCGGATGAAAACAGAGCTGATCACGAATGTATCGCATGATATCAAGACACCACTGACATCAATCATTAATTATGTGGAACTGATCAAGCGTGAAGAGGTGGATAATGAGAAGGTTCAGCATTATCTGGAGGTTCTGGATAAGAAATCACAGCGATTGAAACAGTTGACAGAGGATCTGGTAGAGGTGTCCAGGATATCATCCGGTAATATTGAGCTGGAACGGGTTCCGATTGATTTCGGCGAACTGCTCCGTCAGGCCATGGGAGAATTTGAGGATAAATTCACAGAGCATGAGCTGAAGATGGTAGAGCGGATTCCGGAAGAGGCACATATGATATTTGCAGATGGCAGGAGAACTTTCCGTATTATGGATAATCTGCTGCAGAACATATACAAATATGCAATGCCCGGCACCAGAGTCTATATAGATCTTACCTGCGAGAATGAAAGAGTCCGCCTGGAGATCAAGAATATCTCTAAAGCACCGCTGAATATCGAAGTGTCGGAGCTGATGGAACGGTTTGTCCGGGGAGATCAGTCCAGAACGACCGAAGGCAGCGGACTGGGACTTTCTATCGCACGGGATCTGGTCCGGATGCAGGACGGAGAGTTTCAGATCTATCTGGATGGAGATTTGTTTAAGGTTGTGATAGAGTTTCCTGAATACATAAGCCCGGTAGTGGTGAACATGGAAGAGGCGGCTGTATCAGAGGAGAACCAAATGCCTGTACTGGAAAAGACAGACTCGCAGAAGGAAGAATCCTAGAGTCCGGTCCAAGGAGGGTATATGGAAAAAAGAATTGCATTGCTGATAGATGCAGAGAATACCAGTGTAAAATATCTGGACAGCATCTTTATGGAGTTAAAGAATTATGGAACGGTTACGTATAAACGTATGTATGGGGATTTTACAAGCAAGACCTTGAATGAATGGAACCACAAGGCATTATCTTATGCCGTGGTTCCGATTCAGCAACCACGATATTCTACGGCAAAGAATGCGGCAGATATTATGCTGGTCATTGATGCCATGGATATCCTGTATGCAAATAATGTAGATATATTCTGTATTGTTTCATCCGACAGTGATTTCACACGGCTGGTCAATCGTCTGTGTGACGGAGGAATGGAAGTTATCGGCATGGGAAAAAGCGATGCTTCCAAGACCTTAAAGGCTGCCTGTACAATCTATAAGAATCTGGAAATCATCTATGGAGATTCCGATGAGATCGAAGAGACCGGGCACCGGTCAGCAGAAGGAGTGCATAAGGAAGCAGATATCGAGAAGAATATTGTACCACTGGCAACAATTAAAAAGAGCATGATCGAGATTGTGCGGGAGAACGAGAATCAGGGCAATCATACCGGTCTCGGTGGGCTAAAGAGCAGCATCCAAAGACTGTATAAGGATTTTGATGAGAGAAATTATGGTTACAGCTCTATGACTAAGCTGGTCAAGGAGCTGAAGGATTTTGTTGTGACACAGGAACGCAGTACGGTATATGTTTCTCTGAACGGACAGAATCAGAACGAGCGCTCCGTAGAGACCTATATTATTGAAACGGCAAAGAAATCTCCGATCGATCTGGGCAGATTGGGACAGTATATTCATTTGAAGTTTCCGGAGTTTGATGTAAAGCGATACGGATATTCACAGCTGGGCACATTTGTACAGAGCATTGACGGCTTGGTGGTGGAATCCTCCCCTAAAGGCGGTAAGTGTGTGAGATATCTCTATTGACGTTCCGGTTATTAACGTGTAGAATCATATATGTCTAGTTTCCAACTAGGAAATAGGAAGAATAGTAAAGGAGTTTATGATATATGAAGATTTCTACAAGAGGACGTTATGCGTTGCGGCTGATGATGGACATTGCCATGCATGACAGTGGGGAACCGGTCAGGATTAAGGATATAGCCAGGCGGCAGGAGGTTTCCGAGAAGTATCTGGAACAGATCATAGCGATACTGAATAAGGCCGGATTTGTACGGAGTATCCGTGGACCGAAGGGCGGTTATACCCTGAGTAAGAAGCCGGAGGAATATACCGCAGGGATGATCCTGCGGCTGACAGAGGGCAGCCTGGCACCGGTCAGCTGTCTGGAGCTGGATGTGAATGACTGTCCGCGGCAGGATCAGTGCGCGACACTGGAGCTTTACAAGCGGATCGATGATGCGGTTCATCAGGTAGTGGATAATGTAACACTGGCAGATCTGGTTGAATGGCAGGCGGCCAAGAGCGATTTCTATTCGATCTGAAATACAATTTAGTCGACAGGCTGATTTATATAAATGGATACAATTAAAACGAGAGGAAAGAGAAGACATGATATCAACAATAAACTTTTGCATCATTGCGACAATCGTAGTATATCTGCTGGCGATGCTCGCAATCGGATTTATCTTCAGTAAGAAAAACAGTAACAGTACGGACTTTTACCTGGGTGGCCGGAAGATGGGACCTCTGGTAACTGCCATGAGTGCGGAGGCCAGTGATATGTCAAGCTGGCTGCTGATGGGCATGCCGGGACTGGCATATTTAAGCGGTATTGCGGATCCGGCATGGACAGCGATCGGATTGGGAATCGGTACCTGGTTAAACTGGCTGATCGTAGCGAGAAAGCTTCGCAGATATTCCGCAAACATCAATGCGATCACCGTTCCGGAGTTTTACTCCAAGCGTTACCATGACAAGAGCAATGTGTTAAACGGTATTGCAGCATTGGTAATCATTGTATTCTTTATTCCGTATACCGCATCCGGATTTGCAGCCTGCGGTAAGCTATTTAACAGCTTATTCGGGGTTAATTATACAACAGCCATGATCATATCTGCACTGATCATTGTAGGTTATACCATCATGGGTGGATTTAAGGCAGTCTCAACCACAGACCTGATCCAGAGTATCGTTATGACGATCGCACTGGTAGTAGTTGTATTCTTCGGAATCTCCAAGGCAGGTGGTATTGATGCAGTGATGGATAATGCGAAGGGATTGGCAGGTTACCTGACACTGACAGCCAGCTATGATGTAGCATCCGGCACTGCGAATCCATATAGTGCGCTGACGATCATTTCGACACTGGCATGGGGACTGGGTTATTTTGGAATGCCGCATATCCTGCTTCGTTTCATGGCAATCGAGGATGAGAAGAAGCTGGTATTATCCAGACGGATTGCAACAATCTGGGTATTCATTGCTATGGCAATCGCAATATTTATCGGTGTAGTCGGACTCGGAATGACCAAGGCAGGTGCGCTTGATTTCTTAGAGGGCAGCAGCAGCGAGACGATTATTGTTAAGATCGCAGGTCTGTTAAGTCAGCATGGTATCTTCCCTGCAATCGTAGCGGGTCTGATCCTGGCAGGCATTCTTGCGGCAACGATGTCAACGGCAGACAGTCAGATGCTTGCGGCAGCCTCCAGTGTATCTCAGAATATTGTACAGGATTTCTTTAAGGTCAAATTATCGGAAAAGACCAGCCTGCTGGTAGCACGTATTACGATCGTTGCGATCAGTGTGGTTGCAATCTTCCTGGCAAGAGATCCGAACTCCAGTGTATTCCAGATCGTATCCTTCGCATGGGCAGGCTTTGGCGGTGCTTTTGGCGCCGTAACCCTGTGCGCATTATTCTGGAAGCGCAGCAACAAATGGGGTGCATTAGCCGGTATGGTCAGTGGCGGTGCGACCGTATTCTTATGGAAATATCTGGTACGTCCGTTAGGTGGAGTCTGGAATCTGTATGAACTCCTCCCGGCATTCCTGGTATCTCTGATCTTCATTATTGTAGTCAGTCTGTTAACCAAGGCGCCGGATGAAGAGATTCAGAAGGAGTTCGAAACAGCATCCGTTAAGGCAAAGTAATACGGCTTCGCCATCAGGAAACATTCAGAAAAGTTAAGATTATGAGATCACATTGCGTGGTGTACCTTGCAGGAAGGCTTCGATGTTTTTATAAATCTCGGAGATGGCCCGTTCGCGGGATTCCCTGGCGGCCCAGCCCATATGCGGTGTGATCAGAAGATTTGGCAGAGGAAGCAGCGGCAGTAATGCGCAGTCCTCTGCCATTGGTTCTTTTATAAGGACATCCAGACCGGCAGCGGCGATTTCCCCTTCCTTCAATGCGCGGGCGAGACCAATCTCATTCACCAGACCACCGCGTGCAGCATTTAAGAAAACACAGGAGGATTTCATCCGGAGGAATGCCGGATAGTTAAATAGCTCCTCTGTGGCCGGAGTGAGTGGGGCGTGGACGGAGATAATATCGGATTCCGTCAGCAGCTGTTCGAAAGAGATTGCCTCATATTCCACAGGATAGGTACGACCGGAAGGAGAGTAGTAGCGGACATGACAGCCGAAAGCGGTTGCAATCTTGGCAACTTCTTTCCCGATATTCCCCATTCCCACGATACCGTATTCCTTTCCGTATAATTCACAGAAGACGTTGGAAAAAGAAGAGTTATCCACATCATTCACATAAGCTCCGCCGGCAGTATAATCGTGATAGATATTCAGCTTCTCATATAAATAAAGCAGCATGGAAATCGTATGTTGCGCAACGGAGTGGGTGGAGTAGTTGCGGATATTGGAGACAACGATTCCACGCGAGTCTGTATAGGCGAGATCTACGAAATCCGTTCCGGTGCTGGTCATGGTGATCAGCTTTAAATGCTCTGCAGTGCAGAGCGTTTTTCTATTTAAAGGAAACTGATCGACGATCACGACATCGGCATCCCGTACCCGTTCTCTCGCTTCTGCCGCATCTGCGGTCTCATCATATACGATCAGCTCTCCCAGATCTTTTAAACTGTTAAAAGAAACATCCTTGCCGATCCTGGCAGCTTCCAGTACAACTATTTTCATATGCATTCGTCCCTTCCTAAATAAGTAGGTTTATCATATCGGAGAAAAAATCTCTACGAAAGGACAAGTGTCCTTTCAATCCCTCCCGGAGTTTTGCATAATGTGAAAAAATCAAGTAAATGAGAAAAGAAAACGGAGGTATGGTTATGGCAGCTTCTTTAAAAACTAATTTTGTAGGTGTATCAATGGAAAATCCGTATATGCTGGCATCCGCACCGCCATCTGCTACGCCGGAAATCGTAGCACGGGCATTTGAACAGGGATGGGGCGGTGCCATGATGAAGACGATTCAGTATACGCCGCGTTTCACGAAAAAAAACGTAAATCCAAGAATTAACGCAGTGAAGGATGGAAATAAAATCTTAGGCTTCACGAACTTTGAGATCGGTTCCCCGAAATCTGTGGAAAGCTGGGCAAAAGGAATCGAATGGTTAAAACAGAGATTCCCGGAGCGGGCGGTCTTCGTCAGTCTGATGCATACCGATGTTCTGGTAGAAGAAGAGTGGAAGGAGCTGACCCGGATCTTTGATCAGGCAGGCTGTGATGGATTCGAGCTGAATCTCTCCTGCTCCCATGGACAGGCAGAAAGCGGCTGTGGTGCCGTGCTCGGTGCCGACCCGGAGAAGATCAAGATGGTGACCGGCTGGGTCGTATCGCAGACGAAGAAGCCGGTAGTTCCGAAGCTGACGGCATTGACCGTAGACCTGCCAACCCGTGGACGTGCGGCAAAGGAGGCCGGAGCTGCAGCGATTTCGGCAATCAATACGATGAGTTCCCTGCCGGGTATTGATCTGGATACCTTCCGGCCAATCAATGCGGTTGATGGCATGAGCGCATTCCAGGGTGCCAGCGGAAAGCTGATCAAGCCGATCGCACTCCGGTGCGTAGCACAGCTTGCACAGGCGACCGGACTTCCGATCTCAGCAACCGGAGGCTGCTATACATGGAAGGATGCGGCAGAGTTTATTGCTGCCGGAGCACAGACCGTTCAGGTATGCTCCGCAGTTATGGAGAATGGATACCGGATCATTGATTCATTAAATCAGGGACTGCTTAATTATATGGAAAGCAAAGGCTTTGAGACGATCGAGGACTTCCGGGGCAAAACGTTACAGTATATTACCCAGCAGATTCAGCTGAACCGGGATTACCGTCTGTATGCGCAGGTCGATCCGGAGAAATGTGTAGCCTGCGGCAAATGTGTTCATAGTTGCGCCGATGATGGCTTCGGAGCCATGAGCATTCAGAACGGGAAATGTGTCAACGATCATGAGACCTGTGACGGCTGCGGACTGTGCAGTCAGATCTGCCCGGCCGGTGCGATCACCATGGTAAGACGAGCATGATCAATTATGAAGGTATCGGTCATAGATACGGAACAGAGAAGTAACAGAGGTTTAGAAAACGGAAAGCAGGGTGAGTTGCATGAGAAATGATTGTAATATTCGAAATGGTATCTGTGTATTTCCGGATGGAGAGCGAAGCGCAGATCTGGAGATTCGGAACGGACGGATCGTAGGAATTTATGAACCGGGACAGGAGCTGTCATCCTGTGAGCAGGAGATCGATGCGAAGGACTGTCTGATCTTTCCGGGAATGATCGATACACATGTACATATCCGGGGTGGTGAGTTAGACTACCGGGAGGATTTCTATACCGGCTCTCAGGCGGCAGCCGGAAGCGGTATCACAACGATCTTGGAAATGCCGGTCTGCACGAAGCCGCCGGCTACCGTGGAGAACTTCATGCGCCGGATCGAAGAAGTGAAGCGAAACGGTGCCGTGAACTTCGGTATGTATGCGGCTGCCGGACATGATAATCTGGAGGAAATCGGAGAACTGGCCAAGGTAGGAGCCATCGGTTATAAGACCTTTCAGATGGCACCGGTTGCCGGACGGGAGAAAGAGTTCTACGGAATGTGTGCGGAGACCTATGAGGACATGGTTCATGTGATGCAGGAAATCGCCAAGACCGGTCTGACATTGACCGTACACTGTGAGAGTCAGGCAATGATCAATGAGCTGGTTCCGATTATGAAGGAGAAGTATCCGAACAGTCTGAGAGGATTTATTGATTCCAGACCGCCGGAGGCAGAGGCAGCGTCCGTAGATCTGACGATCCGTGCAGCGAAGGTGACAGGCTGCCGGACGATCATTGCACATGTCAGCTGTCCACAGAGCATGGAGCTGATTCTGCAGGCAAAGGCAGAGGGCTATCCGATCTATGCGGAGACCTGTCTGCAGTATCTGTATTTTGATAAAGAGGAAATGATCCCATATGGCGCATTCGCCCGCATGAAGCCGCCATTCCGGACCAGAGCAGAGGTAGACCGGATGGTAGAGCTTTATCATCAGGGAGCATTCGATGTGACAGGAAGCGATCATGCACCATATACGATGGAGGAGAAGTTAAAGCACGGGGATGACATCTGGAATTCCGTAGATGGATTATACGGACTGGAGCTGTCATTACCGCTGCTTTTAAATCTGGTCGATCAGGGAAAACTGACACCGGCTGATATCGCAAGAAACTTCTCACAGAATGCGGCAGAGATTTTCCGCCTGCCCGGAAAGGGACAGATTGCCAAAGGCTATGATGCGGATCTGGTGCTTGTCCGGAAACGGGAGCAGCCGAAGATTCATCACAAAGAGGATATGCGATGCAAATGTAAAGAGGCAGCTGTGATCTATGACAATATTCCGTTGACCTATGACATCTGCAGAACGATCCTGGGCGGAGAAACGGTATATGACGGCATAGAAGTAACTCTTGAAAAGGGCCGGGTACATATCATGAATTACTGATCTATGAATATTAGATATGAGATAAAAGCAACCGAGAATAACAATCACAGGAGGTATAGACTATGAAAGCAAATGCAGAAAGAATGAAAAAAAGAATCGATACAATTGCGAGTTTTACTTCAGAGGAGGGACGGATCACCAGACTAACCTTTTCACAGGCATGGGTAGATGCCATCCGGTATCTGAAGGGCGAAATGGAAGCCATGGGTATGACAGTGCGGATGGATTCGTTCGGTAATGTGATCGGTAACTTTAATCCGGGACACAGCACAGAGAAGCCGATCGGGATCGGTTCGCATATTGACAGTGTTGTCAATGCAGGTGCCTATGATGGTGTTGCAGGAATCGTAGTCGGTCTGGAGCTGGTCAATATGATGTATGATGCCGGTGTTACACCGAAGGTGCCGATCGAGGTACTGGCAACTGCCGATGAGGAAGGTGCCATCTGTCAGCGCGGATATTTTGGTGGCCGGTATATGACCGGTAATATGACCGTGGATGAGTATCTGTCATTCCGGAATATCGATGGTAAGAACATCACAGATCTGCAGGAGGAATGCGGATTGTTCAAGGACGTGGAATTCGGCTGTGATAATGGCTGGGCGAAAGGATACTACTCCAGATTCTATGAGGTTCACGTAGAACAGGGCGGCGTTCTGGAGGCAGCCGGTAAGGATATCGGTATCGTAAAGGGTGTTGTAGGAATCGGACGGTTGTTCATTGATTTCTTCGGAGAGTCCGATCATGCAGGTCCAACCGTTATGAGCGTGCGGAAGGATGCCATGGTGGCAGCCGCAGACTTTATCATGAAGGCATGGGAGGTCGGGCAGGCAAACAGTGGTAAGGCAGTTACGACTGTTGGCCGGATCCAGAATTCACCGAACATCCATAATGTCATCTCGGGTAAGACATCCATCGTTTTGGACTTCCGTTCCGAAGAGGATGCACTGGCTGATGAGATCAAGGAAACCATGAAGCAGTATGCATATTCCATGAAGGAGAAATACGGTGTGGGTGTGGAAATCACACAGGAGATCTATACACCGGTAAAACTGTTTGCAGAGCCGCTGGTACAGGAGCTGAGGGATCTTCATATGGAGAACTCCATGGAGCTTTACAGCTGGGCCGGACATGATGCCAAGGCATATTCGGAAATTGTGGACACCTGTATGGTATTTATGCCAAGCATCGGCGGTAAGAGCCATTGCCCGGAGGAATATACCGATATTAAGAGCTTCGAGCAGGTATGTAACCAGATTATTAAACTTTTTGTTTAGAAAGGGTCATTTGTCCTTTTCTCTACAGAGAGCATCTTCTATAATGCAGACTATCAAATACAAAAGGGGTTGATATTTATGGAAACAATCGCAAAGCAAATTGCTAAAACAGCCGTAGAATTAAAATATGAGGATCTGCCGGATTACGCAGTCGAGCATGCTAAGATGCTGACACTGGATGTTCTGGCATCCATGGTAGGAACCAGAAATATTATTACCAGTCAAATCGCCAGAGAGATTGCAGAGGAAATGGGTGGCCCGGAGGAGGGCACCATTGTAGGCAGCAGCAAAAAGGTAGCATTACCGAATGCAGCATTTGCCAATGCGATTCAGTGCTATGGATATGATTTCGTAGATGATCATAATGAATCCAATGCACATCCGTCCCCGGCAACATATCCGGTCAGCTTCGCATTAGCAGAGGCAAAGAAGAGTACCGGTAAGGAATTCCTGGAGGCTGCCGCAATCGGTAACGAAGTGGTCTGCCGAATGGGAACTGCATATCTGGGTGATATGTATTATCAAGGCTTCCATCCAACCAGCACCTGCGGTACGATGGGTGCTGCAGTCTCAGCAGCCAAGCTGATGAAATTAGATGAACAACAGACCCTGTACGCACAGGGAATTGCAGGAAGTATGGTAGCCGGTCTGATGGCATGGAACTCTGAAGGATGCTTTACCAAGCGTCTGCAGGCAGGCCATCCGGCAATGAATTCCATTATCGCAGCCAGAATGGCAGAGAAAGGCTTTAATGGACCATCCGATATATTTGAAGGAAAGGATGGATTGTTACACGCTTACTCCTATCTGGATCATTACGATGGCAAATACCTGACCGATGGGTTAGGTAAGGACTGGATCTTCGCTTCATCCAGCATAAAGGTATATCCTTGCTGCCGGTATTCCGGAGGACACCTGGATGCCTGTCTTGATATCGTAGCGAAATACCATCCGGATCCGGAACAGATAGCAAAGATAAATATCCGCTCCTCAAAATACACGATGCGTTTGCTGGCCGAAGAACGGAAATGGCATCCAAAGAATATTGTTGACCTGCAATTTTCAATGCCGTTCCAGGCAGCAATCGCATTCAGAAACGGACAGGTTACGGTCGATGAGTTCGATGTGAAGTACATCGATGATCCGTTGATCAAACGTCTGATTGCAAATACCACGGTTGTGGAGGATCCGGAATTCGAGAAGCGGTATCCGGAGCATTACTCCAGTGCAGTTAAGATTACCATGAAGGATGGAACTATTTACGAATCTGTCATCGATGATCCAAAGGGTGACTGGAGAAATCCGGTTACATATGAGGATGTTGAGAATAAGTTCCGGAGCCTTGCAAACCGCATTTATGCAGATAAGGACCGGACAGAGAAGATTATTGCATTTGTCAAGGATCTGGAGAACCAGACAGACATGTCACAGTTAATGGCACTTGTCAATGACGCGGAATAGTGATATAATACCTGACTATACAAAGGCGTGTAGATTTCGTAGGAAATCTGCCCGCCTTTTTCTTTATCTGAGAAATTCAAGAAATTTCTCTCAGTTAGCAAAGGAGGATTCGTATGGAACTTAATATGGATTGGACAGAAGATAACGCAAGTGCAGACATTGATGTGAATGACGTCAGCGTAATCTTTAAAGGAAATAAAGGTGAAACGACACAGGCATTAAGTCATGTCAGTGTCAATATTAAAAAAGGAGAATTCATATCTCTTCTGGGACCTTCCGGTTGTGGTAAAACGACCCTGCTCCGGTGTATTGCAGATCTGCAGAAACCGACAGAGGGAACCGTTATGATCGGCGATTCCACCCCGGAGGAGATGCGGAAGAACCGACAGTACGGTATGGTGTTCCAGAATCCGGTTCTGTACGACTGGAGAACAGTACAGCGGAATGTCATGCTTCCACTGGAGATCATGCATGTGCCGAGGCCGAAGCGGTTTGAGAAGGCAGAGAAGATGCTGGATCTGGTTGGTTTAAGTGAGTATATGGATCATTATCCATTCCAGTTATCCGGTGGTATGCAGCAGAGAGTCGGAATCGCCAGAGCATTGGCCATGAATCCGAAGATCCTGCTGATGGATGAGCCGTTCTCCGCACTGGATGAGTTTACCAGAGAGAAATTAAACGAGGATCTGTTAAAAATCTGGAGAAAGACGAACAAGACAGTTGTATTCGTAACACATAACATTGCAGAGTCCGTATTCCTGTCAGACCGTGTAGTGGTACTTTCTCCACATCCGGGAAGAGTATCCGCTATCGTGGATATCGACCTTCCGAGACCAAGAACGAAGGAGATGCGGGATCTTCCGGAATTTAATGATTATGTAGTTAAGATTCGAAACAGCTTCGAAGGGATAGAATAGGAGGGATTACCATGGAGAAAAAACCGGTAAACCGTAAAATCGTAATAGCGGTCTGGGTCATTGGGGTATTCCTCGTATGGGAATTTGCAGCATTTGCGATCCGGCATATTCTTCCGATTGATACACCGGATACCAAGCTTCCGTATTTTCATGGAGTTGTGATCACATTCTTTCAGAACTTTATGGATCTGGCAGCTTCCTCATGGGTGACATTTATTAATGCCGGACGTGGATTCCTGATCGGAACGGCAATCGGCTGTGTGATCGCATTCCTGATGAGCTGGTCAAAGGCAATCGAAAAAATCGCATTCCCATATCTGATCACCTTTCAGATGATTCCGGTACTGGGACTGGCACCAATCGTATATAAGCTGGTCGGTGGCGGTGACGAGGCGAAGGTTGCGATTTCAGCGTTGATCTCATTCTTCCCGGTAGCCGTAAACCTGTTGGATGGCTTTCACAGTGTGGATGTCCAGCGAAGAGAGCTTTTATACTCGTACGCAACGAAGAAACCGATCACATACTTAAAGCTGATGATACCGTCGGCATTGCCGCAGCTGTTTACGGGTATGAAGATCGCAGCACCGCGAACCATTACCGCAGCGATCCTGATCGAGATGATGGGTTCGACCGCAGGTATCGGAGTAAAGATCTTATACGCACTGTACTATAATGGTGCAGGCTCTCTGTTATTCTGGTCCTGCATTCTGGCAGCCGCCATTCTGGGTATGTTAAGTTCCGTTGTCGTTTCTCTGGTGGAACGGATCGTGATCCCATGGGAAAAGGCAATGTTAAAGAAAGGAGAGGCATGATATGAATAAAAGCAGTTGGATTGATAAAAAAGGGTTTCGTATTGCAGCTCCTATTGTATTCGGTATTTTATTTGTTCTGTTCTGGCAGTTTGGAGGATTGCACTGGCTGTTACATTTAAGAGCCTATGATTTTCCGTTGCCGACACAGATTATAGATGTATTTGCAACGCAGTATGCGGTTCTATGGAAGCATACGGTGATCACCGCAACCGAGGCGCTGGTTGGTCTGATCATTGGTTCTGTTCTGGGATTCGGAGTTGCCGTGTTGGCATCCTGGTTCCCACAGTGGGGATATGGTGGACTGGCATTAATGTCAGCCATCAATGCAATCCCGACAACGGCCATGGCACCGATCATGAATAACTGGTTTGGCCGGGGCATGGGGTCCAAGATCGCAGTTGTTATTTTCTTCACCATGGCAGCCATGGCAATCAATACTTATCGTGGTCTGACGGTGTTACCACCGTTTTCCCTGGATCTGATGAAGAGCTATAACGCAACGAAGAAGGAGATCTTCTTCTCCTTACGGTTACCGAACTGTGTACCGAGTATTTTTACAGCACTGAAGGTAACGACGACCACCAGTATGTTGTCAGCGATCATCGCAGAGTTCTTCTCCTCATATGCAGGACTTGGATTCCGTGTTAACTCGGTTCTTCAGGAAGGTAAGAATGCAGATGGATGGGCTTATATCGCCTGTTCCGCAATCGTAGGTATTATCATGTATATGATAGTCAGTGTGGTTGAACGTCGTGTCACCAAATGGCATGCTTCACAGAGATAAATCCAGATAAAGAATGAGCGAAAAGGAGGAAATACTTATGAAAAGAAAATTAGGAAGAAATACAATGAAAAAGGCAGCAGCATTTCTTTTAGGTGTAACTCTGATTATGGGAATGTCCGGTTGCGGTGTTACCAGAGAAGAGGATGGAACTTCCGCAGCACCGGCAGAGAGCAGCAGTGAAGCAGGGGATGCCAGTGAAGCATCTTCGGAGGATGGCAGTGCATCCAAGGATGGACTGATTCCGGTTACCTTCCAGTCGAAGTGGATCCCACAGGCACAGTTCATGGGATATTATGTAGCATTGGATAAGGGATATTATGAAGAGGAAGGTCTGGATGTTACGATTCTTCCGGGTGGTTCCGATATCAATGTTCCATCGGTTGTTGAATCCGGTACCGCACAGATCGGTACAACGAATCTTTACAATGTACTCTCTTATCAGGAGCAGGGATATCCGCTGACGACCATCGGACAGGTTATGCAGGATTCACCATTCGTATTTGTATGTCATAAGGATCAGGTATCCAGCATTGCAGACTTAAAGGGCAAGACATTAGGTGTATGGACCGGTGGTAATGATGCACCTGTCAGAGCCTTATTGACAAAGAACGGCATGGATCCGGATATGGATGCAACGCTTGCCAGCCAGGGTACAACGATTGATGGTTTCCTGGACGGAACATTCGCAGGTTATTCCGCAATGACTTATAATGAGTTACTGCTTGCATATGAGGCGGGTTATACAGATGATGACCTGTACATCATTAACATGGAACAGGAAGACTGTGGTATGTTGGCAGACTGTATCTTTGTAAACTCAGACTGGTTAAAGGATAACCGTGAGACTGCAGAGAAGTTTATGAGAGCAACCATTAAGGGTTGGGCGTATGCATGTGAAAATACGAAAGAAGCGGCAGATATTGTATATTCTTACATGGATAAATCAAGTGCAGACTATGACCATCAGGTAAAATCCGCAGAGGAAGTTGCCAAGCTGGTACTGCCGGAAGGCATGGATGCTTCACAGATCTGCACCATCCCGGCAGATAAGGTTCAGAACTCCATCGATATCGCATTACAGTATGGCATTATTACCAAGGATACAGATCTGAATACCGTATATGATACATCCATTATGGATGATATTACATCCGGTTCCACAGCAGAATAAGATAATCAGATATCCCGTATATATCCCCCTATATACAGAGATAGAAGAACGCCGGCTCAGAAACCTGAGCCGGCGTTTTGAAGTGTAAGTCTGAATTTTAATTAGGTCTTCTTAAAATAGATCTTCATATAGTTCTAAAATCTTTTCATATTGCTCTTTATTTACGATCAGAGAATGGCCGGAAACCGTAATCAGATTCTGATTCTTCAGCTTGGAAATGCTGCGGCTGATCGTTTTCTTGCTGACACAGATCTCATCCGCCAGCTGTTCCTTCGGTGTATCGATCTGGCAGACTCCGTTTCGACAGAGGGAATCATAATATTTTACCAGAAGATACAGGAAGCGATCCTCACCGGAGGCACTTAACAGAGCACGATCCTGACGAACCTGTGTGGTATATTTCTGAGCAACGTGTGTAGCCATATAGTAGATGGCATCATTATCGGTCTTCATCCAGCGTAAAAAGACGCCACGGGAAAGTACGATATACTGACATCTGGTTGCACAGGTAATGGTAGCTTTAAACTCCGGATAATGAGTAAAGCTCTCGGTCTCACCCAGAATATTTACAGCATCTACAAAGGCGAAGGTATAAATGAACTCCATGTTCAGCTCATAGGATAGCTTCAAGGTGCCGTTTAACAGCAGATAGAGATTCCGGAATTCATCTCCGGCATAAGCCAGAACGGTCTCAGGTTCTGCCGTGGTAACAACCATGGAGCTGATAATGTCCTCCGGCATATTCGCCAGAACACGGACGAACGGAGTATCCAGCTGATCCTCCGGAATATAAGAAAGTAACTGTTCATGGATCATGGGCGTACCTCCTGATCCTGCGCGATCAGAAGCTCCATCGCACGGATTGCGGTCCGGATTGTATTACGGGTATCCGGTGCGGTCAGCATAGGCATTCCCTGCTCGTCCTCCTGAATCCGGTTCCGGTAAACATGAAGAATACTGCCGACTCTGGCACGACGCAGACCACCCAGAATGAAAAGAACCGAAGACTCCATCTCGGAGCCGATCGCACCACCCTGTCGGAACATCTTCCATTTAGCAAGAAGCTCGTCTGCCATCGGTGAATTCTCCGGTTCGTGCTGACCGTAATAGGAATCCTTGGATTCTACGATTCCGGTGTGTGCAACAATCCCAATCTCGCGAGCGGCAAGCATCAGTGCCTGAATTACCTGCTGATTGGCAACTGCCGGAAATTCAATCGGTAAATATTGGAGCGAGGTGCCATCCCGGCGGATGGCAGCGGTGGCAATAATACTGTCACCCGGAGTTGGAATCGGACTCATACAGCCACAGGTTCCGATCCGTATAAAGGTGTGTGCGCCAAGCTTGGTCAGTTCCTCCATAGCTATCGCAGCGGAAGGACAGCCGATTCCGGTAGAAACCACAGAGACCGGAACACCCAGCAAAGTTCCTGTGTAAGTAGTATATTCCCGATTGGATACGACAAAATGCGCATCCTGAAGATATGAGGCGATGACCTCAACGCGTCCCGGATCACCCGGCAGAAATACATAGTGACCAATATCCTGAGCGGAACACTGAATGTGATGCATAACTTCCATTGCGAAGACCTCCTGTATACATAATCTACTGAGACATCTTATCATAATCAGCCTGAATCCTCAAGGCAGGAGAGGCATGGATTCATAGAAAAATTAAGACTTTATGAATATACAGATATAATCCTTGACAAAGATAGAATACAATGCTTTAATAAATATAGAGAGAAACGGAAAGGGTGTTGGAGTATGTATAGGATTGCGATTTGTGATGATGAGGAGTATTTTCGGGAAAAAATAGAATCGATAATTAAAAATAAGTTAGGGGAAAATACATGTACAGTAGATGTTTTTGAAGATGGAAGATATTTATTGCAAAAAGAGACACAATTAGCGGAATACGATATTGTATTTTTGGATATTAAAATGCAGGATGTGGGAGGAATGGAGATAGCACGAAAGATTAGACAGGTATCTCCGTCGTGTGTACTGATATTTGTTACTTCATACATAGATTTTGCAGTTGTTGGATATCGGTTGGATATATTTCGTTATGTTTTAAAAGAAGAGATGGAGGAAATGATTCCGGAAGCCTTGCAGGGAGCAATAGAACGGATAAGGTTGAAGCGGGTAAGAAGGGAATATAACTTTATAGAAGGAAGTAAATGTGTGAATTTGGAATCAGTGATGTTAATTGAGAGCCAGGGACATAAATTGATCTTTTATATAGAGACAGAATATGGAATAACTTCAAAATATCACCTATATGGGAAATTGGACTCTTTACAGAAAGAATTAGAACCATATTTATTTGCAAGAATACACAGGGGATATCTGGTTAATTATCGCTATATTGAAGTAATTAAAAATTATGTATTAAGACTAAAAGATGGTGTGGAATTGCCGATTGCCAAAGATCGTTTTCCGGAAGTCCGACAATGGTATTACGAGATAAGGGGAGGCAGAAGGTAATGGAAATTGTTCGCTCAGCAATTATTATACTTGTGGAAATTCTATGCTATAACTTATTTTTTGGTACATTTTTGGAAAAATCCAAATTAAAAACATGGGCGAGAATCGGCATTGTAAGTATATTGTTTATTATACATTTTGGATTAGCATGTATTTATATTATTCCAATTCGGATTATTCTGGTTATTTTTAGTACGGCTGTTGCAATGAGAGTTCTTTATAATGGAAAATTCAGTAGTTGCATTTTATTGTCTACAATTATTTATGGAGTAGTGTTGCTGACAGATGGAATAGTGTTTACATGGTCAAAATTTATGATAGGTGCAGAAAATAATTATGTATGGAATGATCCGATGAGTGTGTTACCGGTTATTTCAAATGCACTTGCTATATTAATTGTATTTATAGTAAGGATGGTATTCGGAAAAAAACAGGGAGTAAATCAATTATCTAAAAAAGAATGGGCACAATTTATGGTGTATCCTCTTCTGGTTTCCGCAATTGTTTTTCCAATGGTGCTAATGGAGGCTGAAAAGGTAGTAATTATCTGTTTGTTATGCATATTGTTGATGGAATTTCTATTTTTTTCTCTCTTGCAAAGTGTATTAAAAAGAGAAAACCAACTTCGTAAAGAAGAATTATCCAAAGTACAAATGGAGAATCAATTGGAACAGTATACTAGCCGAGAAATGATGTATGAAAAACAAAAACAAAAGTTGCATGATTTTCAAAACCATATTTTATGTGTACGAGGATTGTTAAAACAGGAACGGTATGAAGAGGCTGCGGGGTATTTAGAAGATATGCAGGGAGATTTCTGTAATAAGGTTGCACCAATTGAAACAAATCATCCGGTAATTAATAGTATTTTGCGGAGTAAACTGGAGCTGGCAACTGATAATAGGATATTGGTGGTTCTGGACATATCGGATATGGGAAGTCTGTCAATAAGAAATGAGGACATTGTCGTGATAGTTACAAACCTGTTGGATAATGCAATTGAAGCATGTATGAAATTGAAAAGCGAGCAAAGAAAAATTGTGTTTTGTATGGATTGGGTAGAGAAGCAGTTGATCATTTCCACGCAAAACCCGACCGATAGTTTTGAGGGGGCTAATACTCAAAAAAGTTTATTTACGACAAAAGAGGATGTAGAAAATCATGGATATGGACTACGGAACATTCATGAAGTAGCTATTAAGTATCAGGGGGAAGATATAATATCAAATCGAAATGGACTCTTTACTCATACGGTGATCTTAAATATCGGGGTGGGTAAAAAATGATTTACCGTCGATTTGTGTCATTTTACCGTCGATTCGTGCAAGGGATATTGTTTTGAAAACCAGATTTGGTAAAATAAATCCGGAGGGAAATTAGTATGCATAGAATCGCGGAGAAAGTGGCAGATAAACTGATTTATATGGGAGTACAAGAAGAAGAGGTACGAGAGGAACTGGTATATGGGTTTGAGATAATTTTGACAAAGGCAGGAGCGGTAACAAAGGAGGGGTAATTATGTTTCGTACACAGATAAAATTGTTTTTTCGCAGTCCTCTGCGGCTGATTCTGCTTGCGGTGCTGTTTGGCGGCAGTCTGTATTATTATGGACCAATGTTTCTTGCATGGTTTCAGGGAC
>ENA-OZLH01000044-OZLH01000044.1-human-gut-metagenome-genome-assembly--contig:-NODE-44-length-59820-cov-9.520371_pt1 | contig 59820 bp, 50 predicted proteins | sample MGYA00244832_ERZ653776 | MGnify/ENA primary metagenome ERZ653776 (study PRJEB26926, sample SAMN06165218) | human gut metagenome | biome: ENVO:00009003; feature: ENVO:2100002; material: ENVO:00002003...
TTTCTTTCTTCGCAGAAAGAAATGTGGCCGCCGGAGGCCGCCTCCCCGTCAGGGGAAAATCGACTCGCCGCCGCAGCGGCGAAACCCGCCCCGCGCCAAGGGACCCTTAGACCGTAGGTCTAAGTGGTTTTCTTTGGTACCTTTCTTTTTACAAAAAAAGAAAGGTACTCGTGCCGGGGGCACGAAACGCCCCAGCTTGCGCCCGCAGGCGCAACACCTGCTTGTCCCCGCGCCAAGGAAGTCTTGAAACGTAGTTTCAAGCGGCTTTCTTTTGTAGCTTTCTTTCAACGATGAAAGAAAGCTGCTCGCGCCAGGGGGCGGCGAAACCCTCCCCCGCCGCGAAGTATTGACGCAAAATCCCCCGCCGTTACTGCCACGCCGCCGGTACCGGCGGCATAATACGCCGCACATCTTTCTCCATGGTATCCCCCGCCGTGGGCACAAAGCCCAGCCGCGCGAAGAACAGCCGCAGCCCCTTGTCCGGGCAGTCCACCCGCAGGATATCCCTCCCCCGCCGCAGGCAGGCGTCAACAGCCTGCCCCATGGGTGGGATACCCAGGCCCTTCCCTCGCCATTGCGGAGTCAGGCCGTACCAGCTCAGCCGCAGGGCGTCCCCCTCGTCGGACAGGCTGAAGGCTCCGATCAGCGCCTCGCCGTACCACACGCCGGTAGCCTCGCCCCCGGCGGGCATACCCAGCGCCGCCCGCTTCTCCTCCGGCAGCGGGCCGTAGCCCTCGCCGGACTCCACCATGTTCTTCTCCTTCCACCAGCTCTGCCTGGCAAAGGTGGACAGTCCCCGTTCCGTCAGATGGCTGTTGTCGTCCCGGTATACCACCCGGAACGTCCCGTTCTCCCATTCCAGCAGCGACACGGCGGTGTTGTCCCCGTGGGGCGTCTGCCCCACCTCCGCCAGCGTCTGCCCCTGCAAAACGCCCAGCACGGTCCGCAGCGCCATCCCATGGGAAAATACCGCTGCGGTGCCGCCCTCATGGGCCCGGGCCACGCGCTCCAGCGCCGGGATAAACCGGTCCACCACCTGCTGCGCCGTCTCGGCCCCCGGCACACGCCACAGGTCGGCCCGCCGGTTGAAGTTGTACATCTCCTCCGGGTATCTCACGTTCAGCTCATGCCAGGTGTGGTCCTCCCACTCCCCCATGCAGATCTCCCGGAACGCCGGCTCCAGATGCAGCGGCAGCGCCTTGGGCAGCCAGATGGCCCGTGCGGTGATCTGCGTCCGGTACAGGTCGCTGCTGTACACCGCGTCGATATCCACCTTCCGGAACCTCTCCCGCAGAGCGTCGATCTGCTGATACCCCCGGTAGTTGGTGATCAGCCCGTTGCAGTGGCCGTGTGCAACGCGGTACAGGTTTCCCTCCGCCTCCGCGTGGCGGATCAGATACAGCCGCGTCATACCACCGTCACCCACTGCTTCCACGCGCGGACCGCCTCCTCGACCGCCGCCGCCGGCTCCGCCGCGTACTGCAAGGCGCTGTCCGTCGCCAGCGCCCCGTGACCCATATCGTCAAAGGCCGGCAGCGCATTCTCCCCGTCGCAGTCCTCCAGCAGCAAAAACGCCCCCGGACATACTCTCCGCACGTCCCTCACATCCAGACTGTACCCCGTGGACACAGCCAGTGCTGCACCCCGGCGTGCCATCTGCTCCGCCACGGACAGCCACAGCGCCCGGTCGCCGGCCACCAGACTCTGCACCTGTCCGCCAGTCCGTACCGCCGCGATGGGCAGCATCTCCCCAGCCTCCAGGCACCCGCTTCCGCCGTAGGGGCACACCGTCACGGCGTCCGCCCCGTACCCGGCCCAGCACTCCGGCTCCGCGGTGTTCATATCCAGTATCACATACAGTTCCTTGGCATGGGCCGCGCTGACAAGGTTCGCCAGCACGTCCGCCCCCATCATCCCGTGACGCAGATACGCTCCGCCCCGCAGCACCACCGCGGGCAGCTTTCCCGCCACCGCGTCCAGCAGCGTCGTGCCGTGATACCGCAGCGCCTCCGCCTGGGCCATGGGCGTGTCGCCGAACATATCGATAAAGTTCTTCACAAACTTCCCATTCAGCTTCTCCGCCTCCGGCGCCAGCGTCAGCGCCAACGGTGTTTTTTTCTCGCGGATACGCCGCTGCAATTCCAAATCAAACATCATGTTCTCCTTTTTTACCTTTGCGCTCCCATATACACGCGCTAAGAGCACGCAAAATGACAAATGGCATATAAATAGTGTATAGATAACCTATAAACAACATCTACGCAAGTGTCTGACATCGTCTCATGGTATTATACCAATTCCGCCCCCGCTTGGCAAGAAACACCGCCGTCTTTTTCGCATTTTTTCACCTCTGCCGGGCATACTGTACACAGGCCGATAAAGGATAAAAATGCAACGAAAAAGAGGTGAACACGATGAAAACGTGTACTTTCCTCAAGGGAATGGTCGCCGGCATGGCTGTCGGCGTCCTGCTGGACAACGCCCTTCGTCCCTCGCCCAAGTTCCGCAAGACCCAGGCGGGCAAAACCCTCCACCGCCTGACCTGCGCCCTTGACGACGCCGTGGACGAGGTCTGCTCCAAGCTGCAATAACCGCGGTATCGCATCCGGGCGGTGTATGGTTATGTAAACCATGCACCGCCCTATAATCAGCAGATTTTCATTGTTCAAAATTACACATTATGTCAACTTATATATTTGCTGTCAATTCCACAACTCACCCCGAAAATTCCATCTTGACAAACCTGGTATTTTTGGTATAATAGTCCATGCTGTTTGTCAGCGAATCGAATATGCAGTGGTATCGAAGAGGTCATAACGAGCACGACTGGAAATCGTGTTGTCGTCAAAAGCGGCACGAGGGTTCGAATCCCTCCCACTGCGCCAGTGAAAAGCCCTGTAACCATGCCGGTTACAGGGCTTTTCTTCTGCGCCAGAACGGGGATTTGACCATAATTTTGACCACAAACACGCCGGTGCTTACTGACCGCGCGGGCTGTCACTCCTCCACCAGCGGCGGCTCAAAGCTCTCAATAGCACTACGAAGCTTGGCGTGACGGATGACAAAATGTATGGCGGGTGATTTTTCCTTGGACACCATGGCCCACCGCCCCTCGTGCATGACGATCTGCAAATTGCGGAAGGTGCTGTCGGCGGTCAGTTCCAGGCGGCAGCGTGGGTGCACTGCCGCGAACTGTTCTGTCTGATCGATGTGTTCCAGATACTCCTGATAGGTATACGGTATATCACGTTCATAGAACGATCCTGACAGGGGCAGGGACATCGGGTATCGTTCAAAGGCTTCCTCTGTCAGTCGGGGCAGAGCCAACACCATTTCATTGTCCCGCAGGATGGTTTCGGCCTGCTCCCGGTGGCTTTTGGCGTGGGCCAGGATGCGCTCCTGATCCGGCGCAGGCACATCGTGTCTTTGCAGCACCGCCGTCAAAAACGCGGGGTCCGCGGTATACAGCGGCGGCGCCGATAGGACACACCGCCGTCGGCCGGGGGTGCGGCTGTCTGCCAACAGAAACGCGTTCAGCCGGGAAGCGACGTCGGCACGGTATATCTCCATCAGCGGCTTGGCGTTCTCCAGCAGAGCGTCGGCCCGACGGCGGTAATAGGCCACCTCTGCGCGGTTGTTGGTCAGGTAATACCGCCCCTCGCTATGGTGGCCGGACACAGCCTCGCCGGTCAGCGCGGCTGTGCCGGATACCCGCAGGAAATGCAGGAACACACCGCCCTGGGGCGCTTTGAAGTAATACGGCTCGATCTGGCCGGTCATATACATGGGGATGAAGCTCTCCAATCCCAGCATCATCTCCGGCAGATTGCGGTCAATGTTGTGGATGATCTGCAGCCGCAGACCTTTTTTCAGCAGCAGCGCCATGCCGAACATCCACTTCTTGGGGAACTCCGGGTCCTGGGCCATCTCCGTCATGGGCATATCGCTGTACATAAACACCGGCTCCGTGGAGCGCGACAGCACCGCCGCCTTCATAAAGTCCAGCTCGCTGTCCATCATCTGCCGCAAACCGGAGTAACTGCGGCTGGTGGGCAGCTGGAAGGGCGCCACAGGGACCTTCAGCTCGTCAAAATGGACGGAGCGTATGTACGCATTTAGATCGAACTCATCCAGCTTGGTCAGGAAGCGGGAGACGCTGTCCTCCCGGGGCGCATGGCTGCCCAGCAGCCAATCCTGCACCCGCCGGCAGTAGGCGGCGCGGTCGCCGAGATCTTCAGCGGCACAGCCCAGCAGCGCGGAGGCCACCTCCCGCTGGGCGGGGCCGTCCATCTCCCGGGAAACATAGGACGCCACGGCGGCGGCGAACTGCTCCGGCTCCGCCGGCTGACGCTCGCCCCGGCGGAAGCGGAAGATGGCGGACGGGTCGTAGTTGGCGCAGCGGCACAGCTTCGCCACGCTGAGCCCCATGACCTCGATCAGCGCATTGAAGTTCTCCCGCAGCATTTTCTTGTCCGTGCCGGCATATTCATCGCATTGCAGGAACGCGCTATACAGTGTGTCCGCGTCCATATCCGGCAGCGCCTTTGCTTTGGCCATATCGGCCAAAGCATCACTCAGCGCCGTGAGCACGGCGCTGCCGCGGCCCGGCGTGCGCTCGCCGGTGCGGTAGCGGCTCAGGGACGGTGCGGATAGCCCGGCGGCCTCCGCCAGCTCCTTGCCCCGGCAGTCCAGCCGGGTAATGTATTCGTTCAGCTGCTCACAAAAGCGCATGGCGCACCTCCTGCGGTGAAAGCTGTGTATAGTATACGCCCATATGGCAGAAAAGTGAAGCAAGAAAATTTCCAAAACCAGCAATCGCCGCAGCCGGTAATCGCGTTTCCCTGCCTCGGCCGCCGTGGTACAATAGAAAACGTAAAAAGCTTGTAAATACGTGAAAAATTGAAACAGGAGGATGGAACAAAATGGCAAAGAAAAGGTTTTTTCCGGCGCTGCTTCTTACGCTGGTCCTGGCGCTGTCGCCGCTGTCAGCATTTGCGGAATCTGGAGCGTATGCCGTTAAATTTTACCCCGGCGATTATGGAACCATGACTAAAAACGACCAGATTCCGTTTGTGTATTATGGCATTGACGATGATGTTAACAAGCCCTACTACTACAAGCTGAATGTATCCGAGACAGAGACTCTCAGCTTTGCCGGCAGCATCATCGATACTTTACTTCCAAATTCGGGATACGAGTTTGCCTACTGGACAGCCGATGCTGCCGTATACCAGGCCGGCAGTGGTACTGCCATTCCGGCCGGCACCGCTCTTTCTTCTGATCAAATACAGAACAGCGTTAATGTGCGGAGAGATAATGTGATATTCACGGCTCACTTTAAGCAGAACTCTGAAAATCCTGACGATTCAGAAATCACCACCGTTGAAATCATCGGCGCAACCCTTTCCTACAAAACAGGAGATACGCCAAAGGCTACGGCCGCCGTAGCCGCCGCCGATCAGGGCAAATACCGAATTTACGACGAATGGTGGCAAGAATTAAATGAAAACGATGAGCCCGTTGCTATATGGCATTCCGACGACGAGATATACAGCACCTTGCCGACCATTACAGCGTTTGAAAGCGGGAAAAAATATGTGTATTCCGTTTTGCTGATGCCGGAAAGAGAATATGACTTCGCCAGAGAAATCGCCGCTACGGTGAACGGGAACGCAGTGACTACGGTTCCCGCCACAGACGGATATCTGAGTCTTCCCAATGTTAAAACGATCACGCCGACCGGACAAATCACTCCCCCCGCCACCGGCGGCTACTACTATTCCCCCTCTGCCGGCGGCAGCAGCGCCAGCCCCAAGACCACGGACCCCGGCGTGGCGCTCTATGCCGCTGCCGCCCTGCTGAGCACCGCCGGTCTGGCGTGGAACGGCAGGCGCTGCGGGCAGTAAACCAGCTATTCTCTCCGGGTCGATACCGACAGGGGTACGCCGCAGCAGCGGCAAGCAAAAACGCCGCCCGAAAGGGCGGCGTTTTTGTCGACTGCGCACACGCGGAAAAACAAGCGTCATATCGGTGGAAATGCCTCAAGACCCGCGAACCGAGTCATACTTGGAATTGCCCAAAGCGCTGAGGTAGGCGTCGTAGGCCTCCTCTAACGAAGAAAACTCTTCTCCGTTTTTCAGAATCTGCTTATACTGGTTTTGCGAAGTAAGTGATTGGGAAACGGCGACATATTCGCTGCCGTTTTTCGTCCTCTTGCCGGTCGTGGTTTCGGAAACATAGTACTTCCCGTCCCCGGTCTGGACGATCACGGGAATTTCCTTTCCGGCCCCGACCTTATCCGTGTTCAGGGATGTCCAAAAGAGATATCGGTCTGCCTTTTTCCCGTCTATTCCGCTGCCGAGAAAAGCCCAGGTGCAGTCCGGCTGCTGCAGGAGACTGTTGTCCAGCTTTTTGATCGCCGCGGTAATGGTCGGAACATATTCCGAATTCGGACATCTGGAGTCAAACTCAAAGTTTAACTTCGTTTGCATTTTGCTCCAAAAATCCGTATCGTATAAAAGCTGGAAGAAATCCGTTTCCTTTGTATTAAACGGGTATTTCTGCCCGGGCGAATCGGCCTTCCCATTCCAGGTAAAAATAATTCCGTGATCCGCACTATAGGAGACGACACAGGTCCCGTTGGGAGAAGCAACACCCTTCCAATTATCCGTATTTCCTTGGTTTTTGTAATGGACGATGCCGCCGATATTTACCGGATCGACCGACTGCCAGTCCGCCTGCTTCTGCTTCAGATCGACCGTGACCGTGGCCTCAAAATTTCCGAGCTGCGCCTCTGTGGAGACCTGTGCATACGCGGCGCGTACATTCGCAAGGTCTGTGGCCTCCCTGCTCTTTTCAAGCTGTGACGCAAATACCGGAATCGCGATCGCGATCAGTACGGCAATGAGCGCAATGACGATCAGCATTTCCATCAATGTAAATCCGCTGCGATTTCGTTTCATATGATCCCTACTTTATCTTTGATAGTACAAGCACATGGTGCACCCATCATGAATTGTTATCTTTAGAGTATAACACACCGCTGCCGAAAAATAAAGTAATCAAATGAAGCCAAAAAAGGATTTCTGCGAAAACTCTGCCTTTTTCGATCCCACTTTTCAGCCGCACCGGTATTTCGCCATCGGAGAGCCTCGTCTGTGCGATCATAGTCCCGATCCCAGGTAACAAACTGGATGCCGTGTTTACTATGCGTTCCCGCCAGCACTGTGCCGTTGAAGTCGGCAAGGATTCGATAGTCGCCCTCCAGCCCGCTGGCTTCGGGCTGCAGAGCAGTTTCCATCGCAGTCATGTACTCCAGCGTTCGGGCGGCGATGTCCTCATCACGTGGCGCGACTCGCTGCCGGCATCCCACGAATGGCAGAGCCATTCGCAGGAGCCCTGCCGGACCTCTTGATTTAATGCGCTTCGCGCCGGTCGAGGCAGCGAGTTCAAGCCTGCCCGCAACATTCCAAAAAGAAAACACCATCCTGACGGATGGTGTTTCTTTTTGTGACTGCCCACAGGTTTTGCTGTCAGCGAATCAGCGCTTTTTGTCTTGTTTCTTCGGTGACGTAGTCGCTCCTTCCAGCAAATCTGTCACAATCTGATTGAGCTGTGCAGCGTTCTTGGCGATAACAACAGGGACACCCGTGCGCTCCTCGACTGCCTTCCGTGCAATCCCAGCAGCTTCACCGCCCTCACGGGCGACAGCCAAATTCTCCGAAAATGTCCCCGGAGATTTCTGCTTGGATATTTCTGTGGTGGTCGCCTCCGCCAGCATATTCAGTACCAACTCCAGCGTGGTCATGTTGTCGCGGAGGTTTTCTTTCTTCAAGCCCTTGAGATTTTTATATTGCCGCGTAGACATTCCTGACCATGCACGGGAGATCTCATCGGTAAGTATTGCGTACTCCACGCCCTTCTGTACACCGTGGGCATCCCATTCATCCGTCAGTTCCTTTCGGACTTGGATGGCTTGTAGCCGCTGGTTGATCCACTCGCGGGTATAGCCTTTTTTGAGATAGGTCTCCAGCGCCCGTTCAATGGTCAACTCCGGGTCGATGGTTTCCTCAATGCGTTCTCTGCCTACCTGCGCCAGCCACAGCTTAAACGGCTCCGCTTTGGGCGAGGGAATAGACTGGACGATTCGGAGAATCTGCTCGGTGTCGGCTACGTCGGTCAGGCGCTTTTTGCCATCGGGAGCAGTCATTTTCAACTGTACGATTTTTTCGTACAGTTCGACTGCGCCCTCAGATTTAAGTTTCCTCTTGAGGTCGCTCCAATAACGGCGAGGATTATCTGTGCCGCTCAACACCTCGCAGACGTCGACGATGGAAAAGTACCATTCTTCTTTTTCCTCGTCCCACGCAGTACGAATGCGTTTGTCCTCAAATAGTTGGATTTTATCATTTTGTGCCATCCTGTTCACCTCGTTTCTGTGATAACTCTTTCAGCAATCCCTGACATCCCGCAAGCACGTCCCTCCATGTGGCCTCAAAATCGTCGGTGTACCACGGGTCGGCTACATCGCTGGGATGGTCAGTGTAATCCAGTAACAGATGTATCTTGCCATCCGGGTCACCGCCGCAGATACGGTGCATATTCCGCAGGTTGGCGCTGTCCATGCCGATTAGCAGGTCAAATTCCTTGTAATCGCTTTTTGTGAGCTGCCGCGCCGCGTGACCGCCGCAGGTGATCCCGTGTTCGGCCAGCTTGCGCCGCGCCGGAGGATAGATGGGGTTACCGATCTCCTCGCGGCTGGTTGCAGCGGACTCTACATGAAATTGGGCCGCCAGCCCCGCTTTTTCTACTAAGTCCTTCATCACGAACTCAGCCATCGGGCTGCGGCAGATATTGCCGTGGCAAACGAATAGGATTTTCTTCATATCACGGTGTCTCCCAATTATTATCTTCGCTTTAAGTATAGCAAATGAACCCCTGTCCGTCGAGAGAAAATATATAAGAAAGGCTCCGTTTCTCGATAAAGTGTTCGAGAAGCGGAGTTACTTTGTATTCAATCTACTTCTGTAATCTTTCGATTTTTTCAATCCCGCTTTTCAGCCGCACCAGTATTTCATCTTTAGACAATATCCTGACCGACTCGACCAACGCACGAATTTGGTATTCGTCCCACTTCATAATGGCAGTATCGGCCTGTTTCAGAGTGTCTGCGGCCAGTTTCATGTGGCTGGTCAGCTCTGCATCTTCCGCCTGCTGTTGCTTCAACTCGGCGCGTTTGGCTTTCAGTTCTGCCTGCTGGGTAAGGATCGTCTTGAAATGTTCACTGTAGTCGGCGCTATTGCCGGAGGCCGCAGCTACGAAGGCGGTATCGAACTCCCGTGCCAGAGTTTCTAATTCTCTGTCGATCTCCGCGACGGTAAGTTCTTCACTTCGGCTGGGGCGTATCACCACCTGTAGATTTTCCGTGACCTGCCGCACCAGTGCGGGTTTCTCAGACATTGCGCCGTTGATAACCCGCAGGATGGCCTGCTGGAGCTGCTGCTCATCCACGGCGGGCGAATCATGGCAGTATTTCTTGCCGTAGTCGAAGCGGCTGATGCAGCGCCAGACGATATGCTTCTTTCCCCTGTTGACCCAGGTGCAGCGGCGGTACAGTGTGCCGCATTCACCGCAGATGACCCGATCTGACAGGGCATATTTTGGCGTGTAGCAGCTTCTGCCGCTGGGAGTGCTTTTCTGTGTATTGCCCTTCAGTGCGTTGCGCCGCGCTAACTCTGTCTGCACTGCGTCGTATGTCTTGCGGTCTATGATCGCTTCATGATTATTTTGTACCAGATACATAGGGCGCTGTCCTGTGTTTCGGATGGCCTTGTGGCTGATGCAGTCCTGACGGAATGTCTTTTGCATCAGGACATCACCTACATATTTTTCATTGGAGAGGATGCCGCGCACTGCTGAACGTCCCCATGTCGTTCCGCCACGGATGTTGGGAATATGCTGTGCCTCCAAGTATCTGCAAATCATAGGGAGACTGTCTCCTCGGAGGTAGTGGGCATATATTTCTTTTACCACTTCGGCCTGTTCTGGAATGGCCCGTGGCTTATCATCCGGTCCTTTCTCATAGGCGTACAGGTTGTGGTAGTTAATGGTAGCCTCACCGCGCTGCATGGCGTAGCGCTTGCCCGCCTGGATATTGCCGGAGATGGATTCGCTCTCTGCTTGGGCGAAGGCTCCCATCATGGTCAGCATCAGCTCTGTGGACTCATCCATGGAGTTGATGTTTTCTTTTTCAAAGTAGACCGCGATACCCTGCGCCTTCAGCATTCGGACGTAGTTCAAGCAGTCCACTGTGTTACGGGCGAAGCGTGAGACGGACTTGGTGAGGATCAGGTCGATCTTGCCCTGCTTACACCATTTCATCATCCGCATGAAGTCCGCCCGTTTCTTGGCCGAAGTGCCGGTGATGCCCTCATCCGCGAAAATGTCGGCCATCGTCCACGACTTGTTCTCCATGATCTTATCGGTGTAATAGCTTTTCTGTGCCTCGTAGCTGTTGAGCTGATCCTCCTCTTTGGTGGATACCCGGCAGTAGGCCGCCACCCGAAGCTGCCGCTGCTCGACAGCTCCTGTGTTCTTTGGCGCGGCAGGTATCACGATCACCTTCGGCTTGTTCTCTCCCACGGTTATGCTCCCCTCTCGATGATCTGGCCGTTTTTCAGTAACAGGCTGGCGTGCCCCTTTTTGACATAAACCTGGGCCACTGTGTTTTTCAGTAATTCAACATTGATCTCCGCCATCGGTGCGGCACCGGTGAACAGATGCCGCAGGCGCTGGCTTTCGTACTCACTGCCGCCGATGGCGCTATATTGCATTCCTGCCAGCCGCAGGGCGAGCTCTTTAGCGTTGTTCTCATCCACCGGGCTGGTGGTGAGTGCTGCGGAAAATCGCCGCTCCATTTCGGCCAGCTCACCACGGTTGACTGTCTGCGGCTGCGGCTTGATTTGCTCCGGCGCTGCCGTAAGGCCGTTCAGCAGAGACAGTACCTGTGACTCCACCGCCGTGCTGGGCCTGCCGTTGCACAGGCGGCGCAGCGTCTTCTGCGCTTCGGTTATCTGCACCGCAGGCTTACGCTCTGACCGGCGCTGGGCGGCCTCTTGTAGCTGCTCCGCAGAAAGGATTGCCGGAAAGCGTTCTGTACCGGCGTAGCGGTTGTCCTCCAGAATGCGGGCCACCATATTCTTGTTCCAGGGCTTGTCCGCGTCGTAGGGCGGGCCTTTTTCTTTCAGATGGTCGGTGATGTCGTTGAAGGATGCCCCGGCCAGATAGCGGGCATAGATGCCCTGCACCGCCTGTGCCTCCTGCGGATGAACGACTATCTCGCCCATGACCATCTTGTAGCCGAAGGGCAGCTTCCTGTTGCCCATTACCGCACCGTCCTTTCTATACCCTCCCGCAGCTCCAGCCCATTTTTCAGACGGAACCGCAGGCTGGTGTTGCTTTCGATGATGACCTTGTCAATAAGCTGACCGAACAGCTCCCCGTCAAAGTCGTGCAGCGTTTCAGGCCCTCTTTTGAGGATGGTGATGAGCTCCTGGGTGCAGGGGATGGTGTCATCACCGTCCTGGTTAAGGATCCTGCTTTTGGCTTGCTTGGCGGCGCGGAGCTGTTCGGTCAGCGCATTGCTCTTGGATATAAAAATGTCAGGATCAACGCAGCCGCTTTCCTTCAGAGTGGTCAGCAGTTGATTCTGACTGGTAAGTTCCGCTATTTGTTTGTTCAGTTCAATGACATCTACACTCCAGAGAAATTTCCGTTCACGGATAGACTGGAGGTTGGCGATGAAGTCGGACAGGATGTGGCTGCCCTGGTGCTTGAGATTGTAATACAGCCGGAGGAATGCTTGTTGAACCTGAGTTTCGGGGATTTGGGTGATGGGACAGGCTGATGCATTGTGGCTGTGCCGAATACATACCCAATACACAGACTGCCCTGACATACGCATTCGTAGCGGACTTTCACAGCAACAGTATAGTGTTCCACGCAATACCGTATTGGTTATTCCTGTGCTGCGTCTATGTCCTGCTCGAATCTTCTGTACAGTTTCAAAGTCCACGTCTGATACGATCGCTGCATGGGAATCTTCCATGTAATACGCATTCCTTTCTCCGTGGTTATTTTTGCGTTTTCGTGGAAAAGATTCCGTTGTGTAGGATTTCTGTAGTATGGCATCACCCTTGTACTTTTCGTTTTTCAATATATATTCTATTCGCTGCCTTCTCCAGCTGATTGATAGCGTATCCTGTGCATTCATTTTATGAGCAATTTCTTCGGAGTTCATGCCGTTCAAGTACATATCAAATATTTCCCGCACGACGTTGGCTTCTTTTTCATTGATAACAAGCTTACCACCTACAAGGTCATAGCCCAGCGGGGCACTGTAGGTGCTGAGCTCCTCACGCTCTATCCGTTTCTGGTAGCTCCAGCGTATATTGCCGGAGATGGACTCGCTCTCTGCCTGTGCAAAGGCTGCGTACAGGGCGGTCATCAGTTCGGAGGATACCCGTGCGGTGTCGATGTTTTCTTTCTCGAAGAAGATGGTCGTGCCGTTGGCTCGGAACTGCCGGATAGCCTCCAGACACTCCGACGTGTTGCGGGCGAAGCGGGAGATGGACTTGACCAGAATGCGGTCGATAAGCCCGCGCCCACTGTCGGCCAGCATCCGCTTGAAGTCATCTCGCTTCTCCACTGAGGTGCCGGTGATGCCTTCATCGGCGTAGACATCCACCAGCCGCCAGCCCTCATGCTCGGTGATGTACTGCGTGTAGTGGATGTTCTGGGCCGCGAAGGAGTTAAGTTGATCCTCCGAGGAGGAACTGACCCGGCAGTAGGCGGCCACCCGCAGTTTCTGGGCATCCTGCTCATGGGTGGCCTCGATCCTGATGACCCGACGCTCTTTGCCGTTCAGGGCAAGGTTTCCGTTGATCTTTTTTTCTTCCGTGGCCGCTCACCTCCTCCTTGTAGCAACACAACATACCACAACCGCCACTGTAAAGCTACTGCTTTTTGCGAAGAAATTCAGAAAGAAATAGGGATCGTCGCGCCGGTCTGCACGGCGATACGCACAGCGACTTGCTCCAGTTCCGTCTTGGGAAAACCGGCTCGTTTCAGCGCGGCTAAAAGGTTCAGGATGCCGCAAAAATCAACGTTCTTATCCTGCATAGTTTTCTCCTTATATCCGTTTTCTGATGGCACAAACGCGGGTGCTGCGGTAAGAGGTAATGGGGTATAGGTAGTAGGTATGTGAGGGGGAGGGAAAGTGCAGCACCCGCATTTCTGCCATCAGGCAAAGGTCATGGCGGGGCCGCCCCGGTTTCCCGGAACGGCCCACGCCGTTTCTGTCGTTTGTCCAGTCCTATTCGACACTACTTCCCGGACTGATGGGCGGTCAACTGGTCTGCGGTGGGCGCCGCACATGGGAATTGCACCCCTCCGAGGATCTCTCCGAGCTGCACCGATTGCTTGTATCTGTCGCTATGCAGAAGTACCATTGTAGGCAGATGAGGTCATGGCGAGACAGCCTGCCGCGGCTGCTTTTGGATGAACGGGTATCGCTGGGCACCTTCCGATCTGGGACCTGCATTGACACGGGAGACTCCCGTGCAGGTGGTCATGGCGCGTTCTCCGCATCGCTGTCCTCTTTCTTACGGAGGCTCATCTGCTGATGTGATCCAGTTGCCGAATATGGCCGAATGGCGTTTTTCAAGGTACAATAGGCCCTTTGTTTGGCTTGAGTAAATTGTACCTTGAAGGAAAGCCACGGAACAGAAACAGTTTGGAACATTGCATACCCAAAATGGAACATTTTACAGTTCCGCTTGCAATTCAGAGAGGATATCGATTGCCATTCTCAAACACTGCTTTCTGTCCACGCGATAGTTTTCTTTTCCAAGCAAGAGAAAATCCATGGAGACATCGAAGAACATTGCCAGCTCAATGGCAATTTCAATCGGGCCTATCTGTAAGCCGTTCTCAATTTTAACTATGTAGGTTCTACTAACATTTATCTTTTCAGCAAGCTGTTCTTGAGTGAGCTCTCTGCCGGTGCGTAACCGTTTGATTCGCTCCCCGTATGCCATTCGGTCAAAATGCATTTTATTCCCTCCGTTTCGTCATTTGTGAAGAACTCGCAAACGGCAGAAACGGTGGGGCACGGCAATGAAATTGGCATCCGCATAATGAAAAGCGGAGGAAAAGCCAAGGATGGCCGCAAAGGGCCATCCTTGGCTTTTCCTCCGTTTTGTTGTGTTGTCTGGTCGCATGGTTAGGCGGCCTCTCGAATATCTCCAGAGGCCTATGTGTTCCGGGAACTCCGCTTCCTATATCAGCGTTCTCTATATTCTGGTGCCTCCATTATCCTCCCATACCACTGCCGAGATCTTCTCCCAGATCGCAGGCATAGCACCACTCCACCACATCGCCGTTATTCAGTTGGTAGCGGGAGCAGCCGTAGTTAGGAAACCATCCGTTGACGGCATACATTCAGCCGGAGAGCTTCCCTACATCGAACTCGTACAGATTGTGAATACCCTCGATATAGGCACTGTTATACACCGGCGTAAAGCTGGACTCCATGTGTATCTTATTTGCCTTGCAGACACGCTGCAGTACATCGTAGACACTTTCGCCGTCGCTGAACGTTACCTCTGTGGCTGGAAGGATGATACCGTCCTCCGGCACAAGGGCTTTCTTGCTCTCAACGCACTTATCAATATTGTCCAAGATCGTCTCGCAAGAGATGGATATGATGCAGGTATACTTTGTGTCCGCATCCACATCGCTGTCCTGTGGCTCTACAGGAGCCGGTTTTCCCTCCGGCACAGGTCAGCAGGAGCAGTGCCAGAAGCAATGTGCACAGAGGTTTGGATCGCCGCATATCACTTCACCTCAATATCCGTCATGTCGAACAGGCGTGTCTGGCCCTGCCGGAAGCGGTCGCAGGCGGCCAGTGCGTAGAAGCCCTGCTCGGTAGCCATACCTCATCGCTGTGACGGAAGCCGCCGCCCTCGCAGGCAAAGGCGCACAGGCCGTCCAGCGGGGACGCGCCGTTTTTTACGAAGCGGCTGTCCGCTGCGGAATCAATGCCCAGCGCCGTCAGAGCCACGATGACCTGTGCGCAGGACTCGCTGTTGGCCGCGCCCCAGCTCATGAAGCCGCCATCGGCCTGCTGGGCATCGGACAGATAGGTCAGCGGCGCGTCAACTGCCGCCTTGATGTCTGTCTCCTCCTGATAAGGGGCCAGAGATGTCAGGGCCATGGCGGTCATGTCCACATCGGATTCGTCGCCCATCAACGCCCAGCCGCCGTCGCTGCACTGATAGGAGAGAATCTCCGCCACCAGTCCCTCGCAGGTGGTCTGCTCCTCGCCATCGGCGCACTGGGGAATATCGTAGCCATGGCAGTCCAGCGCGATCAGCGCCCAGATGGGGCCGTTGGTACCCTGTGCCCGCAGATAGGCCATGTCGGTTAGGCCCGCCGTCAGATCAACGCCCGCCATGTTGGCGGCATTATATCCGGCAGCCGTCAGGCCCAAGATGGCGCGGGAGTTCTCAGTGGATTTCGCGTGGTGCAGCCGCACGGAACCTGCTTGCTTGACATAGTCCTCTACCGTCTGCTCATAGCTCTGCGCAGTCTCATCACTGAGAAGTCCGGCACGGCTCAGGCCGATCACCGCCCACTCGCCGCCAACAGAGCCTGCGGAAAGCGCATCTTGCTCTTGTAGATATTTACCCGTTTCACGGTAGGCGGTCTGCCATGGTGCCTCCTCTGTCTTTGCGCCGCAGCCGGTCAGCAGCACCAGCAGGAGCAGCAGCGCAATGGAATGTTTTTTCATAGGCGTCTTCTCCTTGCAGAAATGTTTTTTTGCCGTCAGTGCGGCTTACCCACCGTACAATGCGCACGGTGGGCAAGCTGGGGAGGTCATTTCATATCCGGGTTATTTCCGTGTACCACTATGATTTATTGTTCCACCGGGAACTTTGACAGCTTTCCGTTTGCTACACGGTAGATCAATGCAGCATCCGTCGTATTCACGACACCATCACCATTTACATCAGCTGCCAAAAGTTGATCCGCAGACAACTGATATTTTCCATTTGCATAACGATAGACAATGGCGGCATCCGTGGAATCGACTTTACCATTCCCATTTACATCACCGTATTTGACCTCGGTCTGGTCCCCAATGGTCAGGGTCAGGGTAGTCATGGGCTTATCGCAGTGGACGCCGTATTCCATCTCCAGGGTGTCGCTGTTTTCTCGGTTTTGGTACATGGCGTAGGGGAAGGTGATCTGGAAGTCGGTATCACTGGCCTTCAGCGGCTTATCGGACCAGGTGACATACTTTGTCACATCGCGGGTCATGCCGTTGGCGTAGTAGGCCGTTACCTGCATACCGGTGGGGTCGAAGGTGTCTTTTACATTGTAGGTCGTCTTGTCCGGCAGCTTCGTGACCTCGATGCGTTCAATGGTGCTGCCCACGGCCATCAGGTAGGCGGAGTCGTTTTTAAAGTAGATGGTGCCGTACTCATCCATGATGGGGCTACAGATGGCGTACTGCGCCTGTGCGCCGCTGGGGGTGAAGATGTTGTAGGGCGTCGTATAGGTCTCCGTTTTTCCGCTGGCGGTATAGGTCTCCATGGTTTTCAGAGAAACCTCGGTCTGACCGGGCTTGTCCTCCAGCACCCGGAGCTTGCCGGGGGTGAAGTTATCGAAGAAATACACATAGACGCAGCCTGTCTCCTCCATATAGGCAGTGGTCAGAACACCGCTGGTCTGGGGATAGCCGTGGGTGCGTACCGTATAGGCAATCTCCCAGTTGGGGATGTCGATGACCGTAAGGTTATGGCCACTGTATGCGCCGAACTGTGCCGTGCCGGAGATGCCGATATAGGCCCGCCCATTGTAAATGGTGGGTGTGCAGGTGGACATGGCGGGATTGGCGGGATCGTCCGCATAGTTGTAGAGCTTCAAGGTGCGGACATCCTCAATGGTACCCTTTTCGTCCACAGTGGCCTCGTAGAAGTAGCCGCCCTTGCTGGTGAAGTAATACTTGCCGTTGTAATGGGTGATAGAGCTGCGGATGTCGCCGGTCACATTCATCTTGTAGGAGGACAGCAGTTCGCCGGTCTTGGGGTTAAAGGACAGCAGACTGGGCTTGCCGGTGGTGTAGCCGGAAGCGCCGTCATCCGTGCCGATCAGCAGGAAGTCGTCGCACACATAGGCACCGGCCCAATAGAAGCCGCCCTTGCTGGTGTAGTACCAAGTGGGGAGCTTTTCTTCCATCGTCTGCGTGGGGTCCTCGTCGGTGGCGCTCAGGCACACATAGTGGGCCTCGTTGATCTCGCCCACCCAAAAACCGGTGTAGATGTAGCCATCGTGATAGACAATAGAGCTGTTGGGCTGACCGCCGATGGAGTCCCGGTAGATCCACAGGGAGTCCAGGGTATTGGCGTCGAACGCCTGGATCGTGCCGTCAGACAGGCCCACGAAAATCATGCCGTTGGCGTAGGTGGGCGGGTTGATGGCGAAGCTGGAGTTGTGATCCATGGGCTTATCAATGAGAATTTCGCCGGAGATAGCATCCACCTTGTAAATGCGGGAGCCGGAGTAGGTGTAGATGGCACCGTCCACCAAAATGGGGCAGCCGCAGGCGTTCACATCGTAGCCGGATCCAATGGAGGTAGCCCAGTACAGCTCGGCATCCTTGGCGTAGACCGGCGTCTTGTAGTCCACCACACCGTTATTCTCATTGTTTTGGCGTAAGTGGGGCCACGCAGAATCGAAATTGATGAGCTTGTCGTTGGCTGGAGCCTTCTTTAGCGTAATGGTCAGTGTACCGTCCTTGTCGGGGGCGGTATAGTGCTCCACCGTTTGACCGATGTACCCGGCGCAGGTGGTAGTGTAGGAATAGCTGGCACCGGGGGTCAGGCTGTAGGTGCCGTTTTTCTCCACGATGCGCTTGCCGTTCAGATCGTTGGTCAGGAACACCGTGGCATCCGCCGGGGTCGTTTGGATGGTCAGTTGGATGGGGTCACTTTTCTGAACATGGACGGTATAGGTCAGCTCAATGCTGCCGGTATCTGCGTGGCAGACCTGTACCGAAATATCCTCATTATAAAGGTCTGTGTTCAGGACCGCTTCCGCGCCGGCCAGCGTGTCATAGCGTACGCCGTTGACCTTGGCATAGTACCCGCCGCAGCAGGCGGTGTCTGTGCTGCTGTTGGGATAGGTGCCGGAGAGGTAGAGAGCGGCGGTCTCCCGGTCTACCTTAACATAATAATCCGTGGTATCTCGATCAAAGCGGGCCGTTGCGCCCTTTGGAGTTACAAAGGGCAGTGTCTCATCCTTTGTGGCAATAGTCAGGCTGGACAGGTGCAGCTGCCGCAGCAGCTGAATATCGTAGTCCTGATAGTAGGTAGTGCCGTTTTCTGTCTTGGAAATGCGGATCGTCACCGTCTGGCCGTAACCGGCCTTGGCCACGGCGTAGGTCAGGCTCTGAGCAAGACCCGTTTTGCTGACAGGCGTTGTGATCGTCTCCATCCGTGCGAGATTATGAATCCCCGGCACGGTGCTTTGGGTCCGATACAGCGCCGTCACGGTTCCGGTTGCCGTGGCCTGCATGGCAACGGAGCTGTTGCAGTCGGACACCGTATAGTTGTAGGTGTGGTCTGCCGCCGTGAAGGTCTTGTCGGCGGCGTAGGCGATCCGGCTGGAAGCATAGGTGCCGTTGTAGAATGCCAGATCGGTCAGCCAGTCGGTGGTGACAGGCTCCGGGACGGACACATTCAGTCCGCTGGAGGCCGTGAAGGTGATCTGCGTATGATACCAGGTGTTCTTCGTGGCGATGCAGGTATAGCTCTCGCCGGGGACCAGGTGATAGATCCCGTCCACCGGGGCAATCTCGGAGCCTGCTCCATTGATCACCTGCACCGTTGTTCCGGAAGGCACAGCCAGCGTCACCGGTACGGAAGCTACCTTCTGAATGTGGAGGGTATAGGTGCTCTGCTCCCCGTTGGGCGCTGCTACCTGAATCATGTGATCCTGCGTGTCTCCGGTCAGCTGCACCGCCCCGGTTCCGGTGACGGTATAATCCTCACCAAATGGTGCGGCGTCAATATCCACAGTGGAGGACACGGTTTTTAGGCTGTACTCCCGGGTGTTGGGCGCAAACTCCAGGGGCAGCTTGGTCCCCTCCGCCGTGGCTGCCAGAGCCTTCAGCGTGGGCACACGGGTCACGGTGACATCGTAGGACTGAATCTGCGTGTAGCCGTCCGAGCCTGTATACTGTGCTTCCAGCGCGAAGGTCTTGCCCTCCATGCCAGAGGTCAGCAGATAAGTAAGGGATGTGGCTGTGCTGTTCCAGCTGCGGGATATGCCCGACATATCCTTGCCGTTGGTGCCGGTATAGATGGTGCGGAGCTTGGTGGTCTTGGTATTCGGGACATTGCCCATCGCCGCATTCAGATACACGCTGCTCAGAGCATTGGCTGTATCCTCGATCCAATACTGCGCCGTGTGGTTTGCACGGTTTTGTGCAGCGCGGTAAGGTTCTTGATCGACATCCAGCAGCCGGATATTGCCGAACCACTCGCCGTAGGGCAGGGTCGCAGCGACCTGGGCGTCGGCGGAGACCGTCAGCGTTCCCTCTGTGCGGTTATATCCGCCGTCGGACACACAGAACTTATAGTCGCCGGCGATGACTTGGACGCTGCCGGTGCCGGTGGTAACATTGCCATAGACATCCGTAAGGGAGAGGATCGGTGCCTCCACCGCATTGCCGTTTTGGGTTGCTGTGGCGGAGACGGTGTATTTGGTCCCGTCCAGAAGGGCCGCATATTCGGCAATGGCGTCTTTCAGGTTTTTCAGCAATGGTCCTGCCGAGTCGGCAGTTGCCGTCCGCAGGCCCTTCAGCGCCGTTGCGTAGGCATTGGCCGCTGCCGGATAATTCTGCACATGGTTGGTCATGTCCAGGTAATCCGCCATTTGGATAATCAGCTGGATAGCTGCGTCCGAATAAGTCGAAGATACATGGAAGCAAAGGGCCTTGACGGAAGAAGCCGGAGCGTCCAGCTTATAGCCACCCTTGTCATAATAGAGCAGGTAATTGGCGGAAACACCGTTGATCTCATAGACGAATCCGTTTTCCAGGCCGACAAAGTCAATATCTGAATCCGCCAGCGCCTGTTGAATGGTTTGCCCAGATTTATACTGGATACGGGTCGGCTCCACGATGGTGCTGTTGGCGTTCATAGCCACAAGCACAAAGCTACCGGCGTACTCCTCTGCGGCCATCGCCGTGACCGGCATGGCGGCAGAGAGCAGAAGCACCAGACTCAGCAGCAGAGCCATTACTCTTTTGTGCATTTTCCTTCCTCCTTGTTTTCAATACAGGCAGTTCCATAGCCGGTACCGTATTTTCTCCCAGGTTGTCCAGCTGCCCTTGCAGGCATCCAGTACACGCACGGCAAATGAGTCAACCTGCTTGCGCTGCTGCGGGGTCATCTCCTGGGTGCTGAACAGCGCCTTTTGATTCAGTTCTGCGGCCTCCGCAGCATCCTCCGAGAACTGCACCGTACTGTGGCGCAGCAGGCAAACGGCATAGCCATAGCGCATGGCAATGGCCTCCCGGTCGTTTGCGGCGTCGATAGCGGCCATCTTCTTCCGAAACACCCTGCGGCGATGGAAAATGCACCCGGCCAGCAGCAGGATCAGCAGCAAGGGAAGAAGCAGTAGGTAGTGGGCATTCAGTGAGAAGGTAAATCGGTCCTGCTTGTGCTCGTTGACCTCCTCTGGCTGCTCCACCTCTACAAATTGCTGGGTGTTGTTCTCATAGGTATTCTCATCCGGGCTGTCGCCGCCCAGGGACAGTTCCTCGTCGTCTATGTAGCCGGGAGTCACCTCGAACGGCACAAAGCCGACACCGCTGACATAGTATTCCGCCCAGGCGTGGGCGTTTTCTTCCGTCAGGGTAATGGTCTCACCGGCCTTGTAGCGGGCGGCATCCTCTGCCGAGAGGTAATATCCCTCCACATAGCGGGCCGGAACGCCCATGTAGCGCAGCATCAGCACCGCTGCCGTGGCGTAATGGACGCTGTAGCCGTGTCCGCTGCGCTCCAGCGTATATTGTAGGAAGTCGCCGCTGCCGTTCATGGTCCGGGCAGTCTCATCGTAGGTCATGGCTTCCCGTAGATAGTCAAAGATGATGGTGCGGATGTCGCTGATGGTCCGGGTCTGGGTGTCCAGCTTCAATTGCCGCTGGAGGACGGCCCAGCTGTCCTGGGTCATTTGCAGGTCCACGGCCCGGAGATAGTCGGCATAGGCCTGCTCCTTGGATAGATAGGTCTCGATGTTTTCCCGGCCCTGGGCTGTGGAGAGGTTCCGCTGGATCTGATACCAGTCCGGGACGCTGCCTTTCAGATAATACAGGCTCTCTGCCGGGGGCAGATTCGTGTCCCCGATGCGGTCCGCTGCCAGCGTTTCGCTGCCGTAGACGGCGTAGGGGTAGTAGCCGTGGGCGGAACAGGCGGAGAGATTTCGTATAGTCATGGACAGCGGTGTGGCCGTCTCCGTATAGCCATCCGCCAGTGCAATTTGACTCTGGCCGTAGAAACCCGCCTCATGGAGCCAATAGAAGAGGTCTTCATATTGGGCGGTTTCTTCGGTATCGGCTGCTTTCCAGTTGGCGCCGGTGTAGGTGTCGTAGACCTGCCCACGCAGATACACCTTTTCCGGCTGCTCCATTGTGACTTCCAGCGCCGGGGTGTCGCTTTTATTCCAGGCGGGTAAGTTCTTGAGGTTTCCTTCCGGCATGGAATTGGTATCGCTGTCGTAGTGCCGCTGGTGAAGCTGGGTTTGCATCGTCTCGACCATGTCTGTATTCAGCTTGTCTTGGCAGGACAGGCCAATCAACAGACACAGCGCTGCACACAGGACCGGCAAGATCAGCTGCGCCGGAACGCCTGCAAGGGCTTCTCCCTCTGCCGTGTGCTGCACCATCAGCAGCACCGTGCCGATAATCAGCAGCCCACCGCCGATGCCTATGGGAAACAAGCCCAGCAACAGGGCTGCATAGCAGGGCAGCAGAATCGGCAAGGCCAGCAGCATCCGTCCGCTCCATGCGCTGCGGCTGAGAAGCAGCGACACTGCCAGTAGCAGAACCGTTACCGCCAGAGGCAGAAATTGGGCATCCGCTGCCGCAAGGTCCAGATAGATCTTCCCGGTCTTTTTCGTCAGCAGGGTCAGGAAATCATTTGCCAGTGTTCCAAAACCGGGTAGGACAAACTTGTTCAGTGCCAAGCTCAGAAGAAGCAACACGCCGATGCCCGCTGGAACGAGCCAGTTCCCGATTCTGGTTTGGTATACTATCAGCAACGCCGCCTGCACCAAAATCGCAGCTGCTGTCATGGCCCACCATGGGTAGGGAACAGAGGGAAATGCAGCGGTTAAAAGCAAGCAGAAGCCCACCGTCAGAACGGCACAGACCACCCAAGCGCCCCAGGGAAAGTGCAGCTTTTTCTGTGCCGTTTCGGTGACAATCCACTGGAGTCCGTTTTCATTTTTTCGCATGATGGGTTAAACCTCCAGTCGCTGCATGGCCTCGGAATAATTCTGCGGGGCAAAGGTGGTCGCACCGGGGTACTGTTCTTCGGTACAGAGGATGAAATGCACCCGTCCGTCCGTGAGCAGCTGTTCTTCCGGCGCTGTGCCGAAACAGAGAATTCGGCTGTAACCGTCAGTTTTGGGCAGGCGGCACTCAGCGCTGCCCCTGGTCTTTACCAGAGCCGGGATAGCCTGCAAAAGCTGGTTTTCCTCTGAAATGTCCTGGACCTGCAGATCGTCCCGGTCCGTCCAGCACAGGGTATAGGGTACACCACTTTGCAGCAGTGCCATGCCTGCGGAGGACACGACCTCCGCCAGTGCGTCCATCTGCTGGGGGTTACCGCCGGTGCGCTTATCCCAGAATACCAAAAGGGAACGGCTCTCCGGCTGGCTGGCCTCTTTCAGAATCAGCTCATCTAACTTGGAGGACAGCTTCCAGTGAATTTGCCGGATGTCATCGCCGGGGCGATACTCCCGGAGCTGGTACACCTCGCTGCGGTCCTCACCCCGTCGATTGGAAGTGCCGTCGTCGGCATAGGCCGGTCGGGCGGTCATGTCCGCCTCCATTGGATACAGGTCCGGGAGGATGGTCAGACGGGCATCCGCTTTCACGAGGGCCTTCATGGGAAGCAGGCCCAGATAGTCCAGCAGGGTAAACCGGCTGATCTGCACATACACTCTGCCGCAGAAGCTGCTTTGCAGCAGGATGGTTTGGCTGCTTTCACCCTTGGCTCCGATGCTGCCGGTCAGCGTCACTGTCTGATCTTCCTCAGTGAGATCATTGCGGATAGAGACCTGACAGCCATAGCGCATTACGGGCAGAAACGCTCCGTTGCGGATACGCACCCGACAGCTGACTGCCGTGCGTTTTGCCGCTGTGGCCGGGGTCAGAATGTCCGCCTGCAGGTGCCTGCGGACATAGAAATTGACCGCCCAGGAGGCCAGGGGCAGCAGGAGCAGCAAGCAGAGTCCGGCCAGCGCCCAGAAGGAGCCGCTTGTAAGAAGCAGCGCCGCCAACGCCAGCAGCAGGATCAGATAACACAGGGCGCTGCCTAAGATCGTTTTTCTCATTTGCTGGAAAATTCCCGGACATCCGGCTTCTGGACGGAGGTAAGTACATTTTGCAGGATCAGTGCCGCTGTATAGTCCTGGAGCCGCGCCTTGGAGTTGAGGATCAGACGGTGGACGCACACATCCGGGAACACGGCGCACACATCGTCAGGGATCACATAGTCCCGGCCCTCTAAGTAGGCGTTGGCCTTGGCCGCACGGGTCACAGCCAAAGCGCCACGGGGACTGACACCCAGGGTCACATAGGCGTTGGAGCGGGTCAGATCCACCAGCTCTGCAATATAGTCATAAATTCGGTCTGCCACATGGATATTGCTGATCTCTGCAATGAGCTTTTCCAGCTCGGCAGGGGAAGTCACTGTCTGGCAGGCAGAGAGCGGGTCCACATGATGGCGATCCTTCAGCAGTGCCGCCGTGCTGGCCCGATTGGGATAGCCCATGCTCAGTTGGAGCATGAAACGGTCCAGCTGGGATGCGGGCAGCATCTGCGTACCCGCAGAACCCACCGGGTTTTCCGTTGCCAGCACAATAAAGGGCTTCGGCAGGGGCCGGGTCACGCCGTCCACGGTGACCTGCAGCTCCTCCATAGCCTCCAGCAGAGCGGATTGGGTCTTGCTGGAGGTACGGTTGATCTCGTCCGCCAGCAGCAGATTGGTCATAATGGCTCCGGACTGATATTTCAGCTTGCCGTCTGCCTTATCGAATACGGAAAACCCGATAATATCCGATGGCAGGGTGTCGGAGGTGAACTGGACACGCTTGGAGTCCAGACCTAGCGTTTTGGAAAATGCCTTGGCCAGCGTCGTCTTGCCTACGCCGGGGACATCCTCCAGCAGCACATGGCCCTGTGCCAGGATGGCCAGCAGCACCTTGCGGACGATGTCCTCCTTGCCCAAAACGACCTTGTTGACCTCTGCCTGAATTTGATCTGTCAGCTTGTTCATGCCTTTTTCCTCTTTCTGCCGATGATGTAGATCGCACCGGCGGCGATTACGACTACCGCACCGATCACGGCGCAGATGATGATTCCATTTGTGCCGAATGCCTCACGGGGCGCTTGAGTGCCGTCAAAATGCAGCACCCACGGCTGCCCGAACCGCACACGCTGCACAGCCACTAAGGCCAGGACGGATTGGGCCGTTGCCAGGCCGTCGCCGGCCCCCTCCAGCACATGGCGGTAGGTGCCGTCCGCTTCCCGGAACTGGGAAAGCTCCGTCAGCAGGGTGTGCTCGCCCTTGACAAAACGGCTATCCGTCTCCGGGTCAATGCCCAGCGCACACAGGGCCAGGATGACCTGGGCGGTGCTTTCCGCGTTTTCATCGCCGTAGGCGATATACCCGCAGGTGTCCGTCAGCTGGCCGGAAAGATAGGAAAGTGCTGCGTCGATCTCGGTCTCCATCTGGTTCCGATAGGGAGCTAGGGCCTGCACCGCCATAGCTGTGATGTCCACATCCGATTTTCCGGGAATCAGGCCGAAGCCGCCGTCTGGCTCCTGAGCAACGGAAATGGCATTTACCATGTCCTCCCGGGAATACAGGGCGTCTGCCGGGACCTCTGTGTCCCCGGCATCCAAGGTCAGCAACGCCCATATCCAGCCATTTAAGCCCTGAGCGCCCGGATCACGGGCATAGTTGTAAGTGCCCTCTGCGATCAGGTCAATGGCCGAGCCGTCGGGCTTCGTGCCGAAGTTGGTGGGGTTGCCCCCCAGTGCCAGCACCGTTAAAGAAATCCGGTGGTATTCCGTGGCCTTGTTGCGGTCCAGGCATCCGTTTTTGGCGTATGCGTCCTCCACATGGGCCTTCAGTTCCGCCAAATAGTCGGAATAGCTCTCCCTTGTGCCGGACAGTGCCATAGCTATGGCCAGCCAATCGCAGACGGAATCGCCTGCAGGAAACAGTTCCCGGTCTTTCAGCAATTCACCCTTCTTGCCGCCCAGAGCGGACATTCCCTCCGCACTCTGTGCGATCTGTTTTTCCAAAGAAGGCTGCGCTTGCGCAAAGGCCACCGTTGGGAGCAGAAGCAGCACACAAAGAAGTGCCGCTAATATTCGTGTTGCACTTTTCATGCAGTATCCTCCATCGTTCGTTTTAACGCCCTTCTACTTTACCGTTCCCGTGTCCCGTTAGAGCGTTTCCCATCCTCCGCCGCATCAGCCGGTCCTATTCGGAAGTTGGCTCTGTGGGCGTAGGGTCACTGGGGTCCGAGGGACTTGGTTCGGTGGGGTCCGTAACGACCGGGTCGCTGAGTTCCGTGGGCGTCGGTTCCGTGGGGTGGAGACCGGCTCCGTAGGGGCAGGCTCTATTGGCTCCGTTCCGCCGCCGGTGGCCGGGAGAATATCTGTTTTCTCCTCATGGCACTTGGAGCAGCGATAGTGGATGTAACCGTCCTCTGTTTCGGTGGGTTCCAAACGGTCCGTCTCCACGAAGTCGTGGCCCAGGGCTTGGTAGCCGCCGTTGATCCACAGGCCGCAGTAGCTGCTCAGTGAACCGTAGCCGCCTCCGGTGGAATCGTAGCCGCCGATATCCTTGCCGTAGGACAGGGTGAAGCGCACATAAATGGTAATGCCGTTGCGAACCTTGTAACCGCTCATGCCGGTACCCTCATACAGGGTGCCGTTGATGGAGTACATCCAGCCGGAGCCTTGGGTATAGTCAAACTCCCCGATGCTGTCCCGGTCATAGTTATCATTGGTGGTGATGCCGTCCCGCAGGATCAGCTCCCAAAGATGCTCCGGGACATTGGCTCGGTAGGCAATGTCGCCCCGGCTAATCCGGCGCAGATAGAAGTTCATAGTGGCAGACCCCTGGTAATCCGGCTCATAACCGCGCTCCTGCAGGAAGCGCAGCAGCACGGACGCCGCCGTTTCACCCTCCACAATATCCAGCGTCCCGGTGTCCAAAATGCCCAGGCCGATGGTGGTCGCATCCAGCACCACATCCACCGAGCCCGCCGGGTCGCCCTCACTAATTTGATGGTAGGTGACGGTGTAGACCTTCATGGTGGAGTTTCCGTTTCCGTCCCAGGCCAGCACCCGGATGATGTGGGTCTCCTCATCGCCCAGTTGAGGGGGCTCGAAATACAGCTCATAGGTGGGCTGGGAATCGCCGTAGCTCTTTTCCACGGTCTTGCCGTCCAGCGTGACCCGAATCTGATTGGAGTAGATCACACCGGCCCCCAGCTCGGCGTTGGCACGGGCGATCACCGTCAAGGGGAAGGTTTGGGAGCTCATGTCCAGGCTGGCCCCGTCCAGATTGGTGACGATGGAGGGAGGATAGTCCCCCATCGTCGGGTGGGTGTCGTCCGCGAGATTCGCGTAATAGCCCACCCGGTACTGAACAAGTCCCAGAAAGGTCTCCCCATCATAAAGAGACAGCACAAAGAGGTTATCTGCGTTGAAATCCAGCTGTGCCTCATAGTCCTGGTTATTCTGAGAAGTAAGCAGCAATCCGTTTCCGGAATTGGTCTCATTTTTCAGCCGGACACGGATATGCAGATCACCTTTACCCAGGGGATAGGCCACAAAGGTCAGCTTGCCGTCGGGCAACTCTGCCTTGGTAAGCTGCTGAGTTTTCAGAGTCGTATAAATGCGGGGCGTATCGTCTTCTTCACCGCCGCTGCCGTGGTCACCGCCGCTGCCGCCGTGGTCCCCGTCGTCTCCGCCGGTGCCATCACCATGGTCACCGGAATCCTCGGAGCCGCCTTTGTTATCGTCTGACTTGGAACCGCCCTGGTCGCCCTTGCCGGGGTTATCCGTGGGGTCTGTGGGACCTGATGGATCCGGCTTGGTGTCGTCGGGTTTCTGTGGCTCATCAGGCTTCTGTGTCTCATTAGGCTTCTGCGGCTCATTCGGGTTCTGCGGCTCATCGGGCTTTTGTTGCTCATCAGGCTTCTGCGGCTCTGATGGATCCTGGGCAGTATCCGTATTCTCTGTATTATCCTTGCCGGAGCTTTGCCCGCCGGTGCTGCCGGATCCTTGCAGCGACTCTGCCTGGAGCCGATCCGGCTGAGTGCTGATGGGATTGTCCGGCCTTGTCCGCCCGGAGGAGAGAAGTGAGAGGCTGATCCCTGCCATCAGCACAATGACCAGCAAAATACTCACGGCGCTATATAGGCCGCTGTGTTTTTTCATACGGGTATCCCCCAAATACTTGTTTTGGATTCTTACCATCGTCTCCTAAAACAGGGGACAATGGTAAACGCCCAAAATGCGGCGGATAGCTTCCCCTCCCCTTTGGGAGGGGAAGCTATGGCCCCGCCTGGTTTTATTTGCTGTTTGCGATGATCGCAACGGCGTCGGCGGAGTTGACGACCTTATCTTTGGTCACATCCGCGCGCAGAAACTTCCGCACAGAGACTTTTTCGAAGTCGGTGTACTTGCCGCTGTAGATGTCATAAGTAAGTTGAGCATCGTTGATGTCCACAACGCCCGTCTCGTTGACATCATAGCTCTGATTCACTTCCTCGGCAGTAGCACTGGCCTGCGTGATCTTGGCCTTAGCCGTAGCCTGGTCGAATGTCTCATTCTTGTCCACGATCACCAACCAGCTGTAAACATTCTGGCCGTAAGCGGTAGTCTTATACATGACATTATCGCCGTAGGCAAACGCCTTGCCCTCTTCGGGGGTGCCGGTCACGGTTACCAGGAACACGGTCTTGTTATCCATCTCTACATACTTGGAAACAGTGACCTCCATGGTCAGGGTGGATTTCTTCTCGATGGTGATGACCAGATTGCCGGTGACATTGGCGATGGTGTAGGTGTTGTTAGCACCCTCGGTGACAGTCACGGCCTTGCCGCCCATAGTGGCAGTGATGGTGTACTCAAAGTTCTCCTGCTTGGCCACGGTGAAGGTGTAGTTGGTGTTTTCCTTGACGGAGCTTTCGCCGTTGGCCTCGCCTGCGCCGGTGCCGTCAAAGGTGACAGTGAAGGTCTCCGGCTGCTTGACCTGCTTGTTGCTGTTGATAACGATGTCGCCGGTCACATCCGCACCGGGGATGGTGTAGGTGGTAGTGCCATCGTCATTCCCCTGGGCTTTAAAGCCGGTGTAGTCCTTGCCGCCGATGGTCACGGTCATGTTATAGGTGTAGCCATCCATAGGGGTCAGCTTGAAGGTGTAGTCCTCCATGTAGGTAGCAGTCGCAGCACCGGTGGTATTTTCGCCCTGGGCGACAGTGAAAGTCTTGGGGGTCTTAGTGCTGGTGACCACCACATTGCCGTTGACATTGGAAACCGTGTAGGTGCCATCCTCGCCAATGACAGGGGGGACTTCCACGCCGCCCACGGTGACGGTCACGGTGTAGTCATAGTTGGGGTCCTTGGGAACGAAGGTCAGCTTGCCGCCCGCTTCGATCACGGAACCCTCCGCGTCGGTACGGGTGAAGTCGTCCAGCAGAGTCACGGTGTAGCCGTTGACGGTGATAACAGCGGTGTCATCCAAAATGGCAGCCGCAGGTGCGTCAAACTCAATGGCGTTTGCATTGGTATCTACATACGCTTCCGTTACTTTCACATCGGATTTACCCTGACCGGTTGCCACAAAGCTCAGAGTCAGCGCATCGCCCAGCTCGGCGGCTTTACCGTAACGCACGATTCGCACGGTGCCGCTGCCGGGAATCACGCGATAACCCTCGATGTTGGTGGCTTCCATGTTCAGCGTCAGAATGGTGGGGTCAAAAGAGAAGGTCATGTCGTAGGCGTTGTAGGCGTTCTTGCCGTCGTTGTTGCCGATGGTCACAGGGATCTCCACGATTTGACCGGAGGCTACCTGCTTGTCCGCACCCATGGACACGGTGTAGCCCTTGGCTTCACTGGACTTCACTGTGACATCAATGATGTTGCCGGTTAATTTGACATCGTTGTCTTTAAGCGTATTATAGTCAGGCAGCGCTTCGGTTTTGACCTCAATGCGAGCGTTTTCTGCCGTGATGTTCTGCGTTGCCGTAAAGGTAACAGTGGCAATCTTGCCGGCGTTAAGAGTGACAGGTTCGCCTGTAGTGCTTAGGCCGGATACCCGGATGGCATTTTTACCAAGGATATCAACATTATCTCCCACTGCGCCAGTAGTGCCCATGCCCGACATACATCCAGGTTCAAGCTCGCCGCTGGTTTTGACATAAGCAGTCTTGTCAAAATAAATTGCCCACTCCCAGTTATTCAGGTTCGTAATGGTCTTGTCGATCGACAGTGTAAGCGTAATCGTATCACCCGGCTGAACCTCTGTCTTATCAACTGTTGTTGACATCGTCGGAACATCAGCAGCAAATACAGCAGGGATAAGGCTGATAATCATGGCGATTGTCAACAGAATGGAAAGAGTTCTTTTCATTTTGTGTTTAACCTCCTTATGGTATTTAGGATTCTGCGGGGAATTTACTCATTTTCCCGTTTGTATAACGATAGATCAACGCAGCATCTGTGGAGTTTACAGCACCATCGCCGTTAACATCTGCCGACAACTTCTGAGAATCTGTCAGTGTGTATCTTCCATTAACCGAGCGATAGACGATTGCTGCATCCGTGGAATTTATGATGCCATCTCCGTTCACATCCCCATATATCACATCCGGCTTCGTGTCTGCCTTTGCATACTCAAAGGTGAACAGGGCGACGGGCCTAAAATTATTAGTGCTGCTGGATTCCAGTGTGACCGCCATCGCTGTTCCGTCCGCATTGCGGATATAACGGGTGACGGGGGTGGTGACAGTCTGGGTGCCGTCACTGTTGGCCTTGTAGCTGTTTTTCAAGGTAACAGAGCGGATAGTTGCCGAGGACACCACATCTACAGCAAGGTCCGTCTCGTAGCCGTATGCAGTAGCGTCTGCGTGGTAAATATCCACGCCCTCGTTGTAGGTAATGTCAACGCTCTCTGTTCCTTCCGGAACGATCACATGGTACTTGGGAATCTCCTCGTAGACATTTTTGAACTCCTCGTTGTCCTCGCTGCCCAGGGTAACGATGCCCTCATAGGAAATGTTCTTTGCATTCAGCTTCGTGCCGTTGACAGAGATGGACTGGAAGGGGCGCTCCAGCTCGGCGTCCGCCGCCACATTCAAGATGGCTGTGGCCGGTGCGATCTTGGCATAGTTCGTGCCGCCGCTGTCGTCCTTGGGGATCGTCCGGTTGGGGTCCATCCCCACGAGGTAGTAGGTGCCCTCCTCTGTGGGGGCGGTGAAGGAGAAAGTGCTCTTTCCGTCAGCCGCTTCCTTGTACTGCTCGATTTGCTCCCACTTGTCGTTATACAGGAACACATCCAGGTTCGAGAAGGGATAGAAGTCGCTGCCCTCAAAGGTCGTGCCGTAAGCCTGAGAGGAGATCGTCATCTCCATGCCGGGGCGGGCATTGTACGCGTCCTTGTCAAAGCAGGTAAATGCACCGCCGCTGGACCAGAAGCTCCAGTTGGTAAACATGGCCACATCCCACGTATCGCCGTCCGACAGCACGATGTAGTCGGAGGTGGAGCCCCAGCCGGGACTCATGTAGGGAAAGCAGTGGTTGCGGTAGTACATCAGGTTCTCATCATGACCCCAGAAGTTGGCCATATACAGGCTGGTGGGCGAGCCGGTGATAGTCAGAGCGGCAAAGCTGTCTGCCGTATAGGCCGGTGTTTCATCCATGTAACAAACATCTTCACCCAGCTTAAAGCTCGCCAGCGCGTCACGAGGATAGGCACCCTTGCAGCATTGCTCCTCCGGCAGGCCGATGAAGTAGCGCTCCAGCAGATAGAGATACAGGTGCAGGCCGGTGGGCCGCTCCACGATGTTCTCGTCGATGTATTTGCCTTCTCCGTTTTCCGTGTGATAGCGGTAGTATTCGTCCAAGTTGTACCGGCCCAAGTCAAAGTAGGGGACGGTGATGGCCTTGTGGCACAGCACCGTGCCGTCGCGGCCTCGGATGGGCACGCCGTCGTTGGAGATGGTCACATACACCGTGACTTCCTTGGCGGGGGTCTCATCGTAGTTATACTGTGCGTCCAATCCGTGGGGAGCTTCCGTGACCGTGATGGTAAAGGTCACTGTAAGCTCTTTGCCGTCCGAGCAGGTCGCCTTGACCTTCGGCGTATAGGTGCCGGGGTCTTTCTCTGATACATAGAGTGAGCCGTCCTTGACCTTGGTTTGGACGCTGAACTGCGCTGCGTTGGTCAGCGTGTAGGTCAGCGTATGGCCGTCCGTATCTTCAAAGACATCTGTCAGCTTGATCTCCAGCAGGCTGCCGGCCACAACCTCACCGGTGGTGACGGCATCCGCCTTCACGGAAACGCAGGAATCCGCAGCCAGCGCCGGTATGACGCCGAATACGCCTGCCGACAGAACCAAAGTCAGTGCCAGCAGCAGAGATAGTATGCGTTTTCTCATATTTGTTTACCTCATCTATGCGTAGATTACATCCAGCGTGCGTAGAGCGTCATGTTGCTGCGCACCGGGTCTTTCTGTGTATCCCAAGGCTTGGTGAGCGCCTGATCTGCATACCAGCCGCCGAACACTGCGCCGGGCTTCGTGGGCGTCATGACTTCGCCAATGACGCTGCCTCGCTTCACGGAAACGGCCTCCAGCTCTGTGCCGCCGCTGGTCTCAAAGCGAACCTTCTTCTTGCCCAGCAGAGCCAGCAGAATCAGCAGCAGGGCCAGCAGGCCCACGCCACCGATGATCCACCAGGTGACGCTTCCTGCGGCGGCACCCTCGGCCCAGTTGGCGTAGAGGGTCATGTTGCCCTTAACGGTGTCCTTGTGGAAGTCCCACTTTTGGGTGCGGTCCAGGTCTCTGTACCACCCCTCCAGGTGGTAGCCCTCCCGGATGGGGTCCTCGGGCTTTTTCACCTTTTCACCGTACTGGACGGTCTGGGAGGGGACCTCCGTGCCGCCGTTGCTTTCAAAGGTAACGGTGCAGTCCGTGGTGACGATGACGGACACGCTATTATCCTTCACGGTGTATCCGGCCATGCCGTCCTGGGTGGAAACCAGGGTGTTGGTGGGGATAAGCTGCGACACACCCTTCGTGCCGATGACCTTCATCTGAAAGCTGCCGACTACCACCTCCGGCTCCCAAGCCTCGCCGCCCTTAAAGGACACGAAGTTCAGATAGAAGGCCCGCCCGCCGGTGCGGCGGCCTAAATCGCTCCAACGGATGCCGGGGGCGGTCATGACGCTGCCGTCCACCAGCTGGAGGAAGGTGTCGTCGTACTCGATTTCCGTCTGCATACCGTACATATCGGCGCTTTCCTGGGCGTCGGTGCGCTTGAGCACCAGGGTCACGGTGATGGTCTCGCCAGTGGTGGCCCGCACCTCAGATGCACCGCCTACGGACAGGTCAAAATTGTAGCTGCGGCTCTCGTCTGTTTTGCTGCCTGTCTGCGAGGCAAAGGCTGCGGTGGGCAGCAGACACAGCAGCAGACACAGGGCTGCCAATAGTGTAAAAATGCGTTTTCTCATGCTGATCTCCTTCTCTCTCCGACCGGTTGGGCCGTTTTTTGCCCGGCCTGGCCGGTGCGAAGCCCCCAACAGGGGATAGCCTCCCCTCCCGCCGGGGAAGGGAGGCTGGCAGGACCTTACTTAAACTGATTCACGATGGCCACAGCGTCGGTGTGATCCACCACCTTAGTGGCGTTTACATCGGCCCGCAGGAACTTCTCCACGGAAACCTTGGTGAAGTCACTGTATGTGCCGTTATACATATCGTAGACCAGCTGCGCATCGTTAACATCCACCTTCCCGGTCATGTTCACATCGAAGCCCAGGGTGATGGTGACCACATTGTCTGCGGCAGAGATGGCGACCTTGGCGGCGGCCACCTCCTGGGTCAGGGTCTGACCCTTGTCCACGATCACCAGCCATGCATACCGGTCCGTGCCGTAGCCCTCGACCTTATACATGGTGTTGCCGGCATAGGTGAAGGCACTGCCGCCCTCGGGGGTGCCCTTGACCGTGACCAGCATCATGGTCTTGTCGTTCAGCTCCAGATATTTGGACACGGTCACTTCCTCCGCGCTGTGGGAGACCTTTTCCACCTTCACGACCAGGTTCCAGCTTCTGGCGTATCCATACAGATAGTCGTTATAATTCACGGCCTCGACCACATATTTCCCATTGCCAAGGCTGCGCACGGTGGCGGGCCTCTTAGAAGCTGTGGGAGTGCTGAGGGGCTGATAGTAAGCCGTGACGGTGTAGTCGCAGCTCTCGCGCTGGTTCAGCGTGAAGTAGTAGGGCATATTCTTGCCCATAGAGCTTGCATTCCCGGAGGCTGCGTCCTCAACGCCGTTGCCGGTGAACACGACCGGAATACCAGATTCTGTGTTGGCGGAGATCCATATTTTCACACCTCCAACGATTTCTTTTCCAGGGATCGTGTAGGTGAGGGTGCCATCGTCATTGGCAGTGGGGACCGCTATGACTGTATGGACAAAGGGATCCCCGTTGTCTACATTGTAAATTACACGGTAGGAGTAGCCGGCCCTCGGGGTGACGGTGAAGGAGTAGTCATTCAGATAGGTGACTGCCTCCGGGCCCTTGGTCACATCCTGCTCCACATCTGTGTCAATCTTGTATGTCACATCGTACTGCTTGGGGGTCTTGCCGGTGCAGGTGACCTCCACATTGCCGGAGATGTTTTCGATGGTGTAGGTATCATCTGCGCCGAAGGTTAGGCACTCTTTGACGGTGTCGCCCATCTTCACGGTGAAGGTGTAGGTATAGTGGCTGTCCACGGGCTTGAAGGTGAAGCTGCCGCCGTTGGGGACCAGGCGGGTCTCGTCAGAGGTGAACGCATCCGGCAGGGTCACGGTGAAGTTATTGGCGTTGACCACGGTGTCGGCGTCGGAAATGGCGGCATCCGGGGCGTCGAAGTTGATGGAGTTGGCATCCAGATCAAATTTGGCGTTGGTCAGCTTCACGGTGGATGAGGCAGTCGCCTTGGCGGTGAACTCCAGGGCCAGGGCCTCGCCCAAGGGCACGGCATCGCCGTAGCGGCGGACCCGAACGGTACCGTTGTTGTCCTCCACCGTCAGGTTGGCGGCGGCACCGGTCTTGGTGTTCAGGGTCAGGGCCGCCGGGTCATAGGTAAAGGTCATGTCATAGGCGTTGAAGCCGGTGATGCCCTTTTCCCCGGAGGCGACAGTCACAGGAATGCGAACCTGCTGGCCTGCAGCAACCTGCTGGTCAGTAGCCATGGAAACAGAGTAACCGGTTTCGACTTTTGGAACGGTGATGGAACTGCTGCTCGGTATAATGGCCACTGTAATCGGATCATCTACACCATTTGCAAAACCAGTTCCATCTACAGCATAGAGCGTGTTGTTTACTTTAATGCTTGATTTCAACAAACCGGTGTTATTATTATAAAACAATGCCGCTTGGGTATTGCTAATTTCTTCTAATGCCTTGAAAGTCATTGTGCAGAGTGTACCTGCCGCAATTGTGTCTGTATTGCTATTTTTGTACTCTCTAAGTCTGACAAAGCCATTATTACCTGATACTGAAGTATTATTTACTGAGGGATTATTAAACCAAACACTATCATCGATATTAGTGCTCACAAACTGAAAAAGAGACACATCGAACCTAAGAATAATGGTAAGTTGTGTCATTGCATCTAAATCATGGTCCAACTTATATGTAACAGCAACCGTTTCCCCAGGCTTTACTGTTGTTTTATCGACTGTGGTAATAACCATAGGGCTATCGCCCTCCGCCGCAAATGCGGCGGAGGGGATAAACCCTACTGCAAGAACCACTGCCATAAATAATGCCAGTATTCTTTTCATAGATAATCCTTTACTCTCCCTTGGTAGTGAAGTCATTGATCGTGCCAGCAACATATTGAATCAAAAGATCAAGATCGCTCTGATTCACATCAAGGTCAGCATTCACATCTGCTTGCGCCAGCTGATCATCGTCCAATGTAATCTCGTTTGCCAAATACCGCCGCAGTAGACCAACATCGTTCTCGTCCACATAACCGAACGGGTCCAAATCAATGTTGCCAACAGAGGGGGTTGTCAAACCTCTCAAATTAGTCTGCCAGCTCAAAGCAGGGCTATACCGGCTGGAGACGAAGGTGCCCGCCATACCCGTATTCATGGTTGTCACGAAGTCTGCGGAGTCCATTTCTGCTCTGGTCTTAGACCCGGCTGTCTGCGAAGTGCTCTTGGCGCTGCCGATACCCTGGGCGCAAGTGAAGTTCAGGTAATACAGATTGGACATTACAGCGGAGGCATTGTTGGTCATACCGACTACAGCGCCCACATTGCTGCCGGGGCTCTCCACATAAGCCCGGTTGTAGCAGTTCTTGACAGAAGCGGACGCACCGGAGGCAAAGGCCACGATACCTGCCACATAGTTGCCGGCGCCGGTAATGCTGCCGGTATTGTAGCAAGCGGTGACGCCCTTGGTGGTCTGACCCACGATGCCGGCCACATAGCCGTTGCCGGTGATCTCACCGCCGTTGTAGCAGCCGGTAATGGTACCGGTAGCGTAGCCGGTGATACCGCCCACATACTGGTAGGCATGGATGGTACCCTCATTGCCGCAGTTGGTGGCGTTAGAATTCACCAGACGGCCTGCGACACCGCCCACGCTGCTCCAGTTGCCATTCACACGGGTAACGGTGATGTCAACATCGGAGACAACGCCGGAGATGTTGGTATAGTTGGCGTAGGCCACCACGCCGCCGGAATAGGCGTTGGCAACGCTGCCCGTGGAGGTCAGGTACATCTTGCCGGTCACCTTCAGATTCTGAATGGTGGCGTAGCTGCTGCTGGTGCCGTTCACATAGCCGAACAGTCCCTTATACGGAGCCGAGGTAGTGGTGGCACTATAGTAGATGCCCATGTTCTTCACGGTGTGATTTTTGCCGTCAAAGCTGCCCTTGAAGGCCGTGCTGGCGGTAGTGCCGCCGATGGGCGTCCAGTTGTAGCCGGCCAGGTCAATATCACCCGTCAGCGCACCGTTGATGGCATAGCTCCCGCCGTTGACTTGCGCCGCAAACCAAGCCAGCTCCGCTGCGGTACCGATCTGATACACGCCGTCGGTCAAGGAGGGCTGCGTCTTGGTGGTGCCGTCCCATGCGCCGGCAGCAGAGGCCGTCAGCGGAATGGTCTTGGTCAGCACACCGCCGGACACATTGGCCTTGTCTGCGCTGCCCAGGTAGAAGCTGCCGTAGACATAGTCGCAGCCGGCGCAGAGCACCGCATAGGTGTAAGTGCCGTAAGGCAGGTTCTCATACTCGCCATTGCTGTTGGCGGTATGAACATTGCCTGCGGCATCCGTCAGCGTCACAGTGGGCGTGGCGGTGGTGGGATTGGTAATATTCAGCTTCAGCTTGAAGTTATAGCGCGGAGTGACCTCCACATTCACATTGGGGAAACGGTTCAAGCAGAAGTTCACCGTGACCGCATTGAAGTTCGTGCCCACGCCGGTATTCGACATGTTATACAGGGTGGCAAACGGGTTCGCCGCCGAGTACATGGAGCCGTAGGTATAACCGTTGGTGAGCTGAACATTGGCGGTGCTGCCGGAGCCAAAGTCCACATTCGTCGGGATTGTCAGCTCCAGCTTGGCCTGATCCATCTGCTGATACTGGGCGACATTGGTCTTATAGGCCGTATCGCCGATGGAATAGAACAGGTTGTAGGTAGTGGGGTTGAAGATACCACTGTACTTGTAGATGCCACGGTAGCTGCCCTCGAAGGTGAGAGACACCTTATCGCCGGGCATGATCTCCGTCTCCTGGGGATTGGAGGCGTTGGTGACCGTGGCGGTCACTTCGGCCACACGAGCCAGACTGTAGGAGGTGCCGGTGCTATCATGCATCTTGATGATCACAGTACCGCCAGCCAGCCCAGCTTCGCGGAAGCCCAGGAGGCTTGCGTGATACTTGCCGCTGGAGTCCGCCGTCAAGGTGGTCCAGCCGGAAAGATGGGTATCCAGGTCACTTGCATCGGTGGTGACGATGGCGTACTGGACCGTCGTTGTGCCGCTGCTGGACACCGAGAAGTCCAGAGTGGGAGCGGTGTCGTTACTCAGATAGAACCAGTTGTCGTAGTTATAATCCCAGGCCGACGGACGGGAAGATGTCAGACCATTGGAATTATAGGCGATATTGGCTTTCGCGTTGCCGTGTTCATCCTTGTCGTTGGTAAGCACGAACACGCTGGTGCGCTCGGGATTGGTGGCCGGGTAGAGGCCGCCGTGGGAGCCGTGCTCGTCAGCGGTCGTGTAGACATCCAGTGCCTTATAGTTCACGGCAACGATCGTTGTGCCATTGGGTGTGACATCCAGCCAGTTGCCCTTGGCGTTGCCGCCGGTCACTGCTGTGACAGCGTTTTCGTCGCCGCTCAGCACTTTGACCTTGAACTCGGGCTCGATCATGATATTTGCCGCGTCAGAGTTGATGATCTGCCACAGGCGGTAAGAACGGATACGCTCTGTCCCGCTCGTGTACTTGTAGCCGCTGGGGGACAAGAAGGTCTGAATCTCCGCTTCGTCACGGGTCTTGGCTATCGTGCCAAGATTAGAGAAGCTGTGGGAATACTGATCCGTGGAGTCTCCAGCATTGAAGGTGAATTCCTTCGCAAAACTGGTGGTGCTGCTCTGGAGCCATCCGGCCTTGGTCACATAAGTGGTGCCGCTGCGGATGTCCTTCAAGCGCCAGGTGTAGTTGGAATTGCTCTTGCTGATTTTGTAGGTCAGCGTTCTGGTAGCGTCAGCGGATGCGCTTGCATCGCCACTGGTGCTGCCCGTCTTCGGCTCAATAATCTGTGTGTTGAAATTATTATGCTGGAAAAACAGGTTGAAGTCCGCATAGGCAGGAACCGTCACCGTCAGGTTGATGGCCTGGGAAAGCGCCAGGCTCTTTGTAACAACCGTGTATCCGGCGGCAGTCGTGTTGTTGATCGCCTGAGTGAAGATGTAGTCCTCGGCACAGGTGCCGATGGGTTCCACATAGGCATTCCAAAGGGCTGCGTTTCCGGCAGAGTACAGCATGAAGGGGTAGTAAGTATAATTGCCGGAAGGATAGGGCGTACCATGCTGCACATCGCCGCCCATGCTGGGCATGACCACACGAGCCGTATAGTCATCAGCAGTAAAATAGTCGCTGCTGTTCTTTTTGCTCGTGGTATAGATGGAGTGCAGGCGCAGATAAACATCCGTGCCGCCGCCGGTGCCGCCGTCCACATTGGTCTCAGTGGGCAGGGTCAAGCTGTGGCCGCCCAGGTAAACATTTGCGCTGGTTTCCGAAGCTTTGTAGCCATAGGCGCGGAAGGAATATCTGCCGGCGGCCAGGCTGGCATAGAAATTGTTGTAGTTATCTGCCAGCGTGCCGGTGGAATTGGGGTCAGCCGTGATAAAATCACTGGCCTTAAAGGTCAGAGGGCTGTAACCTTTCAGCTCATAATCCTGCCCCTTGACAGTGATTATGTATTTGCCGTTAACCACGGCGATGGACTGGTCATGGTCCTCATAGATGTACTGGGTCTTGCCATCAACTTCATAGGAAGCCAGGTAGTCAGCGCCCTTATCGTCAAGACCAGCCGTCTTGTAGAGCTTGATCAGCGGATACTGGCTGCCATTGGTGGAATAGTTCATATCCTGACCAACATGGAAAGTATAGTGCTGCTCGATCGAGTCACTTACGGTCAGTGTCAGCGTCCAGGTGTCCGTGGACAGACCGGCAGAGTTCATGGCATGGAACTCATAGACATATGTATCGGCGGTGTTCTCCGTGATTTGGATCGTGGTAGCACCGAACAGAGCCGTGGAGAAGTAGTAAGGCCCCTTCCTTTCGCCAGTCCCGGCTGTTCTATAATAATAGTAGTCGGTGTAGCTCAAGGAAGAACCGTCCGGATTCTCGAAGATGTTGCCAGCCTGCAAATCGGACAGGTTATAGGCGTATCCTACCGAAACGGTTGCACTTGCGGTGACCGGGACGCCGCTCTTCAGCCGCGGGACCTGTGTGCCCTCCGCAGCGGTCAGAACAATGGTGTGGGTGGCCGTGCCGCTGTCGTCGGTAGCGGTAAGCACGATCGTATACTCACCAGCCGCAGTAGGGGTATAGCTCAAGGTAGAGCCGTTCAGCGTTTGCGTAGCGCCGTTGACGGTTGCCGTATAGGTCAGCGCATCGCCATCGGCATCCGTAAACATTTCAGCCACATCCAGCGTCCAGGCATTACCGAGTGTTACATTAGCTGTGGCAATTGCACCGGGAGCGACCGTAGGTGCCGACTTGCCTTCATAGGTGAAGGCGAGGAAATGGACAGGCGCATAGCTGGCGCTGCCGTCATACTCCGGCGCATAGGCAGTTCCGCTACCATCTGCACCCAGCACAAAGCTCTTTTGGACCGTAGTCCCATCCTCGGCGGTACGGGAGTAGTTCAAGGGAATTGTAATTGTGATATCCCCACCGCTCTCCGTATAGGCCATTTCTACACCGCCGCCAGTCCACTGCGGCACATCGGCGTAGTAGCCGGATGCAACACCGCTTGTGGCATTGGTCAGTATGGCAGCGTCTTTGTATGTGGCCTTTACATAGGTCGTGCCTGTGGGAACGGTGACCAAATAATAGGGCACATTCTCGAAAGCAGAGTAGCCGGTAAAGGTCACAGAGTTCTGCACACTGATAGTTGCCGTTCCTGTAGTCTGGTCATTCGCACCATAGGGAACAATACTATCCAGCGGCGCAGCTACTGTGCCTTGTTCCGTTGCAAAAACTGCCGTGGGAAGGATGGACAGAACCATCATGAGCGCAAGCAGCATTGAAAGGAACTTTTTCGCTGTCTTTTGCATTTCCAATCTCCTCTCAGAAAATTTTTTATAATAAGGCCTGCCGGCATTATTACCTTAGCTGTGAGCATACTTTCGCGCCCAATAAGAAAATAACAAGGTTATATAGAGGCGCGACACCCTATTATAATTGGTGTTGCGTTCCGATCTGTCCAAGGCGAAAGGTGCTTTCGTTAAGAGGATTGGGCGGAAGGGGCTGGCTAAGCCCCTCCTGCCCATATGGAAAAGCTGGCGGATTTCCGCCCTCGACTTGACAAACCTTACTCAAGCATTACATCTGTTGCAACGGAGGTTTCCTCCGTGGCTTCGTGAACAGCGTATTTACTTTGGCGCTGCTTGGCTCGCTCGGCCCGTGCTGCCCGTTTAGCGTCACGCTCGACCCGATGCAGCTGAATTTGGATACTCTTTTCTTTTTGATAGCGCCCGCAATTTCTATTGCGGGGGTTTTTGTATATAGGATTCAAATGAGCGGCTCTCAGCGCATCTTTCCAATCGCCAAAGCGCTCTGCTATGTAACTGCCGCCGACGATCTCGATGGGGGCAGGGGACTTTCCCCAATGTCCGGCGCAGCGCCGGAGATAGGCAGCCAGCTGATCCAGGCTGTCGCCAGCGTGTTTTTCCGCAAATGCGCAGTCCTGTTCAGCCAATGCATCCCGTGTTCTTTTGGCAATGTGCTGCTCGTACCAATTCGCTCCGTCAAAATTTTGTGCACCTGCTACTTTACCCATGGGTACACCTCCTTAATGATTCATGACAAAAAAAGCGCTGATAAACCCATACCGGGTCATCAGCGTACACTTCTGCCATATCAGCACCACGGAGAGAGCGCCCGCTGCCTTTGAGTCCTAACTACACAATTCTACTGACTTGCGCCATGAGATAACCTCTCTGCGTTTATGATCTGTCTTCTCACGATTTTCTCGCAATGACGGACTTTCGTCCCAGCGGTTTCCCGCCTCGATCATATCCTTGCGCTTACAGTGCCGACCGCATGGGGAATTGCACCCCTTTCCTTTTAGGCGGTCGCCTGGCCTTTTACAGCTCGGGCAACAGCCGTGCAGCATCCTCGGACTTCTTATGAAATTTTACGGTATCATTTATCCTTTTAGGGGGATAATGATTTTGGTTGGTGTAGAGGTGAAGTTTTCTTTCGTAAATCTATACAATTTGCGAAAGTAGAATCCACCTATGTATCCACATTGTATCGTCTTTTTTGAGGGAAGTCAATACCTAAATTGCGGAAATTTAGCGAAAAGTAGGTACAAATTATAAATGCCGCATAGAATCACTTGCTACTCAAGGGCCTATTTTACAAATATTCCCAATCACAAAATCGTTTACGCCGTCAAAAACATCGTCAAGGAGGAGCGTTGGTCATGCCTAAAAGAGGAGAAAATATTTACAAGCGGAAAGACGGGCGCTGGGAGGGGCGATATATTCGCGGCCGCACAGCTTCCGGGCAGGCTGAGTATGGGTATGTTTACGCCGACAGCTATAAGGCGTGCCGGGCCAAGCGGCAGCAATGCATTGAGACGCTGCCAGAGAAGCCTGCCGTGCAAGCATCTGCTGCGACCTTGGCCCAGGCCGCAGAACTGTTTTTAAGCGAGAAAAGCCATGTTCTGAAAGCATCATCCTGGAATCGGTATTCCTATCTGACCCAGCATTATATCTTGCCTGCTTTGGAAACGGCCCCTATCTGTCAGCTGACGGCGGATCAGATTTCTGATTTCCTGCGCCGCTTGCAGCGAAGCGGACTATCCGGCAAAAGCGCCAGGGACATCGGCGTATTACTAAAGTCAATTCTGAAGTATACAGCCAAAAAGCTGGACTGCAGCTGTCCCGGTGTGAATGCCGAACTGCCCGTCTATCACCGAAAAAAGATCGAGGTGTTTTTCGCAGACGAGATTGGGCGGTTGGCAAAAAAGGTCCTGGAAGCGCCCAGCATGGCGGGCGTTGGGGTCCTGCTTGCGCTGAATGCCGGTCTGCGCTTGGGGGAGCTATGTGCGCTCCAGTATAAGGATATTGATTTATGTAATGGGGTGATCCATGTCACCAAGACGGCCCAGCGAATGAAAAAGGGCATGCACACCCACCTGGTGGTGCAACCGCCGAAAACCGACAACGCCCGGCGCACGATCCCGCTGCCAGAGGATATGCTGGCCCTTTTAAGGCAAACGGTTTGCCCGGTCAGGAATGAGGAGAACTATTTTCTGACCGGTAAGTCTGCTCCGCTGGAACCGCGGACACTGCAATACCAGTACCGCGCATTGCTGAAGGCGGCGGGGATCCCTTATCGAAATTTCCATGTGCTGCGGCACACCTATGCGTCGCGCTGCGTGGAGCAGGGTGTGGACATCAAGAGCTTGAGCGAGATGCTGGGCCATGCCGATGTCCGGACTACGCTCCAGGTCTATGTCCATTCCTCCCTGGAGCACAAGATGCGGGTGGTTCAAAGCATATGCTTCCTTTCTCTTGCCCCGGCGGCGGACTTTGCGCCGTCAGCATTTCCGTCACACGGGCCGGAAACGGCGCTGCGACAACGGGTTTTTCCGAACCTTTCGCAAATTGTATAGATTTACGAAAGCTCCGCCTTGTTTTTTTGCCAAGGGCAGCTGTGCCGAGTTCGGCTTGTTATTCCTCATACAAACTCATAAAGACCCATCACTGAGAGTTTACCTCTGAGTGACGGGCTTTTTTTGTCGAAAAAGATGCGGAATTATCAAAAAAACTTTATTAAGGCTATTCCCTGGCGTATAATGAGAGCTATGCTGTGAGAAAGGATAATCGAAACAAAATGAAACAGGCAGAGCTGAGATACTATATTTCCATCAATGTAAACGGCCAACATCCATTGATGAGGTCAGCGCAGGGCTACACTGAATATTATAGTGAAGCACTGGAATTCTCCGATCTTTTTGATGCCTATCGTTTTGTTGAACGGCACGGTTTGGAAAAACTGGCATCCATCATCACACGGCCAACCTAATCGTGCGATTGCCCCTCTATTATCGACTTCCTATCGGGAGCCATACTTTAGCAACAACTGTTGTTACTGGTACAAATGGTTCGTCCCAGTAACGGGAATCATAGGAGTCATCCGCATTGTCTCCCAGCATGTAGTAGGAGCCTTCGGGTACAGACATGTTGATTCCGTTATGCATGACCACATTCCCACCAACCGCTGCAATACGCTTGACAAAAAGATTCCCGCCATGGCAAAAGATAACAACGTCTCCGACTTCAAAGCTGCCTTTGATTCGTACACCGAGGATCAAGCTACCAGCTTCGAGCGTCGGTTTCATAGAGTTAGTAGGCACATAGCCCAGGATAAAAACCGTGCGAAACATAACGAGTACAAGCAGCGCCGCTATAACAGGCAGCAAACGGCTTAGACATAACTTCTTTTTCCTCATTTTGGATACCTCTAAATAAGAAAACAGGACAACGGAAGGGAGACCGCATGAGAAAGTAGCAAGTCTTTCGACTTTTAGAATCCGTCGGAATGATTGAATTGATAGGACAAATCAAAGAATAATTATTGTGAACCAATACCGCGGTATTTGCTGCGAGTTCTACAAGAAGTACTGGTTCTGAGTGGAACTGATGAAGCAAGGGCTGAAAAGCGGCTTTTCACGAGAGTCCTGGAAGAATGCTTTATGACTCAGCCTGTAAAACAGCAGCCCAAGTTGTCAATATTCTAAAAGTAGAACATACACTACCCTTGCGGGATGGTGTATGTTCTACTAATGCACAGATAAGGGATGGCAACATCTATTTAGTAATACGAAAATCCGGAACTACAGTTACTCCTCACCTATATTCACTCGAACGATTTTTCTGGTAGGATAATTTGTCACTTGCAGCCAGATATTGCTTTGCTCTAAACGATTCCATTCAGCGGATGTGAAGCGATATCTATACAGATCAAATGGCAGCAAAATATCACATGAGGCGCCATCCTGTAACCGAATCCCGGTGGCACCGTCCAATATAGGATTGACCACACCCAAGAGATCCCAATCCATATTCATGAGCATATCCGTGGTGTATAATGATAGTTCCGTTAAAGGGAATCCTTCTGCGGGACTATTCTGCTGCGAAACAGTAACGCTGACCAATGCGACCTTATCGGGGATCCGACTTCGATCGGTCCCGTCATACTGCAAAGCTGAAGTATAGGCACGATAATCTACAATTTCAAAACGGTTGACCCGAAGCATATAGCCTTCAGCCGCCAAATTATACCCGACAAAATCCGGCGCAATAGGAACGATTTCTCCAACGGAGTATGTCTTCTCTGTATTGGCAGACCATCGTTGACGATAATCCTGATTAATTGCTTTATAGCGGATTATCCAAACAAAGAGCACTACTGCCGCAACGGAGAAAATCAGCCAGAATTTCTTTTTGCCTTTCATTTGCCTATCACCGATGTTACCCTTCCCGCTTGCATTTGAATAACAACATCCGATACGCTCTGCACAAAGTCAGCATCATGACACGCAACGACCACTAATGCACCGCACTGACATTCTTTACGGATCAACTGTGCGATCATAGCAACGCCCTGCTCATCCAGTGCATTTGTTGGTTCATCCAAAATCAGCAGATCGGGCTTTTCCATCAAGGCCGCAGCAATACCCAGGCGTTGCTTCATGCCTAATGAATATTTTTTGAAAGTCCGTTTATCATTCGGGTCCAGGCCAACCGCCTGCAGGGTGTTATGGATGTTGGAAGCCGAAATCAGCTGTTTTAGACCGGCAAGCAGCTCCAGATTTTTTTGCCCGGTATACTCGTCAATAAATGCGGGACTCTCGATCATCACGCCCACAGATTCAGGGAAATCCAGATCCTTCCCCAGGCGACGATCATTTACTGAAACACTGCCCTCTGTCGCATAGATCAACCCACACATCAGACGTAAAAGCATCGTTTTACCCGATCCATTTTCCCCTTGCAATCCGTAGACTTTTCCGCTTTCAAAATTCAAACTGATGTCTTGCAGCACGACCGCTCTGTGAATGGTTTTTGTGACATGATCCACCACAATATTCATCGTATCACCGTCCTATTTTTCAAGAGATATGAGGTCTTTTCTTTGTATCAGTAAATATCCTGCGCCTATTGATAAGAGCAACAGTAGCAGTGTAAACACCAGTTCTTTACGATAACTCAATCCATTTGCATCAAAAAGCTGGTATCGCATCACCATCGCTCCGTTGCCGACCAACCATTCAATGGGGAAATATGCGGCAGCAATATATGTGACAAAGCATATTAGAAAGCTGATGGCCGGACGGGCCACAAGGTTTAAGAGTGTTTGCAGCATACATACGGCCGTAAGCGTCACAAACGGAAGGAGCAAAGCGTATAGGATAACACTTGCCGGCGTGAGTGAAATTGTCTCTCCACACAAGACCTCCGAAAACAAGAATGCGGTGATTTCGGGCGTGTTGTTTAGGCCGAAGGTAACGGGTGTCAGAATCGCTGTGCCTATTATGGCAATCATTTCACAGGCAAAGTATAAAGTACAGCTTGCTATGCACCATATACACTTAGACAGCCACCATTTCCCACGCGATGTGCGTAGGAAAACTTGCTGACCTTGTACACTGATACCTTGCGCAGGATATGCTGCTGTTATATACAGGCAAAAGCCGCACACAATCAGCCATTCGATGGGGACCGACACCTTTTCTTCCATAGAGCCGTGTTGTATGATTGCCATGCCGCGAAATAGACACAGCATATAGTCGCCAATTGAACCCCGGCTTGAAATGGATTCCACATTGCAATAGAATTGCACAGAGCGATATACTGCGAATAAGCGCATGGAAAAGAGGAGAGTGGCAATCAGATAGTTTCTCCTTTGCAATCCCTGCCGCAGATCATAGCGCAACAGCCTATAAAACCTCATGTCTGTATTTCCTATATATCCCCGTAAGAACAGATACGAATGTCAAAAGAATAAGTTCCGCAAGTATGATCCATGTGGGACTGGGATTTGTACTTGCCAAATTGCACAGCCTTAAAGGCGAGAGCTCTATATACCAGTTCATTGCGTCGGCAAGCATGGGGGTAATGAAATCAAGTAATAGGAACAGCAGAAGTGGAGTTGCTGTCACAAAGAATCGGTGTTTTACCTTATGCCCGACGATAATGCACAGACTGGCCGCAACGCCGCCCCAGAAAAACTCAATAACGCACCAGATGATTGCATGCAGCCAAGGGTGGGTATAGTATAGCTTCGCCAAAAAGGCTGTGCCTGAACAGAATCCTGTAATAGGCAGTGCAACCCGAGGAATACAGGCGGGACATACCATCGCGGATGCAAACAGATCCGTAGTTACCGGCAATGCAATAGCAATGCCGCCACTAACAAATACAGCCGCCATTTTGGCTGTTAGGTATTGAGAATACGGAACTCTGGTAAGAATATTATTTGTCATATGAGACCTGTTGTCCTCATACAATGACCACCCATAAGGCATAGCAGCCAAAAATGGCCAAACGGCATAGAAGACTACAGCCCCGACGGTGACTCCGTTGACGCCGATCCAATTGACAAATAAGCTGCACCCATCATATCCGCCCGGGGAATGTGCATATGATGCGCCTAAGTCACTGACGGTAATTGCAGTTTGAACCAAATCAGCTATGACAAGAATAAAACCGATCAGCAATGCACTGCGCATCATTTTGTTGTGAAATGCTTTCCACATTTCGGTTCTAATACAGTTCCCCATTATGTTATTCCTCCGCTAATGTTTACTGCTCCATCTCGGCTTGTTTTGAACGCTTTGTATTTGATTTACTGTCAGGGCGTTGCATCCTTATACGAGTTTGCGCTATCAGGGCTCCATTCACCGGACATGGTTTCACCAAAAAGATTGGGGCACGAGAAGGAGAGCGTTGCCCAGCGATAGCCGTCCTCATTAATGAAGGAATGGATACTGTACTTATTCCCGTTGTGACATGTCACATAATTCACGCGAGTTCCGCCAGATACAGTACAGTTATTCATCGATCCGTTTTGTGCGGATCCACCAAGGGCTCTTGCTCTGATGTGATCGCGCTTTCCGTCACGATAATAAAAATACACAGCTGATGAATCATCTTTTGTTCTGGGTGTAAGACGATGGTAGGAATACACATTTACACTAAAACCAGTGATTGTTGTGTCGGCTGTAGATGCAAACGCAGGAACAGCCATTGCTGCGCATACGAGAAACGCCATAATCAAGGTAATAATCTTCTTCATTTTTATTTCCTTTCTTTGTACATGTTTGGGTTTCTTATGTACTTATGTAATTAATATGATTCAATCATTGGAATCACCCTCATTCTGTCAACCGCTGTATACATGGACTGTAATATAGAATATTCATCTATATTACAAGTTACCTATTATGCTGTTGCAGTAGCGGGATTCACATAAAAGCTTTGCCCATCAACTGTGCATACTACTTTTACTGTATATGTTTTCCCTTTTGTTACCTCATGAGAGCCTGTGATAAGCAGATACGATGTCCCGTTACCGCTCCAGGAGTCGATCATCGTACGGCCTTGCCATAATTGAAGTGTTGCATGGATGGTTTTTCCAGGCTTGGCGATAGACACTCTGCATGTAGCTGTTGTTCCATTGATGGTGATTGAAGCCGACGGCGTAGCTGCTTGTACGGATGTAGCTTGCGCTGTCGCGGAGCAGGATAACAACAGGATCAATGCAAGGATGAGAGAAATCGTCTTTTTTTTCATAAATACACCCCCTTTCTCTATTCTTCTAAGCATTAGAACGGAGAAAGGGGGTGCTTTTTGGACACCATAATTACATGATTTTATTATTTTGTAGGAATCGACAAAATAATGGATTGCGCTATGTGCACTATGTCCTCGTTGCTGATATTTCCCTGTATATTAAACACAACCTGATTCGCTTCGTCCACCCATATTAAAGCTTTTTCTGGTGAAGTTTCATTGCCAATGTATAAATCCGCTGGAATTCCGTTGATATCGACTTTGACTACTTCGCTATACTCCTGTGCTGTTGTGCTCATGCTGGTATGCTGCATCAAGGTATATTCAACAGAAAACATTTTTTCTCCGGTATCGTTGGCATATACGCGAAGACAATAATCGCTATCTTGATAGTTATCTACCAGCGAAAATCCGTCCGGTATCCACGACGGCTCATAACAGATGTGATCTATTTCATTATCTTCGCTATTGAAAAGATAGATCGTTATGCTCTCGTAGATTTCTTTTATCCATTGGAAGGCGCGCTCTCTTGCCTGTATATCAACTGTCAGCCATGTGCTGACAGACAGAATCGTCACAATTAATATTACCGCAGCCCGCTGCCATATTTTATGCGCAACAACCCTACGCTTGCTTTTTTTTCGTAATATCTCCATGCTATGTTCAAAATCATCGGAAAATACATGTTCGCATTCACTGGGAGACGGGAATGAAGTAAGCATGGACTCTGCTACACGCTTTGCCGCGTTGGCCAGTTCCTGTTCTGACCATGCAATGTTTGACATTTTACGCATCTCCTTTCAAATGTTTTTGCAAAGCGGCCTTGGCTCTCCAAAGCTGCTTTTGTGCGGTATCCTTTTTTATATGCAGCATAGATGATATTTCTCGTACAGAGTATCCATTATAATAGCGCAGCAATAGGATATCACGATAGGCAGCCGGTAATCGTGCCATAGCATCGGCCAAACCATGATCACCAGGCAATGGGATTTCGATGCCATAGGTACTCTCCCAAAATTCCATATCTACCAGTTTTGATCGGCTGCGAATGATATCTATTGCTTTCCGTTCTGTAATAATAACGATATAAGCTCTAGTTTTTGGACATTTGACATCCGATATTTTTTTCAGATTCTCAATAAGGGATAGAAACGCCTGATGTACTGCATCCTCGGCATCAAATTCATTCTTCAGAATTTTCATGGCAACATGGAACATCAAGCCCTTGTACATTATGTAAAGCTGTTCAAACTTGGATTTATCTTCGTCGCTTTCTATCATCTGTAAGTAGATAATCAACGAAATTCCCTCCTACAATAATGATGTCATTATATGTCGTTAATTATATCATCACACGATGTAGAATACAAGGTTAAGCAGCTTGCTGACAGGCACCGGGAGCTGAGCAAGGCGAAGAATCGCATTGCTGAGATTGACACATTGCTCAGGAGTCAGTAACTGGTACTGGATGACAGTTACAAATTACAGTAGCTAATAAAGGCTAAAGTATCGTTCCGACGAGAAGGAAGCGAAAGACGGCATGTCCGCCGAGGATGCGGCATACGAGAGAAAAGTGAGGATAGGCAATACCCTCCGAGCTCTTTTCCCGATACTTGCATTTGTGCTTTTCGGGGTGCTCATCATGCTTCTCCAGGGCGGAAGATTCTGATCATAGGAGCTATTGTTTGTTCTTTCTCTGTCTTAATACCCTCCGATAGAGTGAGTCCTTCTGGATGCGCCATGGTGACGCTACCCTCGTGACAACTCGAGAGCGCACCTTTCCCTTGGTGGGAGGTGCGCTCTGTCTGCGTTCATTTGATGCGATACAGGCTGCTGGTCAGGCTGCCATTGGGACGACGGCGGTGGGTGCGTTCCAGAAAACCATGATGTTCCAAGTCACTTAATGCCCGCTGCACAGTGCGGCGGGACAGCTTCAAGTCCTCCGCGATCCTGCGGACGCTGGGCCAGCAGGTGCCGTCGGCGTTGGAGCGGTCCTTGAGGTACATATAGACCGTCTTGGCCCGATGGGATAGTTCCTGATCCGCATAGATGCTTCCAAAGTAACTCATGTCTTTGTGTCCTCATTGTAAAGTCCCATTGCCGAATAGGGGCTTCTCCTCTCGGCAACAGGTGCTTGCTGCACCTGCGTAGGTTGGGTGCCCTTCTTTCCGTAGGCCCGGTCGATGCGGAGGAATAGCTCCTGTCGACTGGCGTAGGTTACAGGTCGAGAGGCATGCTCCGGGGTAATATATGGCGCACCGAAGGTAATGCCCCAGTCCAGAAACAGGCGCAGCTTTGTCTGCATAGGATGCGTCCCCGTTTTCATGACCACAAAGCTGCCCTTGGGGATGGATTTCAGTTCGTCCGGCGTCATGAGGGGCCGCTCCATCATCTGCAAGCTCTGGCTTGGATCATTCTTGCTTCTGCTGACCGAGCCGGACAATACCGTGCGGCTGCCCAGTGCCTTGGAGAGCTGCTCCGCCGTCTGGCTGTTGGGGGCGAAGCCGCCGAAGATGGTATCCTGGCAGTTATCGGTCAATATCTCTGCCCCCTCTCGCCCATAGTTTTTCTCCAGCTGCGCCAGCGCCTGGATGATAGGCACCATGGTCAGCCCACGGGAGCGTCCTGCGCTGAACAGCGGCAGGATGTCAAAGGCGGGCATGGTCCCCAGCTCGTCGCAGAAGAACACAACACGACCAGGCAGCCGCCCGCCGTTTTCATCCGCCACGGCAAACAGCTCCCGTGCCAGCGTCTGGATCATCAAGCCTGCCATGAAATTTTTGGTCTGATCCTCCTCCGGCAAGATCAGGAAGATAGCGGACTTCTCCGACGCAAACCGCTCGGCGTTCATGGTGCTGTCAAAACACAGCACCTGCTCCAGCTCGGAGTCCAGAAAGGCGTTGAGGCGAGACAATACCGTGCTCATGACCGAGGCCATAGCCTGGTCGGATGTGTTCAGCGCCGCCCCGGCAAACCACCGTGCCTTGTGCTCCGGGGGCAGCTTTTCCATGAGGATGGTAAACCAGTTTTTGCCCCGTACCCCCGAGGGAGCCAGCAGTTCCTGCACCAGCTTGAACACGGACACGATGTGCCGCCGCTCCTGTTTTCTTTCCGGCGGCAGAAATTCTGCCAGCAAGAGCACCACGGAAGTCAATAGTCCCTCTGCGGCATCGTAGAAATAGGCGTTCTGGCCGTAGTCTGCATCCCCATTCGGTGACACGATGGTCTTGGCCAGGATCTTGGCGTACTTCTCCGCCTTGGCACGGGCGGCAAGACTGCCGGTGGCCTGCGCCGCATCCATGTAGTGGTTGATGAGCGTCATGAGGTTGTAGCCATCTGAGCGGGTAGGATTTCGCAGATCCACCACGGATACATGGTAGCCGTAGTATTTTTCCGCAATGGCGCCGTAGTTGCGAGCTAAGTCACCCTTGGTATCCAATGCCAGAAAGCTCATGCCGCTGGCACAGGCGTATTCCAAATTGGGATATAGAAAGTAGGCCGTTTTGCCCACGCCGGATGCGCCGATCATAAGGCAATGCACATCGTCCTTATCCACCAGTGCGGTGATGCCGTGCTTATGGCTGATGCTGCCCAGCACCAGCCCCTGCACTTCCGGGCGGTGCAGCCCTTTGCGCCAACTTGCCGCTTGGAACGGCACGAGGGCATAGGTCTTGCGGATCTCTGCGTCAGTGGCCCAGCGGGCCGTGCCATGCTGGCCGTCGCCTACGGTTTTGGATTTAATGTTGTTGAGGGTGTAGCGATTGTTCAGCAGCGTCAGGCAGCCTATGACCGCCGCCATGACGCCGCCCGCTGCAAGGAGGATCCATAGAGCATCTGTCACGAGTTTTCTCCTTTCCTTTTTTATGGATCTATGTTACTATTATCGTGTAAAACTAAGGGAGGGACAGTACATGAGTCATCTCGTTGCCTCTGAATATAAATGTTTTGAGGATATACGCAGGACCCGTCCCGACGGGTCTGAATACTGGTGTGCCAGAGAATTGGCCCCGGTTTTGGATTATGCAAAATGGGAAAATTTTGCCAAGGTCATCAAACGCGCTATGATCGCCTGTGAAAACAGCGGCCACGACACAGCTGCCGATTTTCCTGAGGTTAGGAAAATCGTTAAAGCCGGCGCAACGACAAAAAGCATTGTCGACTATGAATTGTCCCGCTATGCCTGTTATCTGATCGTGCAGAACGGCGATCCGCGCAAAGAGGTCATTGCTTTGGGGCAAACCTACTTTGCTATCCAAACTTATCGGCAGGAGGTTGCGGACCGATTTAATCAGTTGGACGAAGACAGCCGTCGGTTGGTCGTTCGCGGCGATATAAAACAGTGGAATCAGCTGTTGGCCGAGGCCGCACGGAATGCCGGCGTGATCACAGCGGATGAGTTTGCCGTATTCCAAAACGCCGGGTACATGGGATTGTACGGCGGCATGACCGTGGACGACATACATCGGAAGAAAAATTTGGAAGTAGGGCAGAAGATCCTTGACTATATGGGCAGCACGGAACTGATCGCAAATCTGTTCCGTATTTCCCAAACAGAGGAAAAGCTTCGGAAGGATGGCGTGGATAGCGCTGATACCGCCACTGCCGTGCATTACAAAGTCGGCAGTGAGGTCCGCGAGGCTATCGAAAAAATCGGCGGCACAATGCCGGAAGATCTGCCTACACCCGAAAAGAGCATTGCCCAGCTAGAAAAAGAACAGCTCCAGCGACTAAAACAGCAGGCGCTGGATGGGCAATTGATGTTGGATGAATGAATTTACCCCGACAGCCTTATGCTGTCGGGGTTTTCGCTTTGCCCCGCTTTGCCCGCAGGTCATCGTTCCAGTCCTTCCCCTCCGGGCGCAGACGCTCCACATCGTAGCCCATATCCTCCAGGGTATCCAGCATACCGTCGCAAGCATCCTCACCCGCCTCGTCATTATCCAAACAGAGGTACACCGTGTCCAGCTTCGGGTTCTGCCGCAGGCGCTCCAGTACGGGCTGGATGGAGGTGCCGCAGCAGGCCACATAGCTGTGCTCCAGCCAACCTGCCGGGTAGAGGGTAATGTGAGACAGTAGATCAATGGGTGCTTCAAAGACATAGAGGGAACGGTCCGTCCCGTTTTTGTGGAAGCTGTGTTTTATGTCGCTGCTCTCCACATTGATGCGGAATACTTTGCCTTGGGAGCCGGTGCTGCGCAGATGTGCATGCCGGGCTTCTCCGTTTTCATCCAGACCGACAAACACGCAGTTGTGGTGTGGGTCGTCCTCATAGAGCATCTTCTCCTGCACAAACGCCGTGACCACATCCCGGTCAATGCACCTGTGCTTGGTGAGATAGCCCAACTGCGGCGCATAAGCTATTGACAAGTCTAACGAGAATAGAAGTACAAAGGCAGCATACCGGACAAGTCTAACGAACATATGCGCCCATTTGGATGGCCTGCACCAAACAGTGCATCACGAAGTCCACACAGGGGATGGCCACACTGTTGCCCAAGGCCTTATACCTTGCGCTGTCGGATGCACCGGGGATGTCCGTCCACCCGTCCGGGAAGCCCTGCAATCTCTCACATTCCAATGGAGTCAGGCGGCGAATGAGATGGGCATGGACATCTGCCTTTTGGCAAACGAGATCGACGGCATCTTTACACTGCCGTGCGCTCTGTGTGCTGACCACATCATTCTCCCTGAAGTCATCCACACGCTGGCGGCTGTAGACCGCATGGTGATCTGTGGCAGTCAGGGTATAGGCGATGTCCTGCTGGTATCCAATGCCGTTCCCGCCGTTCTGCGGCTGGCGGTCTATGGCATTTCCCGTAATGCAGATCACAGGTTCCTGCTCCACCAGCGGTACATTGTTTCCGCCCGTCCCATAGCGGGCCGACATGGTAGGCGCAACCTCCTCCATCTGCCGGTAGCGGGCATCAATGCCGTGGTTTTCATACACCAGCGGCTGATGGCCGTGCTCCTGCGCCCGCAGTGTGCCTGTCATACCCTCGGAAATTTCCATGATCTGACCGCCTTGATCGTTGATGCACAGCACAGATGGCATACAGTTCCCACTGGCACCCGCCTTCAGTGTCGGAGCAACGCTTTCGTGGTATCCGATGCTCCCGGCACTGGCCCCGGCACCTGCAGAAAAACCGGCAACAAAGGTCTGCTGTTTTATTCCCGGCTGTGCATTTAGAGCACCCGCCACATCATGTAAGTCACGAACCTCATCTCTTTGGTTGGCCGCAAAGGCTATAACGCCATTCCTGCCGGTGGACATCCCACAGTTCACGCCCAAGGTCGCTGCCACATCGCCGGTCAAGTCTCCGTTGTAGCCGTCAAAGCCCTCAGTGTTTTCACTTGCCTGCGTCACGAAAGTCTGCATCTGCATATTTGAGGTGGCCATCAGCGCACCAGACACCCCTTGCAGGTCGATGCCCTCGTCCCGCTGGTTGATGTGATAGGCATCTATATCTGTGATCTGGCCGTCCGGGAGCGCAAGACCCGCCTGGATCTTCAGCGCCCGTTCCAGCTTCTTTGGCAGCGCTTTGCCTCGTTCAAACGCCCGGCGCAGTATCCCCAAACAAGCCCTCGGCGTCAAATAATACTTTGTCGGCGGTGCGCCCTGCAAAATCCGCGATAAGGAAGATTCTCTTGCGTCTCTGGGGGACACCCCAGTATTGAGCGTCCAGGCACCGCCAGCATAGGGAGAAATCAGTTCCCAGTAGGATTCGCCCAGCAGGTTGCCATGCCCAGGGGTAAGGTCCAGGGACATGAACGGTACCGCACTTAATTCGGACGATCTCTTCCAGGACGATGCGGAAGTCCTCGCCTTTCCGCTCTCCGCTGGAGAAGGCTCCCGGCACATTTTCCCATACCATAAATCGGGGCCGAATATGGATACCTGCCCGGCCTCGTGATCTGTCTGCATCTCTCATCTCCTTTACGATGCGGATCTGTTCCATGAAGAGGCCGGAGCGCTCTCCGGCCAGCCCGGCTCTGGCTCCGGCCACGGACAGATCCTGACACGGGCTGCCGCCGCAGATGATATCCACCGGCGGCAGCATGGCCCCATCCAGCTTCGCAATATCTCCATAATGCAGCATCCCCGGCAGCCGCTGCTGCGTGACTCTGATGGGAAACGGCTCGATCTCACTGGCCCATAGGGGGATGACACCGTTGTGTATAGCCGCCAGCGGAAAGCCGCCAATGCCGTCAAACAGGCTGCCCATAGTAATGCACCTCATTTGGCCGCCACCGTCCGGGCAATATTGACGGCGCTCTGAGCTGTGTAAACCGCCGAGGTAAGATTGGCCTTCGTGGTGGTGTCCAGCCCAAAGGCCCCAGCGATGCGGGGAATTTCCCCGGCAGAGAGCATGAGTCCCAAGCCCAGCAGGGCGTGGTCTTTGAACACCATCAGCCCGGCCACAAGGATGGTGGCCTGCAAGAAAGCCGTGAGACACAGGCCGATGACCTGTTTGCACCACTGGATGAATCCATCTCCATACCCCCTGGGCACGGAGAACATATAAAGGCTCCCCACGGCAATTTGAATCAGCAAAATACCGCCGCGCTTCAGATTGCTGAAAAACACCTTAATGACCGCATAGGCCATGAGGATAAGGCAGAAAAGAACCATAAGCCCGCTGGTCTCCCGCCCAAATCCCCGCAGGGGATAGGTAGACTCCGTCAGACTTTCCAGGTTTTCAAGATCTGCCAGCGCCGCCTTTGCCGCATCCCCGATGCTGGTGGACCCGAAGCCGGTGATGCCCGCCGTCAAGGTGCCCTGCAAAGAAATTGCCAAAGAATAGAGCCGCACCGGCACCTGGGTAAAAAGAGAGACGGCCAGAAATCCCTTAAGGACATTCAGCGCCGTCTCTTTCACATTGCCCCGCCCAGCGGAATACTCGATGCCGCATTCAAACACAGCCACCACCAGTCCCGTGGCAAACAGGGCCCAGCCCAAATAGGAGAAAAACAGCACCACGCTCTGCACCCAGTTCATCTCGAAGAGCTCAGCGCCCATGCTGCCCATCTCCGAAAAGAAATTCCCGAGAAAACCAACCACCTGACTGTAAAACCAGTCCACGATCTGGCCCAGTATTTTGTCCGCTACAAAGTCCCATATAAACAATGAATCACCTCCCAGAATGTAAAAAGCACTCTACTGATCCAGCAGAGTGCTTCTGTCTATATTCGTTTTTTTGGCCACAGTTCCATTTTGTTTCCAACGCCCTTGGCCTTTCGCGGAGTGAGCAACCATTGATAATCCTGCCGCCCATCGATCACATACTCCACATAGACCACCTGATCTTTTACTTGATACAGCAAAATGTGGTATTTGTCAAAGATGAGCTTGCGATACTTCTCGACCGTAAAAACCTCGGAACGCAGCACAGGATTGCGAAACGGAAATCGTTCCAAAGAGACTGCCGCCTGACGAAAACCGGAAACCAGTTTGTGCGCCAATTTTTCATCCAGCCTTGCGGCAAATGCCGCATGCTCCACCAACTGCTGGGCGGCCCGCTTCGAGACGACTACTCGATACGATTCATGCTCCGGCATGGCGTACCTCCTGGATCGCCACCTCCATCATGGCGGCCACCTCATCTACGGAATGATCCACAGCGCCGTGCAGGCGATCTTCCTCCACGGCAAGCAATTCTTCCCGCAGCTTCAGCATCTTTTCCCGATGGGTAAACGCCTCGATGTCCATGACTACCAGATCGCCCTCACCGTTTTTGGTCAGATAAACGGGTTCGCCGGTCGTCTTACACAGCTCCGCAATATCATTATAGTTTTGCCGAATGGCGGCACTTGGCTTGATATACATATTCGCTCTCCTTACATAGCAGTTTTATAACTATATTATACCATTAAACTGCTATTATGCAAGAGGAATATTGACTTGCGCCGTTATACCCCGATGATCCCCCAAATATACAGCGGCGCCGTCAGCGTAAAGACCAGGCATGCAAACAGAATGGCCGGAGCCGTCCATTCAAATTGCCCTGTTTTCCGATAGTCAAAATACGCCGTCCCCAGCTTCACGAAGAAGAAAATAGCCAGAATCATGTCGATGGCGGGGAATACCACCTTGTTGACCACCGACTTGATTTGCCCGGACGCCGCCGTCCAGGTGCTCTCCACCGCACCCGCCACATCGCCGCTGCCTGCGGCAAAAGCCGCCACAGACAGTAGGCAGCACAGCAGCGCCGTGATGCTCAGCATGAGCATGATACGCTTTGCAGTTTTCATTTTGCATCCTCCTTACAGTGTCATTTCATGCATGCCGTGCTGCAGCTCGGCCAATTTTTCCGCTGCCCAGTCAGGGATGCACTCGTCACGGATAATGCCCACGAACTCGGAGCGGTTCCATCTCGTGGTCTCGCCGTCTCCCAAACAGGTGCAGAGTACCGAGCGGCCACGGGCGTGGGGCTGACAGCCAAAGCCGCTCAGGGCCAGCCATAGCTGATTCTCCGGCTGCCAGTAGGATTCCCGCAGCGTATCCGGCGACAGGATCAGCACCCTGCCGGTGAAGTCCTGCTCTCCGGAATTGGATTCACAGTGTTCTGCGCCAAACAGGTGCAGTTTTGCCAGCTCTGCCCGGTATTCGCTGACGAATCCGTCCAACACGGCGGGGTGGCTGTTTATGAGGAAGGTATGCCGGTGTCCTCCATCTTCGGGAACGAAGATGGAGCGGCTCCACTGCTTATTAGTCTCGTGGTAGCGGCCGTCATAGGACTGCTCCTGCAAAGTGTTGGCCAGCACAAAGCCCACCCGTTTGTAGCCATACTGGTCGATAACGCTTTTGGCGCAGTCAGTGCTGAGATGCATCCCATCAAAGCCCTTGCGGATGGCCAGCTCTATGGCCCCGGCGCAGGCACAGTTGGTGCGGAAGTTAGCACGCCACAGCTCCAACTCGCCCCGTTCCCGAGCCTCTTTGGCCGTGTAGGGGTACAGTGCCTCACTCGGCAGCATAGACAATGTCTCCTTCCTCCAAAAGCTGCGCCAGTGCAGACGGGCAGCATCCACTCAGCATGAGCAGGGGGCGAATGTTTTCCGGTACCTGCGGCACATCGTCCATGTCCCTTTCGCAGTCGCCTGCGCAGGGCATCCTGCATGCCTCCTGCAGCACACCCAGCAGTTCTACGGAAGCCTGAGACAAGCCATCCAGTGCGTGCAGCAGCTGCTCTGCCGTCATTTCCTGCGGCATGAGCAGGATGTGGTCCTGTCCCAGCCACGCAGACAGGGAGATACCCGCCAAGCCCAGTTCCTCCAGCGCACCGTTGGGAATGAGCAGGCCGTTCTTTTCAAATTTCATTTCATTGTTCATGCGAAGATCCTCCTATACTTTTAAAGGCCGCTGCGGTGTATGCACCAGCCTGCACGATTTGCCCCGGCTGTCATAGTCGCCGAAGAAGGACATCTGCGGCGCAAAGGTGCGGGGATCGTATATCCCTGCAAGTCTGCCAGCAACTCGGGGTATGACTGTCTCGCCTCCTCCAAAAAGCCCTGTGCCGCCGCGCTCATGTCCGCTTGCAGCCTATGCCCGGAAACCACCGGCCACAGCAGAATAGTCCATGGCAAAGGCTTTCTCCTCCGGCTGTGGAGCTGCCTCATCCGTCACGGGTTCAGAGGGGGCGGATCCTGTGGGCGGAGTTTCAGGCGGCACAGTCTCGGCAGGCAGCACTTGCACCGGAGGAACTTCCGCCGCAGGCTTCGCTTCTCCGGCAGAGGAATTGGTTTTCTTTTCTCCCGACGGCTCCGCATCGACAGGGCCGGGGCGTTCTGCCTCATCTTGTGTTACGACCTCCGAAGGGTTTTCGTTTCCATTTTGCGCCGCTGTGGTCCCGGAAGCGGCGGCAGATGCCACTTGCGGCGGATCTCCTTCTGTCGTTTTCGCAGATGCTCCGGCTCCGCCGCAGCCTGCGAGGAGAAGCACGCTCAGCATACCCGCCATGATTTGCAGTTTTTTCATTTTGTACCTCCAGTTTTTATTTTTCTTTTCCGTCCTGTGTTGGTACACAACACAACTACCACAGGATCGCCCACAAGTCAACGGGAATCTGCGCAGCTGCCATAGAAAACGGGAGGCCCTCTGGCACGAGCTCCGTTCCAACTCATGCCATGCCGCCCATTTCCATGCGGGATGCTTCTTCCCGCGCCATGTTCTGCCGCTGGACATCCAGATCATAGGCCGTACAGTAGCAGTTATAATCTCCAGGGGACGGATTGCAGCGCAGGCAGTAGCGGTAATGCTCCGTTTCCACAATGTAACCGTAGTTCTGTGTCCAGCCGCCGCTGATTTTCCCGCCGTGTTCATAGCAGAAACGCTCCATCGCGAAGCGGTTTTTCAGCACACTCTCCCGCAGCGTGTCCACGACCTCCTGCAGTTCCGCTTTGAACGCGGGGCTGTTCAGTCCCTCCGGGCCGCGAGGCCACCATGTATGCCAGAACTCGTTGCCGCTGCGTCCGAAGTCCATGCGGACATGTCCAACGGTACCCAGCCGCTTATCTTCTTCAGGGTGTGGGGTATAAAATAAGCCCACCTCCTCTGGGCGGGCAGGTCGGATATGAAATTTCATGTTCTCCGCGGGATACGGGAGCTGAT